>Ga0182741_1000351_pt1 | contig 70943 bp, 68 predicted proteins | sample eDN5th37CBELigOP_FD_128874 | JGI IMG/M metagenome (GOLD analysis project Ga0182741, IMG submission 128874) | Enriched Organic Plus compost microbial communities from Emeryville, California, USA - eDNA 5th pass 37_C BE-Lig OP (version 2) (version 2) ...
CGCCTGGTTGCGGTCCATCTCGGCGAAGCCGTACGTCCAGCCTTCGGCTACACGGTGCGCCGTCGAGGCGTCGATGACCCGCGTGCGCGGGTTGTCGATCAGCGCCACGCTTTCCTTGGCGGCATCGTCGGGCAGGCACAGGATGGCGATGTCGGCGGCGTTGAGATACTCCGCCCGCGCCGCCGGATCCTTGCGACGCTCGGTCGGGACCGAAATGAGCTCGATGTCGTCACGGCCTGCGAGCCGCGCCCGGATCTGCAGCCCGGTCGTGCCGTGCTCGCCGTCAATGAAGATCTTCGGTTTCATGGTCCCTGTCTGCGTCGGAATGGTCTTCGTCCTCGGGATCCCGGTCCGGCCCGAGGATCACGAGAAATCCTGGATGGCTGGCTTCACTCCGCTTCGCGCGCCTTCCGCTCCGCCAGCAGGCCCAGGTAGTACTGCGCCACGGTCGAACCCGCGATGGCCGTTATGTCGGCATGATCGTAGGCCGGCGCAACCTCCACCACGTCCGCACCCACGATGTCGAGCTGGGTGAGTTGTCGCAGCACCGAGAAAATCTTCGCCGACGAGGGGCCTCCGGCCACCGGCGTGCCGGTCCCGGGCGCGTAGGCCGGATCGAGGCAGTCGATGTCGAAGGTGACGTAGGTCTTCTGGCCCGCAGTGCGCTCGACGATCGCATAGGCGATGTCGGAAGGGCGCATCTCCTCGATCTCATGGCCGTAGAGGATCTTGATGCCGTGGTCGGCGGGCGCATGGGTGCGGATGCCGATCTGGATCGAGCGGTCGGGATCGATGACGCCGTCCTTGACGGCGCGCGCCACGAAGGAGCCGTGATCGATGCGTCTGCCGTCGTCGTCCCAGGTGTCCTGGTGCGCGTCGAACTGCACCATCGCCAGTGGGCCGTGGACGGACGCGAATGCCTTGAGCAGCGGCCAGGTGACGAAATGGTCGCCGCCGAGCGAAAGCAGGAACGCCCCCGACGCGATGAGCTTCTTCGCCTCGCGCTCGATGATGGCGGGGGTGCGGTGGGGGTAGCCCATGTCGAACAGGCAGTCACCGTAGTCGATTACCGACAGCGTCTCGAAGGCGTCGCGGTGGAAGGGGTACTGCGGGTCGCGATCGAAGATGGCCGAGGCGCGGCGGATCGCCTGCGGCCCGAAGCGGGCGCCGGGCCGGTTGGTTACTGCCGCGTCGAAGGGGATCCCCCACACGATCGCATCGGCGCCCTTGATGTTCTTGGTGTAGCGCCGCCGCATGAAGGACAGGGCGCCGGCATAGGTCGGGTCGCCTGACGGCCCTTTGTTCGAGCGGGCCGTGAAGGCGTGATCGATCCCGGATGCCGGCATGCAGTCGTCTCCCTCTCTTCGTCGCCTGAACGTATTCGATGAATGCGACCCCTGCGCAACCCCTAATCGGCCGTTCGGCCGGTGGCTGGGCGGCACCACGCAGTTCACCCCGTGTCCGAATGGAGGACGCCCGATGCCACCCCGCCAGGCCGAAACGCCATCGTTGCGCCACGGTCTCTTGCCCCACTCGAGCAGGGGACGAACCGAAGAGAGTGGTGGCGATGAAGCGGAGACTTATGCTGTTTGCGTGTCGGGATTCGCGACCTGCAGGTACGAGCGAGACTGTCCGTGGCACGCGCTTTTGTTAAAAGCATGCGGCGACAGAAGCAGAATCAGCGGATGGACACCGGCTCGACGGGATGAGACTGCCAGCAAGATCCTCCGCCGGGCGCCGTAGCCGCGTGTCGCCGTTGCGCGCGCTGCCGCTCCTGATGGCGGCCCTTGTCGCGGCCAGCCCTGCCGGCGCGCAGCAGACCAAGCCGGTGCCTCCCGGCGATCCTGAACTGTTTGTGGTGTTCGGCCTTGCGCCGGGCGACGAGCTCAACCTGCGCGCAACGCCGTCGGGAACCGGGAAGCGGGTCGGCCGGGTGCCACCCGGCACCTTGGTCCGCAACCTCGGATGCGAGGAGACGGGCGGCTACATCTGGTGCAAGGTGGCCGATGCGAGCAACCTGGAGCTCGAGGGCTGGGCGGCGGGGCGCTATCTCGTCGGCGAGTCGCTCGGCGACGCCGGCCTGCCGCTGGCCGAACCGGAGCCCGCGCGCCTCGAGCCGGCGACCGATCCTTCGCGGCCGGGCCTCCCGCCTGAAATTGCCGTGCTCCTGGCCGAACCGGACATCGACGCCGTGGCGACGATACCTTGCGCGCGCGAGGTCGGCGAGCCGATGAGCCTCTGCGCCGCCAAGGTGCGACGCAGCGGCGACGGCGCCGCCGAGGTTACCGTGCTGTTGCCGGGCGGCGGCTCGCGCAAGATAGGCTTCAAGAACCGCGAGCCGGAGCGCTCGGACTCGCCTGAGGAACTGAAGGCGACGCGCGAGGCGGGACTTCACATCATCCGCATCGGCAGGGGCGAGCGGTACGAGATCGCGGACGCGATCGCCTTCGGCGGCTGACGGAGCAGACGTGACCCCAGATGGCGGGCAGGGCCCGCATACGAAAAGGCCCCGCCGAGGCGGGGCCGGATCGCGTTTCGATGCGACGAAGGATCAGCGCTTCGAGAACTGGAAGCTGCGGCGGGCCTTCGCCTTGCCGTACTTCTTGCGCTCGACCACGCGGCTGTCGCGGGTAAGGAAGCCGCCCTTCTTGAGCACGCCGCGCAGCGCCGGCTCGTAGTAGGTCAGCGCCTTCGAGATGCCGTGGCGCACCGCGCCGGCCTGGCCGGAGAGGCCCCCGCCGGTGACCGTCGCGACGATGTCGAACTGGCCGTCGCGGCTGGTCGCGACGATCGGCTGCTGCAGGATCATCTGCAGGACCGGACGCGCGAAGTAGGCGGTGAATTCCTTGCCGTTGACGGTGATCTTGCCGGTGCCGGGCTTGACCCAGACGCGGGCGATCGCGTCCTTGCGCTTGCCGGTGGCATAGGCGCGGCCGTGCTTGTCCAGCTTCTGGACATGGACCGGGGCGGCCGGCTGCGCAGCCGCGGTGGCGGCGCCGAGGTCGGCGAGAGAGGAGAGATCGGCCATGCTCATGCGACCTTCTTGTTCTTACGGTTGAGGGCGCCGACGTCGAGAATCTCGGGCTGCTGCGCCGCGTGGGGATGCTCCGCGCCCGCATAGACGCGCAGGTTCTTCATCTGGCGGCGTCCGAGCGGACCGCGCGGGATCATGCGCTCGACGGCCTTCTCGATGACACGCTCGGGGAAGCGACCCTCGAGGAGCTGGCGGGCGGTGCGCTCCTTGATGCCGCCGGGATGGCCGGTGTGCCAGTAGTAGACCTTGTCGGTGTACTTCCGGCCGGTGAACACCACCTTGTCGGCATTGATGATGATGACGTTGTCGCCGTCATCGACATGCGGGGTGAAAGTGGGCTTGTGCTTGCCGCGCAGGCGGTTGGCGACGATGGAGGCGAGACGGCCGACGACGAGACCCTCGGCGTCGATCACCACCCACTTCTTCACCACTTCCGCGGGCTTCTGCGAAAAGGTCTTCATGGAGAGCGCTTTCGGTCTGGACCCTCCCCAGGGGGGAAGGCGTTTCTTGTTGCTTGGCTTGCCCGCCTTGCGGCGGCCAAAATGAAACGGCAGCCCGGAGGCTGCAGCTTCGGCGTGCTCTATAAGCGAACGCAGGTTTCCGGTCAAGGCGGGTTTATCAGTTGGCTGCCGTAAAAGCAAAGCATATTCAATAAGTTAATATTGCGGTATCATTTTACCGCATCATTGTTGCTTTCCGTCGGGGGTTCTTTCGGGGGCGCGCCGCTGTCCTCGGCTGAAAGGTCGGGCTCTTCCGGCTTCGGATCGCTGAACACCAGCCATTCGTTGAAGCTCAACGCGGACCATCCTGCCGGCGGGATCGGGGCGACAAAGGGCGGACGCGGATCGACCGGCCGCACCGGGCGGACCGGCCTGACGGCGCGCACGACGTTGGCGGGCCGCAGCGGGCGGCCGAGCGACCGCACCGGTGCGGCAGGGGACCAGGCCACCGGACGGCCGTCCATGTCGTAGAGGTGGCCGTCGGCAATCGGCCCCAGCCACAGGCCGGAATGACCGGCCCAGCAATGGCCGTTGGCGATGAAGGCCGCGTAGGACGTGTCGGCGTGGAAGATGAAGCGGCCAGGTTCCAGCCAGGCGACCAGGAGGCAGTCGGGCGAAAAGAGCGGTACGAGCGCGGTCATCGCTTCGGGGGAATGGAATAGGTGCCCGTCGCATGCGCCACGGTCTGGCCCGCTGCGACGATGTCGATGTCGAACACCATGAGGCTGCGCCCGAGCTTCAGGATGCGGCAATGCCCGTCGATCGGCCCAGCCGGCGCCTTGCGCATGAAGTTGATGTTGAGGTTCGTGGTCACGGCGAGCGCGTCGCGGCCGCCGTGGGTGAGCACACAGACATAGCCGCCGATGTCGGCCAGCGTGAACAGGGACGGTCCGGACACGGTGTCGCCGGGACGCAGGTGCCGGGAATCGGCATCGAGCCGCACCACACATCCTCCCGGAAAGACCTCCAGCGCCCGATAGGCGGGTAAGTCCCCGTTGAGTTGCGGATAGACCTCCCTCAGCATCTCGTTCACTTCGTCGGCCGTCATCGACGGCATCAGTTCAGGCTGCGCCGGCATATCCCCTCGCAATTCACTGCGGTGAGAAAACACCGCCCGGCTCTGTCCTTCAACCGGGCCGGTTGCTATTTGTGGGGTAGGGTCGCGCAAGGTGCGCTCCTACGGAGGAAAGACATGACTGCGGACGTTGTTCAGATCACGCGCGTGCCCGAGGGGCCGGTGGCGGCCGAACTGCAGGACGGCGTTCTGCGGATCACGCTCGCCAACCCGCCGGCCAACGTGCTGTCGCTCAGCGTCATGGCCGCTCTGCAGCAGGAGATCGATCGCGCGGCCAGCGATGCGGACGTTCGGGTGGTGGTCCTGGGGGCGCGCGGCAAGGTGTTCAGCGCCGGCCACGACCTCAAGGAGATGACGGCGGCGCGCAACAGCCCGGACGGTGGCCGCGCATTCTTCGAGAAAACCTTCGACGTCTGCTCCCGCCTCATGCAGTCGATCGTGCGCCTGCCCAAGCCGGTGATCGCCGAGGTGGACGGCATCGCCACCGCCGCCGGTTGCCAGCTGGTCGCTACCTGCGACCTCGCGATCGCGTCCGATCGCGCCACCTTCGGCGTCAACGGCATCGATGTCGGTCTGTTCTGCACCACGCCCGGCGTTGCGATCTCCCGGGGGATGAAGCCCAAGCACGCCATGGAGATGCTGCTCACCGGCGAGATGGTGGACGCCGCGACGGCGCGCGAGTTCGGGCTGGTGAACCGCGTCGTGCCGCCCGAATATCTTGCCCAGGTCGTGCAGAAATATGCCGGCACGATCGCCGCCAAGTCGCCGCTGGCCGTGCGCATGGGCAAGACGGCCTTCTACAAGCAGCGCGAGATGGACCTGGCCGAGGCCTATGACTACACCGCCCGCGTGATGGTCGAGAACATGCTGGCGAAGGACGCCTGCGAGGGTATCGACGCCTTCATCACCAAGCGCAAGCCGACGTGGACGGGGGAGTGATGGAACCCCGCGTCTCGATCGTCACCATTGCGGTCGACGATCTCGCGGGAACGACCAGCTTCTACGAGGCCATGGGCCTGAGGCGGCACGCCGGCATCACCGACGGCGTCGCATTCTTCCAGATGGGCGGGGCAATCCTTGCCCTGTTCGACCGGGCGACCGCCGAGGAGGATTCCGGCATCCGCTTCGCCGACGGTACCTCGCGCGTCTACCTCGCCTACAACACCCGTTCGGAAGCCGAGGTCGATGCGGTGTTGGCCCACGCCGAGGCTGCCGGCGGCCGGATCGTCAAGCCCGCCCAGCGCGCATTCTGGGGCGGCTGGTACGGCTACTTCGCGGACCCCGAGGGCAATCTCTGGGAAGTCGCCCACAACCCCGATTTTCCGATCGCCGACGACGGCACGATCTCGCTGCCGCCTGAGGGGTGAGGCAGCGAACGCCCCGGAGGTATGGAGGTCCAGCCCCTCATCGCCCTGTCGGTCGTGATCGCCGTTTCGCCAATCGCCGACCATAGAGCCAGTTGCTCGCCAGCCTTGCCGAGTGGGCGCTGCATTCGATCAAGGCTACCTTCTCCCGCTTTCGGGGAGCAGTGGCCGGGCGGCGGCTGAGGGCATTGGAAGCGACTGCGAAAATGCGCGACTTGCACGGCGCCAGGACAACTGCGGGAACCGACACCGGCGGACAAGTGAACGTTCCGGTCACTCGTAGCCCAGCGCCGTCCTCACATCCTCGATGATGGGATTGATGACGTCCAGCTCTTCCTTGCTCAGCTTCTGGATCCCGCGCCCCACCGAGCTTGTGAAGACGGGCTTCGTGACGTTCTGGAAGTGCGGAACGGATGGAACGTCGGACAGGCACCGGAGGTTCGCGGCGTCGCCGCCGGGCTCGGCGCGGATGTGCTCCATGATTTCGCCGATCGTGCCGCTCTCGTCGGCGACGAGCTGCTCATACTTCACGATGAGGCATCGCTTGGGCGCACGCCGGGTCATTTTCAGGATGTTGAGGTTCGCCTTGCGCCATCTCGTGGCGATTTCGGCAACCGGGGCTTCGTTATCGTTCATCTCCAGATAGGAGCGGATGACGTCGTAGGGATTGCGAACCAGGAAGACGAAGCGGACGTTGGGAAGGGTCGCCCTCACGCCCTTCAGTTGAAGGGCAGCCCTGGGGGTCTTGTCGCCCCAGTGGTCCCGATAGGGCAGGTCGTTGCATTCTGCCCAAACGTCATGAAAGGTGTTCCATATCGCCGCACCGGAGCGCGCGTTTTCGGGGATTTGCCTGAGGCGATTCTCGAGATGTTCGCGGTGGATATTGAACCCGGACCAGTTGCCTTGCTGCGAAAGCAGCGACACGATCCTGTCGACGACCTCGTCCCAGTTCTGGAATTCCACCAGGATCGTTGGCGTCTTGTAGAGGACGTAGTTCTCGGGTGGAATGATGACCTTCGCGCGCTCCACCAGCAGGCGTCGTACGAGGGTGGTTCCACATCGGCCGGAGCCCGTGATGAGGAATGGCGGCTTGCGTGGATGCATCGTCTGTTTTCTCGTCAGGATGTGCTGAACGGGCTGCCGTGGTGGTCGGCCTGGAGGGCTGAGAGAGGGTGGGCGGGGTTGATCTGGAGAAACTTCGCCGTCGTCCGAGCGTATTCAAGTTCCGGCGCACCTGACGGTCGAGGCGACATCGAGATGGGCAGTCGGATCCGCATGGGGCATCGCACGCCGTGCCGGCGCATAGGCAGTCAACGCGCCCGAGCGCCCGGGTCGTGCTGCGCTGGATGGATGCCGGAACGTACCGCAGTCACTGGGCGCTCGTATTCGCTCGCGGCTATTCCATTATACAGTGGCGGCGCGGCGTCGACGGACTGATGCAAACCGTCCATATCTGTTGCGCGAAGCTCGATCATTTATGCTGGCTGCCGGCGATTCGAAGACGAGACACATGAACCACGATTCCTATACCAACGACTATATCGCCGGCATCCTGAACAGCGTGCGCACGGTCGCCATCGTGGGCGCCTCGGCCAATGACGTGCGACCGAGCTTCTTCGTGACCAAGTACCTGATCGACAAGGGCTTCGAGGTCTATCCGATCAATCCCGGCCAGGCTGGTAACGAGATCCTCGGTCGCATGACCTATGCGCGGCTGGCTGACGTGCCGGTGCCGATCGACATGGTCGACATCTTCCGCGCCTCCGCCGCCGTACCGCCCATCGTCGACGAGGCGCTGGCGCTCGATCCGCTGCCCAAGGTCATCTGGATGCAGCTCACCGTGCGCAACGACGAGGCCGCCGCGAAGGCCGAGGCCGCCGGGGTGAAGGTGGTGATGAATCGCTGCCCGAAGATCGAGTACGGCCGCCTCTCCGGCGAGATCGGCTGGAACGGCGTCAACAGCCGCGTCATCTCTTCGAAGAAGCCGATCATGCGCTCCGGTTTCCAGAGTTTCGGGGTTCGCCAGAAATAAGGGCAGGAATTTCTCCGTCCGATGCCCCCCAATGGCGCGGGCTGCCATTTCGCGATGCGGGCGTGGAAAATTCTCCTTTGCTTTCGGACGCGCCGGCGTTCATGGATAGGCAGCTTCACGAGAGGGCCCTTGGAGGAATTATGACCCAGCGCACACCGGGTTTCGCCACGCTCGCCGTTCACGCCGGCGCAAAACCGGATCCGGCGACGGGCGCGCGCGCCACGCCGATCTACCAGACCACGTCCTACGTCTTCGAGGACGCCGACCATGCTGCCTCGCTGTTCGGCCTGAAGGCGTTCGGCAACATCTACACGCGCATCATGAACCCGACCCAGGCTGTGCTGGAGGAGCGGGTGGCGGCGCTCGAGGGCGGCACGGCGGCGCTTGCCGTGGCTTCGGGCCATGCCGCGCAGATGCTGGTGTTCCACACCATCATGCGCCCGGGCGACAACTTCGTCGCCGCGCGCCGCCTCTACGGCGGTTCGATCAACCAGTTCGGCCATGCCTTCCAGAACTTCGGCTGGCAGGTGCGCTGGGCCGAGCCGCATGACCCGGCGAGCGTGGAGGCGCAGATCGACGACCGCACCCGCGCCGTCTTCATCGAGAGCCTCGCGAACCCCAATGGCGAGTTCGTCGACATCGAGGCGATCGCCAATGTCGCCCACAAGCACGGCATTCCGCTGATCGTCGACAACACGCTGGCCACCCCCTACCTGGTGCGGCCGTTCGAGCACGGCGCCGACATCGTGGTCCACTCGCTGACCAAGTTCATCGGCGGCCACGGAAACTCGATCGGCGGCATCCTCGTCGACGGCGGCACCTTCGACTGGTCGAAGTCGGGCAACTATCCGATGCTGTCGGAAGCCCGCCCCGAATATGGCGGCCTCGTGCTCCACGAAACCTTCGGCAACTTCGCCTTCGCGATCGCGGCGCGCGTGCTCGGCCTGCGTGACTTCGGGCCGGCTATCTCGCCCTTCAACGCCTTCCTGATCCTGACGGGGCTGGAGACGCTGCCGCTGCGCATGCAGCGCCACTGCGACAACGCCAAGGCGGTGGCCGAGTACCTTTCGAAGCACGACAAGGTGAAGTGGGTCTCCTATCCCGGCCTCCCGGGGGACAAGAACCACGCCATCCAGCAGAAGGTCTCGCCCAAGGGGGCCGGTGCGGTCTTCACCTTCGGCCTGAAGGGCGGCTACGATGCCGGCGTGCGCTTCGTCGAGGCGCTGGAGCTGTTCTCGCACCTTGCCAATGTCGGCGACACCAAGTCGCTGGTCATCCATCCGGCCTCGACCACCCACCGGCAGCTTTCAGACGAACAGAAGACCGCCGCCGGAGCGGGGCCGGACGTGGTGCGCCTGTCGATCGGCATCGAGGACGTGGCGGACATCATCGCCGATCTGGAGCAGGCGCTGGCCAAGGCCTGACCTGCTGCCAAGCCGCGCCGCCGCAGTTGCGGCGCGGCGCGGTCGCGCTTCCCTCGGCGGCAGGGCGCGGCATAGGGTGCCGCCGGTCTGAAAGGGGGCGGCAATGGCCGAAGCAAGATTTCTCGACGTGGTGGCGGCGGGCGAGCCGGAACTCGGCGCGCCGGCACCTGAGCGCATCGTCTCGGGCACGCCGACGTTCCGCACCTGGAACGTCGAGGAACAGCCGGGCGGCCTCTACGCCGGCATCTGGGAGGCCACCCCCGGAAAATGGCGTATCATCTACGACGAGTGGGAGTTCTGCCACGTCCTTTCCGGCGTCTCGATCGTGACGGAGGATGGCGGCGAGGCGCGCACGGTGCAAGCCGGCGACAGTTTCGTGCTAAGGCCCGGCTTCAAGGGCACCTGGGAAGTCGTCGAGACGACCCGCAAGGAATATGTGATCCGGCTCTGACGCCCGGACGGCTCCGAGTGCCGCCGGCGAGGGGAGGCCCGTTCCGGCCCGCGCCTGCGCCTCACGGCACCAGTTCGATCTTCACGCCCGATCGTTGCAGTCCGGCTACCCGCTCCGGATCGACGCCGGCCGGCAGGAGCACGAGGTCGAAGTCCGTCAGTTCCGCCACGTGGTTGAGCGCGGTGAAGTGGAACTTCGATTCGTCCACCAGCAGGATCTTCTTGCGCGCCACCTCCAGCATCGCCTGCTTGACCCGCACGATGTGCTCGTCCTGCGTGTAGAGCGACAGATCCTGCACGGTGGTGGTGGACATCACCGCCACGTCCACGTGGTAGGAGCGGATCGCCTTCTCGCAGGCTAGCCCGACGAAGGCGTTGTAGCCGCGATGGTAGCGTCCCCCGAGGGCGATGAGCTGTACGTCGGCCATCTCGTGGAGCTGGCTGAGCACCGGCAGCGCATTGGTCAGCACCGTGATCGGCGTCACCTGCGAGATGAAGTCGACCATCTGGTAGGTGGTGGTGCTGTCGTCCCAGACGACCGCGTGGCCCGGCTCCAGATGCGCCACCGCGGCGCGCGCCAGGCGGCGCTTCTCCTCGATGTTCTTGCGCGCCCGGAACAGGTAGCTGCTCTCGAACAGCAGCGACTTCTCCGCCGAAACCGCCCCGCGCACGCGGCGGATGAGGCCCTGCTCGGCGAGCTCCGCCAGGTCCCGGTGAATGGTCATGAGACTGACGCCGAGCCGCTCGCCCAGCTCGCGGATCTGGGTGGACCCGCCGTCCATCAGGATCCGCATGATCTCGGTGCGCCGTCGCTCGGCCTTGCTCTTGGGCTCGGGGTTCATGTTACCTCGCTGCGAGTGATCTAACATTTTTATGGTGGGTTGGGAACGGGGGATGTTAAGTTTGTCGCAAAAGCCGCCTTCCTCCGACTTTTCCAAGGGGCCGGGATCTCGAGGTGAGATCTGTCGCGTTGGTAAAAAGGTATGTGAAAACAAAATGATGTTGCGGTGCGCCGAACTTATCGGCGCTGCGACGGCCCATGCGTCGCCGATGCCGCTGCCCGGCAACGCAACATTTTTTTGTCAAAAATCACTTTTCATTTGATATCTGTGCGCACCGTGCTACGCTGCATCCATGGCTTTGGTGCGCGGCGCCACTGCCGTCCGTAGAGGGAGGAAATCATGAACATGCTTATGCACCGGCGCCTGCTGGCGTCCGGGGCGGCGATGGTCATCGTCGCCGGCTTCGCGGGCTCGGCGCAGGCCGAGACCGAACTCACCTTCGTCTGGCATGCCGGCACCTGCGCCGATGCACTGGTGGAGATCGCTCGCGACTATCCCGACAAGTCCGTAAAGATCGTCCCGGCGCTGGTTCCCTATGGCCCCGAATGGCACAACAAGATTGCCTCGGAATTCGCCATCAAGGGCGACGGCTTCGACTTCGCCATGTGGGACAGCCAGTCCACCGCCGAGTTCGCCGGCGGCGGCCACGCCTATTCCGTCAACGACATCTTCGAGTCATCGGACGTGCTGGGGCCTGAACTGTTCGAGCCGGCCTCGCTCGCCCGTTACGGTGAATATCCGGACGGTTCCGGCAAGTTCTGGGGCCTGCCGGTGAACCAGGACGCCTACGGCTTCATGTATCGCAAGGACCTGTTCGAGGATCCCAAGGAAAAGGAAGCCTTCAAGGCCAAGTATGGCAAGGAGCTCGTGCCGCCGCAGACCTATCAGGATGCGCGCGACATCGCCGAGTTCTTCACCCGTCCCGACCAGGGCCTCTACGGCTGGGGCCAGATGGGCGGCCGCGACTACGACTTCGCCACCACCGCCTCGAACAGCTTCATGTGGTCCTACGGCGGCGAGCTGTACAATCCCGAGACCTTCGAGGCGAAAGGCTACCTCAACTCGCCCGCCTCGATCGATGGCGTGCAGGCCTATGTCGACATGTTCAAGTTCGGCCCGCCCGGATCCGGCAACTGGGGCTGGGACGAGGTGAACGCTGCCTTCCAGCAGGGCAAGCTCGCCATGGCCATGCAGTGGTACTACTTCAACGGCTCCAACGCCGACCCGAAGGTCAACAAGTATGCCGAGGTCACCGGCTTCGGCAACCTGCCGGGCGCCATCGGCCGTGACGGCAAGTTCCGTCGCCAGTTCTCCGTCGGCGGGCAGGGCATGGGTATCAACGGCTACTCCAAGAAGATCCCGGAACTGACCAAGTTCATGGAGTGGTACTTCCAGCCGGAGCAGCAGAAGCGCTACGCCGCCGTCTGCCAGACCGGCCTGAAGTCGGTGCTCGACAGCCCGGAATGGCAGAGCCTGAACTCGTTCAACAAGCACTTCGCCAAGGCGTTGGCCTACACCAACGACTACTGGCACCTGCCCGAATACGCCGTGCTTCTGGACCAGCTCCAGGAGGAGATCTCCAATGCCATCTCCGGCAAGAAGACGGTGGAACAGGCGCTGACGGACGCGGCTGAGCGCCACGAGAAGACGCTGGAGCTCGCCGGCTACGAGATCAAGCGCTCCGAGACCACGCCGGAAGTGCCCGACCAGGTGATCTCGCCCGTCGGAAAGGACGAGGTCGAGCCGCTGCCGTTCGACTGACGGCCGGTCTCTCACGCAATCGCAACCGGGGCGGCGCTTTGGCGCCGCCTCATCTTCACCCGACTGCGCGCGGTTCTGGAAACGTGACGACGAGACGCAACACCCTGGTCCTGCCGATCATCGTGCTCGGGATCTACATGATCTACAGCCTCGGGCCGGTCTTCTGGCTGGTGCTGTCGTCATTCAAGAGCCGGCAGGACCTGTTCACGCTGCCGCCCAAGCTGTTCTTCACGCCCGATTTCTCCGGCTACCAGGCGGTGTTCGGAATCGGCGCCGCACGCGACTCCGCGGCAGCCGTCGGCCTGTCGCAGTCGCTGGTCAACAGCATCGTGGTGTCGGTCCTGGGCACCGCGCTCGCGACGCTGCTGGGCACGCTCGCCGGCTATGCGGCCTCGCGCTTCCGTTTCTGGGGCAGGGACGACTTCATGTTCTTCGCGCTGTCGACGCGCATGATCCCGCCGACCGCCGTGCTCGTCTTCTACCACATGATGTTCGCGCAGGTGGGGCTGACCGACACCGTCACCGGCCTCGTCATCGTCACCACCTTCATCAATCTCGGCCTGGCGACCTGGATCATGAAGGGCTTCTTCGACGGTGTGCCGCGCGAGGTGGAGGCCATCGCCCTCATCAACGGCTATTCGCGGTTCTACGCCTTCCGCAGGCTGGTGCTACCGATGGTGAAGGGCGGCATCGCGGCGACCGCCGGCTTCTGCTTCATCTTCGCCTGGAACGAGTTCGCCTTCTCCTCGATCCTCTCGACCACGCAGGCCAAGACCCTGCCGGTGCGGCTCTCGGCGGCGATGGGCGCCACCGGCATCGAGTGGACGCAGATCTGCGCCGCCGGCGTCGTCCTGGTCGTGCCGGTTGTCGTCTTCTTCTACCTGATCCGAAAGCACCTGCTGATGGGCATGACCTTCGGCGTCCTCGGCAAGGGAGGCAACTGACATGGCCACCCAGCGCCGCATTCCCCGCGAACTTTCCGACCGCACCATTTGCGGCCTGTTCGTCCTGCCGACCCTCGGCGTCCTCATCGCCATGGTCGCGTATCCGTTCATCTCGCTGATCTACTACAGCACGCTCTCCTTTTCGGTGCTGCGGCCGCTGGTGCCGGCGAAGCCCATGGGCATCCGCAACTACGAACTTCTGCTGCAGGACCCGGACCTGTGGCAGCGCTTCATCTTCACCGGCAAATTCGTGGTGCTGACCGTCCTGGTGCAGTTCGTGCTGGGCATCACCATCGCCTACTTCCTGCAGCGCGACTTCCGCGGCCGCGACGTCATCTTCACGCTCTTCATGCTGCCGATGATGCTTTGCCCGATCGTGGTCGGCTTCCTCTGGCGCTACATGTTCAACTCCGAGTGGGGCATCGTGAACGTGCTGCTGGCGGCGGTGGGCCTGCCGAAGCTCGACTGGCTGGGCGTGGCCAACAACGCGCTGGTCGCCGTGGTCATTGCCGATGCCTGGATGTGGACGCCCTTCGTCATCCTGCTCGCCACGGCGGCGTTCCGCGGCATCCCGAAGAACATCCAGGAAGCCGCCAGCATCGACGGCGCCTCGGCCGCCTTCCGCTTCGTGCGGGTGACGCTGCCGCTCTCCGCGCCGATCCTGCTGATCGCGCTGCTTTTGCGCCTTATCGACGCCTTCAAGCAGTTCGACCTGTTCTTCGCGCTCACCGGCGGCGGGCCGGGTGCGGAGACCATGACGGTCTCCTTCCAGCTCGCGAAGATCGCCTTCAGCTACTTCTATACCGGCCAGGCGTCTGCGCTTGCCGTCATCATGCTCCTCATCATCACCGGACTGTCGATGATCTTTGTCCGCTACCTCACCGCGCTGGGGCGGGACCGCTGACATGGCGCGCATCACGCTCGACAAGCTGCTCGTCCGGTTCGGCGCCGTGAAGGCGGTGGACGGCATCGACCTCGACATCGAGGACGGCGAGTTCGTGGTCTTCCTCGGGCCTTCCGGCTGCGGCAAGACCACGACGCTGCGCTGCATCGCAGGCCTGGAGCACGCCACGTCCGGTACCATCGCCTTCGACGGCCGGCCCGTGAACGACCTGGACCCGGCCGAGCGCAACGTCGCCATGGTGTTCCAGTTCGTCTCGCTCTACCCGCACCTGTCGATCCGCAACAACATCGCCTTCCCGCTGCAGGCGCGCGGCATCGACCGCGCGACCATCGCGGAGAAGATCAAGTGGGTCAGCGGCATCTTCGATCTGGAGTCGATCCTCGACCAGCGGCCGGGCCGCCTGCCGCCGGGCGCGCGGCAGAAGGCGGCGCTCGCCCGCGCAGTCGTGCGCTCGCCGAACGTGCTGCTGCTCGACGAACCGCTCTCGGCGATCGATGAGCAGTTCCGCGAGGAGATGCGCTGGGAGCTGCGGCGGCTTCAGAAGAAGCTCGGCGTCACCGCTATCTACGTGACGCACGACCAGCGCGAGGCGATGTCGCTCGCCGACCGCATCGTGCTGATGCGGGACGGGCGCATCGTCCAGGTCGGCCGGCCCGCCGATCTCTACGACCGGCCCGTCGATGCCTTTTCCGGCTTCTTCATCGGCTCGCCGCCGATGAACTTCATCTCCCTCAAGGCGCGGGGAGACGAGACGCTGCTCAACGGCTCGGTTACCGCGATCCGCCTGCCGCCCGAAATGCTGGCGCTGGCCGCCTCTCGCGACGTCCAGCTCGGCGTGCGGCCGCAGCACGTGCGTCTTGGCGGCGAGCCCGGAACGCCCGGCGTGTTCCAGGCGCGGCTCGTCGACCGCTATTCGATCGGGCGCGAGCACTGGTTCGATTTCGACATCGGGGGGACGGTGTACCAGGGCATGGCGCCGTCCAAGGGCACGCATGAGAATACCGGAGACGTCGTCGTGAGCCTCGACCTGGACCGGGTTCACCTGTTCGATGCCGATGGCAACCGCGTGATGACGGGAGGCGCGCCGTGACGCTTCTCGAAGTCGACGGCCTCGCCAAGCGCTTCGGCGGCCGCACCGCGCTCGACGGGTTGAGCCTCAACCTCAAGCGCGGCGAGATCCTGGCGCTTCTCGGGCCGACCGGAGCCGGGAAGACCACGACCCTGCTCAGCATCGCCGGGCTGGTGAAGCCGGACCGCGGCCAAGTGCGCATCGACGGGCGCGACATGACGAAGGCCGATCCGCGCCTGCGCGACGTCGCGGTGGTGTTCGAGGGTTTCAACCTGCTGCCGACCCTGTCGGTGAGGGACAACATCGCCTTTCCGCTGCGCTCGCCGGTCTACCACGAGGAACCGGCGGAGGTGGAGCGGCGGGTGAAGAAGGCCGCCGAGGACCTGCGCATTTCCCATCTCCTCGACCGCATGACCGACCAGCTCAGCGGCGGCGAACGCCAGCGCGTGGCGGTCGCGCGGGCGCTGGTGCGCGATCCGCTGTTCTACCTGCTCGACGAGCCACTGAGCGCGCTCGACCTGAAGCTGCGCGAGAGCCTGCGTGCCGAGTTGCGGGCGCTGCAGCAGCAGAAGTCCGCGACCATCCTCTATGCCACCCACGACTTCCACGGCGCGGCGGCGATCGCCGACCGCATCGCGCTGATCGCCAAGGGGCGCATCCTGCAGATCGGCACGCTCGAGGAGATCATCGCCAATCCGCACTCGGCCGAGGTCGGGCGGCTGATCGGCAGCCCGTCCATGGCGCTGCTGCCGGGCAGGCTGCGCGAGGGCAAGGTCGAGATCGACGGCTATGGCGAGCCGATCCCCGCGCCCGGCGGCCTGGGATCGGGACCGGTGACGGTGGGCATCTGGCCGGAGGACATCGACGCCTCCGACGGTCCGCTTCCCGGCTACCGGGAGGCAGCCGTGACGGCGCTCGACTTCCGCGGCATGGACCAGGCGATCCAGGCGGTCGTTGGATCGACGCCGCTGCGCAAGGTGGTGCCCCTATCCGAGACCTATGAGGAAGGCGGCTCCTGCTGGCTGCGCATCCGGCCGGAGACCGTGTTCCTCTTCGACGCGGCGACCGGCGCGCGGCTGGATGCCGGGGAGGGGAGGCGATGAGCGTTCGGCGTGCCTACGCGGTCTGCACCGCCATCATTCTCGTCGGCTTCGCCATGCTGATACAGCCGTTCAGCATGATGATCTTTTCGCTCGGCCTGCCGGTCATGCTCGTCGGCATCCTGGCCCACGCGGTGCTGGACCATCTGCCTTCGCGCGACCCGGGCGAGGCGGGAGAAGGAACTTGAGGAGGAACGGATGAGGCCCGCCAAGAAAATCCTGAACGATCCGCGCAACGTCGTCGCCGAGATGATAGAGGGCCTCGAACTGGCCAGCGACGGCAAGGTGCGCCGCTTGCCCGGCGTCGATGCGCTGGTGAAGACAGACATTCCCGACGGCAAGGTTGCGCTGCTGATCGGCGGCGGCAGCGGCCACGAGCCGATCTTCCATGGCTTCATCGGCCACAACTTGGCGGACGGCGCTGCCTGCGGCCAGGTCTTCGCCGCGCCTGCGCCCGACATAATCTACGAGGCCGCGAAGGCCGTGCACCGCGGCAAGGGCGTCCTGTTCCTGTACGGCAATTACGCCGGCGACAACATGAACTTCGACATCGCCGCAGAGATGCTGGCCGACGACGGCATCGACGTGCGCACGGTGCGGGTCCGCGACGACGTGGCCGCCGCGCCGCCCGAGCGCGTCGAGGACCGTCGGGGCGTGGCCGGCGACGTGCTCATGATCAAGATCGCCGGCGCGGCCGCCGCGACGCTGGACAGCCTCGACGAGGTGGAGCGCGTCGCCCGCAAGGCGGAGGCGAATGTCCGCTCCATCGGCGTGGCGGTCTCCGCCGGCTCGATCCCGGAGACCGGCAAGCCCACCTTCGAGCTCGCCGACGACGAGATCGAGGTCGGCATGGGCGCGCATGGCGAGGCGGGCGTTCATCGCCAGAAGCTTGCTCCCGCCGATCAGGTGGCGGACCAGCTTGCGGAGGCCATCCTCTCCGACCTGCCCTTCGTGGCGGGCGACGAGGTCGCGCTCCTCCTCAACAATCTCGGCGCGACCACGATGATGGAAATGCTGATCGTGAACCGGCGCCTGCGTCAAATCCTGAAGGAACGAAACATCCGGGTTCACCGCACCCTGATGGGTACCTGGCTGACGGTGCAGGAGATGGCCGGCTTCTCCGTTACCATGATGCGCCTGGACGAGGAGCTGAAGCGCTACCTCGACATGCCCTGCGATTCCTTCGGTCTTTCGAGGATGTGAAGCCATGCCGACCAACGGACTCGATGGAGCCGCGACCCGCGAACTGATGATCGCCGTGGCGCGGCGCATGATAGACAGCGTCGACATTCTCACCGACGCCGACCGCGCCATCGGCGACGGCGACCACGGCGTGGGCATGCGCCGCGGCTTCGAGGCGGCGCTCGAGGCGCTGGAGAAGCAGGACGGCACCTTGCCGCCCGACGCGGTGATGAAGGCCGTCGGAATGGGCATCATGGGCAAGACCGGCGGTGCCGCCGGCGCGGTATTCGGCACGCTGTTCCGCTCCGGCGGCAAGGCGCTGGAAGGCCGGGACATGCTGGACGGCGCGGGCTTTGCCGCCTTCCTGGAGGCGGCGCTGGACGCGGTGCTGAAGCGCGGCCAGGTGTCGGAGGGCCAGAAGACCATGGTCGATGCGCTGGCGCCCGCCGCCCGCGCCGCGTCTGGTGCCGCGGATCGCCCGCTGGGCGAGGTCGTCGCCGTCGCGGCCGAGGCTGCCTCCGGCGGCGTCGAGGCCACGCGCGACATGGTGGCCACCACCGGCAAGGCGCGCTCGCTCGGCGAGCGCAGCCTGGGTCACGTCGATCCGGGCGCGGTCTCCGTATCCATCATCCTGGCCGCCATGCGCGACCATGTTTCCCGCAACGCCTGATCAGAAGAGGAAATGCCATGGCCGATCTGGACGACATCAAGGACGGCAAGGACTGGGGCGCCGATCGTCCGGCCGACACCAGCCGCTTCTACCTGAAGGGCTCCGCCAACTATGACTGGGGCATGAAGGCGCGGCTGGCGCGCATCTTCAACCCGCGCTCGGGTCGCACCGTGATGCTGGCCTTCGACCACGGCTACTTCCAGGGCCCGACGACCGGACTGGAGCGCATCGACCTTTCGATCGCGCCGATCGCCTCGCAGTGCGACGTGCTGATGTGCACGCGCGGCAGCCTACGCACGCAGATCCCGCCAGAGGTCAACAAGCCCGTCGTCCTGCGCTGCAGCGCCGGCAACAGCATCCTGACGGAACTGTCGAACGAGCTGGTCGGCGTCGACATCGACGACGCCATCCGCCTCGGCGCGGTGGGCATGGCCGCGCAGGTCTACATAGGCGCCGAGTACGAGCACAAGTCGATCGGCAACGTCGTCAAGCTGATCGACAGCGGCCTGCGCTACGGCATCCCGACCATGGCGGTCACCGGCGTCGGCAAGGACATGGCGCGCGATGCGCGTTATTTCGGCCTCGCCACCCGCATCGCCGCCGAGATCGGGGCGCAGCTCGTCAAGACCTACTATGTCGAGGAGGGCTTCGAGCGCATCGCGCTTGGCTGCCCCGTGCCCATCGTGATCGCGGGCGGCAAGAAGCTGCCGGAGCGCGACGCGCTGGAGATGGCCTACCGGGCCGTCGACCAGGGCGCCGCCGGCGTCGACATGGGCCGCAACGTCTTCCAGTCCCGCAACCCCGCCGGAATGCTCGCGGCCCTGGCGGCCGTGGTCCATGACGGCGAGAAGCCGGACAAGGCCTACGAGCTGTTCAAGGACACTCCGGGATTGAAGGCAGCCTGACACTCCAGGCGACGGGACCGAAGCCATGACCGCCTTTGAGGATCAGCATTCGCTTGCCGGCCGACGGGTTGCCGTCACCGGCGCCGCCAGCGGCATCGGCCGCGAGGTCGTCCGCGTCTTCTCCGCGGCGGGCGCCTCGGTGGCGGCGCTCGACGTGGCCGTAGAAGGGCTCGGGGCGCTTGCGGCGGAGACGGATTGCATTCCCGTCGCCTGCGACGTCACCCGACAGGAGGACGTCGACCGCGCCTTCGTCGAGGTGGAGGAGAGGATCGGCGGCCTCGACATCCTCGTCACCAACGCCGGCGCGGCGGCGCAGGGACGCATCGGCGACGTGTCGATCGAGGTGCTGCAGCGCAGCTTCGACCTCAATTTCTTCGGCCACCAGCGCGTCTGTCAGGCGGCGCTGCGCATCTTCCGCCGGCAGGGGCAGGGCGGCACCATCCTGTTCAACATCTCCAACCAGTCCGTGAACCCGGGCAAGGACTTCGGCCCCTACGGCCTGCCCAAGGCGGCGACGCTGGCGCTGATGAGGCAGTATGCCGTCGATCACGGTCCGGAAGGGATCCGCGTCAACGGCATCAATGCCGGGCGCATCCGCACCGGCCTGATGACCGACGAGATGATCGTCGAACGGGCGCGCGCCCGCGGCATCACCCCACACGAATACATGGCCGGCAACCTGCTCGGCGTCGAGGTGACGGCGACCGACATCGCCAAGGCCTTCCTGCACCTGGCGCAGATGGACAAGGTCAACGCCGCCGTTCTGACCGTGGACGGCGGGGCAATCGCCACGGCGATGCGGTAGGGGGCGGCCGAAGGGGGCGATCTCCGCTGGCCCAGGCCGACGGGCGATACCCCCCACTCCGTTTCGCTGCGCGAACCACCTCTCCCCCGTTTCGCGGGGTAGAGGAAAGACCGGCTTGAAGCTCTGCGCCTTCCTCTCCCCCGTCAGATGGGGGAGAGGTGGCTTGCGAAGCAAGGCGGCGTGGGGGCGACGACTTTATCACCTGCCGCAAGCCGAAGAGCGGACGACTTGCCGCTTCGGCCCATTTACCACTTCACTGACAGCCGCTCGACGCCTCGGAAATGATAGATGTTGCGCAGCTTGGGCTCCTCGGCGATGCGCAGCCCCGGCAGGCGGTCGAACAGCACCTTCAGCGCGACCTGCAGTTCGAGGCGCGCCAGCGGTGCGCCGATGCAGAAATGGATGCCGGCGCCGAAGGAGACGTTCTTCCGCTCCGGGCGATCGGGCCGGAAGACGTCCGGATCGGCGAACATGCGCGGGTCGCGGTTGGCCGCACCGAGCAGCAGCGCCACCTGGTCGCCGGGCCGAAGCGCCACGCCGTCGGCGATCACGACATCCGCATAGACCTGTCGCGTGAACATGTGCAGCGGCGTGTCGAAGCGGAAGCATTCCTCGACGGTCGCCTCAGTCTCGGCGTCGGTGCCGAAGAAGCGGCGGGGATCGCCGCCCTGCGCGAGGATGGCGCGCACCGCGTTGCCGACCTGGTGCACCGTCGCCTCGTGGCCGGCGTTGAGCAGCAGGATCGCCGAGGAGACGAGCTCGTCCTCGGTCAGGCGGTCGCCGTCCTCCTGCGCTGCGGTCAGCACGCCGAGCAGGTCGTCCGTCGGGCGGCGCCTGCGCGCGGCCGCGTGCTCGCGGATGAAAGCGGCAAAGTCCCGCGCCGAAGCATTGGCGCGCTCGGTATCCTCCGCGCTCGGGGCGTGCATGTACATGCGCACCATGTCGTTGGACCAGGCGACGAGCTGCGGGCCGGTCTCCACCGGCAGGCCCATCATCTCGGCGATGATGGTCGCCGGTAGTGGCGTCGCGAAGTCGGCGATGAGCTCGGCTTCGCCCTCTTTCTCCATCGCGTCGGCCAGGCGGTGCGCCAGCACCTCGATCTTCGGGCGCAGGCGCTGAACCTGGCGGGAGACGAAGGCGCGGTTGACCAGCCCGCGCAGCCGCGTGTGGACAGGCGGCTCGAGTTCCAGCAGCGAATTGGCCTCGACCGAATCAAAGTCCCTCAGCCGCGACCGGTCACCCGAGGCGGCCACGCTGACGAGGTAGCCGCCCGGTCGCTGCCGGCCGAAGCTACGATCGCGCAGGATCCTGTCCACGCCCTCGAAGGAGGCCACGCACAGGACCCCGTAGTCCTCCCAGTAGAACACCGGCGCCCCGGCATGCATGCGGGCATAGAAGGCATAGGGGTCGGAAAAGAAGGCGGGATCGCGCGGCGACTGGCGGACGCGGGGGACGGGAAGTTCGCGCTGGAGTGGGGCCTTATTCGAGGTCATGGCCGGTCCTAGGATGAAATCGCATCCGCTTGAAGTGGGGCCGCTTGCCGCCGGGTAGTCCGGCCGGCTAAGGCTCGGTGACCAAGAAGGGATCCCGCGTAATGCGCATCGTGATCGTCGGCGCCGGCATTGCCGGCCTTTCCACGGCCTGGGCACTGACGAAAGCCGGACATTCGGTGACGATCCTCGAGCAGGGACCGATCCCCAACCCGCTCGCCGCATCCGGCGACCATCACCGCATCATCCGCCGCGCGTACAGCGCCGCCTCCGGCTACGGCCGGCTGATCGACGAGGCCTATGCGGCCTGGGACGAGATGTGGTCGGATCTCGGCGCGAACCATCTCGATCCGCGCGGCTTCCTCAGTGTGTCGCGCGAACCGGGCGACGAGGCCGAGGTCTATCTGGAGGGGCTGAAAGCCGGCGGCTGGCCGTTCGAATTGCTCGATGCCGCCGAGGCGGCGGCGCGTTGGCCGTTCCTGTCGCCGGACGAGATCCGCTTCGCCTATTTCTCGAAGGAAGGCGGCGCGCTCCACTGCCGCAGGATCGCGACAAGGCTTGCCGCGTGGCTGCGCGATCATGGCGCGAACGTCTACGAGAACAGCCGAGTCGCCTCGATCGACACGCAGGAGGGCGTGGTGACGCTGGACGACGGCAGCACGCTGGAAGCCGACCGCATCGTGGTGACGGCGGGCGCATGGGTGCTGAAGCTGTTCCCAGAGCTGATCTCCGACCTGACGACGTACCGCACGGCCGTGGTCTATCTCGAGCCGCCGGCCGATCTGGCGCAGGCCTGGGCCGAGGGGCCTGTGGTGCTCGACGTCGGCGGCAAGACCGATGGCTACATCATTCCGCCGACCGGTGGCGCCGGCCTCAAGTTCGGCAGCGGCCTCCACAAGGTCGAGACGCGCGATCCCGAATGGAACCGCCTCCCCGTCGAAGGCGAGGGCGAGGTGATCCGCAATCTCTTCGCGCCGCCGATGGCGCGCATCGAGGAGTATCGCGTCCGCGAGGTGGTAACGTGCGCCTACACATTCACCAGCGACGAACGCTTCTTGGCCGCCGAGGACGGCCGCTGCCTCATCGTCTCGGCCTGTTCCGGGCACGGCTACAAGTTCGGTGCGGCGGTCGGCCGCCGGGTAGGTGCGGCCGTCGGTTCGGGCGACGTCGCCTCCCTCAAGTCGTGGCTGCGCGCCGAGATCTGAAGGCGACCCACCCGGTCGACCTGACCGGTTAACGGGAAAGGTTACGGACAGCTCCTGTCGTCTCGCCCTTGCGCAAGACGAACAGGGCATCCTATCTACGGCTGACACATCCTGCCGGCCCGCGACGAATCCCTCGCAAAGGACCACACATGAAGAATCCGATCGACACCTACATGAATCTCGTTCCGATGGTGGTCGAGCAGACCAATCGCGGGGAGCGGGCATATGACATCTTCTCGCGGCTCCTGAAGGAGCGCATCATCTTCATCACCGGCCCGGTCGAGGACGGAATGGCGACGCTGGTCTGCGCGCAGCTTCTGTTCCTCGAGGCGGAGAATCCGAAGAAGGAAATCAGCCTCTACATCAACTCGCCCGGCGGGGTGGTGACGAGCGGCATGGCGATCTATGACACCATGCAGTTCATCAAGCCGGCTGTCTCGACGCTCTGCATCGGCCAGGCTGCGTCGATGGGCTCGCTCCTCCTGTGCGCTGGTCACAAGGACATGCGCTTCGCCACGCCGAATGCCCGCATCATGGTGCACCAGCCGTCGGGCGGCTTCTCGGGCCAGGCTTCCGACATCGAGCGCCATGCCCAGGACATCATCAAGCTGAAGCGGCGGCTGAACGAAATCTACGTCAAGCACACCGGCAAGGACTACGACACCATTGAACGGACCCTCGACCGTGACCATTTCATGACCGCGGAAGAGGCCCAGGAATTCGGTCTCATCGACAAGGTGATCTCCTCTCGCGAGGCGGTCGAGGCAGCCGTCCCGGCGTGATGGGGGCGGCCGAAATGGTCGCGCTCTTTTGACCGGAATGCGGCATTTGGGTTGTGATTGCCTGTTCCCTCGACGGGGCGGCCAACCTACGTTAAAGCTATGGTGAGTTTCGGCGGCTTATCTTTTATGGAGAGCACGCCGGCATTCGGCGGCGCATTCTGAGCGGTTTCGTGTACGGAAAGCGTCTTATCAAGCCGGGCGGCTGTTCAGCTGGCCGAAGGCTCGGTTTCGTGCCGGGCCGCCGGAGACGCCGCAGGGAAAGGACGTGAGCGACGATGAGCAAGGTGAGTTCCGGGGGCGATTCCAAGAATACCCTCTACTGCTCATTCTGCGGCAAGAGCCAGCACGAAGTGCGCAAGCTCATTGCCGGCCCCACCGTGTTCATCTGCGATGAATGCGTAGAATTGTGCATGGACATCATCCGCGAGGAAAATAAGACCTCGATGGTGAAGTCTCGCGAAGGCGTGCCGACCCCGCAGGAGATCCTGAAGGTTCTCGACGACTACGTGATCGGACAGCCCTACGCCAAGCGCGTGCTGTCGGTTGCCGTGCACAACCACTACAAGCGGCTGGCGCACGCCTCCAAGAGCAATGACGTCGAACTGGCGAAGTCGAACATCCTGCTGATCGGCCCCACGGGTTGCGGCAAGACGCTGCTGGCCCAGACGCTGGCGCGAATCATCGACGTGCCGTTCACGATGGCGGACGCCACCACACTGACCGAAGCCGGCTATGTGGGCGAGGACGTCGAGAACATCATCCTGAAGCTGCTGCAGGCTGCCGACTACAATGTCGAGCGGGCGCAGCGCGGCATCGTCTACATCGACGAGATCGACAAGATCAGCCGCAAGTCGGACAATCCGTCGATCACCCGCGACGTGTCCGGCGAGGGCGTTCAGCAGGCCCTGCTGAAGATCATGGAAGGCACCGTCGCTTCCGTGCCTCCGCAGGGTGGCCGCAAGCACCCGCAGCAGGAGTTCCTGCAGGTCGATACGGCCAACATTCTGTTCATCTGCGGTGGTGCGTTCGCGGGGCTGGACAAGATCATCTCCGACCGCGGCCGCAAGACCTCGATCGGCTTTGGCGCGACGGTCGCCTCGCCTGAGGACCGCCGCACCGGCGAGCTGTTCCGCATGGTCGAGCCTGAGGACCTGTTGAAGTTCGGCCTCATCCCCGAGTTCGTCGGCCGTCTGCCGGTCCTGGCGACGCTGGAGGATCTCGACGAGGCCGCGCTGATCCAGATCCTGACCGAGCCGAAGAATGCGCTGGTCAAGCAGTACCAGCGCCTGTTCGAGATGGAGAATGTCGAGCTGACGTTCCACGAGAACGCGCTCGCGGCGATCGCCAAGCGCGCCATCGAGCGCAAGACCGGGGCCCGCGGCTTGCGTTCCATCATGGAGGCGATCCTGCTCGACACCATGTTCGAGCTTCCGGCGCTGGAGGGCGTGCGCGAGGTCGTCATCTCCGAGGAGGTGGTGACCGGCAGCGCGCGGCCGCTCTACATCTACTCTGAAACCAAGGAGAAGAAGGGCGTCAGCGCCTGATCCGCTAACCAACCCGTCTTCCGGCATCAATTCGGGCCGGCGCTTCGTCGCCGGCCCGAATTTCACTGCCGCGCTCCGCCCAGGGGCCTCGCTGGGAACTGAAACGACACGTGCCTATTTCCAAGGAACTGCGCAAGAAGTGCGATGAACTGGGCGTCCAGTTCGGTGCGCACGCCAACATGCACGGCTCGACGATCATCGAGTGCGAGCCACCCGTCGCGCTGAGCGGCCTGGTGCACATGACGGGCTCGATCGGCGCCTACACCTACGCGCGGCCCGACACCCACATCCAGGGCGTCTGGTCCATCGGCCGCTACTGCTCCATCGCCAATGGCGTGTTCATTGGAGGCGGTGAGCACCCTACCGACTGGCTTTCTACACACCCGTTCCAGTACGGGCAGGCGTCGGTCTCGTCGCGCTGGTCGAAGCGCAAGGACTTCAAGTACCGCAACAAGCCGAAGCCGGTGATGCTGGGCGCAATCGGCAACGACGTCTGGCTTGGCGCCAATTCGATCATCCGCCGCGGCGTGGTCGTCGGCGACGGCGCGGTCGTCGGTGCGGGGGCGGTCGTCACCAAGAACGTCCCCCCCTATGCCATCGTCGCAGGCTCGCCCGCCCGCGTGGTCCGCTATCGCTTCCCGCCTGAGGCCATCGAGCGGCTGAAGCGGGTGAAGTGGTGGAACTACACCGCCGACAGCCTGCTCGACGTGCGCTTCTGGAACATAGACCACGCGCTCGACGACGTCGAAAACTTCGCCGCGGCCGGCAAGCTCGAGCCGATCCCCAGCCGGGTGGTCCGGATCACCGCGACCGGTCAGGTGGAGACGCTGGACCGCAAGCCGCTGACGAACGACATCCTCAGCGCCGTGATGACCTGGTAGGCGGCACCGCCTCTCGTTTCACCCCGTCCCTACCGCAGCGCGTCCCGGATCGCGGCAATCATGACCGTGGCCGACGCCGCGCCCGGATCGACATGGCCGACGGCCCGCTCGCCGAGCCGTGACGAGCGGCCCTTGCCGGCGATCATCTGCTTCGTCGATTCCATCCCCGAGGCTGCCGCATCGGCGGCGGCTTCCAGCACCTCCGGCAGCGCCTTGCCTGCGGCCTGTGCCGCGCCTGCCGCCTCGGCCGCAGGTGCCCAGGCATCGACCATGGTCTTTTCGCCTGGCTCTGCCTTTCCGCGGTCCTGGATGCCCTTCGCCATCGCCTGGAAGGCGGCGACGAAGTCGGCCTGCGTAAGCGTTTCCTTGCCCTTCACCGCTGCGCCGGCGCGCATGAATGCGGTGGCGTAGAGAGGCCCCGAGGAGGCGCCGACGGCGTTGAGGAACGACTTTGCCGCGGTATTGAAGGCGGCAGTGGGATCAGCGGTGGAGGCGTCGAGGGCCTCCAGCGCGGTCCGCACCGCGAGAAAACCTTCCGACATGGCGATGCCATGGTCGGCGTCGCCGATGACCCCGTCGAGCGCGCAGAGCCTGTCCTTCTCGGACTCGATCGCCTCGGCGATCCTGGTGAACATGGCCACGATGCGGGCCGTATCAATCGTTGTCATGGTCTCACCCGGCCCGGAACATTGCGCAGTCGCAGGGGTGGTCGAGCAGCGTCTGCAACTCGCCGTCGAGATGATGCAGCGTGATCGAGGCTCCCGCCATCTCGAGTGAGGTGCAGTAGTTGCCGACCCAGGTGGCATGGACCGCCACGCCGATGTCGTCCAGCCGCTGCTTCAGGCGCCGGTTCATGATGTAGAGTTCCATCAACGGGGTGGCGCCGAGCGAGTTCACAAGCACCGCGACGCGGTCGCCGCGCGAGGGCGCCATTTCCTCGAGGATCCGGTCGAGCATGTCGTCGGTGATCGCGTCGGCGCTCTTCAGCGGACCGCGCACGATGCCGGGCTCGCCGTGGATGCCCAGGCCGATCTCCATCTCGTCGGCGCCGATCTCGAAGTTCGGCCGGCGGGTCTGCGGCAGCGAGCAGGCCGAGAGGGCCACGCCCATTGTGTAGGTGTGGTCGTTGGACTTGCGCGAGAGGCGCTCAACTTCGTCGATGGGTTTCATCAGGTCGCAGGCCGCGCCCGCCGACTTGAAGATGAAGAAGTTGCCGGCCACGCCGCGCCGCTTCTCGCGCTGGTCGCGCGGCGCGGAGGCGACGTCGTCCGTAGTGAGCACGGTCCGGACCTCGATGTCCTCCATCGCCGCCATTTCGGCCGCCATGTCGAAATTCATCACGTCGCCGGCGTAGTTGCCGTACATGAAGATCACGCCAGCGCCGCCAGAAGCCGCCTTGGCGCATTCCAGGATCGGGTCCGGCGGTGGCGAGGCAAACACGTTGCCGACGGCCGCGGCGTCCGCGAGTCCGCGGCCGACGAAGCCGAGGAAGGTCGGCTCGTGGCCGGAGCCGCCGCCGACGACCAGTCCGACCTTGCCGGGGCGGGGTCCGTCCACCGCGACGATCGAGCGCGGGCTGCCCTCGATGCGCCGCAGGTGGCGCGGATGCGCTGCAAGAATGCCGTCAAGCATCTCGTCGACGGCCCGGCTACCATCGTTGATGATCTTCTTGGTCCGCAAGCTTTCCTCCCGCGAAAAATCCGATCCGATATTAGCGAGAGGCGGCGTGATTGAAACCCGTGGGAGTACCCTTTGCCGCAGCGGAATCTTGGCGGGTGGCATAGGGCTAACGCTTGCTGTATAGAGCCGCCACAAAACGGGAGACTCTCCCGAACGAGACCAGGTGCTATGATGACCAAGTGGACCCCCAATTCCTGGAGAGCAAAGCCAATCCAGCAGGTCCCCGCCTATCCGGACGCCGCGGCGCTGGAGGAGGTGGAAGGTCGTCTCGCGACGTTTCCGCCGCTGGTTTTTGCGGGTGAGGCGCGCAAGCTGAAGAAGCAGCTTGCAAGCGTGGCTGCCGGTGACGCATTCCTTCTTCAGGGTGGCGATTGCGCCGAGAGTTTCGCGGAGCATGGCGCGGACAACATCCGCGACTTCTTCCGCGTGTTCCTGCAGATGTCGGTCGTGCTGACTTTTGCCGGCGCGCAGCCGGTGGTGAAGGTCGGCCGCATCGCCGGGCAGTTCGCCAAGCCGCGCTCCTCGGACATCGAGACCAAGGACGGCGTCAGCCTGCCGAGCTATCGCGGCGACATCATCAACGGCATCGACTTCGACGAGAAGTCTCGCACGCCTGATCCGGCCCGCCAGGAGATGGCCTATCGCCAGGCTGCCGCGACGCTGAACCTGCTGCGCGCCTTCGCCCAGGGCGGCTACGCCAACCTGGAGAACGTCCACCGTTGGATGCTTGGCTTCGTCGCCGACAGCCCGCAGTCGGAGCGCTATGAGGCGCTGGCGAACCGCATCTCCGAGACGATCGAGTTCATGCGCGCCATCGGCATCACGCCCGAGACGCACCACTCGCTGCGGGAGACGGACTTCTACACCAGCCACGAGGCGCTGCTGCTCGGCTACGAGCAGGCGCTGACCCGCGTCGACTCGACCTCGGGCGACTGGTACGCCACCTCCGGCCACATGATCTGGATCGGCGACCGCACCCGCCAGCCCGACCATGCCCATATCGAGTACTGCCGCGGCATCAAGAATCCGCTCGGCCTCAAGTGCGGTCCGTCGCTGACCCCCGATGGCCTACTGCAGCTCATCGATCTGCTGAACCCGGAGAACGAGCCGGGCCGGCTGACGCTTATCGCGCGTTTCGGCGCGGACAAGGTCGGCGAGCACCTGCCGCGCCTGATCCGGGCCGTCGAGCGCGAGGGCCGCAGCGTGGTGTGGTCGTGCGATCCGATGCACGGCAACACGATCACCGCCGCCGGCTACAAGACGCGGCCGTTCGACCGGATCCTGCGCGAGGTGCAGACCTTCTTCGAGGTGCACCGCGCCGAGGGCACCTACCCGGGCGGCATCCACGTCGAGATGACGGGCAAGAACGTCACCGAGTGCACGGGTGGCGCGCGCGCGATTCGCGACGAGGAACTGCAGGACCGCTACCACACCCATTGCGACCCGCGCCTCAACGCCGACCAGGCGATCGAGCTGGCGTTCCTGGTCGCGGAACTCCTGCGCAAGGGCGAGCGGAGTTCGGACCGCTTGGTCGTCAACGCCTGAACGGCGCTTGCCGGCACGTCACGCGGCGCCCCTGACGGGGCGCCCGACGGCGCGGCTGGTCAGTCCCGGCGATAGAGCAGCCAACTCTTCAGCGGCTTGTCCTGCACGGTCGTGAAGGTCGTGACGCGGTTTCTCCCGGTCAGCTTCGAGCGGTACAGGGCCCGGTCAGCCTTCGAGTAGAGGTCGTCGGCATTGTCGGCCTGCGAGGCCATGCAGATGCCGAGCGAGATGGTCACCGGCCCGTAGGTCATGCCATTGGCCGCGGTGAAGGGCGTCTGGGCGACCATCGTCCGCAATACCTCTGCGACTTCCACCAGTCCGGCCTCTGTGGCGCCGTCGACTATGATGGCGAACTCCTCGCCACCCGTCCGGGCGACGAACGTGCCCTCCTGCGCGCCCTTGCGGAAGATGTCGGCGACGACCTGGATGATCTTGTCGCCCACCGGATGGCCGTGGTGATCGTTGATGTCCTTGAAATTGTCGATGTCGGCCAGGATCAGTGCGCTGAACATGACGCTGCGGTTGTCATCGTAGATTGCCGCGATGCGCCGGTCGAAGGCCCGCCGATTGGCGAGCTGAGTCAGCGCGTCCGTGTCGGCCAGCAGCTTGTACTCCTCGAGCGCCGACTTCACGCTCTCGAGTTCGGCGGACTTGTCCTTCAGCGTCGAGGCCACCTGCTTGCCGTGCTCGATCGTGCTGGTGGTCGCGGCAGTAATGACGCTGATGACCTTCTTCAGCAGCGCGTGGCTCACGACGCTCTTGCTGTTCAGGCCCTCTGACGTCTGGGACAGGACCTCGCCATACTTCTCGATGTGGACGCGCTCGCTGCGCAGCAGCTGCGCCAGGTCCTCGAGCTCCTTGGCCAGCGTATCGCGCGCGGCGGTGACGATGTCGTGGCCGTTGATATGCGGGAGGTACTTGCGGGCGATCCGGTCGAGATCCTCCTGGCGCGGCCGGTTGCTGAGCGACACGACTTCCAGGCTGAGCTCTTGGTTGGAACCCGTCAACGCCTCGTAGAAGATCTCGTAGTTGCGTGGCAGCCCCACCACGCCGAGTTGTCGCATCGCCGCGACGACACTGGTCGCGATATCAGGCTTTTCGGTTTGGGCTGCCGCCGCTTGCATCGGGCATCATTCCCGTCCCGACTGTATTTCCGGCGCGGGCATGGACGGTGGTGCCCGCAGGCGGCATGGAAAGCAGGGGCCGGCGAGTCAAAAGGTTCTGACGGATGTACGCCCCCCAAATTCGCGCCATCCGTCAGCCAGATCATAGGGGCTACGCTTTAAAAGTCCCTTAATCACAAGTGCCCCCGTTTCTCGCGAAACGGAGGGTGCCCCCCGCCCGTTCGCGGCATGCTTGTTGGTCATCGAGCCTGTCGGAGCTCTATTCCGTTCCTCCGAGCGGGACGGCGCGGCCATCGGCCCCGACGCGATAGACCACCGTCCGGTCGTTGTGGACGGGGTGGATAAATGTCACGTACCAGGCCCAGTCCGCAGCACCGCTTCCGTCCACGCTCCGGGCGGCATATTCGACGGACCGGACGAAGTAGGTGTCCCGGTCGTCTGCCGGTGCGGCCGCCAGACGGAACGTCCGCGCGGCGAGCGAGATCGCCTCATCGGCCGGGACCCGCGGAACCGGCATCGGCAGACCCGGATAGGCGATGGCGACCGACAGGCACCCGATCGCGGCGGCGGACAGGAAAGCTATGGACGCCGCTTCGGCGAGCGCCCTCAGCATTGTTGGTACCGCCCGTCGACGGTCATCTCGAGGGCCAAGGCTCCCTCATGCCCCATGCGGTCCGGGTTCGCCCGCTCTGCGCTGTCGCGCATGTCACCCCAGTGGCACATGTTCGAGCCTCCTAATGGAGTGGCGTGGGGTTTCCCGGCTGTCGTAAGTTCCAACTGTCGGGTCTAGTCCGCGTCGGTATTGGTCAGGCGTCCGTTTTCACGTGATTTGTACTTTGCGCCTCGCATGTATCCGCGCCGTGTCGTCCGCCTGCAGTTGTGAATCAGGTGCTCCAATATTGACGACTTGAAGAACTCAATTTCCCGTGATGACGGACGGAGAGCATGACATTCCGAAGCTCCAACCGGCGCAACGGGGGACTTCGTGTCGCGAACCGGGGCGAAGGACGGTCGTTCCCGACGCGATCTTATGGCGTTTCAGGAGGGTTTCGATGGATTCGACGAGATCGGGCAGTTGCGGCTGCGGGGCAGTGCGGTTCACCACGCGGGGTCCCTTGCGCGGCGTGATCTTCTGCCACTGCATCCAGTGCCGCAAGCAGACCGGCCATTTCTACGCGGCGACCGCGGTGGCGGCCGAAAGGCTTCATGTCGAGGGCGAGGACGCGATCACCTGGTATGCAGGCTCGCCGGAGGCGAAGCGCGGATTCTGCCGGACCTGTGGCAGCGCGCTGTTCTGGAAGCGGGAAGGAGCCGATACCGTTTCCATCCTTGCAGGCGCATTCGACGCAGCGACGGGGCTGGAAGGTCAGGAGCACATCTTCGTCGAGCAGAAGGGCGACTACTATGAACTCGCCGACGGACTGCCGCAGAAAATGCGCTGGTGAGCCGAGCGCGGCAGGTCCTTCCCGTCATCGGCGCATTTCGCTAAGGGTCGCGCCTGACCACAGGGGCCAGCCCGACATGGAACGCATCATCAGCGCCTTCCACAATTCGATGCGCGCCTTCCGCCGACTGGCTGCCAGCGAGAAGGCGTTCCAGCAGGAACTGGCGCTTTTGGCCGTGTCGATTCCCTTGGGCTGGTTCGTGGCGACGAGCTGGGCCGGCTACGCGCTCCTCGTTGGCTCGATCCTGATGCTGATCATGGTCGAGGTGTTGAACTCCGGCATCGAGGCGGCCTGCGACGCGGTTTCGCGCGAGTTCAAGGCCGAGATCCAGCTCGCCAAGGATTGCGGCTCGCTCGCCGTTCTCATCGCCATCGTCCTGGTGGCCGGCATCTGGGTCTTCGCGCTCGCCGCACGGTTCGGGCTAGCCGGCTGAGGCCCGGTCCTTCCGCCAGGAAAGATCATCGGCGCGTCGCCTCGCGGCGAAGTGGCGGGTCAGGAACCAGGCCACCGCGAGTGACACCACGCCCAGCCCGAGCGCGATCAGCAGCCTGTGGTGGGCGCGCAGCGCGGTGCCGAGAACGGCTTCCGCGCCCAGTCCGAAGAAATAGCCCAGCGACCAGAACGCCGTCGCCCAGATGAGCGAGGAAATCGCGTTCAGCACCACGAATCGCGCAGCCTCGATCTCTGACAGGCCAGCGGCGACGCCTCCCGCGAGCCGCAGGCCGTAGACGAAGCGGTTACCCAGCACGAAGATGTTCGGATGCGCGCGCACAGCCTCATAGGCATGGCTGAAGCCGGGCTTCTCGCGCAGCTTCTGCACGAACGGCCGTTGGGCGAAGCGCCGGCCCATCAGGAAGAAGCCGCAGTCGCCCGCAAATGCGCCGAGCGCGGCGGCGGCGAAGGCCATCCAGCCAGAGAGGAGGCCCTGGTGCGAAAAATAGCCGCCGAGGATCGCGGCCGTCTCGCCTTCCATGATGCAGCCGGCGAAGATCGCGACCAGGCCGTACTGCTCGATGAGGTGGTGAATGATCTCGTTCATGCGGGCGGCCGCGTGGCAATTCCTTCGATGCGCTCGAGAAGGGTGCGCAGTTCCTGCACCTGCAGCCGTTCGAGCAATGACCGCAATTGCTGCACTTCCTCGCGCAGCACAAGGATGTCCTTGTGCCGGATCTCGTCGAATTTCTCGTGCAGCGCCATGATCTCGATTTCGGCTTTCAGGTTGACCTCGTAGTCATGCGTGGCGTCGATGCGGTCGCGCTCCGCCTGACGGTTCTGCGACATCATGATGATTGGCGCCTGGATGGCGGCCACCATCGACAGGACGAGGTTCAGGAAGATGAAGGGGTACGGGTCGAAGGCCCCGGTCAACAGTATGACGGTGTTCAGGACCGTCCACAGGACGAGGAATGCCAGGAAGCCGAGGATGAAACCCCACGAGCCGCCGACCCTCGCGATCGAGTCGGCCAGCCGATCGCCGAGAGAAAGCCCCTCGGCGTGGACGTGGTTGATGTCCCTGGCGATCGTCTTGCGGTCGAGCGAGCTGCGCAGCACGCGGCTCTGCTGCGCCGACAGCGCCTCCGGTTCGCGGTTCAACCAACGGCGGGCAAGGTCTGCGAGAGTCTTGGCCATGGTGGCCTCCGGCTCGAACGATCGGAGTTCGCCTGCACCGGATAGCACGGACCGGACCGATTTCGCAGTAGACAAGCGGCGAGGCCGTTGATTTCCGCGATCGTCTAGACTGCAATGCCGGGCGCGGGGAGGGGCGCCGCGGAACGAGTACATGAAATCGACGGAGGAAGGGATTTGAGCGGATTTGCCGCAATCCGTAGCCGCGCGGCTGCCCGCAAGGGGGGCGAGGAGGTGCTTTCGTCCCTGCTGGGACCCGCGCCGGACAATGCAGCCTGCGCAGCCCTGCCGGACGCCCGCATCCTCTCGGTGATGAGCGAGCGCGTCTTCGCCGCCGGTTTCGTATGGCGCGTGATCAAGCAGAAATGGCCGGGCTTCGAGGCTGCCTTCCTGGACTTCGAGCCCAAGGCGCTGCTGTTTCAGCCGGACGAGTTCTGGGAGGGGCTGGCGAGGGACCCCCGCATCGTTCGCAATCCGCAGAAGATCAGGTCGGTGCGGGAGAATGCCGCCTTCGTCGATCGTGTATCGCGCGAGCATGGGAGCTTCGGCAGGTTTCTCGCCGCTTGGCCGGCCGACGACCAGACCGGCCTCATGGCCTGGCTCGCCAGGAGCGGCAGCCGGCTCGGCGGCAACACCGGCCAGTATCTGCTGCGCTGGCTGGGCTGGGACGCCTTCATCCTGTCGGGGGACGTCGTCGCCGCACTCCGCGAATCCGGGCTCGACATTTCCGCGAACCCGACCTCGAAGAGGGAACTGCAGGCGATACAGCAGCAAATCAACGCGTGGGTCGCGGAGACCGGCCTGCCACGCATGCACATCTCGCGCATTCTTGCGCTGTCGACCGGCACCAACCGCGCGGCCGAGGAGCTGCGCAGCCACATGGGTGAGTAGGCGAGCCGCCGCCTCGCCGCCTTGCCTGCCTTCCGATCCCGCAGGGTTGTCGCGCCACGGGCGCGCCTCGGGAGTGGCGCGCTGGCGCACGGCTGGGGAGGCGTCCTTGCCTTGAAATGACCGCGAGGTTCCTTTACCCGGCGGACCATGACAGTCACGGTACGTTTCGCGCCTTCGCCGACGGGGCACATCCACATCGGCAACGCCCGCACCGCCCTTTTCAACTGGCTCTTTGCGCAGAAGCACAAGGGCCGGTTCATCCAGCGCTTCGACGACACGGACCAGGCACGCTCGACGCAGGAATTCGCCAACGCCATCCTCTACGACCTCTACTGGCTCGGCATATTCCCCGACGAGACCCACTACCAGTCGCGGCGCTTCGACCGCTACGCGGAGGCCGCCGACCGGCTGAAGGCCGCGGGCCTGCTCTACCCCTGCTACGAGACGCAGGAAGAGCTGGAGCTGCGGCGCAAGGTCCGGCTGTCGCGCAAGCTGCCGCCCATCTATGGCCGCGAGGCGCTGACGCTGACCAGTGACGAGATCGCCCAGTACGAGGCCGAGGGTCGCAGGCCGCACTGGCGCTTCCTTCTGCCCAATTTCGAGGAGGGCAACGTTACGGAGACGGTGCGCACCGACGTGGTGTGGACGGACCTCGTGCGCGGCGAGGAGACGGTCGACCTGGCCTCCCTGTCCGATCCGGTTCTGGTGCGCGAGGACGGTACGTTCCTCTACACCCTGCCTTCGGTGGTCGACGACATCGAGATGGGGATCACCCATGTCATCCGCGGCGACGACCACGTCACAAACACCGCCGTGCAGATCGCGCTGTTCCGTGCGCTCGGCGCCGAGCCGCCCGTTTTCGGGCACCACAACCTGCTGACGACGGCGTCCGGCGAGGGGCTGTCCAAGCGCTCAGGCGCGCTTTCCGTGCGCGGCCTGCGCGAGCAGGGCATCGAGCCGATGGCGATTGCATCGCTTGCCGTGCTGACCGGAACCTCGGAAGCCATCGCCGCGGCGCCGAACCTCCACGCACTGGCCGAGGCGTTCGATCCGGAGAAGGTGTCGAAGTCGCCGGCGAAGTTCGATCCGGACGACCTGATCGCGCTGAACCGCACCGTCCTGCAGTCCATGCCCTACAGTGAGGCGCAGACGCGGCTCGCCCTGATGGGCGTTCCGGACGATCGCGCCGAGGCCTTCTGGATGGCCGTTCGCGGCAACATCGACACGGTGTCCGGCGCATCCGAGTGGTGGCAGGTGATCCGCAACGGGCCGCCGCAGCCGCCGGAGTTCAAGAGCGAGGAGGAGCGCGAATACGTCGCCCGCGCCCTCGACGTGCTTCCGCCCGAACCGTGGGACCGCTCGACCTGGAAGAAGTGGCGCAGCGCGATCTCCGAGGCGACCGGCCGCAACGGCAAGGAGATGATCCAGCCGCTGCGCCTGTTCCTTACGGGTCGGAGCTCTGGGCCTTCGTTCGCAGATCTATTGCCTTTGCTGGATCGGGAAGGAATTCTGGCCCGACGACCCTGACGCGTCGTTCCGGCGCCGGGGACGCGGGAGCTGCCGCCGGGGGCGCGGCCGCCTGACTGGCGGCGCCGGTAGACGGCGGCTCTTCCGGCTCCTTGGGCGGTGACACCCAGAAGCTGCCCGACGGCTTTGACGGCGTGGCCGGCTCGACGGCAGCCGCCGCTTCCGGCGCATCCTCCTCAGCGTCAGCATCCCGAGATTCCGCACCCCCGGTCTCGCTCACGGCCGGTTGCTCCCGGCGTGCCGGCGGGGCCCCGGCGACGATCTCGAACTCCTTCTTCACCCCGCAGCCGCACTGGGCGGGTCGCGGCATCGAGACGTTCTGGTGCATGAAGGCGGTCGGCATGCTGGCGTAGGGCGCGCCATTGCGCGTCGAAACCATCGCGCCGACGTCCTCGCTGCCCTGCGGTCCGTAGAAGATCTGCATCTCGGTGCCGGGGCAGGAGGCCTCGCAGTTGCGCCGGTCGCGCTCGAATTCCGTCACCGTCGCGCCGTTCGACATCGGGTAGAAATAGCCGTCGCAAGTCCGCACGCAGAGCGTCCGGAAGCGCTCGCCGGTCGCAGCTTCGACCTCGAGTGGGTCGGCCAAACCTGGGTCGTCGAACCGGGATGCCTCGTCGAGCATCTCGCCGAGCGGGGTTGGTTCGGGCTCGACCACTTCATCGAAGCAGCCGTTCGCGTCGAGGGCCGCCAGGATGGCTTCGGAGGAGCGCTTCGGCCTCGCCCGGTCCATTCGCGCCCGGTTGCGCTCGAGGCTTTCGAGATTGCGCGCCATCCGTTCCAGGGTCGTGGCGATGGACGCGCAGTGCCTGATGGTCGTACGCGACTGTGTGTAGCCGCAGCCCGCATCGCGCGCCTGCTGGCGGGCGATCGCCATCTGCTCGCGCTGGTGCTGGATCGCGGCGTCGTAACGCTGCGCGCGCGCCGAGGGCTCGCCGCGACGCGCATTGGCAAGCTCCGCCTCGAGCCGGCGGCAGACGGATGACCCCGCGGCCTCGGCGGGGAGCGATGAGGTCAGGATCGCCGCCGCCATCGCAGACAGGAGCGCCACGGCGCGCCAATGCGGATACACCGCTCGCAGGGCGCGCGTGGCAGGAGCCAAGGTCATGCGGCTGTCTGGCTGCGTTCGCCGTCGCCGGAATGCGAGCTCTGCGATGCCTCCACCACCGAGAACGCCGTCATGTTGACGATGCCGCGCGAGGTCACCGAGGGAGTCAGGATGTGCGCGGGCATCGCAGTGCCGAGCAGGATCGGCCCGACATGCAGTGCGTCCGTCATCTGCTTCACCGCGGTCATGGCGATGTTGGCGGCATCGAGGTTCGGGAACACCAGCAGGTTAGCCTCGCCGGTTAGCGTAGACTTGGGGTAGATGCGGCTGCGCAGCGTTTCCGAGAGCGCCGAATCGGCGTGCATCTCGCCGTCGAACTCGAGCTCAGGCGCGATCTCGCGAAGGATTTCGCCGGCCTTGCGCATCTTCAGCGCCGACGCTGAGTCGCGCGAGCCGAAGTTCGAATGCGACAGGAGTGCCGCCTTCGGCACCATGCCGAAGCGGCGGATCTCCTGGGCGGCCAGCACCGTCATTTCAGCGATCTCCGCCGCGGTGGGATCGACGGTCACGTAAGTGTCGGTGAAGAACAGCACGCCGCGCGTCGAGATCAGCATCGACAGCGCCGAGAGGCCGCGTTCGTTCACGTCGGCGCGGCTGCCGATGAGGGTGGAGACGTAGCGCAGGTGGCGCTCGAACCGACCTTCAAGGCCGCAGATCATCGCGTCGGCATCACCGCGACGCATGGCAAGCGCGGCGATCACCGTCGAATTGGTCCGCACCAGCGTGCGCGCGGATTCCGGCGTCACGCCGCGGCGTCCGGCCAACTCGACCATGAGGTCGACGTAGCTGCGGTAGCGTGGGTCGTCGTGCGGGTTGATGAGCTCGAAGTCCTGGCCCGGGCGAATCCTGAGCCCGTAGCGCTTAAGCCGGGTTTCCACGACCTGCGGGCGACCGATGAGGATGGGCCGGGCGATGCCTTCGTCCAGCACGACCTGCGCGGCCCTGAGCACGCGCTCGTCCTCGCCGTCGGCATAGATGACCCGCTTGGCGGTCGCGGTCTTGGCCGCCGAGAACACCGGCTTCATCACCAGGCCGGAACGGAAGACGAAGCGGTTGAGGCGGTCGAGATAGGCCGGGAAGTCGGTGATCGGCCGGCTGGCGACGCCGCTGTCGCAGGCCGCCTTCGCCACCGCCGGCGCGATCCGCAGGATGAGGCGCGGGTCGAACGGCGAGGGGATGAGATAGTCCGGGCCGAAGGTCGGGGTCTCGCCGGAATAGGCGCGCGCCGCCACGTCCGAGGGCTCCTCGCGCGCCAGCGCGGCGATGGCCCGGACGGCGGCCATCTTCATCTCCTCGTTGATGGCGCGGGCGCCACAGTCCAGCGCGCCCCGGAAGATGTAGGGGAAGCAGAGCACGTTGTTGACCTGGTTCGGGAAGTCCGAACGGCCGGTGCAGATCATCGCGTCGGGGCGCGCGGCCCGCGCAAGGTCCGGCATGATCTCCGGCGTCGGGTTCGCCAGCGCCAGGATCAGCGGCTTGGCGGCCATGTCGCGCAGCATTTCTGGCTTCAGCACGCCACCTGCCGACAGGCCGAGAAAGACGTCCGCACCCGGAATGACCTCGGCCAGCGTGCGCGCCGGCGTGTCCTTCACGTAAGGATCCTTCCAGCGATCCATCTCCTCGACGCGGCCCTTGTGGGCGACGCCATAGCGGTCGGTGACCCAGATGTTCTCGATCTTCGCGCCGAGCGAGACGAGCAGGTTGAGGCAGGCGATCGCCGCCGCGCCCGCCCCGGAGGTGACGATCTTGATGTCCTCGATCTTCTTGCCGGACAGTTCCAGCGAGTTCAGCACCGCCGCCGCGACGATGATCGCGGTGCCGTGCTGGTCGTCGTGGAAGACGGGAATCTGCATCCGCGCCTTGAGCCGCTCCTCGATCTCGAAGCACTCCGGCGCCTTGATGTCCTCGAGGTTGATGCCGCCGAAGGTCGGCTCCAGCGCCGCCACAGTTTCGACCATGCGGTCGATGTCCGGCGCGTCGACCTCGATGTCGAAGACGTCGATGCCGGCGAACTTCTTGAACAGGACTGCCTTGCCTTCCATGACGGGCTTCGAGGCAAGCGGGCCGATGTTGCCGAGGCCGAGCACGGCGGTGCCGTTGGAGACAACGCCGACCAGGTTTGCCCGCGCGGTGTATTCGGCGGCGTGGTGCGGATCGTCCTTGATTTCCAGGCAGGGCGCGGCGACCCCCGGCGAATAGGCGAGCGCCAGGTCGCGCTGGTTGCCGAGCGGCTTCGTCGCCTGGATCTCAAGCTTCCCCGGTCTCGGGTACTTGTGAAAGAACAGCGCGGCCGCTTCCAGTTCGGAGCGTACGCTCTCGTCCCCCGCGTTTTCGCTCATCAATGTTTCCCTCGCGTGGAATCGTTTCCTGGCCGCAACTTACCGCATCCGTGCGACGTGGTCAGAACGCACTGACATAGAGGCCGCCATCCACCGGAATGTTCTGGCCGGTGAGATAGCCCGCATGCACAGAGCACAGGAAGGCGCACACCTGGCCGAATTCCTCGGGCGTGCCGAGCCGCCGGGCGGGAATGTCCGCCGACTGCCGCGCCTTCCTCTCCCGCGCCGCGTCGGGCTCCTCCGGCACGTTCGGATCATGCGGGCCACGGAGCCGGTCCGTATCGAGCTTGCCCGGCAGCAGGTTGTTGATGGTCACGTTGCGGTTGGCCACGGTCCGCGCGATGCCGCCGAGAAACGAGGTCAGCCCGGCACGCGCCGCAGAGGACAGGTCGAGCCCGGGAATCGGGACGTAGACGGAGAGCGACGTGATGTTGACGACGCGGCCGAAGCCGCGCTCGGCCATGCCGTCCACCGTCGCCTTGATGAGCTCGAACGGCGCGATCATGTTGTTGGTGACGCCCTTCAGGATCGCCTCGCGGTCGAGTTCCCGGAAATCGCGATAGGGCGGCCCGCCATTGTTGTTTACGAGGATGTCTACCTGGGGATGCGCCGACAGGAGCCGTTCCTGCACGGCAGGATCCGCCACGTCTCCGGCCACTTCGACGACGTGCACGGCGTAGCGGTCGCGGATCTCGGCGGCGGTGCGGGCGAGCACCTGCGGGTCGCGCCCGTTGACGACGAGGTCCACGCCCGCCTCTGCCAGGGCCAAGGCGCATCCCTTGCCCAGCCCCTTGCTTGAGGCGCAGACGATCGCCTTCCTGCCGCGAATTCCCAGATCCATGCCGCCCTCCAGACTGACTGGCCCGGAAACTATCCCCGCACCGGCGGGCGGGCAACCGGTCAGGCGGAGGGGTGGGTTTCCAGGATGCAGAAAACCGATCGGGTCGGTATGAGCGTCGGGGTGTGGAACCCGGCCTTGCCGAACAGGGCTGTGTATTCCGCCAGCGAGCGCTCGCGGGCGCCGGGAAACAGCACCATCATCTGCATGTCCGACAGATAGTTGATGGGCGTGTCCCTCTCCGTGCCGAGGACGCGCTCGATTGCCAGCAGCCGGCCCTTGCCGTCCATGGCCTCCCGGCAGTTCGCCAGGATGGAGAGGCAGCGCTCGTCGTTCCAGTCGTGAAGGATCTGCGACAGCATGTAGATGTCGCCGCCTGCGGGAATGTCTTCGAAGAATGTCCCGGCACGGATGTCGCAGCGCTCGGTGAGCGGGCCGAGGACGGCAGGCGCCGCTGCGACGACCGCTTCCTGATCGAACAGGACGCCCCGGGTGCCCGTGTGCGCGGCGAGGATGGCGGCCAGCAGTGCTCCGTTGCCGCCGCCGATGTCCACAACGGTCGGCGAACAGGTGAAGTCGTAGGCTTCCGCCACTGCCGCATGGCGGTCGTCGGGGCTATGCTGCATGAAGGCGTCAAATATTTCCGCCACGTCCGGATGCTGCTCCATGTAGACGAACTTCGGGATGCCGTGCACGGCCTCGAAGCCCGGCGTGCCGGTGCGGACCGTCTGCTCCAGCGCTCCCCAGGACTCCAGGGTGGGCTTCAACGTCATGTAGCGAGCGGCGTGGTGAAGCGTCGGCCGGGCGCCTTTGTGCAGCCAGCGGGAGAGCCGCGAATGCCCGACCCGTCCTTCCCCGTCCATGGTGAAGATGCCGAAGGCGGCAAGCGCCCGGCACAGGCGCGCCAGCATCTCCGGCTGCGCGTCGGATTCGGCAGCGAGTATCGCGACGGGGCAGGGCTCTTCGCCGATGCGTCCAGCAAGGTCCAGAGCGACTGCAACCTGGATCATGCTCGAGACCTGGAAGCCCCGCACGAGCATGGTGAGCTCCGCAATCTCCGCTGCCTCGACAGCTTCCATTGGCCGGACTCCTCTCCGTTACATGCGTGTAGCACAAGTCTGGCCAAAGGCGGAGCCGGCATGGATCAGCCTACCGTATATTGCCCGTTACGTCGTCGCGAGTTGCTGGTATGTGCGGCGTTCGGGCTGTCTGTCCGAGCGGATCACACATGCAACTTCCCCCATTGGCTGCAGAACAACTTGTGAAGCCGCGAGGCTTTGAATTGCGCATGTCGCTGATCTTCGCGGCGATCTTCCTGACGCCGGGAATCCATTTGCCCTACCTGCCGCTCTGGCTCGACGAGCAGGGGTTCGACGCGCAGCAGATCGCCCTGATCCTCTCGGCGCCGATGTTCTTGCGCGTCGTGTCCACGCCGATCATCACCGCGCTGGCCGACCAGTCGCGCGATCGCGCCCACGTGCTGATCCTGGCGATCGTCGGCAGCCTGGTGGTCTCCCTCGGCTACTTCGCCAAGCCGACCTACATGCTCGTGCTCGTGGTTTCGCTGCTGTTGGCGATCTTCCTCACGCCGATCCCGCCGCTGACCGATTCGCTGGCGCTGTCGGGTGTTAGGCGGTTCGGGTCCAACTATGCGCGCATGCGCATTTGGGGATCGGCGGCATTCCTCGCGGCGAATTTCTTCGGCGGCCTGCTGTTGTCATGCACCGGCGTCGGCTCGGTGCCGCTGCTGATGAGCGCCGGACTGGCGATCGCGCTGGTGGCGGCGTGGTTCTCCCCGCGACTGGGCCGCCCGCGCGTGGCCTCGCTGCTGTCGGCGGTGGACTTGCAAGAGGCGGGAAGCCGACTTTTCCGTTGGCCGCTGCTGCTCGTCCTAGGGGGGGCCGGCCTGATCATCGGAAGCCACGGATTTCTCTACGGCTTCGCTTCCATCTACTGGGAATCGATCGGTATCGGAGAGGGCGTGGTCGGCGTCCTCTGGTCATGGGCCGTGGTTGCCGAGATCTGCGTGTTCCTTGGCTTCAACCGGTTCTTCGCGAGATATTCCTCTGCCTTCGTGCTGCTGCTGGCCGGGCTGGCGTCCATGGTGCGCTGGACCGTGATGCCATTCCTCTGGCCGCTGGGAGCCGGCGTCGCCGGCTTCTTCGTGGTGCAGTCGCTGCACTCGCTCTCCACCGGCCTCATCCTGATCGGCGTCCAGAAGGTCATCGCCGAATCGGTGCCGGAGCGGCGGACCGGGGCGGCGCAGGGCCTCGCCTTCTTTGCCAACGGCTTGTCGATGGCCGCCGTCACCCTGGCGTCGGGGCCGCTCTACGCGGCGTTCGGCATGTACGGGATGCTGGCGATGACCGGCGTCGCCTTTGCGGGCGTGGCGATGATCCTGCTCGCCGGGCGGCTGGCGGACTGAGGCTCTAGCCCCACAGCTCCGCCTCCGGCGGCCAGACCAGCGAGCCTTCGTAGCGCAGGGCCGGCTCGCGGTCGCGCGCGAGAAGCAGCGGGCCGTCGAGGTCGACGAACTCCGCGTCCTGAGCCAGGAGCACGGCCGGGGCCATGGCGAGCGAGGTGCCGACCATGCAGCCGACCATCACCTGAAAGCCGTGGCGGCGGGCCGCGTCGCGCAGCCGGATTGCCTCGGTGAGGCCCCCCGCCTTGTCGAGCTTGATGTTGACGGCGTCGTAGAGCCCCACGAGCCGGGGCAGGTCGTCCGCCGTGTGGACGCTCTCGTCGGCACATACGGGAACCGAGCGTTGAATGTCCCGCAGCGCCTCGTCGCGACCGGCCGGCAGCGGCTGCTCGATCAGCGCGACGCTGCAGTCGTGCGCGATGTCCATGTTTTCCGCGAGGTTTTCGGGCGTCCAGCCCTCGTTCGCGTCGAGGATGATCCGGCTCTCGGGCGCTGCCGCCCTGACGGCGCGGATGCGCTCCGAATCACCGTCCCCGCCGATCTTGACCTTGAGCAGGGGGCGCTGCGCATTGGCGCGCGCCTCGGCAGCCATGGCTTCCGGCGTGCCGAGCGACAGGGTGAAGGCCGTCACCATCACGGTCGGCGCACGCGCGCAGATCTTCGCCGCGGCGCGGGTGTCGGAGAGCTTGGCCTCAAGGTCCCAAAGCGCACAGTCCAGCGCATTGCGGGCAGCGCCCGCCGGCATGGCATCGACGAGCGCACGACGGCTGATTCCGGCTTCGACCAATGGCCGAACTGATTCGATCTGCGCCAGAACGCTTTCGGTCGTCTCGTCGTAGCGGCGGTAAGGCACGCATTCGCCGCGACCGCTCACCCCGCCCTGGGTCAGCGTGCAGCAGATGACCTCCGCCTCGGTCTTCGATCCCCGCGAGATCGTGAAGGTGCCGCGGATCGGATAGCGCTCGGCTATGGCAGAAAGCACACGCGTCATGTGGATAGCTCCGCGGACGTGCCGTGGCGGCAACTGCCAAAGTGACAGCCTCCGAATCCCCGGCTAAGACTGGCGCAATGTTGTTCAAGCGCTCATCCCAGGCAAGCCGTCGCGCCGACCCGCCGACCATAGAGAAGGTGGACGAGGACGGTCGCCTGCTGATCCGCCTTGCGGGACGTTGGATCACCCGCCGCGTGCAGGACGTCGACGCCGAGATGCGGCGGTTGCTGTCGGGTCACGAGGCCGGATCGGTAACGCTCGACCTGTCGGGGGTGACCCTGATCGATACGGCTGGCGCGTGGATGATCGTCCGCCTGATGGACACGGCGGAGACGCAGGGCGCGAAGGTCGAGGTCGTCGGCGCATCCCAATCCGCGGCGGTGCTGTTGGACGCGGTGGGCAAGGCGGTCAAGGATGCCGACCACACCCCGGCGCCGCGCCCGCCGAACGTCATCCTGCGCGCGCTCGATTCGGTCGGCCGGACCATCTATGCGGCGCGCGACGACATTCTGGCTGCGATGAACATCCTGGGCGCCACCATCGAAGGCGGCCAGATGAAGCTCGGGCGCGGCCACGGCATCAATTTCGCGGCGATCTTCAACCAGATCGACCGCATGGGCGTGCGCGCGATCCCGGTGATCCTGCTGATGTCGACCATCGTCGGCGCGATCGTGGCGCAGCAGGGCGCCTTCCAGCTCCGCTACTTCGGCGCGGAGATCTTCGTCGTCGACCTGGTCGGCATCCTGGTGTTCCGCGAACTCGGGGTTCTGATGACGGCGATCATGATCGCCGGCCGCTCCGGCAGCGCCATAACGGCCGAGATCGGCTCGATGAAGATGCGCGAGGAGGTCGACGCGCTGAAGGTCATCGGCCTGAACCCGGTCGGCGTTCTGGTCTTTCCGCGGCTTGTGGCGCTGGTGGTAGCGCTGCCATGCCTCACCATCCTGGCGAATTTCGCCGCGCTTGCCGGGGCCATCGGGGTGAGCTGGGGCTATTCCGACATTCCGCCGGCGGCCTTCCTCGACAGGCTGCGCTCGGCCGTCGATCTCGGGACCGTCTTCGCGGGCCTGATCAAGGCGCCGTTCATGGCCATGATCATCGGGACCATCGCCTCGGTGGAAGGCCTGAAGGTCGGCGGAAGCGCCGAATCGCTCGGTCTCCACGTCACAGCCTCGGTGGTGAAGGCGATCTTCGTCGTCGTCATCCTCGACGGCTTTTTCGCCATCTACTTCGCGCAGATCAATTTCTGATGGAAATGGCTCCCGACCAGAGCATCCGGCCGGCCGAAACGGCCGAAGCCGAGGCCAAGCCCGAAACGGAGGTCGTGCTGCGGGCGCGCGGCGTCACGGTCGGCTTCGGGCAGAAGCTCATCCTCGACAACCTCGACCTCGACGTGCACCGGCGCGAGATCCTCGGCTTCGTCGGGGCTTCCGGTGCGGGCAAGTCCGTACTGCTGCGCACCGTGCTGGGGCTGAACCGCAAGCAAGCCGGCACCATCGAGCTGTTCGGCGTGGACGTCGATGATGCCGACGAGGAGGAGCGGATGCGCCTCGACATGCGCGTCGGGGTGCTTTTCCAGCAGGGCGCACTGTTCTCCTCGCTGACCGTGCTGGAGAACATCCAGGTTCCGATGCGCGAATATCTGGACCTGTCGCGCAAGCTGATGGACGAGCTTGCGCTCCTCAAGATCGAACTGGTCGGGTTGCCGTCGGATGCGGCCGGCAAGTATCCGTCGCAGCTCTCCGGCGGCATGATCAAGCGCGCGGCACTGGCTCGCGCGCTGGCGCTCGACCCGGAGATCGTGTTCCTCGACGAGCCGACTTCCGGTCTCGACCCGATCGGCGCAGCCGAGTTCGACGAACTGGTCGCGAAACTGCGTGATACGATGGGACTTACCGTCTACATGGTCACGCACGACCTCGACAGCCTCTTCTCCGTCTGCGACCGTGTCGCGGTGCTCGGGAATCGCAAGATCCTGGTCGAAGGCACAATCAACGACATGCTCGCGAGCGAGGAACCGTGGGTGAAGTCGTATTTTCGCGGGAAGCGCGCGCGCCAGCTCGATCTCGCGGCCAGGACGTAGAAGCAGGAAGCGATGGAAACGAGAGCCAACTACATCATCGTCGGCATCTTCACGCTGGTCGCTCTCGTCGCGGCCTTCGCCTTCATCTACTGGACGGCCGCCATCGGCGACCGCGGCGAACTCACCGAGCTGCGCGTGCGCATTCCGGGCTCGGCCTCGGGCCTGGGACGCGGTAGCGCCGTGCTGTTCAACGGCGTCAAGGTCGGCGACGTGCGCCGCGTCTACATCGACGTCAACAATCCCGAAGTGGCGATCGCCGATACGGAAGTCGACCGGCTCACCCCCATCACCCCCCTCTCGACCGCGGTAATCGGCATCGCCGGCCTGACCGGCCAGGCGAACATCGAGATCAAGGGCGCTGGAGGCAAGGACCAGCCGAACCTGCTCGACGAGGCGGAAGCTCGCGGCGAGGTTGCCGAAATCACGGCCGATCCCTCCGCCGTCACCAACCTCCTGCAGAAGGCGCAGGACATCTTCACGCGCGCAGACAAGGTTCTCGGCCAGCTCGAGGGCTTCACCTCCGACGTGCGCGGTCCGCTCACCGATACCATCCGCAATGCCCAGACGTTCTCGCAGGCGCTCGCCGACAACGCGAAAGGTGTCGATACCTTCCTCTCCAGCGTGTCGAAGCTGTCGGAGGAACTCGCCGGCGTGTCCGGCAAGCTGGACGGCATGGTGAGCGCGGCCGAAAACATCCTGAACGCCGTCGATCCCAAGAAGATCGAGACGATCGTCAGCAACGCCGAATCGTTCAGCAATGACCTGTCGAAGGCGTCCAAGCAGGTAGATACCGTTGTCGCAGGCGCCCGCGACCTGGTCGCCTCGGCGAACGACTTCACCCAGCGCGCGCAGCAATCGCTCACCAAGGTCGACGGCATCCTCGACGCGGTCGATCCGGACCGCGTTCGGACCGTGGTGGCCAACATCGAGCACGCGAGCCGTGGTGCCAACGAAGTGGTCGCCGACATAACGCGCGTCACCCAGAAGGTCAGCGCCCGCACCGACGACATCGACCGGATCATCACCGACGCCGCGCAACTGGCCGAGCGGCTCAACGCGGCCTCGGTCCGCGTCGATGGCATCCTGGTCAAGGTCGACAACCTGCTTGGCTCGGACCAGGCCGACGGGCTCGTCGCGGATGCGCGCGCCACGCTGCAAGGCTTCCGTCAGGTCGCGGACACGCTGAATGCCAAGCTCGGCGTCATCACGGACGGGCTTGCGCGATTCTCCGGCCAGGGTCTGAGGGAGGTCGAGGCGCTGGTGCAGGACAGCCGCCGCTCGATCACCCGGATCGAGGAGGCGATCAGCGCGCTCGAGCGCAACCCGCAGCGGATTCTTTCCGGTGGAGATGGCACCGTGCGGCAGTTCGATGGCCGTGCGCGGCGTTGACATCGCCTGCGATCGCCCGCAGAAAGTGCACTTGCGGGGCATGCGAGCGATGGTTGCGGCCCGCTATCCGCTGGAATCTTTCATGGGCCGCTTCACTCGGAATCTGAGGCTTCTTTCCTGCGCTGGAGCGCTGTCGCTCCTGGCAGGTTGCGGAAGCTTGCTGACCGGACCCACGCCGCAGCTCGACACCTTCGAGCTGACCGCGCCTCAGCTCGAATCGCGGTCGGTGCGAAGCCGCATGCAAATCCTCGTCGCGGAGCCATCGGCGCTGAAGTCGCTGGACAGCCAGAACATCCTCATCGAGGTCGCACCGGGCGAGATCGCGTACCTGAAGGGTGCGCAATGGGCCGACAGGCTGCCGCGCATCGTGCAGGCGCGGCTGGCTGATGCCTTCCAGCGCGGCGGCGGCTTCGCCGGCGTCGGCAGGCCGGGCGAGGGGCTCGCCATCGACTACCAGGTGGTCATGGAGCTGCGCACCTTCGGCGTCCGCGTCAGTGGCGGCCAGCGGGCCGAGGTCGACATCTTCGTGAAGCTGCTCAACGATCGCAACGGCACCGTCCGGGCGGCGCGCAACTTCACTGCCAGCGTGCCGGTAGGCGGCGGCGACAACGACGCCTATGTGCGTGCCATTAACGCCGCCTTCGCAACGGTTGCCCGCGACATCGTCAACTGGACGGCCTCGACGCTCTGACGGGCTGGCCGGGCACCGCCCTCGCGAGGGCGCCTTGCGTTGCTGACCCTCGATTTGTGTCAGCCCCCTTCACCACGCGCAGCGTGGTGGAAGGGCAATACCGCCGTGACGTCCAGTCAAAATCAACAACGCGCGGCGCCCTAGACAGCCACCTGCGTCCCGATCTCGACCACACGCCCGGTCGGGATCTGGAAATATTCGGTGGCGTCGGCCGCCGTTCTCGCCAGCGCGATGAACAGCTTGTTCTGCCAGGCCGGCATGTCGGAGTTGGGTGAGCGGCGCAGAGAGCGACGCGACAGGAAAAAGGACGTCGTCATGATGTCGAACTTCCAGCCCGTGGACCGGCACTGGGCGAGGGCCCTCGGGATGTTCGGCGTTTCCATGTAGCCGAAGGTGACGGTCACCTTCATGAAACGCTCGTCTATCACGTCCAGTCTTGCGCGCTCCGATTCCGCCGCGTAGGGCGCCTGCGCGGTCACGACCGTCAGGATGACGTTCTTCTCATGCAGCACCTTGTAGTGCTTTAGGCTGTGCATCATCGCCGTGGGCGCGCTGTTCGGGTCGCTGGTGAGGAACACGGCTGTTCCCGGAACCAGGTGAGGCGGCTTGCGGGCGAGGTTCCCGGTGAGAAAATCCAGCGGGATCTCGTTGCGGCGGGTCTTGTCGAAAAGCTCGCGTGCGCCGCGCACCCAGGTCCACATCACCAGAATGACAGTAAACGCCACGGCAAGCGAGGCCCAGCCGCCTTCCGGCACCTTGACGATGTTGGCCGAGAAGAAGCCGACGTCGATGACGATGAAGAGCAGCGTCACGCCGGCGGCGACCGGGACCGGCCAGCGCCACATGCGGATCATCACCACGAAGAGAAGGATGGTGGTCATCAGCATGTTGCCGGTGACTGAAATGCCATAGGCGGCCGCGAGCTCGCTGGATTCGCCGAACCAGACCACCAGGAACATCACCACGATCGCCAGCAGCAAGTTGATGCGCGGAAGGTAGATCTGCCCCGACTGCTTTTCCGAGGTGTGCAGGATGGCGAAGCGCGGCAGCAGGTTGAGCTGCACCGCCTGCCGCGTAAGGGAGAAGGCGCCGGAAATGACGGCCTGGCTGGCGATCACCGTTGCCGCGGTCGCCAGGATCACCATCGGCAGCAACGTCCAGCCGGCATTCATTTCGAAGAAGGGCTGGCCGATGACCCCGTCGCGGGCGAGCACGAAGGCGCCCTGGCCGAAATAGTTGAGCAGCAGGCAGGGGAAGACGATGATCATCCAGGCAAGCACGATCGGCTTGCGCCCGAAATGCCCGAGGTCCGCATAGAGTGCCTCGGCACCGGTGACGGCGAGGAAGATAGCGCCCACGGTCACGAAGGCGACTCCGGGCGCCTGGAAGAGGAACATCAGGCCGGCCAAGGGGTTCAGCGCGTACAGGATCTCCGGGTCATCGAGGATGTGGTAGAGGCCGGACGCCCCGATCGCCAGGAACCAGGCGGCAGTGACCGGCCCGAAGATGTTTGCCACGCTGCCCGTTCCGAACCGCTGCACCGAGAAAAGGCATGCGAGGATGACCAGCGTCGCGGGCACGACGTAGGGCTGCAGGTCCGGCTCGATCACGCCGAGGCCTTCGGTGGCGGAGAGCACGGAGATCGCCGGGGTGATGACGGCATCGCCGTAGAACAGTCCCGCGCCGAGAATGCCGATCCCCAGGATGAAGGTCGGGCACTTGGCGAAGCTGGAGCGTGCGAGCGCCATCAGCGAAAGGGTGCCGCCTTCGCCGTGGTTGTCCGCCCGCAGCACGAAGCCGACATATTTGATCGAGACGATGATCGTCAGCGCCCACACGATCAGCGAAAGCACGCCGAGCACCGCGTCGTGCTCGGCCGAGCCGCCGGCGGAAGCGGCCAGAAGCGCCTCGCGGAAGGCATAGATCGGGCTGGTTCCGATGTCGCCGTAGACGACGCCGAGGGCACCGAGCATGAGCACGCGCATGTCCTGGCCAGTTCCATGGCCAGGGATCGCGGCAAGCCCGCCGTCCGACGCGCTGCTTTGCACGTCCATCCTTCCAGCCCTCCGGCAAAACGGGCGACGCCCTACGCTTGTTGGGCTCGATTGGCAAGCGGTTTGGACGTTGGGGAAGCCGGTGCGGGCAGGGCTCGCCGCAGGGATGCTGCGGGAATACCGCTGAAACTCAGCGGGCCCAGAGCCTCGCGTGGAGCTCCTGCCAGCTTTCGCGGTTGGGGGCGGCAAGCACGCCGCCGGCGATGTCGCGTGGCAGGTATGGCGAGCCGTCGAAGTGGGCGGAGTAGCCGCCGGCCTCGGCGTGGATCAGTACGCCGGGCAGGTGATCCCACGGCATCAGCTTGGAATAGGCCGCGAAATGGCCGTGGCCGGTGGCCAGCAGCCGGTATTCGTGCGCGGCGCAGCGGAAATTGAAGCCGCCCTTGAACTGGCTGAGATTGTTGAGGAGCAGCGAGCGCTCGGGCTCGTCCATGTAGCCCCAGGAGACCACGCCCGACATCTCCGTGACCGGCACGGCAGCTGCGACGCGGCAGCGCTCCATGCGGCCGTCGCTATGGCGGGTCCAGGCGCCGGCGCCGCGCGAGGCGAGCAGGAAGTCCTTGCCGACCGGGTCGTGGATGGCGCCGAACACCGTCTCGCCCTTGGCGACGACGGCCAGCATCACGCCGAACAGCGGCAGGCCGGACGCGAAGTTCAGCGTCCCGTCGACCGGATCGAGCACGAAGGCGAGATCGGCGCCTTGAAGGCCGTCGAGCACGGACGGGTCCTCGGCATGCGCCTCCTCGCCGATGACCACGGCGTTCGGGAAACGCTCGCGCAGGCGCGCCGTCACGAACCGTTCGGCATTGACGTCGGCTTCCGTGACCAGGTCGATGGCCGACGTCTTCTGCCGCACGTCCGCGGCGGCCAGCCGGCGCCAGCGCGGCATGATCTCGGTGGCGGCGGCCTCCGCGAGCAGCGCGAGCAGCCAATCGACAGTCTTGTCGTCGAACGTCATGTGAGGAGCTTTCCGGAAGGAGACTGGGTCAGGAAGGGGGAAATGGCAGGCCGGCGAAGTCGAAGAGCCGGCGGTCGAGCAGGTGGGAGGGGCGTACGTTGGCTAGCGCCCGGATCATGGTGTCCTTTCGTCCGGGCATCCTTCGTTCCATGTCGGCGATCATGGCCTTCATGGCGTTGCGTTGCAGGCCATCCTGGCTGCCGCACAGGTCGCATGGGATGATCGGGAAGGCCATCGCGTCGGCGAAACGGGCGAGGTCCTGCTCGGCGCAGTAGGCCAGCGGGCGCAGCACCATGACGTCGCCTTCGTCGTTCATGAGCTTCGGCGGCATGGCGGCCAGCCGCCCCCCATGGAACAGGTTCATGAAGAAGGTCTCGAGGACGTCCTCGCGATGGTGGCCGAGGACGAGCGCCGAGCAGCCTTCCTCGCGCGCGATGCGGTAGAGGTGCCCGCGCCTTAGCCGCGAGCAGAGCGAGCAATAGGTCGCGCCTTCCTCGATCTTGTCGGTGACGATCGAATAGGTGTCGCGGTACTCGATGCGATGCGGGATGCCGTGGCGGGACAGGAAGTCCGGCAGGATGTGCTTGGGGAAATTCGGCTGGCCCTGGTCGAGGTTGCAGGCAAGCAGATCGACCGGCAGCACGCCGCGCCATTTCAGGTCGAGCAGGATGGCGAGCAGGCCGTAGGAATCCTTTCCGCCCGAGATCGCGACGAGCCACCGGTCTCCGGGCCGAACCATGTTGAAACCCTCGATCGCCTCGCGCGCGCAGCGCAACAGCCGCTTGCGCAGCTTGTTGAACTCCACCGACGTCGGCACGTCGAGGAACAGGGGATGGCAGGCGCTTTCCGGTTCGCCGGGAAGCTCGGACTTCATGCGGTGCGGTCTCCGAGGCTGCACATCAGATCGACATAGGCGAAGATGGCGATGATGGCAAAGGCGGGAATGCCGAGTTCGGCCACTTCCCTTATCTTCCGGAACACCTGGGCGGCATGCTCGCTGACGGGGAAGCACAGCGTTCCGCCGGTAGCCAAGCAAGAGATGAGGTGACCTGCACAGCCGCAACGGAACAGCAACCGGCCGCAAGCCGACGGGTCTTCGACAGCTTCTGGTCAGGTATCTGCTAGGTACGTCCGGCTGCGAGTGCCTGATCTGTCATCTTGGCGCACGCTTCCGATGTGCGTTTGCCGCCCATCGTCCGTCACACCTTGTCGTCCCCGACCTCATGGCGCCGCTGCGCCGATCGGGCTAGAAGACTTCAAACCCTCGAATCGCTGATTTGCGAAGATGATGCAAGCTGATCCGGCCAAGATAAAGGCGCGTCGCAACGCTCTGATCTCGATCATCGTGCCGGTTCTGAACGAGCAGGAGACGATTGGCCTTTTCCTGTCGGAAGTCGTCCCGATGCTCGAGCGCGTCTGTACTGAGCTCATGGACGACGGAAGCTACGAGGTCGTCTTCATCGACGACGGCAGTACCGACGCGACGGCTACGACAATATTCGCGGCGAGCAGGGCAAACCCGCGCGTCAAGCTGGTCCGCTTCTCCCGCAACTTCGGCAAGGAGCCGGCTCTGGCGGCGGGGCTGCTCTATGCCTCAGGCGACGCGGTGATCCCGATGGACGTGGACCTGCAGGATCCACCCGAGGTGGTGCCGCGCATGGTCGAGGAATGGCTGAAGGGCGCTGACGTCGTCAACGCGGTGCGCCGAAGCCGGGCGGGCGACAGCGCCTTCAAGCGCATCACCGCGCGCGGCTTCTACAAGCTCTACAACCAGATCGCCGACGTGCCGATCCGTCCCGACGTGGGCGACTTCCGGCTGCTTGACCGCGAGGTGGTGGACACGCTCAACCGCCTCTCGGAAGGATCGCGCTTCACCAAGGCGCTCTATTCCTGGGTGGGCTATTCCAACGTGGACATCGTCTACGATCGCGTCAGCCGCTCGGCCGGCACCACGAAATGGCGGTTCCGTAAGCTGCTTCATTTCGCGCTGGACGGCTTCATCGCCTCGACCACGGCGCCGCTGCGCATCTGGAGCCTGATCGGGCTGCTGCTTGGCCTCGTGGCGGTCGTGCTCGCGATCTTCATCATCGTGAAGACGATGATGTACGGTGCTGACCAGCCGGGCTATGCGTCGATCATGGTCGCGGTTCTGTTCCTCGGCGCCCTGAACCTGCTCTCGCTCGGCATCCTCGGCGAATATGTCGGACGGATCGCACAGGAGGTCCGCCAGCGGCCGCTCTTCGTGGTGCGCGAGTTGCACGGTATTGCGCAGCGGCCCTCGGGGAGGCGCAGCACGGATCTCGGGACCACGTGACGCCGCCGCGCTCGCTTACCGGAAAAGCCGTGCGCTTCGGACTCGTAGGCCTTGCGAACAGCGTGGTCGATCTGGCCGTGTTCACCGTCGCGCTGTGGGCGGACGTGCCACCATTGCTCGCCAACTTCGTGGGGTGGGGCGTGGCGGTGGTGTTCTCCTACGTCGTCAATTCCCGCTGGTCGTTCGAGCGCTCGGCCAGGATCGGCGACCTGCGGGCTGCGGCCCGCTTCATCGGACTGGGCGCGCTGATCACGCTGGGCGTCTCCAGCGGCGCGATCGCTGCGCTGGCCGGTGTCGTCGGCGTTATGCCGGCCAAGATCATCGGGCTGGTGGTCGCGGCGGTGCTGAATTTCGTCGCGGCGCGCTGGTCGATCGAGGGACGAGCCCTGTAGGGGCCCCGCAGGCCGGCGTTTGGACCCGTACTACTCGGGCAGGCGCAGCAGCAGCGCGAACGTCCATTCGGACGAGCCGCCGGCGCCGGGAACGGCAGCGACCGTGAGCGGAACCGTCTTGTCGATGCGCCCCAGAAGGGCGGCCGAACGGGTTGCGCAGTCGGTGTCCTCCGCCTCGCAGATTGCCATGGCGCCATCCCTAGCGATCATCTCGGGCGTCACCCAGGGGGTGTTCTCAAGCGACATCGCCTGGATGACGTGGGGCCGGTCGGGGGCATAGAAGGCGAATGCGTTGGCCAGCGCCGGCTCCGTCCCGGCCACCACGGCCAGGCGGCGACCCGTCTCGTTGCGCCAGATCTGCTGTGCCTCTCGGGAGATGGCCGAGAATGGGACTTCGGAATTGCTGCGCGCGCGCTCGAGCGTCTCGCCGCGAATGAACGGCGCGATGACCAGCAGCGTCGCACAGTAGAGGCCCATCACCAGAAGGCCGAGCGTAGGCGCGCGGCGTGCCGCCGGCCTGGGCAGCAGGAGCACGATCGCCACGGGCATCACGGCGAAGAACGGGATCGTCCACAGCGAGGACAGCTCGCCTTCCGCCAGCAGCCCGAGCAGGATGGTGAAGATGATGGGCAGCGCCAGCGCCGCGAGCAACGCGCGACCGGCAAGCGTTGCCCTGAGCGCCGCGATCTGGCCGAAGGCAAAAAGCGGCATCCCGTCGCCCGGCCGCCGGAACACGCCCAGGAATGCCACGGCCGGGAGCGCGTACAGCACCATGATAGGCACGAAGGTCGCTGATGAAGCGAGCGAATCGATGAAGCCGTTTCCCTGGTCGGCGGCATAGCGCAGCGTCGGGAAGTTCATCCGGACCATCCACGCCACGTGCGGCGCAAGCACCACCATGCCGGCAAGACCAGCAAGCCATGGGAGCGAGGATTTCAGTAGCGGCCGCGCCTCGCGGTCCAGAAGCAGGTGTGTCGCCAGCGTAAGCGGCAGGACGATGGACTGGTACTTCGCGAGGATCGCCAGTGCGGCGAAGGCGCCTGTGAGCACCGCATCGAGCGCACGACGACGCTCCAGCGTCCGGATGTAGAACAGGAATGTCACCGCCCAGAAGGGCAGCATCGCCGACGTGGCGTTGTAGTTCGCGACCAGGAAGGTCAGGCAGGGCAGGAAGAAGGCCGAGGCGAGCAGCAGGATCTGCTGGTTGGCGTCGAGGAACCGCAGCGATATCCGCCACAGCGCGGCCAGGGTTACGCCGACGCTGGCCGAGGCCAGCAGGTGGTAGAAGATCTGCTTGCGGGGAAAGACCTCGAACCAGGCCGCCACGATCCAGCTGAACAGCGGCGGGTGCTTGTAGTAGCCGAGCTGCCAGGCGATGCCCCACGCGTAGTTCTCGACCATGTCGCCATGGACGTCGAGATTGTAGCGGCTGATGCTCGAATAGGCCGTCCAGAACAGGACGAACAGTACGATCAGCACCGCCACCGTACGGCCAGGCCGCTGCCCGACAGCCGTCGCGGCGCTGCGCACCGCACCAAACGAAAAGGGAGCGATCATGGATCGCTCCCTCATTTCCTGCCGCCGAGGCAAGAAGGGGTCATTAGCGCGAGTAGAACTCGACGACCAGGTTCGGTTCCATCTGGACGGCGAACGGCACGTCGGCCAGGCCCGGCACGCGGCTGTAGGTGGCGACCATCTTGTTGTGGTCGACCTCGATGTAGTCCGGCACGTCGCGCTCGGCGAGCTGCACGGACTCGAGCACCATGGTGAGCTGCTTCGACTTCTCGCGCACCTCGATCACGTCGCCGGGCTTGCAGCGATAGGAGCCGATGTTCACGCGGCGGCCGTTCACGTTGACGTGGCCGTGGTTGACGAACTGGCGGGCGGCGAAGATCGTCGGGACGAACTTGGCGCGGTAGACGATGGCGTCGAGGCGCGACTCCAGCAGGCCGATCAGGTTCTCCGAGGTGTCTCCGCGGCGGCGGTTGGCTTCCTCGTAGATGCGGCGGAACTGCTTCTCGGACACGTCGCCGTAGTGGCCCTTCAGCTTCTGCTTGGCGCGCAGCTGCAGGCCGAAGTCGGACATCTTGCCCTTGCGGCGCTGGCCGTGCTGGCCGGGGCCGTATTCACGCTTGTTGACCGGGGACTTCGGGCGGCCCCAGACGTTTTCGCCAAGACGGCGGTCAAGCTTGTATTTCGCGGATTCGCGCTTGCTCATCGCATTTCCCTAAAACGTTGCGACCCGGCGGTTGAGACCGGGCCAAGGAAACGCGCCCTCCTTTGGCCCGTCTCCGGACCTGACAGGGTCTTCCACGCACGCTTTGCGGAAAAACCCACGGGACACGTCGTTAATACCGCCGAGCCTCGCGGCGCGGACGGTGCCGGGTGCCTAGTGCAAACGGCGCGGCATGTCAACGGCGGCTATTCGGCCGCCAGCCGCGAGCCGTGCAGCGCGGCGCGCAAATCCGCGGAGTTGCCCATCCAAACCGAACAGGAGTTCGATGTCGAGAAGGCTCGCCTCATGGTTGCTGCGCAGCGCGTCCAGCGCGATGGGCAGGGCGCCGCCTTGCCTACCTAGCCGCGTCGAAAGCCTGCCGGGCGGCGCGCATGGCCGCCCGGTTGCGGACGGCCCATGCAGCGAGTTCCGCGACCGGCGCGGCGATCGAATGGCCGAGCTCCGTGAGGGAGTACTCCACCTCGGGCGGGTTGGTGGGGCGCACCGTCCGGCGCACCAGCCCGTCCCTTTCGAGCGAGCGCAGCGTCACGGTCAGCATGCGCTGCGAGATGCCTTCGATGGAGCGCCTGAGCGCGTTGAAGCGCACCGGCCGCTCCTGCAGGTTGCCTATTACCAGCATCGACCATGTGTCGCCGACACGGTCGAGCACTTCGCGGATCGGGCAGGTGCCCTCTTCGTCGGGCTCGAATGCCGGGCTGGCGGCGAGCACCGGCTCCGCCGCTTCGATCGCTCCCTCTGCCTTCATGCGGTTCTCTCCATGTGCCCTGGGCACGGGAAGATGCGTTCTTCCCGGGGCTGTGCGGCCTGTCCTATAGATCTTTTCCGTAACCAGGTAATCTTTTGTACCCACCCTCCGCGGGCTGCGGAAGTGGGGCCCAGCGGAGAGATGACCATGAAGATCACCATCATCGGCGCGACGGGATTTGTCGGCAGCGCGCTCCTAGCGGAGGCGCTTTCGCGCGGCCACGAGGTCACCGCGATCGTCCGCAATGGGTCGCGGGTTCCGGCCGGTCCGACCGTCAGGGAGGTCGACGCGAGCGACGCCGCCGCGCTGGAACCGGCGCTGAAGGGGCAGGACGTCGTCATTTCCGCCTTCAACGGCGGCTGGGGCGATCCCGACATCTATACCAAGCATCGCAAGGGCAGCACGGCGATCGCCACCGCCGCGGCGAAGGCCGGCACGCGGCTGATCGTGGTCGGCGGCGCCGGCAGCCTCTACGCGCCGGACGGCAGCCAGTTCGTCGATTCCGACACGTTTCCCGCAGAGTGGCGGGATGGCGCGCGTGCGGCGCGCGATCACCTCGCCGAACTGAAGGCGGGCAGCGGGCTGGATTGGACCTTCGTCTCGCCGCCCTTCGAGCTGGTGCCCGGTGAACGGACCGGCAAGTACCGCGTCGGCGGTGACACGCCGGTGTTCGACGAGGCCGGCGCGAGCAGGATCAGTGTCGCCGACCTGGCCGTGGCGATCCTCGACGAGGCCGAGCGCCCGACCCACCGTGGCCAGCGCTTCACCGTCGGCTATTGAAGCGTTTGTAGCTGGCAGCCGTCGCGGCGGGGCGTGCCCCGCCAAAATCAGAGGTGCGCGGCGAGCTTGGTCCCGACCCTGAGGAAGCGCAGGGGATCGACCGCCTCGCCGTTGCGCCGCACCTCGTAGTGCAGGTGCGGGCCGGTCGAGCGCCCGCTGCTGCCGACCTTGCCGACCACCGTTCCGCGCTCGACCACGTCGCCCTCGGACACGGTGATGGCGGAGAGATGGGCGAAGCGGGTGGTGAAACCGTCGCCGTGGTCGATCTCGACCATGCGCCCGTAACCCCCGTTCCAGCCGGCCGAAATCACTGTTCCGGCGGCGGTGGCTCTGGCGGGGAAGCCCGGGGGCGCGCGAAAGTCCATGCCGGAATGCATGGCCGGGGTGCCGAGGAGCGGATCCTTGCGCACGCCGTAGGTGCTCGAGACGCTGCGGCCGGGTGCCGGATTGGCGATGGGCATGCGCTCGGCATGCTGGCGCACGCGCTCGAGGGTGCCCAGCGCCTCGTCGAGCTCCTTCACCTTGGCGGTGAAGGCGTCGGTGTCGCCGATCGCGATATACGGCCCGCCGACATCCGATCCGTCGGATTCAAGATCCATCGGAACGCCGACCTCCGCAAGCGCCTCGCTGATCGCTGCCGCGGTCTTGTAGGCGTCGTCGGTTAGCGATGAGACTTTCTCGATCTGCTCGGTCTCGATGGCGCGCAGGGACTTGTTGATCTCGGCAAACAGCCTGTCCGCCCGGTCCGCTGCCGACGCCTTCGCGTCGCCCATCAGCTTCGACCACAACGAGGCGGGCGTGGCGCCGGAGCCGGCTAGCGATGCGTAGCTCAGTGGCGCCGTTTCGAGCGAGGCGTGCTCGTCAGGCCCTTCGGCGGGGGCGGGAGTCTCGTCGGCGGCGTCTTCCTTGACGCCCATCCGCTCCAGGATGGGGCGCAGACGGCCATGCCGCTCGGTAAGCGCCGACTGCCGCTCCAGCAGTTCGGCAACCTTGGTCTCCATCACCTGCTGGTCCAGGAGCTGGCGGCTGGTGATCCGGTCGACCTGGGCGCGCAGCGCCGAGATGCGATCCTCATAGGCATGCTGCATGCGCGCCTGCCGCGCGATCGCCGCGCCGATCAGGTCGTCGCGGAACACGAGATAGGTGGTGGCAAGAAGATAGCCCACCGCGGCGGCGGCCAGGACCGACCCGGCCAGGGTCGCCATCCAAGGCCGCACGGTGAAATGGCGGACGCTTTCGCCCCTGGCGATGATCACCGTGTGAGGCTCGCTCCGCCTGCCGAAGACTGCGGTCTTACCCGTCATTCATGCTACCCGCGGATACACATCGGAGTACCGCGATTACACACTGTTAGGGTTAACAAATGCTGTCCGCGTTCGCGGCGGGCCCGCCGGGGCGGGGGACGAATGGCGGGGGGAGAAATGCGAAGCCCCGCCATCTGGCGGGGCTTCGGATCTCATGCTTGGCCGTCAGCGCAGGAACAGCCAGAGCAGGATGATGATCGGAATGGGGATGCCCAACATCCACAGCAACAGACCCCGGATCATTGCCTTCTCCCTTCAAAGCCTGACTTGCAGGCACAATGGCGGAAGGAGGCAATTGGTTCCGCGTCAGCCGAGTTCGCGCACCGCCCCGAGGACTTCGGCAGCGTGGTCCTTGACCCGCACGGCCCGCCAGATGCGGGCGATCCGGCCGTCGGCGTCGATCAGGAAGGTGGAGCGAACCACGCCCATGTAGGTGCGTCCGTACATGCTCTTCTCCGCCCAGACCCCGTAGGCCTTCAGCGTGTCCAGCCCCTCGTCGGAGACGAGGTCGATGCGCAGTCCGTGCTTGGAGGCGAAGCGTTCGTGCTTCTTAACGGAATCGGGCGAGACGCCGACGACGACCGCGCCGGCTTTCTCGAACTCGGGCAGCAGCGCGGTGAAGTCGAGCGCCTCCGTCGTGCAGCCCTGCGTGTCGTCCTTCGGATAGAAGTAGAGTACCACCTTTCGGCCACGAAGATCCGATAGTTTCAGGGTGCCGCCGCCACCAAGCGGCAGCTCGAAATCGGGGGCTGGGTCGGATTGCTTCAATTCCGTCACGAAAACGCCTCCAAAGTAGCTATGCGCCGGTCAGCCGGGTTATAGGGTTCAGGGAGAATCGTCCATGTCTGCGAGGCCGGAATGCCTGAAGCCAGGCCAATTCCGCCCCGCACTGTGAGCGACCCATTGCGCGACACCACCTTTCGCCACCAGAAGATCAAGTTTCGGCGCCACGAGATCGTCGATCTGTCTGCGCTGCCCTCCGCGCATGGCCAGCACCGGCACTGGCGCGGCGAGCGGCGCCGGCGCAACGTTGCGCGCATCCTGCTCGGGGTGACCGGGCTCTTCGGGTTCGTCGCGGTCCTTGCCGTCGCCGCCGTACTTGTCCTGCTCAATTCCGAGTGGGGCGCGGAGACCATGCGCCGGCAGGCCGAACAGGCGGTCGCCAGCATGGCGACCGGACGCGCCGAGGCGAGCGTTGGCCCGTCGCGCCTTGCCTTCGGCGATGGCAGCTTCGGCCTCGAGCTTACCGACGTCGGGCTGAAGGCCCTTGGCTCCGGAGTCTCGATTGCCGAGGCGGGGCGTCTCTTCTTTGGCCTGCGCCTGTTGCCGCTGCTGACAGGCCGCCTGCAACTCGGCGACGCTTCGCTTTCCGGAGCCCGCCTCAACCTCGCCGCCCTGCAGTCGGACAAGCCCTATGACTGGACCGCCGGGCTGCGCAACCAGCGCGGCCTGATCGACCCGGACCTGATCGCCGTTGCCGTGTTTCGGGCGCTCGACCAGGCTTTCAACGCCGTCGAGCGAGGCATTCCCGACACGGTGCAGCTCGACGACGTGGACCTCGTGCTGCCCAGGGGCGGCGAAAGCCACATGCTGCGCGTCGAGACGGCGACGCTGAAGCGCCAGGGCAATGGCGAGCTCGGCATCGTTGCCCAGCTCTCCTACGGAGGGCGATCCATCGACGTCGCCGGGCAGGCGGTCCGCGATGCCGGGACCGGCCTTATCAGCTCGGTCGATCTGTCGATCACCAGCAGCGCGCCCGATGTGGATCCCGCGGAGGACAGCCTCGAGGCTACCAGGATCGGTGCGTTCTCCCTGAAGGTTACGGGACACGAGCGGCTGGGCGGCGCGGGGCCGCTGCTCAAGTTCGCCGGCTCCATAGACCGTTCGGTGTTCGACCTTGGTGCTCGCGGCTCCCATTCGGGCAGCCTCAAGCTCGACGCTACACTCGAAGCGGGTTCGGGCAAGCTTGAGGTGGACCGGCTCCTGCTGGAGACCGGCCGATCGCTCTTCGATCTCAACGGTGCGGTCGGTCCGCGGCCCGCGACCGGCGCGCCGGACGACAAGCCCGTCTACCGCTTCGAGTTCGTTTCCTCCCGCGCCGTGCTCGCGCCGGAAAACTCGAGCGAACAGCCGCTGGATTTCGCCGCGCAGCTTCGCGGCATCTTCGATCCGGCCGAAGGCAAGCTGACCACCCAGGCGCTTGAGGTCCGCACCTCGGCCGGAAGTGTCTCCGGTACCGCGGCTGTCGACCTGGAGGAGGGGCTTGCCCCCGGCATAGAGATGGCCGTGGGGCTGCGCGACATGCCGGTTTCGCAAGTCAAGCAGCTCTGGCCCTGGTTCTCCGCCGTCATGGCGCGCCAATGGGTCTACGACCACCTGTTCGGCGGCATGGTTCGCGAGGCCAATGTAGAGTTCAAGGTCGCGCCGGGACGCCTCGGCAACGGCGTGCCGCTTTCAAAGGAAGAGATCGTCGGTCGCTTCGTCGTGGAGGGGACGCGGTTCGACATGGTTCCGACAATGCCGCCGGTTCGCGAGGCCAACGGCATTGTCGAGGTGCGCGGTCACGAGGCCGACATCACGCTGCAGAGCGGCACGGTCTACCTGCCGAGCGGCCGCAAGGTCACGGGCTCGAACGGCACCATGCTGATCGGCGGCGGCCGGACGCGGCCGGGGACCGGGAAGCTGTCCATCGACATAGCGGGCGACGGGGCGGCAGTCGCCGAGCTGGCGGCCATGGAGCCGATCAACGCCCTGCGCCGTCTGTCCTTCGGGGCGGAGGATGTGTCGGGGACTGCGAAGGGCCACATCGATGCCGAGATCCCGCTGGTCAGTGGCATGGATCTGTCCAGTCTGGAATGGAAGGTGGATCTCGATTTCAAGGGGCTGGGGATCGACAAGCCGTTCGATGGCCAGACGTTGAGCTCGGCTGATGGCCGGCTTTCCATCGTCCCGGCCGAGATGACGCTGAACGCCAACGGCATGCTGAACGGCATTCCGGCCAAGATCGACCTAGCGGTGCCGCTGCGCGGCGACGGCAAGGTGCGCCGTGACATCGAACTCGTCCTCGACGATGCGGCGCGCCGCAAGATCGCGCCGGGGCTTGACCAGATTCTGTCGGGAACGGCGCGCGTCCAGGTGGAGGATCGCGACGGCGTGCGGTTCATCTCCGCCGACCTGTCGGATGCCACCGTCACCTTCCCATGGGTCGGCTGGTCGAAGGGCAAGGGCGTTTCGGCCACTGCCCAGTTCTCCTACGTGCCGCAGGGCGACACGGTGAAGCTGTCGGGCTTCGAGTTCATCGGCAACAGCTTTTCGGCCTCCGGCGAACTGACGCTCTCCGGAGGCACCCTGGCGTCGGCCAATCTCAACCGGGTGCGCCTCAACCGCGGCGACGACGCCCGCGTGAGCATCGATCGCAGCGGCGGCGGCTACCGCATCGACGTGAGCGGGAACACGCTCGACGTGCGCTCGCTGGTGAAGACATACCTGTCGGCGACCAAGCAGAACGACAAGTCGCGGACGCCGAAGATCACGCTCAAGGCGTCGCTGGACCGTATCGGTGGCTTCTACGACGAGAGCCTCTCCGGCGTGTCGCTGCAGTCGGACGGGCGCAGCTTCACCCTTTCGGCCACCACCCCGGCCGGCCGCCCACTCACCGCCTCGCGCGAGTTGAAGGAGGGACGATCGAGCCTCAACGTGGAGGCAGACGACGCCGGTGCGCTGCTGCGGTTCCTCGACCTCTACGACAAGATGCAGGGTGGAACGCTGAAGCTGGTGCTTGCCGGCACCAGTTCCGAACGCATGACCGGCCAGGTCGATGCGCGCGACTTCCTGATCGTCAATGAGCCGCGGCTCGCCTCGGTCGTCTCGACGCCGCCGGCCGGCAGCGATCGCAGCCTCAGCCAGGCGGTGCGGCGCGAGATAGACACCTCGCGCGTGCAGTTCGAGCGCGGCTATGCCCAGATCGAGAAGGCCCCAGGCCTGCTTCGGGTCGCCAACGGCGTCGTGCGCGGGCCGCTGATCGGCACGACCTTCCAGGGCACGGTCTACGATCCCGAGGGCCGCATCGACATGACCGGCACCTTCATGCCGGCCTACGGGCTCAACCGCCTTTTCGGGGAACTGCCCCTGGTTGGCGAGCTGCTCGGCAACGGCCGCGACCGCGGACTTATCGGCGTGACATTCAAGCTCGACGGCCTGGCGAAGTCGCCGCGCCTTCAGGTCAACCCGCTGTCGATCGTGGCGCCGGGCATCTTCCGGCAGATCTTCGAGTACTAGCCGCCGAGATTGACGCCGTTCCTGCGGCGTCCGCCTTTCGGGGTCGCAGGGCCTTCGCGCTCGTCTCGCGCGACCCGGCGCGCACTCCGAGCCCGGCGCGCCCTGCCAAAAAGCTGGCGCGCCGGATCTTGGAGAGCTCTGGGCTGGGGCTGAGGCTCGTGCCGTCGCGCCCTGAAGATCAGGCGGCGCGCACCAGAATGTGCTTCTTCTTGCCCAGCGACAGCTTCACCACGCCCTCGGGCGTGATGTCGGCGGTCGAGACGGAGCGGCGCTCGTCATTGACGGGCTGGTCGTTCAGCCTGACCGCGCCGCCCTGGACGTGCCGGCGCGCCTCGCCGTTGGACGAGGCCAGGCCAGCGCGCACCATCAGCGACAGGAGGCCGATGCCGGATTTCAGCTCGTCGCCCGCCACCTCGATCGTCGGCAGGGTGTCCGCGAGGGCGCCTTCCTCGAAAGTCTTGCGGGCGGTCTCGGCCGCCGCCTCCGCCGCCTCGCGGCCGTGGACGATGGCCGTGGCCTCGGTCGCCAGTACCTTCTTGGCCTCGTTGATCTCGGAGCCGCCGAGGGCGGCGAGACGGGCGATCTCGTCGAGCGGCAGGCGGGTGAAGATCTTCAGGAAGCGCTCGACGTCGGCGTCCTCGGTGTTGCGCCAGTACTGCCAGAAGTCATAGGGGCTGAAGAGGTCCCCGTTGAGCCACACCGCGCCCTTTGCAGACTTGCCCATCTTGGCGCCCGAGGCTGTGGTGAGCAGGGGGGTGGTCAGCGCGTAGAGTTGCGGCCCGCCCATGCGGTGGCTGAGGTCCACGCCGTTGATGATGTTGCCCCACTGATCCGAGCCGCCCATCTGCAGCCGGCAGCCGTAGCGGCGGTTGAGCTCGACGAAGTCGTAGCCCTGCAGGATCATGTAATTGAATTCGAGGAAGGACAGCGACTGCTCGCGGTCGAGGCGGAGCTTCACGCTGTCGAAGCTGAGCATCCGGTTGACGGAGAAGTGCCGGCCGACGTCGCGCAGGAACTCGACGTAGTTCAGCTTCAGCAGCCAGTCGGCATTGTTGACCATGATGGCGTCGGAGGAGCCGTCGCCGAAGCGCAGGATGCGCGAGAAGATCTTCTTGATGCCTTCGATGTTGGTGTTGATCTGCTCCGGCGTCAGCAGGCGGCGCTGGTCGTCGCGGAACGACGGGTCGCCGATCATCGACGTGCCGCCGCCCATCAGCGCGATCGGACGGTGTCCCGTCTCCTGCAGCCAGTAGAGCATGGTCGCGGTGATCAGGTTGCCGATGTGAAGGCTGGTGGCCGTGGCGTCGTAGCCGACATAGGCCGTCACGGTCTCCTTGCTGAACAGCTCATCCAGCCCTGTCTCGTCGGAGATCTGGTGGATGAAGCCGCGCTCGGAGAGCACGCGCAGGAAATCGGACTTGAAGGTGGCCATGTCGGTGTTCCGGTCGTCGCATCGGAAGTTGCGCGGCGTGTAGCGCCGGCGGCAGGGGGCCTTTAGCATCCGCCCGCGAGGAATCACAAGGATGTCGGACGTCATGAGCCTCACCTGCGCGATCGGCCTGATGAGCGGCACGTCGATGGACGGCATCGATCTCGCGCTGCTGCGCACCGACGGGAACGCGGTCGTCGAGCGCGGTCCGTCCTTCTTCGTGCCCTACGAGGCTGCCTTCCGGACCCGCATCGCGGCGGCGCTGGAGGACGCGAAGCCCATCGTCGGACGCACCGAGCGTCCCGGCGGACTCACATCGCTGGAACGCGACCTGACAATTCGCCATGCGGAGGCGGTGGACCGCTTTGTGCGCGAACTGCCGGAGGGGGGGACGGAGCGCTGGGGAACGCCGCAGCTCATCGGCTTCCATGGCCAGACCGTGCTGCACCGGCCCGAGCGCGGCCTCACGGTGCAGATCGGCGACGGCCCCTTGCTGGCGAACCTCACCGGCATTCCGGTGGTTTGGGACATGCGGGCCAATGACATGGTGCATGGCGGGCAGGGGGCACCGCTGGTGCCGGCCTATCATGCGGCGCTGGCGAGCTCGCTGCCGGAGGACCTGGCACGCAAGGCGCCGATCGTCTTCGTCAACATCGGCGGCATTTCCAACATTACCTTCGTGCCGCAAGAGGGCGATCCGGTCGCCTTCGATACAGGGCCGGGCAACGCCCTGATCGACCAGTGGGTGGCACGCGAGGGCGGCGTGCCTTTCGATGCGGACGGCGCGATCGCCAGCGAGGGCGGTGTCGTGGCGCGGGTGGTGGAGGCCTATCTACGGAACCCGTTCTTCGACCGGCCGGGCCCTAAGTCGCTCGACCGCAGCGACTTCACGCTCGATCGCATCACCGGCCTGGAGCTCGCCGACGGCGCCCGCACGCTGGCCGCCGTCTCCGCAGCCGCCATCCTGAAATCCGCCGAGCACCTGCCGCAGGCGCCGAAGCTGTGGATCGTCTGCGGCGGCGGCCGCAAGAACCCGCACATCGTCGCCGATCTGCGCGCGGGCGCGGCCGAAGCCGGGGCCGAGGTCGTCCTCGCCGAGGACGCCGGCCTCGATGGCGACGCGATGGAGGCGGAAGCCTGGGCCTACCTCGCCGTGCGCGCCCTGAAGGGCTTGCCGCTGACCTTCCCGACGACGACCGGCTGCCGGGAAGCGGTAAGCGGCGGCGTCCTGTCGCATCCCGCCGTGGAGACGGCCTGAGCGCCTTCTCCACAGGTCTGACTGCGGCAGGCCATGGCTTCATCGAAGCGTCATCGAACCTTCAACCGCCCGACACGCGGCGGCGGTAGCGCATGGCCGTTGCTCCTCTCAACACGGATCGGACCCCATGCGACACCCCATCCTCGCGGCATTCACAACCATGGCTCTGACGGCGACGGCGGCGCTTGCCGACGAAACCGTCTATCCCGCGAAGCTCGTCGGCCATGCTATCCTGCCTGCCAACACGATCATCAAGGCGCCGGAGAACGCGCCGGAACACCTGCAGACGTCCGGCAAGTTCACAACGCCCGACCGCAAGCGCGCGGCTGCGCTCGGCAGCGTGCCCGGCATGGACGGCGTGCGCCCCACCGGCCTGTCGCTGCCCTTCGACGGCCAGCCGGTGCAGGGCTTCTCGGGCATCCGGAACGCCGGCGACGGCACCTTCTGGACCCTTTCCGACAACGGGTTCGGCAACAAGCTGAACTCGACCGACGCCGCGCTGATGATCCACCACCTCAGGTTCGACTGGGAGGCGGGCACCGTGGATCGGATGCAGACGATCTTCCTGACCGATCCGGACATGAAGGCACCGTTCCCGATCGTGCTCGAAGGCAGCGACACCCGCTTCCTCACCGGCGGCGACTTCGACGTCGAGTCGATCCAGCCGGTGGCCGACGGCTTCTGGATCGGCGAGGAGTTCGGGCCCTATCTGCTGAAGTTCGATGCGCAGGGCAGGCTGACCGACGTGATCGACACGGTCGTCGACGGCAAGCCGGTGAAGTCGCCCGACCATCCGACGCTGACGCTGCAAGCCAATCCGTCGCTGCCGATGCCCGCCTTCAACGTCAAGCGGTCCGGCGGCTTCGAGGGGCTCGCCCAGTCCAAGGACGGCACCCGGCTCTACGCCATGCTCGAAGGCGCGTTGTTCGGGGAAGACGGCACGATGGAGCATGCGCCCGAACAAAAGGCCGGCGAGCGCGCGCAGCGCATCATCGAATTCGACGTGCCTTCGAAGACGTGGACTGGTCGGACCTGGCTCTATCCGCTGTCGGCCGAGGGCGGCGACGCCATCGGCGACTTCAACATGATCGACGGGACCACCGCCCTCGTCATCGAGCGCGACCAGGGCGCCGGTACGGTGGACAAGGCCTGCGCCGATCCCAAGAACCCGACGTCCGACTGCTTCGCCACTCCGGCCAGGTTCAAGCGCATCTACAAGATCGAGATGAACGACGCCAATGCCGGCGGCGCCGTCCGCAAGATCGGCTACATCGACCTGATGAAGATCTCAGACCCCGACAACAGGAAGCGCCAGGGCGGCGGCGAGGGCTTCTACGACATGCCCTTCAACACGATCGAGAACGTCGATCTCGTCGACGACACCCACATCATCGTGGGCGACGACAACAACCTGCCGTTCTCGGCCGGACGCGCACTGGACCGGGCTGACGACAACGAGTTCGTCGTGCTGGAAGTCGGCGACTTCCTCAAGGCGAAGTGACGCGAAACGGAGGAGCGGAGGCGGGACGCGATGCGTGTCCCGCTTCACCCTGCCGCCAAATCACGAAGCGGTCCCGCATGAGGAGCCGCCTGTCGTTCTTCGATGTCAGGAATTGTGTGCCGCGCGGCTTTCGGGGCCACGGAACGCGGCCCCCTGAAGGACGGTGACGCCGCTCAGCGCAGCCGCTTCGGCCGCGGGTCGGCGAGTTCGCCCGCCAGCCGGCGGTCGAGATACTCGGCGCACTCGTCGATCAGCGCCTGCGGGTCGTTCTGGAAGAAGTGGTTCGCGCCCGGCAGCGTCTTCTGCGTGATTGTGATGCCCTTCTGCGTGTGCAGCTTGTCGACCAGGGCCTGGACGTCCTTCGGCGGTGCGACCTTGTCGCTGTCGCCGTGGATGATGAGGCCGGACGACGGGCACGGCGCGAGGAACGAGAAGTCGTAGGTGTTCGGCTGCGGCGCAACCGAGATGAACCCCTCGATCTCCGGCCGACGCATCAGGAGCTGCATCCCGATCCAGGCGCCGAACGAGTAGCCGGCGACCCAGCAGCTCTTCGAATCCGGGTGCAGCGACTGGATCCAGTCCAGCGCGGCAGCGGCGTCGGACAGCTCGCCCTGGCCATGGTCGAACTCGCCCTGGCTGCGTCCGATTCCGCGGAAGTTGAAGCGCAACACGGTAAAGTTGCGCTTGTGGAACATGTAGAAGAGATCATAGATGATCTTGTTGTTCATCGTCCCGCCGAACTGCGGGTGAGGATGGAGAACGAGGGCGATCGGCGCACTCTTCTCGGTGGAGGGTTGATACCGTCCCTCCAGCCGGCCCGCCGGGCCGGAAAAGATCACCTCTGGCATTCAGAACTCCACCTGACTTTCAAATTCGCCACTCGGCATGCGACTTTCGCCGCTTCGGCCTTGACGCGCACGCGGCAGCTACCTAGAACCAGTTTAGAATTGTTCAAAACTGACGAAGAGCCGCCGCTGGTTGGCGCAAGCGGGTAAATAGGATGTACAGCCTCGCAAGTTCAAGGAAATTGCGCGGCCCCCTTGTCGCGATCTGCGGCGAAGGAGGCGTGTGAGCGTGGCCGCCGCGCGCGCCTATCTCGACTACAACGCGACCGCGCCGCTTCTCGACGTTGCGCGGGACGCGATGCTGGCTGCCCTCGATGTGGCCGGCAACCCGTCCTCCGTCCACCAGGAGGGGCGGGCGGCGCGCCGTATCATCGATGTCTCGCGCACCCACGTCGCAGCGCTGGTTGGAGCCGCGGCTGAAAACGTCGTCTTCACTTCCGGAGCGACGGAGGCTGCCTCGACGCTCCTGACGCCGCACTGGCAGTTCGGCCGTGCGCCCCTTGCCATGTCGCGCCTTTACGTCTGCGCGGCCGATCACCCCTGCACGCTATCCGGCGGGCGTTTCGCGCCGGAGCAGGTGGTGAGGATCGGCGTCGATGCGCAGGGCGTGATCCTTCTAGACGAGCTTTCGGACGCGCTTGCCGTGCATGACGGCTCCGAAGGCAGGCCGCTCGTCGCGGTGCATCTCGCCAACAACGAGACGGGCGTCATCCAGCCGGTGGCCGAGATCGCGGCGCTCGTGAAGGGCGCTGGCGGCGTCTTGGTGGTGGATGCGGTGCAGGCGGTTGGCCGGCTACCGCTCGACATTTCATCGGGCACGGCCGATTTCCTGATCCTGTCCGCGCACAAACTCGGCGGCCCGAAGGGCGTGGGGGCTTTCGTGTCGGCTTCCACCCTGCTGATGCCTGTGCCTCTGGTGCGGGGCGGCGGTCAGGAGAAGGGGCATCGCGCCGGTACGGAGAACGTGCCCGGCATTGCCGGCTTCGGGGCGGCGGCCGAGGCGGCCGCGAAGGCGCTCGACACCATGGCAGACGTGCGTCGCTTGCGCGATACGGCCGAGGCGGCGCTTCGCGATCTCGCTCCCGACGTGGTCATTTATGGCGCCGGGGCGGAGCGCCTACCGAACACATTCCTGTTCACGATTCCGGGGCTCAAGGCCGAAACCGCACTGATCGGGCTTGACCTGGCGGGCGTGTCGGTGTCGACGGGCTCGGCCTGCTCGTCGGGCAAGGTGGGCGCCAGCCATGTGCTGGAGGCAATGGGATCGGCAGGGGCCGAAGGCGCGCTGCGCGTGTCGATCGGCACTGCTACGACAACGGCGGAGATCGACCGGTTTCTGGCGTCGCTGCACGGGCTTCTGGCGCGACGAACGACGATGAGCGTTGCATCGGCCGCATGACGGTATTGCCCGGTCGGGCGACGAATTGGAGCGAGCATTTCCGGCAGGGCTGCCTATATAGAGACTACGCCGCTGCCGTGGTGCCATAGTTTGAAGACGGCCGGGCCTTGAACCCGGCATGGATGGAGAACACGATATGCCTGCTGTGCAGGAGACGATCGCGCAGGTCCGCGAGATCGACGTCGATCAGTACAAGTACGGATTCGAGACGAAGATCGAGGTCGAGAAGGCGCCCAAGGGCCTTTCGGAAGACATCATCCGTTTCATCTCGCAGAAGAAGAACGAGCCCGACTGGATGCTCGAATGGCGCCTTGAGGCATATCGCCGCTGGCTGACCATGGAAGAGCCGACCTGGGCGCGTGTCGACTATCCGAAGATCGACTTTCAGGAGATCTACTACTACGCGGCTCCGAAGAACCAGAGTGGCCCCAAGTCGCTCGACGAGGTCGATCCGGAACTGCTGAAGGTCTACGAGAAGCTCGGCATCCCGCTGAAGGAGCAGGAGATCCTGGCCGGCGTCCAGAAGGCTCCGGCGGACGACGAGGATGGCGCGGCCAACGACAACGTCTACAAGTCCGGCCGCGTGGCCGTCGACGCGGTGTTCGACTCCGTTTCGGTCGTGACCACCTTCAAGGAAGAGCTCGCCAAGGCCGGCGTCATTTTCTGCTCGATCTCCGAGGCGATCCGCGAGCACCCGGAGCTGGTGAAGAAGCACCTCGGCTCGGTCGTGCCGATCACCGACAACTACTACGCCACGCTGAATTCGGCGGTCTTCACGGACGGCTCGTTCGTGTTCGTGCCGAAGGGCGTGCGCTGCCCGATGGAGCTCTCGACCTATTTCCGCATCAACGAGCGCAACACCGGCCAGTTCGAGCGCACACTGATCATCGCCGAGGAGGGGGCCTACGTCTCCTATCTCGAGGGCTGTACCGCGCCGCAGCGCGACGAGAACCAGCTTCACGCCGCCGTGGTGGAACTGATCGCGCTCGATGATGCCGAGATCAAGTATTCCACGGTGCAGAACTGGTACCCCGGCGACGCGCAGGGCAAGGGCGGCATCTACAACTTCGTTACCAAGCGCGGCGACTGCCGCGGCGACCGCTCCAAGATTTCCTGGACCCAGGTCGAGACCGGTTCGGCGATCACCTGGAAGTATCCGTCGTGCATCCTGCGCGGCGACGAGAGCCAGGGCAATTTCTACTCGATCGCAGTGTCGAACGGCTACCAGCAGGTCGACAGCGGCACCAAGATGATCCATCTCGGCAAGAACACGAAGAGCCGGATCATCTCCAAGGGCATCGCCGCCGGCTTCAGCCAGAACACCTATCGCGGCCAGGTCTCGGCACACCGCAAGGCGATCGGCGCGCGCAACTTCACCAATTGCGACTCGCTGCTCATCGGCGACCAGTGCGGGGCTCACACCGTGCCCTACATCGAGGCCAAGAACGCCACCGCGAAGTTCGAGCACGAGGCGACCACCTCGAAGATTTCCGAGGACCAGAAGTTCTACGTCATGCAGCGCGGCGTCCCCGAGGAAGAGGCGATCGCGCTGATCGTCAACGGCTTCGTCAAGGACGTGATTCAGGAGTTGCCGATGGAGTTCGCCGTCGAGGCGCAGAAACTCATCGGCATCAGCCTGGAGGGCAGCGTCGGCTAAGGGCGCGCCGAGGCCCCGGGATCTGTCGGGCCCCTCCAGCTCTGCCCTTCGAGCCGGTCGCTCGAAACAGTTGAATTGAAGCTTCTGGTGAACTGACGGGTGGGGGCGACCCACCGAACTATTGAAAGAACAAG
>Ga0182741_1000353_pt1 | contig 70657 bp, 61 predicted proteins | sample eDN5th37CBELigOP_FD_128874 | JGI IMG/M metagenome (GOLD analysis project Ga0182741, IMG submission 128874) | Enriched Organic Plus compost microbial communities from Emeryville, California, USA - eDNA 5th pass 37_C BE-Lig OP (version 2) (version 2) ...
AGAGCCGAGAGCCGAGAGCCGAGAGCCGAGAGCCGAGAGCCGAGAGCCGAGAGCCGAGAGCCGAGAGCCGAGAGCCGAGAGCCGAGCGCCGAGCGCCGAGCGCCGAGCGCCGAGCGCGAGAACGAACGAGGGGCCTACCCGGAATCCGGGTAGGCCCCTCACTGCGCTCGGGGAGGGGTCCCTCCCAAACCGTCAAACGGTCAAGCCGTCAATCCGCCGTTACGGCGTGGTCGACGACAGCTCCTTCACGGCCTGCGAGAGCTTCTGCACCTTCGGGCCGTCGCACGAGTTGCGCGACTCCGACTCGAGCTGCGTCGCCATCGCGGTGAGCGCATCGCGGCGCTGCGCGCCCGATGCCCGCTCGGCGGCCGAGAGACCGTCGCGGACCGACTTGATGCGATCGCCGCTGAGGCACTTGCTGCGCTCGAGCTGATCGACGTAGGCGCGGGCGAGCGCGAAGCTCGGCGGCCACGAGAACTTCGGCTGCCCCTGGGCGTTGAAGTACTCCATGTGGACCGTCTTCGCCGCGTCGATCTCGTTCTGCGAGAGGTGCTCGGTCGGGACCAGCTCGACGATGTCGAGGCCGCGGCCGATCTCGGAGCTGAAGATCGCGCCGTTGTACCAGTAGGCCGACCACGAGCCGCCGTTCCCCTGGCGCGTCGAATCCACCGGGCCACGGTCGAAGAAGGCGATCTCCGTCGGGTTCTTCGGGTCGGTCCAGTCGAAGACCGAGATGCCGCCCTGGTACCACGACTGCACCATCACGTCGCGCCCCGGAATCGGGATCATCGAGCCGTTGTGCGCGACGCAGTTCTCGTTGACCGTCTGCACCGCGGGGAGCTTGTAGTAGCTCTGGAACTTCATCTTGTTGCCCGGCTCGATCGTGAAGATCGCGTTGGCACCCCACTCCTTCGGATCGGACGCGCGGCACTTCGGCGCGCCGCCGCCGCCCCACTCGTCGGAGAAGAGGACCTTCGTGCCGTCGTTGTTGAACGTGGCCGAGTGCCAGTAGGCGAAGTTCGAGTCGGCGACCGCGTCGATGCGGACCGGGTTCGCCGGGTTCTTGATGTCGAGCAGGAGGCCGTAGCCCTCGCAGGCGCCGCCCGCCAGGCCGACCGCCGGATAGACCGTGATGTCGTGGCACTGGTTGGGGCCGAGGCGCGGGCCCTGCGGGCCGACGACGCGGTCCACGACCGTCTGGATCTCGGCGCGGAGCTTGGCGCTGTCCGCCGCCGTCGGCGCGCCGGTGCCGCCGCGCACCTTCACGAGGCTGTCGAGCTGGGCGCGAACGAAGGGCGCCGGGAGCGGCTGCTCCTGGCCGAAGATGTTGGCGATGAAGTCTCCGCGCGCCTTCGCCGCGGCGAGCGCACGCTCGCGGGCCTCGGCGTCGGCCGGCGCCTCACCGTGACGCGGCGGCGCGGCCAGCCCCTGGAAGATGCGGGGCGAGTTCACGATCGCGGCGGCCTGCGGATTCGCGAGCGGCACCTTGATGACTTCGATCCGGAAGAGCGCCGTCTGCGCGTTGGCGTCCGTCGTGCCGCCGACGCACCCCGGGAGCTCCTCGGGCGAGCGGAGGCCGGCCGACCCGGAGACGTAGATGTAGACGTTCTCCTTGTCGTTCGGATCCTCGACGACCGTGTGCGTGTGCGACCCACGGCAGGTCTGCACGTTCGCGATGTACTTCGGATCCTGGATGTTCGTGATGTCGAAGATGCGGATGCCGCGGAGGCGATCCTTGCTCACGGGGCCCTGCACGCCCTGGGTGCCGCAGTCGAGGCGGCCGCCCTGACCCTCGCCGGAGACGAAGAGCAGATTCTTGTACACCGACACGTCGCTCTGCGACGCCGGGCAGACGTAGCCCTTCACGAGCACCGGCTTCGACGGGTTGGAGACGTCGTAGATCTGGAACCCGTTGTAGTTGCCCTGGATCGCGTACTTGCCGGTGAAGGCGAGGTCCGAGTTCGTGCTGTTCTCGAAGGCGCCGGTCGAGGGCGTCTTGGAGAGAATGCGCAGCCCGCGCGTGGCCTCGGCGGCGTCGTAACGCCCGGCCTTGAGGCCGACGCGCGGGTCCGCCGACTGCTGGGCGACCGGCGCGGTGGAGGCGGTGGACGTGCTACGCGCGCAGGCACCGGCGGACAACAGTCCGGCCGCGAGCGCGAGCGAGTAGCGCGCCGAGTAGAGGGATCTCATCACTAGGTCCTCTGAAGGTGAGTGAATTGGGTGGTACGAACCTGCGAGCCGTCGGGATTCAGGGGGCCTGGATCCCGATGGTGATGGACGCGAGCATGCGGCGCATCCGCTCGATCTCCGTGAGCTGATCGGCGTTGATGTCCGACGCGAGCTTGAACACCGTGTCGTCGGGGTTCGGCCCCGGATCGGCGAAGAGCTGCTCGACCATCGAGACCGCCCCGCGATGGTGCTGGATCATGTAGCGCAGGAACTTCGTGTCGAAGTCGGTCCCCTTCGCCTGTTCCAACTCCGCGAGCTGCTCAGGCGTCAGCATCCCGGGCATGAGGTGCTGGCCGTGATCGTGCCCCCCCGCGGCCTGGACGACGCCGGTGGAGTCCACCGTGGGCACCGGCTGGCCGTGATCGCGCAGCCAGACCTGCATGATCCGGATCTCGTCCTGCTGCGCGTTGATGATGCGCCCGGCCAGCGTCTGTACGGAAGGGCTGGCGCCATTGCCCGGCGCCATGCGAGCCATCACGAGTGCCTGGGCGTGGTGACCGATCATCTCGCTCATGAAGCGGATGTGGGCCGGACTGGGGGGGCGGGGCGTCGGCACCGCCTGAGGGGCGACCCGCGCGCTCGGGGTGCCTCCGCTGGCGCAGGCGCCCGTCGCGAGTGCGACCAGGAGCGCGCCGGTCAATCGGAAAGCTGATCTCATCCCGTTCGATTCTCCTTCGTGTCCTCACCGGATCGCAGCTGGTCGTCGACCCAATAGGATAGACAACGGAGATACTCACCGGAGGCGCCGCTGTCGAGTGTGGGCCCCCCGGGGGCGCGATCTCCTCTACAGACCCTTACATCTAAGTAATGTTCGGCCCCCGGCCCAGGTCCCTCGGCCCACCACGCGGCCGAGGGCCGAAGGCCCCTGGGCCGGGGCTCCCTGACGGCGTCCCGCGCCCCCCGTGTCGATTTCCTCCCCCCTCGCTCGACGTGTGGGTGGAGCCGGCATGGCGCCGAGCGCCCGAAGGACCGTTCACCGTCCACTGGAGACCGATCGATGCGCGTCATGGTGATCGTCAAGGCGAGCCCGGAGAGCGAGGCCGGGGTGATGCCGAAGACCGAGATGTTCGAGGCGATGGGCAAGTTCAACGAGGAGCTGGTCAAGGCGGGGATCATGCTCGCCGGCGACGGGCTGCACCCGTCCTCGCGCGGGGTGCGCGTCCGCTTCGAGGGGAGCAAGCGGAGCGTGATCGACGGTCCCTTCTCGGAGACCAAGGAGCTCATCGCTGGCTACTGGCTCTGGCAGGTCAAGTCGCTCGAGGAGGCGATCGAGTGGGTGAAGCGCTGCCCCAACCCGATGGAGAGCGACTCGGAGATCGAGATCCGGCCCGTGTTCGAGGCCGAGGACTTCGGCGCTGCGCTCACCCCCGAGCTGCGGGAGCAGGAGGAACGCCTCCGCGCGCAGGTCGCGGCCCAGAGCCAGGGCTGAGCCGCCCGTTCCCGATCACCCCAACCCTCCACGCGACCCATGCGCGCCACCCCCTATCTCAACTTCGACGGCACCTGCGCCGAGGCGTTCCGCCACTACGAGCGCGTCCTCGGCGGCACGATCCTCTACCTCCAGACCCACGGCGACTCGCCGATGCGGAACAACGTGGGGCCGGAGTGGCACGACCGCGTGATGCACGCGCTCTTCCAGGCGGGCGAGCTGCAGCTCATGGCGTCGGACGCGCCGCCGAGCCACTACGAGAAGCCGAGCGGCGTCTACGTCTCGCTGCACCTCGACTCGGCGGCCGAGGCGGATCGGATCTACGCGGAGCTCTCGGAGGGCGGCGAGGTGAAGATGCCGCTCCAGGAGACCTTCTGGGCCGAGCGGTTCGCCATGTTCAGCGACCGTTTCGGCACGCCGTGGATGATCAACTGCGAGGGAAAGGCGCGTCCCGCCTGAGCCGGCCCGCTTCCGATTCCAGACCGATGCGATACGTCTGCCTGATCCACATCGACGAGTCCGCGCTCGACGCGCTCCCCCTGGCCGAGCTGGACGCCCTGAACGCCGGGCACGTCGAGCTGAACCGCGACCTCCAGCGCAGTGGCCATCTCATCGAGGCCGAGGCGCTCGGGGCGAGCGCGGATGCGCGGCTGGTGCGCGTGCGCGAGGGGAGGGCACACGTCGTGGACGGTCCCTACGCCGAGTCGAAGGAGGTCGTCGCGGGGATCTACCTCGTCGAGGCGAAGGACCTCGACGAGGCGGCGGCGATGGCCGCACGCATGCCGGGAGCGACGGTCGGGACGGTGGAAGTACGGCCGACCCGGCGCCTCACCGTCGGCGGGGAGGTCGTCTGGTGACCGACGTCCACCGCACGATCGACGCCGTCTGGCGCATCGAGTCGGCGAAGCTGATCGCCGGGCTCGCTCGAATCACCCGCGACGTCGGCGTGGCCGAGGATCTGGCGCAGGACGCCCTCGTGGCAGCGCTGGAGCAGTGGCCGGCGTCGGGCGTGCCATCCAATCCCGGAGCCTGGCTGATGGCGATCGCGAAGCGGCGCGCCATCGATCTGATGCGACGCGACAAGATGCTCGACCGGAAGCATCAGGAGCTCGCGCCGATGCTCGATGCCCGCAGCGAGGACGAGGAGGACCAGGTGCACACCGCGATCGACGACCATGTCGGCGACGACATGCTGAGGCTGATCTTCACCGCCTGCCACCCCGTGCTCTCGACCGAGGCGCGCGTCGCGCTCACCCTGCGGCTCATCGGCGGGCTCACGACGGCGGAGATCGCGCGAGCCTTTCTGGTTCCGGAGCCGACGATCGCCCAGCGGATCGTGCGCGCGAAGCGCACGCTCTCGGAGGCGAAGGTGCCGTACGAGGTCCCGCGCGGGGCCGAGCTCGAGGCGCGGCTCTCCTCGGTCCTCGAAGTGATCTATCTCGTCTTCAACGAGGGCTATTCGGCGACCTCGGGCGAGGACTGGGTCCGCCCCGGGCTGTGCGAGGACGCGCTCCGGCTCGGCCGCATCCTCGCCGCACTCGCGCCGGAGGAGAGCGAGGTGCACGGGCTCGTCGCGCTGATGGAGATCCAGAGCTCCAGGCTCCGGGCGCGCGTCGGCCCGTCGGGGGAGCCGGTCCTGCTGCTCGATCAGGACCGGTCGCGGTGGGACCGGCTGCTCATCCACCGGGGGCTCGCCGCACTGGCGCGCGCCGAGGCGGTCGGCGGGGCGCTCGGCCCGTACACCCTGCAGGCCGCCATCGCCGCCTGCCACGCGCGGGCACTCACGGCGGAGGAGACGGACTGGGAGCGCATCGCCGCGCTGTACGACGCGCTGGCGCAGCTTCTCCCCTCGCCGATCGTGGAACTGAATCGCGCAGTGGCGCTGTCGATGGCCTTCGGTCCGGCGCTGGGGCTCGAGGTGGTGGACGCGATCGCCGACGCGCCCTCGCTCAAGCGCTATCACCTCCTTCCCGCGGTGCGCGGGGATCTGCTCAAGCGCCTCGGACGGCTGGACGAGGCGCGCGTGGAGCTCGAGCGGGCGGCGTCGCTCGCCCAGAACGCCCGGGAGCGCGAGCTGCTGCTGGCGCGCGCGGCGGAGCTGGGCGGGGAAGGGTGACCGGTATCAGCGCACGGCCCGCAGCACCTCGACGAACGAGCGGACCGTGGGCGGCGCGTCGGCGCGCCGCCAGAGCGCCACGAGCTGGAAGCGCAGCGACCGATCGCGCAGCGGTCGGTAGACGACGCCCTCGCGCACGATGCGCTCGGCGGTCCCCGGCACGAGGGTGACGCCGAGCCCGGCGCTCACGAGCGCGACGAGCGCATCGAGCTGACGGGCCTCCTGGGCCACCCGGGGGAGGAAGCCCGCGGCGGCGCACGCGGCCAGGGCGAGATCGCGCAGGCGGCTCGGCACGCGTGCCGTGACGAGCAGCCACGGCTCGTCGGCGAGCTCGGCGACGTCGATCGAGCGCCGGCTGGCGAGTGGGTGCGCGGCGGAAAGGGCGAGGAGCACCGGATGCTCGCCGAGCGATTCGCTCTCGAGGGCGGCCGCGGCGCCGGTCGGGGGCGGGCCGATGGCGACGTCGATCTCGCCGCGCCGGAGTGCCAGGAGCCCCTGGGACGGCAGCCGCTCGAGCAGGGTCAGCGCGACCCGGGGGTGGCGGCGCCGGAACGCGCCGATCACCTCGGGGAGCGCTCCCCAGAGCGCCGCGTCCACGTAGCCGATGCGGAGGCGCCCCGCTTCTCCCGCCGCGCCCCGCTGGGCCACGTCGGCCGCCGCCGCCACCTGGGCCAGCGCCCGGCGCGCCTCGGCCAGGAAGAGCCTCCCGGGCTCGGTGAGCGCGACGCGGCGCTTGGTGCGCGCGAGCAGGAGGACGCCGAGCTCCGTCTCCAGCTGGCGGATCTGCTGGCTCAGCGCGGGCTGGGCGACGTGCATGCGCCGCGCGGCGCGCCCGAAGTGCAGCTCTTCGGCGACGGCGACGAAGTAGCGGAGGTGGCGGAGCTCCATGGCGGGACGGATCGGTGATAAGGCGGCCTTATCAGACGATCGCGACAAAGACTTGGCGCGGCAAGTTCGGCGCGTCTAGACTGCGGCGAATGCGATCCGTGCCCCGCCACCCGCTCCGCACCGACCGGGCGACCTTCACGCTGCTGCTCGGCGCGCTCGTCACGCTGGCGTCGTTCGCGACCGACATGGGGCTCCCCGTCCTCGAGGGGACGGCGGCGTCGCTCGGCGTCACCGCGTCGCGGGCGGCGCTCACCCTGAGCGTGTTCATGGCCGGCTTCGCGGCGGGACCGCTCCTCTGCGGGCCGCTCTCCGATCGCTACGGCCGGCGTCCCCTGCTGCTCGCCGGGTGCGGCGCCTTCGCGCTCTTCGGCGTGCTGGCGACCGTCGCACGCTCCCTCGAGTCGCTGCTCGTCTGCCGGACGCTCATGGGGATGGGGGCCGGAACCGTGCAGGTCCTGGTGCTGGCGACGGTGCGTGACCTCCACAGCGGCAGCGAGGCGCGGACCCGGCAGTCGTATGTGAACATGGCGGCGGGCGTCGCGCCGATCATCGCGCCGACCCTGGGAGTCTGGATCGCGGCGCTCGGCGGATGGCGCGCGATCTACGCCGCGCTCGCTCTGGGCGGCGTCGCGCTCTTCGGCATCGTCTGGCTCCGGGTGGCCGAGACGGCACCGCTCGCGGGGCACAGGCGGCTCGGCGTGGGACAGGCCGCCGCGAGCTACGGGCGGGTGCTTCGACATCCGGTGAGCCTGGGCAACGCGCTCATCGTGGCGCTCAGCTTCGGCTCGCTGTTCGCCTACGTCAGCGGATCGTCGCTGGTGCTGATGGGCGTGCTCGGGGCGAGCGCCGCGCTGTACGGCGCGCTGTTCGCGGCGACCTCGCTCGGGCTCCTGCTGGGCGCGCTCCTGAACGCGCGTCTCACCAGGCGCGGCGTGTCGCACGTCCGGCTGCTCGGCATCGGCCTCGCGACGACCGCAGCGGTCGCGCTCGTCCTGCTCCTGCTCGCCGCGACCGGCCTTCTGCGAAGCTGGTCGCTGGTCGGCCTGCTCGTCGTCGGCAACGTCGCGCACGGCGTGGTGCGGCCGAACGCGGCGCAGGGGGCACTCGAGCCGATGCCGGAGATCGTCGGCGTCGCCAGCGCGCTGCTGAGTGGGCTCCAGATGCTCACCGGCGCGGCGGCCAGCGCGATCGCGGCGAGCCTCTTCGACGGGCGCACGGCGATCGCGATGACAGGGACGATGGCCGTGTGCACGCTCGGCGCGCTGGCGGTCCATCGTCTCGTGGTCCGTCCCGCGGAGCGTGCGGAACGACGGACCACCTCGACTCGATCGCACGCGACGGTCGCGGCCTGACCGCGCTCCGCCGCGCGGCGGACGGAGGGATCCCCGCGCTCGGCGCGGCGCTGGTCCATCGATTGCCTATCCGTCGCTCGCCCATCACCGGTGCGGTTGCCGATGTCGATGGGCAGGAGACTCACGATGAGCGCCATTCGTGTCGCCGTGCTCTGGTGCGCAGCGGTCGGAGCGATGGCGTGTGCGCCGCACCGCCATGCTGCGCCGCTGTCGCCCGAACCGGCCGTCGGCATCGACGAGCGGCAGCTGCTGCTCGCGCGACGGCAGGCGGATTCGCTGCAGGTGGTGATCGCGTCGCTCGCGGTGTTCAAGGCCGTCGATCCCGACGTTCGTCGGCTCGCCGAGACGCTGGTGCGCGATCACATGTACACGATGGACGAGATCGACGCGATCGCGCGCACCGCGCGCACGGCGCGCCACGACCGATCGCGGATGGCGCCGATCGTCGGGCACTTCGCGCAGATGGCGCCCGGGCCCGAGTTCGATGCGGCGTTCGTGGACACGGTGCTCGCGGCGCATCATCACGACGCGGCGGAGCGGAAGCGGCTGCTGCCGTGGATCGGCGACATGCTCCGGAGCGTGCTGGAAAGCTCGCAGCCGATGCTCGACCTCCATCTGCGCCTCGCGGAGGCGGTGAAGCGCGGGATCGGACGCTGATCGTGGCGCGACGGGCGCACGCGCGCGCGTGCGCCCGTCAGCGGACGCCGTGGTCGTCCACGGCGAGGCGGAGCGCGTCGGCGAGGCCGCCCTCGTCCACGTCCCCGACGACGCGATCGGCGACGGCGAGCGCCTCGGGCTCCGAGTTCGCCATCGCGATCGCCAGCCCCGCGACACGCATCGCCGTGACGTCGTTCCGACCGTCGCCGACGTACATCACCTCGTCGAGCGCGATCGCGTACTGCGCGGCGATCGTGCGCACCGCCCACGCCTTGTCGATCCCCGACGGCGTGAGACTCACGAAGGTGATTCCCGGCATTGCCGGCGAGGCCGATGGCGAGACGTCGAGCTGCGCGGCCTCGCGCGGCTCGAGTGGGAGCGGCTGGTCGCCCTCGAGAATCCACTGCGCGCGCACCACGGCGCCGTCGAGCGAGTCGAAGGCGCGCGCGTGAAAGGGCACACCCAGCAGCCGCGCGTGTGCCCGCGCCAGCGGCGAGTCCTGCTCGACGGCGTAGCTCAGATCCGAGTACAGCTCGAGCAGCAGCCCCCGGGCGCGCGAGCGCGCGACGAGTGACTCGAGGAGCGCCGGCGGCAGCGCGTGCGACCGGGAGCCGCCGCTCGGCAGCTGCATCACGCTCGCGCCGTTCTGGAAGCTGTGCCAGCCGGCGGGGTCGAGGCGGGCTGCGTAGTCGCGCGCGAGCCCGAAGCCGGGGCGGCCCGAGCAGATGGCGAGGCGAAGGCCGCGCGCGCGCGCTTCGTCCACCGCGGGCCAGACGGCATCGTGCACGGCGCCTCCCGTGCCCACGATCGTACCGTCCACGTCGATGCAGATCAGGCGGATCATTCCCGCAGTCTAATCGCGTCAGCAGTCGGTACGGTGACTGGTCGCGCGTGCGTCGGCGGCGTATGCTGTCGCACCCCACGCCCCGCGCCTGCATCGATCCGACCGTGACTCTCACATCGTGCCTCCTGCGACGAGCATCGCTCGCCCTCGTTCTCCTCGGCGGCTGTCGTGGCGTGCGGCCGGACCAGCCGCCAGCGATCCCGCAGAGCGCGGCCGAGCGCACCCTGGCCGCTCGGTTGTCGCTGCTCGAGGTCGACCGGGCGGCGGCCGCCGCCGCCGCGCGCGACCTGGCTGCCGGGCTCTCGCCGCTGCTGCACGACGACGTGGCGTTCCTGCTGCCGGAGACGAACGTGCTGTACGGCGCCCCGGCGACCCGCGATCGCCTGCGGGGGGCGGAGGGAGCGAAGCGCCTGTGGTGGACGCCGCTGCACGTCGAGCTGTCCGCGGACTCGACGCTCGGGTGGACGTACGGCGTCACGGTCGCGGACGAGCGCGGTGACTCGGCGCCGCGGCACGGGAAGTATCTCGCGGCGTGGCGCCGCACCGCGGAGGGGTGGCGACTCGCCGCCTTCGTCGCGACGGCGGGGCTCCCGCGAGGCTCCGCGTCGAGCGGAGACGCGCCCGTGCTCCCGGCGCTGCCCGAGGAGGGCGCGGCGGCCGACTTCGCCCGTGCCGACCGCGCCTTCTCCGCGCTCGCCTCGCGCGTGGGAGCGGCGCGGGCGTTCGGCGCCTTCGCCGCGCCCGATGCCGTGACCTTTCCCGGCTCCGGCGATCTCGCCCGCGGCCCCGCCGACATCGCGGCGCGGCTCGCCGACTTCTCCCGCGTCTCGAGCTGGGCGTGGACGCCGATCGTCGCCGTCGGCGCGGGCTCGGGTGACCTCGGCTACACCGTGGGAGAGGCGACCATCCTGGTGCGCGCCGGGGAGAAGACGGACACGCTCCGCTCCAAGTACCTCACCATCTGGCGACGGCTGCCGGACGGCCGGATCGCGTTCGCCGCGGACGCCGGCAACTCCCGTCCGACGCGCTAGCCGACGACCCCGTCCACGGCCGAGGGCCGTCGTATCAGACCGCCCCCTCGAAGGTGTTGCAGCTTCGCGGGTCGCCCGACTGGAAGCCGCGCATGAACCAGCGCGTGCGCTGCTCGGAGCTTCCGTGCGTGAACGACTCCGGACGCACCTGGCCGGTCGCCTGCGACTGGATGCGGTCGTCGCCCACCGCCGCGGCGGCCGCGAGCCCTTCCTCCAGGTCGCCTGGATCGAGCCGCTGCCGCTGCTGCGCGTTGCGTCCCCAGACGCCGGCGAGGCAGTCCGCCTGCAGCTCGAGTCGCACCGAGAGCTCGTTCGCCTGGTCGGGACGCCGCTCCTGCATCTCGCGCACGCGCCCCGCCTCGCCGAGCACGTTCTGCACGTGATGGCCGATCTCGTGCGCCAGCACGTAAGCCTGCGCGAAGTCGCCCGGGGCGCCGAAGCGGCGCTGGAGCTCGTCGTAGAAGCCGAGATCGATGTACACCTTCTCGTCGATCGGGCAGTAGAAGGGGCCCATCGCCGCCTCGGCCGAGCCGCACGCCGAGTTCACCCGGCGGCGGAAGAGCACGAGCTTCGCGTCGCGGTACGGCGCGCCCGCCTGCGGCAGTGCCTGCGTCCAGAAGTTCTGCGCGTCGTCGAGGACGAAGGAGACGAACTGGACGCGCTCGCGCTCCTCCGGCGACTCGTCGATCGCGACCTCGCCTCCGCGCGTGGCAGTCGGCGCGTTCGGGTCGGTCCCCTCGTCGCCGCCGTCGAAGACGTTCCCACCGAACAGCAGCGCGAGCACGAGGACGACGATCCCGCCGAGCCCCATGCCGGGTCCGACGGGGAACCCGCCCCCGGCGAAGCCGCCGCCCGAGCTGCCGCGGCGATCCTCGATGTTCCTACTCGTCCCACCCGGCGTCCACCGCATGACGTCGTCTCCTGTTCGGTGTCGATGGCTCCGCCCGTGGGCGGCATACGGGCTCGGGTGGCAGGAACCGGACCGCGCTTGATGGCCGGTGGGGAGTGGGCGAGCATTCACCGCATGACCATCCACGAGATCGCGACGAGCCCGTTCTCCGATCAGCGCCCGGGGACTTCGGGGCTGCGCAAGAAGGTCGGCGTCTTCCAGCAGACGAACTACCTCGAGAACTTCGTGCAGGCGACGTTCGACGCCGTCGCGCTCCCGGCGGGCGCGACGCTCGTCGTCGGCGGCGATGGGCGGTACTACAACGACGTGGCGATCCGCACGATCGTCCGCATGGCGGCCGCGAACGGGATCGGACGGCTGATCGTCGGGCGCGGCGGCGTGCTCTCGACGCCGGCGGCGTCGTGTCTCATCCGCGCGCGCGGTGCCGACGGCGGAATCATCCTCTCGGCGAGCCACAACCCCGGCGGTCCCGACGGCGACTTCGGGATCAAGTTCAACATGGCGAACGGGGGGCCCGCGCCGGAGCGCATCACCGACGCGATCGCGACGCGGACACGGTCGCTGACGCGCTACCGCCTCGCCGACGCGCCGGCGCTCGACCTCGCGCGCCTCGGCGAGCAACGGATCGAGTCGATGGCGGTCGAGATCGTCGATCCGGTCGCCGACTACGCGGCGCTGATGGAACGCCTCTTCGACGTCGAGGCGATCCGACGGCTCTTCGCGTCGGGGTTCCGCATGCGGTTCGACGCGATGCACGCGGTCACCGGTCCGTACGCGACCGAGATTCTCGAGCGTCGTCTCGGGGCGCCGGCGGGGACGGTCGTCAACGCCGTCCCGCTCCCCGACTTCGGAGGGGGACATCCCGATCCCAACCTCACCTACGCGCACGCGCTGGTCGAGGAACTGTTCGGCGACGAGGCGCCCGACTTCGGCGCGGCCTCCGACGGCGACGGCGACCGCAACATGATCCTCGGCCGCCGCTTCTTCGTCACGCCGTCCGACAGCCTCGCCGTGCTCGCGGCAAACGCGACCCTCGTTCCCGGTTACGCGCGCGGCCTCGCCGGTGTTGCGCGCTCGATGCCGACGAGCCAGGCGGTGGACCGCGTCGCGCGCGCGCTCGGCATCGAGTGCTTCGAGACGCCGACGGGGTGGAAGTTCTTCGGCAACCTCCTCGACGCCGGACGCATCACCCTCTGCGGCGAGGAGAGCTTCGGGACGGGCTCCGACCACGTGCGCGAGAAGGACGGCCTCTGGGCGGTGCTGTTCTGGCTCAACATCGTCGCCGCGCGCGGGGCGAGCGTGGAGGAGATCGTGCGCGAGCACTGGGCGCGCTTCGGCCGCAACTTCTACACGCGCTACGACTACGAGGCGGTGGACGCGGCCGCGGGCGCCGGGATCCTCGCACTCCTCCGCGATCGGCTTTCGACGCTCCCGGGCTCCGTCGTCGGCGCGCTGCGCGTCGCGGCGGCCGACGACTTCGCCTATCACGATCCGATCGACGGGAGCACGAGCGAGCGGCAGGGCATCCGCATCGCGTTCGACGACGGCTCGCGCATCGTCTATCGCCTCTCGGGGACCGGGACCGAGGGCGCGACGCTGCGCATCTACATCGAGCGCTACGAGGGCGACGTGGCGCGGCAGCGCATGGAGACGCGCGACGCGCTGCAGCCGGTGGTGGACGTGGCGCTCGCCCTCGCCGAGGTGGAGGCGCGGACGGGGCGATCGGCGCCGACCGTGATCACCTGACGGCGACGCGAACGCGAACGCTCATCGACGGAAGCGGAACGTCCGCGTGAGCGTCGCGCGCGTCGCGCAACCGTCGCGGCGCGCCGGCCGGTAGCGGAGCGCCGCGAGCGCCTCGATCGCGCTCCGGGCGAACGGCTCGTCGGTGGCGCTCAGCACCTCGACCGCGCTCGCGTCCACGCGCCCGTCCGCTCCCACGACGTAGCGCAGCATCACCGATCCGCGACCGACGGCGGCGTCCGTGATCTCCCGCGGGAAGGGCGGCGCGACGTCGCGCAGGAGGCGCGGCGGCGCGTTTCGCGTGGCGGACCCGTCGACGCCGCCGCGCGCGCAGGCGGTGGAGACGGCCACGGTGTCCCGTCCGATCGCCGCCGCGCCGCCGCGACTCGGCAGCCCTTCGAGCGCGGGCGCCGGGGGAAGGGGAGGTGCCTCCGCGGCCGGTTCGCCCAGGAGCGAGGCGACGCGAGGGATCGCGGCGATCCGCGGGCCCAGCAGCGACGCGATCGCCAGCGCGACGATCGCTCCGACGCCGGCCAGCTGCGGAACGCCGACGACCAGCTCCATGGCGCCGCCCGCGGCGGGTTGCGCACCCGCCGCCGCATGGGTGGTCGCACCGTGCGACGGGTGGGCGGCAGGCGACGGGTCCGCGACGTTCGCCACGACCGCTGCCGGCGCGGGCGTCGCCGCGCGAGCGGCAGCCGGCGCGCCGGCGCGCCGGTCGTCGTGCAGCCGGAACGCGAACGCCCACTGCGCCATCGCCCACTCCGCGATCGGGCTCGCGACGCCGCTGCGCTCGACGAGCCGCTGCGCGAGCTCCGCGCCCACACCTCGCGCGCCCTCTGCGTGCCACGACACGAGGTCGGCGACGAGTCGGTGTTTGAGCGCCTGCACGAGGGCGTAGGTGCGTACCGCGTACGGCCCCGCGTAGAACGGGCTCAGCTCCAGCTCGCACGCGCGCCACACGTCGGGGTCCGTCGCGAGCCGCTCGCCGTGTCGCGAGACGAGCGCACCGAGCCGCCAGCGCAACTCCTCGGCGGCCGTGGCCGTAGGGTCGAGACCAGACGAACCCGGAGCGGTCATGTCGGCAGTGCAGGTTCGAGGTGAGACGCGGAGGGTGCGATGAGCCGGGTGCGGATGCGGTTGACCCTTCCTCCCGGGCGTGCCGTCGCCATCGTGCTGGCGAGCGCGATCGGCTCGCTGACGCTGGTCGCCCTCGGCACTACGCAGCTTTCCTGGCCCTGGTTTTCGATCTGGATCCTGACGCTGCTCCTGCTGGCCGTCGCCGGAGGAAGCGCCTGGACCCGCCGCCTCGGACTCACCCCCGCCCGTGCATGGATCGCGCTGCTGCTCGGCGGGGCGACGATGAACCTCCATCTATACTGGATCCAGCTGCACCGCCAGCGCAGCGAGCGGCTGGACGTGACGGGCGTCTACCTGCAGGCCGCCGACGGCTTCACCGTCGGCGCCGGACTGCGCGGCCTCGACGTGCATCTGGCCGGCGCCCTGACCGAGCAGGACCGCTGGTCGATGCGGATCGCGCACGACGGCGGGCGGTTTCGCGTGCAGGCGCTCGACGGGGTGGACTGGCTCGAGCGCAAGCGCGGCGACGGGTGGACGCGGCTGGCGAGGGTGCGTCGTCTCGCCGGCGGCCGGTCGGAGTGGTCGCCGCTCTGGGGCGACGAGCTGTCGCGCGATCGGCGCGCGATGCTCGTGACGGAGGCCGGCGGCCGCGAGCACCGCCTGGAGCTCACGGACGACGGCGCGCGCGGCACGCTGCGCTGGGACGGGCAGCGCGTGCGGCTGTCCGAGGCATCGAGCCCCGTTCTCGATCGCCGCCTCGCGCGACGGCTGCGGACCGGTGTCCCGCTCGACGAGCTCACGTGGGAAGGCGCGCCGGACACGATCACCCGCAAGCTGGTGGTCACGCAGGTCGCGCCCGCGATCACGACGCCGTTCGGGCTGCTGCGATGGCCGCGCTACCGTCTCGCGTCGCGCGACACGACGCTGCGGATCGGCGCCGTCACGCCCGCAGGAGCACTGGCCACGTTCGAGCCCGGAGACACGATCCGCATCGGCTCGCGCGGCCGCGTGTGGGCCTTCGCCGCGCGGCTCGCGCCCCCCTCGCGCTGGCGCGCTTCCGACGTCGTGCAGCTCTCGTTCGTGCAGCGACCGTCGAGCCGCGGCTGGCCGCTGCCGGCGAGCGACGAGTGCACGCTCGACGCGGCGTGTGCAGTCGTCTCGTCGCACCCGCTCCCGCCGCCCGTCGCCTACTTCGATCTCAGCGGGGCCGGACTCGACACCGCGCGCTACGCGCTGCTCGGCCGCCTCGACCGCCCGTCGCCGGGGATCGACTCGCTGCGCTTCGTCTCCGACACCGCCGTGCTGTCGATCCCCTACGGCGAGGTCCGCGCGGTCGAGGCGCGCCGGCTGGTGCCGGACGCGCGGGCCGGCGGGTATCTGCTGCGCGTGCATCGGCCGGAAGCGAGCGACTGGGGGAGTCTCGCCTGGACGGTTCTCGGGCTCACCGTCTTCCTGCTGCTCTGCGGCCGCGCGCTGCGCGCCGGACCGCGCACGCGTGGCTGGTTCGAGCACGCGAACCCCCACGCGCGGGCCGCCTGGCTCATCGCGAACGTGGCGACCGTGCTGCTCTCGGTGCGGCTGTTGCTCGGGTTGCGCGTGACCTACGCGGCCCCCTTCTACGATCGCGGAGCGGCGACGGCGGTCGGGCTCTGGCTCGCCGTCGGCACGCTCCTCGTGCTCCTCGCGTGGTGGCCCGTGCTCTGGGCGGCGGCGCTGCCGCTCGTGCGGCGCGTGGGGCCGGGGACGGCGGTGCTCACCGGCGTCGTCGCGACGGCGCCGCTCCCGGATCGACGGACGACGCTCCGGATGTTGATGCCTCCCCTTCTCGTCGCGATCGTCCTCGCCCTGTCGGTGCTGCGCGTGGAGGACGCGATCGGCGCGGTGTTCGCCGTCGCGCTGGCGCTCTTCGCGTGGATGGCGGTCGCGGTGAGCGAGATCGCGCGCGCGCCGGAGCGACTGGGTGACGACGCCATCGCGCTCCTCACCGCCGAGACGACGGCGACCGAGGATCTCCGTCCGACGCTCGCGCTGACGGCGGCGATCGGACTCGGCATCACCCTCGCCAGCCGTGCGCCGTATGCGATGCTGGCGGTGCTGGCCGCCGGCGGCGTCGCCGCGCTGATCGCTCGCGTCCGCTCGCGAGGCGCGGCTCGTCGCGCCCTCATCCCCGCGGCCGCGGGCGGCGCCCCGCCAGCCGAGGAGCACCGCCCCGAGCACGATCCGATGCCGGAGCCGCTCCGCGCGGAGGTGGTGCGAGCGCCGGTGCGTCGGGCGCTGGGGTGGGGCGCGGTGCTGGTCGCGTTGGTGAGCGTGGCGCGCATCGCCGAGCTGCTGCAGGGACCGACGCTGCTCTTCGGCATCATCGTGATGCTCTTCCTCCTCGCGGTGCGGGCAGGGGTGCTCTGCGCGCGGCGGCTCGAGCGGCGGGAGGCCACGGCGTCCGGCGGCGCGGCGCTGACGGGGCGCGCGCTCGTGCGCGATCGACTGGCGCTCCTGTCCGCGCTCATGTTGCCGCTCGGCGCGCTCGCGGTGGCGGGGATGTTCGACGTCGGGCTCGCGCTCGTCGTGTTCGTGCCGCTGTTCCTCACCGTGGTCATCGCCGCCGGCGCCGAGCGCATGGGGCGCGAGCTGCTCGTGGCGGCGACGATCCTCTTCGTCGCCGCATCGTGGGCGGCGTCGAGCGTGCTCTTCCCGAATGTCGACGCGCTGGAGCGGGAAGGGCGGACCGACATCGAGCGCGGGACGGTGTTGTTCGCGCAGCTCGGCGGTCCCGTCGCACGGCTCGCCGACCTCACCGAGCCGACGCGGGTCGCGGTGCGTCGCGCGATCGTCCGGGGGCTCGCGGCGCGCCACCCCGAGCTGCTCGAGCAGCTGCTGCCGTCGGTCGGGCCCAGCGAGGCGCGCGACGAGATCATCCCGTCGCTCGAGCAGGCGTGGGGCGGCCGCGCCTACGCGGCGTCGGGGTGGACGGGCGCGGGCTTCGCGCGCACGGCGGTGCTGGGACGCGGCGTCTCGGCGGCGACGTCGTACGCGGAGAACACCTTCGCCGTCTACGTCCTCTCGGAGCACGGCGCGCTCGGCGGGCTGGCGGTGCTGGCGCTGTACGCGACGCTCGCCGTCGCGGCCCTCTGGTGGGCGCTCCGCGCGCGCCGGATGATCGTCGCCGTCCCCGCGCGGGCCGCCGCGCTCGCGATCGTCGTGGGCGGCACGCTGTTGCTCGTCCTCCCCGCCGCCTACGTCGCCCTCTCGAACCTCGGCATCGTGCCGCTCACGGGGCAGAACATGCCGTTCCTCGGCCTCAACGCGTGGAGCGACGTCGTCTTCGTCGGCGCGATCACCTCCGCAATGCTGGCGGCGCTCGCCGGTCTCGCCGCCACGGAGCGTAGCGCATGACGACCCCCGCGACCCGTTTCCCGCGCTTCCACCCCGCCATCCTCGGCGCGGTGACGCTCATCGCGTCGATCGCGCTGCTGGCGGGGACCGGCGTGGCGGTCGTGCGGGCCGCCCACGACGGCGCGGCCACGAACGGCCTCTCGTACGGCACGCTGGGCGCCGATCTGCGCACCGCGTTCGCCTTCGCGCCGGTCGAGAGTTGGGTGCGCGTGGACACCGTCGCCGCGGTGCTCGGCGGCCGGTCCGTCGTCGTCGACACGCTGGCGGTGATCGCCGATACGAATCGCTTTCCGGCGTTCCGGCGCGGCGGCTTCCTGCACGATCAGGTGCGCGCGTTCAATCGCCATCAGCGTTTCCGGCTGGACGCGGCGGTGCACGCACCCGCCCTCTTGGACAGTCTCGCGCCGCACAATCCGTCGATCTTCCGGAGCGGCCGCACCGAGCGCGGGGAGCCGGTGGTGCTGCGCGTCGTGAACGTCCAGCCGATGCGCGTGCCGTCGCCGTTCGAGGAGCTCTGGCGGGGGCGCGTCCTCGCCGATGCCGGCCCGCCGGCGCCCGCGCTCGTCGCCCGGGAAGGGATGCTCTCCCTCGCGGAGGCGGACAGCGTGCAGGACGCCGCCTGCCGCGTGGAGCGACAGGCGTCGCTCGTGCGCTTCTACTGCGCCTCGCGCGAGCGTCGGCCGCAGCTCACTCTGCGTCTGGCGGCGGATGCGATGGCGCGCGGCACGGCGCGCGTGGGGTGGTCGCCGCGCGCCGCGCCGTTCCGCTACGACGGCGCGGCGGGGATCGCCGGCGACACGCTGTTCTGGCGCGGCGGCGGGATCGTCTCGCTGGCCGGCCTTCCTCCGAGCGTCTTCGCGCGCGTGGAGCCGGGGCTCATCTCGAGCACGCAGTGGGTCAACGGGCGCGTCCGGCGCGTGGACGCCGCTCCGCCGGGGCTCGAGTTCCTCGGCGCGCTCGGCACGCGCGCGGCCGCGCGCGGGTCGCGCGGCGGAGGGGACGTGACGCTTCGCGTCAGTCTCGACGCCGCCCTCAGTCGCGCGCTCACCGATTCGCTGCGTCGTGCGACTGCGGGGCTGCCGCTCGACGGCGCCGCGGTGGTGCTGGCCGACGCCGCGACGGGCGCCGTGATCGCCACCGGCGAGACGGGGACGCGGCTCACGCCGGACGCGGGCTGGCTCGTGCGACCGCTGAGCGTCGGATCCGCCGTCAAGCCGATTCTCGCCGCGGCGATCCTGGCGGAGCGGCCGCAGCTCGCGTCGCTGCGCGTGCGGGCGGAGCCCGTGGTCACGCGCCTCTTCGGCCATCCGGTCGGCGAGTTCGCGAGCCACCTCAATTGTGGCGCGCCGGCGGACGGATGGATCGATCTCGCGTACTTCATCCGCTGCTCGAACAATCAGTATGCGGCCGCGCTGGTGCTGGCGGGACTCGCCGACGGCACCGCCGAGGGGATGACGCTGACGCGCGGCGAGACGGCGCCGTGGGAGCTGAACGGCACGGTGTACACCGACCGTCGGCCGGCGCTCCCCGTCACCGGCGGATGGATCGCGCGCGACCGCCTCGCCGGATCGGCACTCGCCGACGGGCTCCTGCGCGCGTTCAATCTCGACGCCGACGTGCTCGTCGCGGACAGTCGCGGTCGCAACGCCGCGCTCTGGAACGGCCTCGCGTACTCGAACGGCGTCGCGCTGCGCCCGCCGCGCGCGCTGCAGCCGGAGGTGTCCCGTCCGTCGCTCGTGGAACGCGCCGAGCGCGGCACCTCTCCCGCGCTGCTCGCGACGTACGCGTACGGCGGATGGGGGAACCAGTGGACGCTGCTCGACCTGGTGCAGGCGTATGCGCGCGTGCTGACCGGCCGCCGCGTGCTCGTGACCTTAACTCCCGGCGGGGTGCGGGACGGCGGCGATCCCACGAATCCCGACGAGCAGTACGGCTCCCCGCTCGGCTGGACCCGGCGCCCCTGGTATCGCACGCTCACCGGCGCGCTCGGCGACGTGGCGGAGACCGGGACCGCATCCGGGCTCGCCGCCGACTGGCGACGCCAGCTCGGCGACGGCGTGGCCGTCTACGCGAAGACCGGCACCCTCAACGAGCGGGACGACCGCCTCTATCTGCGGGCGCTCGCCTTCGGCGTGGGGCGGAGGGACGCGCGCACCGGCGCGGCGTTGGAGTGCGGCGTCGTCGGTGTCGTGTACGTCAAGCTGCGCGAGCTGCCGCAGGGCAGCGCGACCGTCCCGCCGTTGCACACGGACTTCGCGCGGCGGGTGGTGGGCCCGTTGCTCCGCCAGCGCTGGGGGCGACGGCCGCCGTGCGAGAGCGGTGCCGGGGAGGGGGCGACGCGGTGAGGTGTCCTCGCCGGCATGCGCGCGACTGTCTCCAATCGGTGACGGCGAGGATCCGTACGACTCGTGCAAGTGTCGGTGCCGGCGCCGGTTAGCCTGCCGGCTCGCGCGGGCATCGGGAGTGCCTTGGCGTGGGGCCACGATTCACCATCGAGGCTTCCATGTTCGCCGCCATCCGTCGCGTCCCGCTCACCTGCGCGACTGCCCTGCTCGTGCTCGCCGCCGCGCCCCTCTCCGCGCAGCAGTCTCGCCTGGCGATGGAGCTCACGCCGTACGCCGGCTACATGCTCTCCGGCAAGGCGCTCGAGGGACCGTTCGGGACGTCGATCTCGAACAGCGCGGGCCCGGTGTACGGTGCCCAGCTCGCCCTGCACGTCGTGCCGGGACTCGCCCTCGTCGGTCATCTCGGCTACAGCGATCCCGACGTGCGTGCCGGCGTGCCGATTCTCGGCGACGTGCGCGTGGGGAGCAGCAGCATCTGGATGTACGACGGCGGGGTGCAGCTCTCGCTGCCGGCCCGCAGCGAGTTCGCGCTTCCCATCACCCCGTTCCTCCAGGGCGGCATCGGGGGGATGCAGTACACCGTGAAGAGCGGCCCGGTCTCCGGCAAGGCCGACAACGTCGCCTGGAACGTCGGCGCCGGCGTGGACGTGGCGCTGATGCGGGGCGTCGGCGTGCGGCTGTTCGCGAAGGACTACATCGGCCGCTTCGACTTCCGGGATGCAACCGGTCTCGACGTCAGAGGCGAGACGGCGCATCACGTGGCGCTCGGGTTGGGGCTCAAGCTAGAATTCTGAGGAGCCCACCCGACGGACGTCGGGGAGCCGCCGTCCGGGCCGGCGCGCGCCAGTCGAGACGCACGCCGGCCGCACTCATGGAATCACGCATGCCGAAGACGCAGAACGTAGGGGCCGCCGCGACGACCATCGTGAACGCCGAGGATCGCGAGCTCACACCCGCAGAGCGACTCCGGATCCAGGCCGACGCGCTCTATCGAGCGGCGTGCGAGTGCAGTCACCAGCAGGAGCGCGCGGCGCGGCTGAGCCACGAGCCGGGCGTCGCCGCCGAGCGGAAGCTGGCCCGGCAGATGTGCAACCTCGCGGCGACCGCCCTCGGCGAGATGGCGGCGGCGTACGAGCGGGCGGCGGCCCGCTACCAGCCGGAGGGGCCGGAGACCTGGTGGCGGCGCGCCAACATCCTCTGGCTCGCCGCGCGCGAGTATCAGTTCCACCACCAGGGGTGCGACGAGATCTCGCAGCAGCTCGACAACCACGATCCCGGGCTGCTGGGGGAGCTGCACATGGAGTACGAGCTCGCCGCGTCCGCCCTCCTCGCGATGCGGCAGGCGGCGGACGGGTACCGCAAGGCGCGCGACGGCGCGGCGTGACGCGGTAGACCGCCACGGCCCGACCCAGCTACTTTCAGCGATCCTGGCGCCCCGGCGCCGCCGCTCGCGTCTCCCGCTCATCCGATGCCGACGAAGACCCGCTCCGCCAAGCGCGATGCCGCGCGCACGCCCGCGCGCAAGTCCACGCGTGCGAAGAAGCGCACCACCACGGACACGACGCACCACTCCGCGTCGCGCCACGCCTCCGCCAGGAAGGCCCCCGCGGGCGCGCGCGCGAGCGCCGCGCCGCGCTACTTCGAGCTGCGCCGCTCCCCCATCCAGGGGCTCGGCGCGTTCGCGACCGTCCCGATCAAGAAGGGGACGAAGATCATCGAGTACACCGGCGAGCGCATCTCGAACGACGAGGCGGACCGCCGCTACGATGACTCGCGCATGAAGCGCCATCACACCTTCCTCTTCACGCTGAGCAGCCGTACGATCGTGGACGGCAACGTGAACGGGAACGAGGCGCGCTTCATCAACCACTCCTGCGATCCGAACTGCGAAGCGATCATCGATCGCTCCCGCATCTGGATCTACGCCAAGCGCAACATCCAGCCGGGCGAGGAGCTGGTGTACGACTACCAGTACGAGTGGTACGACGACTACACCGACGAGGATGTGAAGCTGTACGTCTGCCACTGCGGCGCGAAGAACTGCCGCGGGACGATCCTCAAGAAGCCGCGCAGGAAGGGATGACCGACGCCGTCCGCGCCCTGATGGCGGGGGCGATCGACTACGCCGGGCTCTTTCCGCCCGCCGCGCTGTCGATGGCGGAGGCGGTGGCCAACTACGACGACTACCGGCAGGGCGCCCACGCCTGGGCGCTCGGCCGGTTCATCGTTCCGGCGACGCGGCTGCCGGAGTTCGCGGAGGTCGCGGCCCCGCGCTGGCCGCACGGCGAGACCGCCGCGCCCTGGCGGGTGAGTGCGCTCCTGGCCGGCGTCGATCTCGAGACCGAGGTGGCGCAGGTCGCCGACTTCGACTCCCGCCACGGCCGTTCCGGGGGGATCGTCCCGGATGGCGAGCGGGGAGGCGCGTGGATCGACACGGTCGAGCTGCGCGTGAACGAGCCGGCCGCGGTCCGGCACGTCGCGGAGGTCGTCCCCCGCTGGCTGGACGCCTACGTGGAGATCACGATCGCCGACGATCCCGCGCCGATGATCCGTGCGATCGCCGACGCCGGCGTGCGGGCGAAGGTGCGGACGGGCGGCGTGACGACGGACGCCTTTCCCACCGCCGCGCAGCTCGCGCGCTTCCTCGCCTGCTGTGCGGCGCATCGCGTCCCGTTCAAGGCGACGGCGGGGCTGCACCATCCGCTGCGGGCGGAGTACCGCCTCACCTACGCCCCGGACGCTCCGCTCGGAACGATGTTCGGCTATCTCAACGTCTTCGTCGCCGCCGTCTTCGCGCGCGAGCAGCTCGGACCGTCCGAGCTGACGGCGCTCCTCGAGGAGCGCGAGCTCGGCGCGTTCACGCTCGATGCCGACGGCATCGGCTGGCGCGGCCGGCGAGTCGCCATCGACGCCGTGCGCGCCGCGCACGCCGATCTCGCACAGTCGTTCGGTTCCTGCTCCTTCACCGAACCGGTGGAGGACGCCACCGCCCTGGGGCTCCTGTGACGGCGCGCCTCGACGAGACGCACGATCCGACGGCGCGATCCTGGATCGAGTCGGCGAACGATCCGGCGACCGACTTCCCGATCCAGAACCTCCCGTTCGGCGTCGTCGCGTACGACGGCGTGGACGAACCGCGCGTCGGCGTGCGCATCGGGGATCGGGTGCTCGACCTCCGCCGCGCCTTCGACGCGGGAGCGCTCGACGCCACGCCGCATCGCGACGTGCTCGCGCGCGCGAGCGAGATGCACTTCCTCAACTTCCTGATGCTGCAGGGGAGGGCGCCCGTGCGCGCGCTGCGCCGCGACCTGGCGCGGCTCTTCCGCGACGACGCGGATGCCGCGACGCGCCGCGCGGTGTCCTCGCTGCTCGTGCCGGCGGCGGAGGTGGCGATGCTGCCGCCGGTGAAGGTGGGGGACTACACCGACTTCTACGCCTCGATCCATCACGCGACGAACGTCGGCAGCATGTTCCGGCCGGACAATCCGCTCCTGCCGAACTACAAGTGGATCCCGATCGGCTATCACGGGCGCGCGTCGTCCATCGTGCCGAGCGGCACCGAGATCCGCCGCCCCCGCGGGCAGACGCGCGACGACGCCGAGAGCGCGCCGCGCATGGGGCCCTCACGGCGTCTCGACTACGAGCTGGAAGTCGGCGCGTTCGTCGCGGGATGGAGCGACCTGGGCGAGACGATCCCCATCGCTGCCGCGGAAGAACGCCTCTTCGGGATCTGTCTCGTGAACGACTGGTCGGCGCGCGATCTCCAGACGTGGGAGTATCAGCCGCTCGGCCCCTTCCTCTCCAAGAGCTTCGCGACGACCGTCTCGCCATGGGTCGTGACGCTCGACGCGCTCGAGCCATTCCGCGTGCCGCGCTACCTACGCCCCGCGGGCGACCCCGAGCCGCTCCCCCATCTCGACGACGTGCACGATCGCGAGCGCGGCGGCATGGCGCTCACGCTCGAGGTGCTGCTGTCGTCCGCGCAGATGCGCGAGCGGGGGGTGCCCGCGCATCGCGTGAGCCTCGGTTCCTTCCGGTCGATGTACTGGACCTTCGCGCAGATGCTCACGCATCACGCCAGCAACGGGTGCAACCTGCAGCCGGGCGACCTGCTCGCGAGCGGCACCGTCTCGGGCCCGGAGAAGGAGTCGCGCGGCTGCCTGCTGGAGCGCACCTGGCGTGGCACCGAGCCGCTGGAGCTGCCGACCGGGGAGGTGCGCCGCTTCCTCGAGGACGGCGACGAGGTCGTGATGCGCGGCTGGTGCGAGCGCGAGGGCTTCCGGCGCATCGGCCTCGGCGAATGCCGGGGGACGGTGCGCCCGGCCGCGACCTAGGAGCTCGCCCGCACGACGATCCGCTGCCCCACCTTGATGCGCGGCGTGGGGAGCTTGTTGAGCTTCTGGATCGCCTCCGGCGTCGTGCGGTAGCGCCGGGCGATCGTGAAGAGCGTCTCGCCGCGCATCACCGTGTGGTGCCGCTCGCGCATGCGGTCCTCGTTCGCGAGCCGGGTCGCTTCCGCCAGCGCCGTGCGCAGCGCGCCGCGACGCGCCCCTTCCGCGAAGATCCCCTTGTGCTGCCGCTCGAGCGTCTGCCGCAGCGCTTCCGCGGCCGGCCAGCTCGACGCCGGGACGCCGAGCTCGTCCACGCCGCGCGGCGCGTCGATGATGAGCGCCCGTGCCACGTAGAAGAAGGTGCGTCCGGGGCGCACGGTCACGAGGGTGTCGATGCCGTACTCGTGCTGCTCGAAGACGGGCGGGGCGTCGGGCGATGCGGCTACGTCGCGCGGCACCAGCCCGAGGTACACGAGGCGCCGATCGGTGAGCACGAGCACCCCGCGCGTCGCGCGGAAGTAGTCGAGCGGGCTGCGGCGGAACACCGACACCGTGTGCAGGACGCGCTCGTTCGGGCGCAGCACCGTGAGGCGCAGCTCGCGCTCGGTGAAGACGCGCGCGTCGCGCGGCTCGGTGCGGTAGGTGTGCATCGCGAACTGCCCGATCGTGATGAGCAGCGCGAGCACCAGGAACCAGACGAAGTAGCGGGCCGCGGGCGGCAGCCGTCGGCGCCGGCGCGACTCGATCGTCGTGCCGGACGGGCGGAGCAGACCGGCGGAACGATCGGCGGGAGCCGAGGGACTCATGCGCAGTCGGGGTTCACGATTCGATGGCGCCTGCCGCACGCCGGCGGACGGGTGCGGTGCCATCGGGGATCGCCAGAACAGTGCCGGAAGTCACACCCCCTCGCAAGTCGCGCCGGGGCAGGGAGATGCACGCTCCGGGCCCGGCCGTGGAGCGCCAGCCGGCCACCAGCTTTGTGACGGGACTCGATCTGGACCTTTCGGAACACTAGACTGTACAACCACATTCCTCCCCGGCCGCGCCGACCTCCGCTCACACGGATGAGCCCATCGGCGTCGCCCGACGGTCAGTTCACCCCGCCCGGAGGCTCCCATCCGCAGGCGCATCGTTCTCCGTCAGCTCGGACTCGCAGGCATCTCGGTCGCCGCGATGGCCGTCGCCATCCAGCGCACGCGCCCCGTCTACGTGGGCACGCAGCCCGTCGCCGAGCGCCTGCTCGCGGCGCCCTACGTCGACTCGACGACGGTGCGAGCCCCCTGGCTCCGGCTCCATCCGAGCCGCGCCGTCCTCACCCCGCAGTTCGAGCGGGACCGGAACGCCTTCGCCGCGGATCTCCTCCGCACCGGCAAGCTCAGTCCCGAGCGGGCGAACCGCATCGCCGATGCCGCCGTCCGCTCCGCGTACGCCGAGCGCGTCCCCCCGGCCCTCGTGCTGGGCGTGATGATGCTCGAGAACGACGAGTTCAAGCCGCGCGCGCGCTCGAAGGTCGGCGCCGTCGGGCTGATGCAGGTGATGCCCGCCGTCTGGCGTCCCACCCTCGGCCGCCGCTTCGGCCGCGACCTCCACGACGACGCCACCAACGTGCGCTATGGGGTGTTCATCCTCGGCCATCTCGCGCGCCAGCAGCCTGGCGAGACCGGCGCCGAGGAGAACTGGCGTCGTGCGCTCCTGCGCTACAACGGCTGCGTCCGGGGGACGAACACGCCGCGCTGCCGCCGCTATCCCGATCAGGTGCAGCGCATCATCCAGCGGCACGCCGTCTCGAGCTGCGCCGGGCGCGACTTCTGGGGGTGCGTGACGTATCCGCTCTGGCTCGGGAGCAAGACGGAACGGCCGGATCTGCCGCCGCGCGGCGAAGCCTCGACCCACGTCGACTGACGAGCGCGCGCCGCTCTCACATCCCGCTCGGATAGGTCTCCGCCGGCTCCTGCTCGCTCCATCCCGCCGTGAGCTCGAGCGGCTCGAGCGCGTGCGTCTCGTCGATGTGGATGACCGCGTCGAACTGCGCGACGAGATCGGCCTCGAAGTAGTGGCTGAGGCGCTCCGACTCCGGCCGGTAGATGACGCCGATCGCCCGCTCGATGCGCGGCTCCCGCAGCGCGTCGGCCACCGCGTCGTCGTGCATGGGAAGCCAGAAGCGCTCCGGCCCTGCCTCGTGGAAGAGACGTTCCCAGCTGTCGGGGAGCCCCGGCCGCACGCGCTTGAGCGTCGCCGGGTCGTCCCAATCGTCGGCCGCGGTCACGGTGCCGTGATGCGTCGTGAAGCCGATCAGGTAGCAGGCGTCCACGCCGTGGTGCTCGCGCAGGAGCTGCCCCACGTTGTGCTCGCCCTGCCACCCCATGCGCGTGGCCCGCGCGTCCCCCAGGTGGGAGTTGTGCGCCCAGAGCACGAGCTTCGCCTCGTCGCCGTGCCGGCCGAGGTGGCGTAGGAGCTCGTCCACCGTCTCGGCCATGTGCGAGTCGCGCAGGTTCCACGACGACGCGCGTCCGCGGAACATCGAGCGGTAGTAGTGCTCGGCGTTCAGCACGAGCCGCGCGTTCTGCTCGGCGCTGAACCGGTCGTCGTCGTCCAGCTCGCCGTCGCCCGAGCGCTGCGTCGCCATCTCGCGCATCTCGAGCAGCTGTTGCACGACCGCATCCTCGCACGCCGCCGAGAGGTCGAACGCGGCCGCGTAGCCGTAGTGCTGCGGGTCCTCGCCGTAGTGCTCGAAGCACTCGTACCGGTAGCGGGCACGCGCCGCGGCCTCCGGATCGACCTCGTCGAGATAGGTGAGGACGCGCTCGATCGAGGTGAAGAGGCTGTAGAGGTCGAATCCGTAGAAGCCCGCACGCCTGGTCGGGGGGCGCGTCGCGTTGTGGCGGCGGAGCCACTCCACGAAGTCGAGCACCACGCGATTGCGCCACATCCACTGCGGGAAGCGGCGAAAGCCGGCGAGCGCCTCGTCGGCGGAGCGGTCGGTGCCGCGATGCCGTACGTAGCGATTGACGCGGTCGGCATCGGGCCAGTCGGCTTCGACGGCCACGGCGCTGAAGTCGTGCCGCTCGAGGAGGCGGCGGGTGAGCTGCGCGCGCAGCTGGTAGAACTCGTGCGTGCCGTGCGAGGCCTCGCCGATGCAGACGAGGCGCGCCGCGGCGGCCTCGTCGGCCAGCTCGTCGAGGTGCGACGCATCGGCGATGGGACGGGCGAGGTGCTGGAGCGCGCTCATCGGGCCATTCGGGTGTGGGCTGGGTTCCGATTGGCCCATCCGCAAGAAAAGCGGCACGGCGCCGAGCGCCGTGCCGCTTGCCGAGCCACGCCGAGCTGATCGGCGATCGAGGCTACATCTTGGTGACGTTGGAGGTGACCGCGACCGTCTGATCGACCTCCATGCCGTTGGCGATGAGCGTGATCTTCATCTTCACGTCGTCCTTGCGGTTGGAGCCGAGGAAGACGCCTTTCGGCGTGACGAAGATGGCGCCGCTGCCGGTGCTCGTCCCCTCGAGCGAGATGGGCTGGCCCTGGGTCGTCCCGCTCCCCGACATCTTCGACTCGGAGGCGCGCTCGATCTTCCACGCCTTCTCTCCCGCGATCGTGGTATCGCCGACGACCTTCGAGCTCGTGATCTCGGTCCGATCCATGTCGATCCCCTGCTGCTTCGACTTGCCGCTCACCGTGTCGGTCCAGGTCGCGCCCATCGCGAGCTTGCCGGTGACGCGTGGCAGGAAGCGGGCGAACTCGTCGCCCATGTTCGCCCCGGCGCCGGAATCGGGGACGGTGGTCGAGAAGACGACGCCGTTCGGTGCGATCAGGCTCCCGAACTTCGCGCCCTTGTTCGCGGACACGTCCACCGCACCCATCATCGAGTTGGTGAGCGCGATCGAGTCGACGACGACGGTGACGCCGAGGGTGTCCCTGCTCCTGGGGGCGATGTTGACGCTCAGCAGCTGCTCCCCGTTGGCTTCGATCTCCTGCTTCTGGCCCATGACCTCCTGCGTCACCTTCTGCTGCGTGACCACCTTGTAACGCGAGGCGCCGGGGGCGTAGGCGAACGACTGCGCGCCAGCAGCGCCGGCGCCGAACGCGGTGACGAGCAGGGCGGCGAGCGCGGCGGTCGTACGTACCTTCATGGGTCACTCCTGTTGGACGATGGGGACGGCGATCGGACGGGACCGCTCGTCCGCCTCTGATGATCGGTCGGACGGAGCAAAAGGTTACATCGGGCCGACCCGAGCGAAAAGGCCGGCGTGCCAGGGGCCGGTGGCTACCCGTCCCCGAACGCCTGCCGGATGCGGACGGTGCGTTCCAGCTCGTCGCGCGCCTGCAGGATCTTCTGGCGGAGGTCGCGCGGGAGATCGGGACGCGCCTCGAGGTAGTCGTCCACTGCTCGGAGCGCGTCGGCATCGCGCTGACCGTTCGCGACCGCGCCGAGCCACTGGCCCAGGAAGAAGATCCGCCGGTTGCGCTGGATCCAGGGGAGGGAATCGAGCGCGGCGCGCAGTTGCGGACGCGTGAGCGCCGACTGTCCCGGATCGTTGAAGGCGCGCAGGCTCGAGGTGACCCACTCCTCGTTGAGCGTCGTGTCGGCGAAGTAGCGGCGGAAGTACTCGGCCTTGCTCCCCGGATCGGGGCGCGCCGCACCGGCCACGAACGCCCGCCGGCGTGCGTCGGCGGTCGTGTCCCGGCGCGCCTCGGCAGCGAGCCGCGCGTCGGCGCCCGCCGCGCCGCGCGCCACGAGCGTCGTGACGATCGCCCAGCGCGTCGGCGGCCGGAGCGGGAGCCCGACGGCCAGCGAGTCGGCGAGCCACGCGGTCAGGCGACGCAACCCGTCGTCGCTCGCGGCGAGGCCGATGTACGCGTCGAGCTGCGTCTTGCGCGCGCCGTAGCCTCGCGCGGTGTCGGACGCGCCGGCGAGGAGCGCGCGTTCGACCTCGGCGATGCGCCGGGCGCGACGCGCGGGCGAGAGATACGCCTCCGTCGCCCGCGTCAGCCGCGACACCAGGGACGCGAGCAGCTGCTCGTCGCGCTCGGCAGAAAGCTCGCGGAGCGCCGCGGCGACGAAGCGGTCCGGATCGAGCCGCGCCTGTCGCACTTCGTCCCAGAGCGCGGACCAGAGCATGGCCCGCAGGAGATCGTCGGGCACCGTTCCCACGTGGGACTCGGCCCACGCGAGGCTGCGCGGGTCGAGCCGGACGCGCACGTACCCGTGATCACCGGCGTTCGCGAAGACGAACGCCGGCGCCGGGCGCCCCGCCGCGGCGGCGATGACGGTCGTCTCGGCCTGGACCTCGACCTCGAGTCGCTCGCCTCCCCCCGTCGAATCGCCGAGCAGCAGCTCGAGGCGCATCGGCCAGACGCCGGGGCCGGAGACGGACGGGTGCACGGGGCGCTGCACGAGCTCGAGCCGCGCGATGCGTTCCCCCTCGACGACGAGCCGCTGCTCCAGCTCCGGCATCCCCGGGCGCAGGATGTACTGCGCTCCCCAGGCGTCGAGCGGCCGCCCCGCGGCGGTGCCGACGGCGGCGAGCAGGTCGCGCCACGTCGCGTTGCCGTAGGCGTGACGGCGGAGGAAGAGTCGCACGCCCTCGCGGAAGGCGCGCTCGCCGACCAGGAACTCGAGCTGCTTGAGGATGGACGGCGCCTTGTTGTAGACGATCGCCCCGTAGTTGCTCTTGGCCTGCTCGAGGTTGCCGAGCTCCTGCCAGACGGGCGTCGTGCCGAGCGTGCCGTCCACGTCGTACGCCAGCGGCTTGTTGCGAAGGTAGAACGTCTTCCAGCTGTCGGAGCCCGGCGCGAGCGCCGCCTGCATCCTGGCCGCCATGTAGGTGGCGAACCCCTCCTTGAGCCAGAGGTCGTCGAACCAGCGCATCGTCACCAGATCGCCGAACCACTGATGCGCGACCTCGTGGAACGTCGTCGCCTGCCGCGCCAGCCGCTGCGGCTGCGTGGGCGGCTCACGGAAGATGAAGCTCTCCTCGTTGTAGAAGACGGCGCCCGGGTGCTCCATCCCGCCGAAGGGGAACGCGGGGGCGAGCAGGAAGTCGTACTTGTCGAATGGGTACGCGCGGCCGAAGTAGCCGCCGAGCCAGGCGAGCGCGATCGCGTTCATGCGCGCGAGGGAGTCCACCTCGACGCTCCGCGCGCGCGACGCCCGCGTGTACACGGCGACGTCGCGCGCGGCCGCCGATCGCGCGACGCGCCACGGTCCGGCGGCGAAGGCGACGAGGTAGGTGCTGATGGGGCGCGACGTGGCGAAGCGATGCACGCGCACCCCGCCGGAATCGCGCACGATCGTCGCCGCGCCGTTGGCGAGCGCCGTCCACCCCTTGGGTGTGGTGAGCGCGAGCGTGACGCGCGCCTTCAGGTCGGGTTGATCGAAGCAGGGGAAGAGGGCGTGCGCATCCGACGGCACGAGGAGCGTGTAGAGGTAGCTCGTGCCGTCCGCCGCGTCGCGCACGCGGATGATGCTCGCGCCGGCCGGCGCGACGAGCGCGGTGAACCGCGCCTCGATCGCGTTCGCGCCCGGCCGCAGGAGCGCCGCGGGGATGCGAAGGTGCCCCTGCCGCCAGACGACCCCCTCCGGCTTCGCGCCGTTGACATGCTGGAGGGCGACCGACGGGCCGCGGAAGTCGAGGATCGCGTTGCCGTCCCCCGTGCGCCGGAAGCGCACGACGACGCGGCCGCGGGCGGTGTCGGCGCGGGTGACGTCGAGCGCGAGCTCGTACCGGACGTCGGCGACGCGGTGGGCGCGCCACTCGGCGAGGGCGCGCGAGACCCCCGGCGCGAGGAGGGAGTCGTCGTTCGCGCCGAGGAGCGACGCGGCCGTGAGGGCGAGCGTGAGGAGCATCCGGTAGAGTTTCCGCGCCGGAGCCACCGTCGGCAAGTCGCACCGCCTTGGATGACGAGCGCCGGCGGGCGATCTTGTGCCCGGTCCCGACTTCACGACTTCTCTCTGCCGCTCGATGCCCGAGATCCTCTTCGCTCCCCTGCACGACGACGTCGTCCCTCCCGCGCGTGCCACCGCGCACTCGGCCGGCTACGACCTCCGCGCCTACCTCGCCGGCCGCCGCGTGCGCTGCTCCGACGGTCGCGAGACGTGGGAGCTCGCGGCGGAGGAGACGGAGGGGGCGTGTCACGTGACGCTCCCGCCCGGCAGCCGCGCCCTCATCCCGCTCGGCTTCAAGGCGCGGCTCCCCGAAGGCTTCGAGGCGCAGATCCGTCCGCGCAGCGGCGCCGCGTTCAAACGCGGCATCGACATCCCGAACGCGCCGGGGACGATCGATGCGGACTATCCCGAGGAGTGGATGGTCATCGTCCGCAACGGCACGGCGCATCCGCTGCGCATCGAGCACGGCGAGCGGATCGCGCAGATGGTGCTCCAGCGCTACGAAGTCCTGGAGTGGACGGCGGGCGCGGTCGAGGCGACGACGGAGCGGGTGGGTGGGTTCGGCAGCACGGGGCGTTGAGGACGGCGGAGTGACAGCCCGACGGCTCGACGGCTCGTCGAGTGCACGGCGGGCTCGAGGCGTCGATGCCGGTGACGAGCCCGTGCGGCGTGATGGTGGCGCTTCGTCGCCCCCGTCCGTCCGGGCGGTGGCCCTGGAACTTCGACGTGTCGCGGAGGTATACTCCGGCACGCGCCTGATGGCGCGCCGTCTCACCTGCAGCCGAGGAGGTGATCCATTGTCTACGGACACTAGTCACGGCAAGGGTCGCCGGAGCGTCTGACGCTTCGCGATCGCACGGAACCGGCGACGCTTGCCGTCGGGTCTGAAAATTCGAAGGGGCTCCCTGGCCTGGCTGCCGGGGAGCCCCTTCGAGCAGGGGAAAGGGCGGAGTGACGGTTCGACGGTGTGACGGCAGGGCTGTCATCCCGACCGTGAGCGCAGCGACGGGGAGGGAGCTGCTGTATGCAGTTTGACGGTCAGACGCTCTGACGGTCTGACAGCTTGACGGAGTGAGAAACGGCGCCGACAGGAGAGAGCTCCTCTGTCGACGCCGTTTCGTACCTCTGTCAAACTGCCAAGCTGATGCTCGGGATGATCGCCGGCGCCGTCAAACCGTCAAACCGCCCTCACGGCACCGCCGGGGTCTTCGGATCGAGTCGCACGATCCACAGGCCGTTGTACATGTCGTTCACGTACGCGAGCCCGTCCTTCTTGTTGACCACCACGCCCCACGTCATCGCGGTGTTCTTGACCTTGCCCGCCGGGTCCGCCGTGTTCAGGTGCGCCATCTCGCGCCCCTGCGCGCGGAGGTCGCCGCGGAGCTCGCCCGAGATGTCGAAGGCGCGGAAGCCGCCGTTGTACACGCCCATGTAGAGCGTGTCGCCGGCGACCCACACGTTGTGGACGCCGCCGAACTCCGGCTGGTACCAGGCCACCGACTTCGGCTTCTCGATGTCGGAGACGTCGATCACCTGCAGGTTGCCGTAGGCGCGCCCCACGGCCGCGCTCCCCGCCGGGGCGCCGGAGACGCCGCGCGCCGGGAACACCTCGTCGGCGATGAAGACGTAGTTCTTGTGGCGCCACGCGGTGTGCGTGCCGCGGATGAAGCCGGGACCCGCCGCGGCCTCGACCTCCTTGTACATCGCGTTCAGGTCGTACTTGAACTGCGACACGAGCTTCGGGTTCGACGGCGTGCCGCCCTTGACGCCGTTGCCGACGTCGAGGATCACGAGCCCGTCGTTCCACCACGAGGCGTAGAGGAGCCCGTCCTGCACGTCGATGTCGTGGAGGGAGATGCCGACGTCGGTCTCACGCGGCTTCCACCGTCCGACCTCGCGCGGCTTCGCCGGATCGTCGATGTTGACGATGTGCAGCGCGCCGGTGCCGTCGTTCGTGAGGAAGACGTGCTGGCCGTGCTTCGGGTCCTTGTAGATGAACGACGAGTGCACGCCGGCAGTGACGCCCTCGGTGAACTCCGAGATCGGCTTCGGGTGGAGCGGATCCTCGAGCGACGCGAACACGACGCCGTTCTTGCGGTCGGCGGCGCCCTCGCGGGTGAAGACCAGGTAGCGGCCGTCGGGCGTCGTCATCACGTCGTTCACCCGGCGCGTGTTCGCCACGATCGAATCGGTGACGACGGGGTTCGCCGGGTTGGAGATGTCGATCGCGTAGAGGCGGTCGCCGCCGCTGCCGGTGCCGAGGTAGGCGACGTTCCCGTTCGGGTGGATCCACACCTCCTCGGTCGTGAACAGCTCGCGCGGCAGGCGGCCGACGACCGTCAGCGGGCGGCGCACGTCGCGCGTGGTGAGCGTCACCGGCACGTCCACGCTCGTGCCGCCGAAGCTCGCCGTGATGGTGTACTCACCCGCCTCGTAGCCGACGAACGCGCCGTCGGCGTCGATCTCGCCGCGGCCGGGCGCCACGCTCCACGTCGGCGTGAGGCCGGCGATCGGCGCGCCGGCGGCGTTCTTCGGCGTGACCTTGATGCGGATCACGTCGCCGGTCCGCGCGTCCACCGTCGCCGGGGTGGCGTCGATCGACGCCACCGCGTTGGCGACCACCTCGACCGTGATCGTCCCCGTCGCGTTCCCCGTCGCGGCGCTGACGCTCGCGCGACCCGGGCCGACGGCGGTGACGATCCCGGAGGCGTCGACGCGGGCCACGGACGGCGCGCTCGAGCGCCAGGTGAACTGGTCCTCGCGCACGTCGCCGTCCTTGCTGAAGCTCCGCGCCGAGAGGCGCACCCGCTGGCCGGCGACGAGCTTCGCGGCGCCGGGGGTGACGTCGACGCGCGCCGCCGGTCCCGGCAGCATGCGGATGTCCACCCGCTCGACCACCGGGCGCGAGCCGGGCACCATCGCGATGACGGCGACGGGCATCGTGCCGGCGGCGCCGGAGCGCACGAGCCCCGTCGAGTCCACCGAGGCCTCGAAGTAGGCGCCGCCCGGACCCGGGCGGAACATGATCCGCGCGCCGGGGACCGGCTGGCCGGAGGCGTCCAGCGCCTCCGCCGAGAGCTGCAGCGAGTCGTTGACGGTCATCGTCCGCTGCGCGGGACGGACGACGACGCGCGCGATCGGCGAGGCCGGCGCGGCGGTGGGTTGCTGCGCCGGCGCCTGCTGGACGGCGATCGCGGCGAGAAGAACGAAGGGAACGGCCATGCGGACTCCGGGTGTAAATGTCCGGTTAGGGGGGACCGGCGGCGCGAGCGCCACCTCGGGCCTGTCAGGTAAGTTGCAGCGAAAGCCGCGGCACTCCAAGTTGGACCCCAGTCCTCATTTGTAATGGTTTCCGTGCCCACTCGTTCCATCTTCGCCGCGCTGAGCGCGGCGATGCTCGGACTGTCCGCCTGCGCCCACCCCGCGCCGTCGTCCGCCGCCCATCCGACGTCCGCGCACTCGGCGCTCCCCGCCCCCGCCGCCGCCCCCCCCGCGGCGGCGCCGGCGCCGGAGCGCGAGTACTACGCCTGGGTCGCCTCCGAGGCGACCGACCGGATCGCGCTCGTCCGGTTCGGCCGGGAAGGGGGCGCCGTGGTGCGCGAGTTCACGACCGGGATCATGCCGGCGGACGTGGATGGGCCGCACGGGCTCGCGATCTCGCCGGACCGGAAGGACATCTACATCTCGACGGCGCACGGCACCCCGTTCGGCTACTTCTGGCGCTACTCGATCGACGGCGACTCGCTCGTCGGTCGCGTCCAGCTCGGGAACTTCCCCGCCACCGCGCAGATCACCCCGGACGGCGCCTTCGCGTACGTCGTGAACTTCAATCTGCACGGCGAGATGGTCCCGTCGTCGGTCTCCGTGGTCTCGACCGACCACATGCTGGAGGTCGCGCGCATCACCACCTGCACGATGCCGCACGGCTCGCGCATCAACGTGCAGGGGACGAAGCACTACTCGGCGTGCATGATGGACGACATGGTGGTGGAGATCGACACGCGCGATCTCGCCGTGTCGCGCCATTTCCTGGTCGCGGCCGGCAAGGAGCGCGGGGTGGTGGGTGCGCCGCCGCAGGCCAAGGCCGGCGAGCACGCGGGGCACGACATGGGCGGGCACGGGATGGCGGCGCCCACGCCGGGCGACGTCGGCTGCTCGCCCACCTGGGCCCAGCCCTCCGCCGACGGCGCGCGTCTCTTCGTCGCCTGCAACAAGTCGAGCGAGATCGTCGAGATCGACGTCGCGTCGTGGAAGCTGCTCCGTCGCCTCCCGGCGGGGCAGGGGGTCTACAACCTCGCGGTGACGCGGGACGGGAAGCTGCTCATCGGCACCAACAAGCGCGGGCGGTCGGTCTCGATCTTCGACATCGCGACGGGGAAGGAGCTCGCGCAGATCCCGACCAAGCGTAAGGTCGTGCACGGCGCCGCCGTCTCCGACGACGACCGCTACGCCTTCATCTCGGTCGAGGGGATCGGCTCGGAGCCCGGCACGGTCGAGGTGATCGACCTGCGCGCGCTGCGCTCCGTCGCGCAGATCGACGTCGGGCAGATGGCGGGAGGGATCGACTTCTTCCGGAGCGAAGCGCCGAAGTGATGCCACGGCGCTCGGCCGACTGCCCTCCGCCATCGGCCGGATGACGCAGTACTGGTCGCTCGCCCCACGGCACCGCTACAGCCTCACCTTCGCCCTCCCGCTGCTCGTCGCGTACGAGCTGCTCGCGGCGGGGATCTCGGACGATCCCCGCTCGCTGGGGCTCCGCAACGGCGCCGACGTCCTCCTCAAGTCGCTGTTCGTGGCGGTCGCCGGACCGCACGGCCCGACGATCTTCATGGCGATCGTCGTGGCGGCGGCGCTCTGGCTCATCTGGCGCGACCGCCGCGCCAGCGGGCCGCTCCAGCGGTGGGTGTTCGGCGCGATGCTCGCCGAGTCGGTCGTGCTGGCGCTGCTGCTCGGCGTCGTCGTCGGCACGCTCACCGCCCAGCTGCTCGGCGTCGCCGGGCTCGCGACGGCGTGGCCGCTGCAGGCGGCGCCGGCGACGTCCATCGACCGGCTCGACCTGCCGACGCGCCTCATGCTGTCGCTGGGCGCGGGGCTGTACGAGGAGCTCGCCTTCCGGGTCCTCCTCGTCGCCGCGCTCTCCCGCGGCGCGCAGCTCGTGTTCGGATGGAAGCGCGGCGCGGCGGGAGTCCTCGCGACCGTGCTCGGCGCGCTCCTCTTCTCCGCCTTTCACTATGTCGGTCCGTACGGGGAGCGGCTCGCGCTGGCGTCGTTCACCTACCGCACGATCGCGGGGCTCGTCTTCAGCGCCCTCTACCTCACGCGCGGCTTCGGGATCACCGCGTGGACGCACGCGCTCTACGACGTGTGGGTGATGGTGGTGTTGGGGGCCGGGGGATAGGGGGTAGGGGATAGGGAGCGCCACCCCGCAGTCGCGAGCGGAGCGAGCGGCTGTCGGGACCAGATGGCGGCACGTGGAATCCGAGTGGACCCGCCATCACACTGCACGCTCCACCACCTGGCCCCCGATCCTTGGCCCTCGGGCGATGCAGCAGCTCCCTCGCGTGCGCTCGGGCCGACAGCCATCACCCCCCGTCCGCAGCCCCCAGCGCCCAGCCCCCAATCCGCGGCCCCCAGCCTGACCCCTAACCCCTTACTCCCTGACTCCCATCCCCTAGCCCCCGCAGTTCCCCCCCTACAAGACCCGCCGCACCGCCCAGTACGCGGTCTGCTTCGCGCGCTCCCACGGCGGGAGGTGCGCCGCCTGCTCGAGCGTCCATTCGTGCGAGTGCGCGAGGTCGCGCTCGTACATCCGCTCCATCGTCGCGGCGATCCGCTCGTCGTGGATCAGCAGCATCGTCTCGTCGTTGAAGGCCATCGAGCGGTTGTCGAAGTTCATCGTCCCCACGGCGACGAAGCAGCCGTCGGCGACGATCGACTTCGCGTGCAGCACGCTCGGCTCGTACTCGTAGACGCGCACGCCAGCGCGCAGCAGCTCGCGGTAGGTGTGGCGTCCGGCGTGGAGGGCGCCCTTGACGTCGGTGGCGGTGCCCGAGGTCAGGATGCGGACGTCCACCCCCCGCCGCGCGGCGTGCGTCAGCAGGCCGATGAAGTCCTCGTCGGGGACGAAGTAGGCGTTCGAGATCCACAGTCGCCGCTCCGCGCTCGCGATCACGAGCGCGACGAAGCGCTCGGCGGCGGTGCTCCCGATCGTCGGTGCGGTGTGCAGCAGCGCGGCGGTGGAGCCGCGCCGCTCGCCGCGCGCGTCGGGCGCGTGGGGCGCGGTGGTGCGCGGCGGGAAGAAGGCCTCGCCGGTGAGCAGGTCGCCCGTCGCCTCGGCCCAGCCGGCGACGAAGGTCGCCTGGAGCTGCGCGACCGCCGGCCCGGTGAAGCGCGCGTTCGTGTCGCGCCAGCCGCCGTCGTGGATGCCGTCGCCGAGCCACTTGTCGTCGATCCCGAAGCCGCCCGTGTACCCGAGCACACCGTCCACGACGACGACGCGGATGTGCGAGCGGGCGTAGGCCTTGTCGAGCGCGTACCAGCGGACGGGACGGAAGGTCGCGACTTCCACCCCTGCCGCGCGGAGGTCGGCGATGTAGGCGCTGGAGAGCCGCGCGGAACCGAAGGCGTCGCGCAGGAAAAGCACCTTCACCCCTGCTCGCGCGCGCTCGCACAGGACGTCGCGCAGCTGGTCCGCGACCACGCCCGGCTGACAGTAGTACATCTGGACGGTCACCGATCGCGTCGCGGCGGCGATGTCCGCCCACAGGCGGGGATAGGTGCCGTCCCCGTTGGCCAGCAGCTCGATCTCGTGCCCGTCCGCCAGCCACACCTTCGTCGCCAGCTCGAGCGTCGGCACGAAGAGCGGGTCCCGGATCTTCGGCGCCTCACCGACCCGCGTGTGCGTCCGGACACGACGCACGGGTGTGTCGCGCGTGAGATACCGGAAGCCCACCACCGCCAGCCCCAGCAGCGGCATCCCCAACGCCGCGACGACGAACACGAGCCAGTTCATCGTGCGTCCGCCGCCGCCTCCGCGAGCCGGCGCACCACCTCCGCCGCCGGCAGCACCTGGTCGATGTGCTCGACGCTGCGCCCCGCCTGCCAGTAGTCGTCGTGCCCGCCCTTGGCGTCGGTCAACGAGCGCTTGAGCCGCAGCGCGGAGGCGAGCGCGTAGTAGGTGCGCATCCAGTGCTTGGTCTTCCGGCCGCGCAGCATCCAGCGCGCGAACCGTCCGGCGCGCAGCCCGATCCGGCGCACGTACGCATTGTCGATGACGGCGACCGGGACGCCCGTCAGGCGCTCGGTGAGCACGATGTCGTTCGCGTGCGAGCGCAGGATCGCCTCCTTGTACTCCTGCGGCGCGCGGCACTCGTTGGTCGCGATGAAGCGCGTCCCCATCTGCACGCCCGCGTAGCCGATCGCGAGCGCCGTCCGGAAGCTCTCCTCGTCGGCGACGCCGCCCGCGCAGATGAGCGGTAGCCCCATGTCGGCGAGCTCGTCGAAGAGGCGTTGCGGCGAGTGCGGGCCGGCGTGCCCCCCCGCCTGGTCGTTCACCGCGATGAGGCCGTGCACCCCGCCCGCGCGCCCCTTCTCGGCCCACTTCCGCTCCGTGACGTCGTGGTAGACCACGCCGCCGAGCGGCGCGACCCGGTCCACGACCCAGCGCGGGTTGCCGAGCGAGGTCACGAAGAAGCGCACCCCCTCCTCGAGCGCGATGTCGATCCACTGCTCCATCCGCTCGCGATACGCACGCGACGACTGCTCGATGAGCGCGTTCATCCCGATGGGCCGGCTCGTGAGCTGCGTGATGAGCCGCAGCCCGGCTCGGAACTCGTGACCGTGCACGAAGGTGAGGGAGACCGGCTGCACGACGCCGATCCCCCCCGCCTCGGACACGGCGGCGACCAGCTCGGGGTTGCTGCAGGGATACATCGCGCCGCAGATCACCGGGACGTCGATGCCGACCTGTCGCGTGAACGGCGTGTCGATCGAGGGCGTGCGCATCATCGGGGGACGCTCGCCGTGTGGTCCGCGGGGGCACGCGTCGCCGGCGCTGCGTCGACGGGGGACACGAGCCAGCGCACCGTGGCACGCGCGACCTCGTCGCCCGCCGCGTCGCGCACCGTCGCGGTCACCGGGATCTCGCGCGGCGCGTCCACCGGGCCGACGTCGCACCGGCACTCGGCCACGAGCGTCCCGCGCGCCTTCTTCACGTACTCGATCGACAGCGCGGTGACGATGCCGCGCACCCCGGCCGGGAGCGCGACGAGCATCGCCGTGCCGCTCGCGACCTCGGCGAGATTGACGAGCGCCACCGCGTGCACCGAGCGGAGGTGATTGCGCACCGCGCGTCGATCGCGCATGACCCAGCGCGAGTAGCCGGGACGCAGCTCCTCGCACCGCGCGCCGATCGTCGCCGTGTATGGCGCGGTGCGGCCGACCAGGAGACTGAAGAGCGTGCGCCCCCCGGGGAGGGGGGAGAGCCGACGCCACCAGCCGAGAAGCATCGCGCCGGGCGCGGCGTGTGAGGTCGCCATGGAGGTCGCGGTCCGTGCGATCGATCGACGAGGAAGCGCGAGGGATGCGTTCCCCCGCGCTTCATCTTCGGTCGCGCGCGCGCGGCACGCTAGGGTGCGAGCGTGGAGATCGGGACCGGACGGCTCCCCGTCGCCGCATCCACCGGGGGGATCTCGGTGTCGTAGGCCGCGTTGATCACGCCGATCAGCTGGTTGGCGACGAGCACGTGCGCCTGCCGTGCCGGATGGATGCCGTCGAGAGAGATGCAGGGGCCGAACGGGTTGCCGCCCGCGGGGATCGCGGCGAGGTTCGGCACCACGTTGATGCATCCGCCCGGCGCGCGCTGCGCGAGGAGCAGGGGATTGGGATCGTAGTACGCGAAGCCGATCTCGCTCGCCTTCGCCCGGATGAACGCGTTGTACGCGTCGATGACGCCCGCGAGCGTCGTCTGCTCCGCGGGGGTGAGGATCCCGGCGTCCCCGACCGGCGCGGGGAAGAGGGGCGCGGCGGAGCCGCAGGAGATGACCGGCGGATGTCCGGCGCGCGACGCCGGCGGCTGCGTCGAGTCGTTGCGGAAGGCCGCGATCTGCGCCGCCAGCTGCAGGTTCACGCGCGTGGTCGGAGCCTGCAGACAGTTCGGCAGGATCGTCAGCTCCGCGCTCTTGAACGGATCGCTGCTCGTCGGCACACGGCCGGCGAGCTGATCGAAGCCCGCCTTGAACTGCGGGTCGTCGAAGGCGGCGACCGGGAAGAGGAGGGGCACGTTGGCCACCTGCACCACGCCGATCAGCACGCCGCGCAGCGTGCCCGGCGCGTTCGTGGTGAGCTCGGCGATCATCGCGTCGTAGCTCTGCTGGAACGCCGCCACGGGCGTCGGCGGGGTGACGAGCCCGCCCAGCCCCTGCGCGAGCACGTCGTTGTTGCCGATCCAGACCGTCGCGAAGGTCGGCCGCGTCATCAACGCCCGCTCGACCTGCGAGCGGCCGCCGAGAATGAAGAGGTTGAGCGCGCCGCTCGTCGGGTTCCCGGCCGTGGAGGTCGGATCCGCCACCGTCGCTCCCGGCACGGCCACGTTGTTGATCAGCGCGGTCGTCGCGGCGCGGAGCGTACACGGCGGATTGTTCGGCGCCCCCACGCGCGCCTGCGTGGCGAAGTTCGCGATCGGCGCCGGACAGCCCGGGAGGGGAAACGACGGATACACGTAGTCGGACGCCGACGTCGGCCCGACGGCGAGCCCCACCTGGTGGGCGAGGTAGAGCGCGAAGCTCTCGCGCTGCGTCGAGTCGTTGATCCCCCCGGACTGGAACCCCGCGGTGATGCTGTTGCCGATCGCGACGGTGCGCTGGAACATCTCGCCCCCATCGAGACGCGGCACCGGCGCCACGTCCGCGGAGAAATCGCACGCGGCGAGCAGCGTCATCGTCGCGAGAGTCGCGACGGCCCGCGGCGTCGCCCGGAGAGGTACGGTCTGCTGGTTGCGCATGCGTCAGAACCGAGCGCGCAGGCTCAGCGCGAAGACGTTGGCGGTGAGGCGGTAGGCGCCGCTGTTCAGGAACGCGGCGTCCTCCGCGCGGTCCGTACGCTCGATCACGCGGCCGCGGCGGCCGCGCGTGCGCACGGCGAGGTAGCCGAGATCGAGCGCATAGTCGCGGGCGAGCGGCACGCCGAGGCCGATGCCGAAGTTGTAGCGATCCATGTCGGGGAGCAGCGGCGTCACCGTCTCGTCGGGCGCGGGGGTGTGCACGTACGCGAAGCCGACGCGCGACGACCATCCTGTCCACTTGTCGACGTACCGGTTCTCGAGCCCGGCGCGCAGCGACCACGAATTGTTGTAGTCCTCGATCAGCACGCGGTCGGGGGCGTTCCCGTGGAAGTCGATCGGAAGCTCCTCGAACGCCTTCCACCCGACCCAGGTGCCCTCGAGGCTCGCCGTGCTGTTGCCGCCGCGAATCCCCTCGTACGACACCCCCGTCTGGAACTGCCACGGATGCGCGATCGTCGTGCTCCCGCGCTGCGGGGCGAGGGGGCCGGTCCCCGTGAACTGCGGCGCGAGGATCGGATCGAGCGGGGCCGGGACGCCTCCCGGCGTGATCGGGTTGCCGACCGGGAGGATGAGACCCGTGTTCACCTGCGTGAACGTCGCGTCCGCGTCGTAGTCGAAGTCGATGCGGTGCAGGTAGCGCGCGCCGAAGTACAGCGAGTCGGCGAGCTTCGCCGCCACGCCGACGTTGAAGCCCCATCCGGTGGCGGAGCCGTCGAGGTGGGCGCGGGCGAAGTCGGTGAGCGCGGGGATGCCGAGCTGCCCGAAGGTCGGACCACCGGCGCTCGTCGGCACGGCGGAGAGGTCGACCGCCTGCCGCAGCTCGACGCTGGAGTGGCCCCACACCGGTCCGATCCCCACCGACACCCGGTCCTTCACGACCTCGATCGCCACGTTGGGCTGCACGTAGACCGTGGTGAGCGACGCCTTGAGGGCGAGGAAGCGTCCGGGGAAGTCGTCGCGCCAGCGCGAGGTGAGTCCGTAGGGAACGTAGACGCCCAGCCCGACCGAGGCCCGGCGTCCCTTGAACGTCAGCGGACGACTCACGAAGAGATGCGGCGGGTACTCCACCGGCACGTCGCCGTCGAAGACGCGACCGGTGAAATCCTGTCGGAAGTCGCCGCTCACCGCGACGGCGGAGACGCCCAGCGCGGCGAGGGTGCGGTCGCTTCGCGGGATGGCGCCCGGATTCCAGTAGATCGACGAGCCGTCGTCGCAGGGTCGGCTGGTGGCGGCGAAGCCGCGAGCGAGCGCGCAGGTCCCGATCTCGTTGAGTCCGAACCCCTGCGCGTGGGCGGCGGCGGGCAGCGCGAGCGAGACGAGCGCCGCCACCAGCCGCGGGCCACGGGTGAGCCTCATTGCCATGTCTCCCGGGTGGTTCGTCCGCCGCGTGCACGTCACGCGCGGAGCCCACCGTGCGCCGAGCGCGACGGCAGGTACCGGTGGGAGATTCGCAAGATTCGCTGCACACGGCGGCGACGGAGACGAAACGCGGCACGGCGGCGTTCGGGAGCTCCCGAACGCCGCCGTGCCGTCGCGTCGACGATACCGCCGTCAGCTCCGCGGAGCGACGACGCTCATCCCTTCGCCTGCTTCTTGACGCCCATGCGGTCCATCAGCCAGGTCACCGGCACGATGAAGAGCGGCGTGATGAAGAAGCCGAGCAGGGTATTGATCCAGATCAGCGCGAGGTAGAACGCGCAGAGCCCGAGTCCGGTCCAGAGGGTGCCGAGCGGCCCGTTGGTTTCCACGACGATGCTCCTGAAGGTGGCGGTGACAGGCGGGCAAGATAGCCGACCGGGGCGGCCCCGGCCAAGGGGGGCGGCGACGGTCGGACCCGCTATCTTTCGGCATGTGCGATGACCTGCCGCCGCAGGACGATGCGGTCTCGGCGATCGACGGTGCGGTGGCCGCCCTGCGACGGGAGCCTCGCCCGCTGGTGCTGGCCGTGTCGGGAGGGCTCGACTCCATGGTGCTGCTCGACAGCGCCGCCCGGCTCCTCCCCGACCGGATCGCCGCCGTCGCGACCTTCGACCATCGGACGGGACGCGCTGCGCGCGCCGCATCGCGCCTCGTGGTGCGGCAGGCGCGCGCCCGCGGACTGCAGGTCGAGGCGGCGGTGTCGCGACGCCCGGGACGCTCCGAGGCCGAGTGGCGGCGGGCGCGCTGGCACTTCCTGCACGACGTCGCGCGTCGCGTCGGGGGCACCGTCGTCACCGCGCACACGCAGGACGACCAGGTCGAGACGGTGCTCCTCCGCGCCCTGCGACACGCCGGACCGCGCGGTCTCGCGGCGTTGCACGCGCCCGGCGCGATCCGCCGCCCGCTCCTCGCCGTGCGCCGCGAGCAGATCGCGCGCTACGCGCTGGCGCGCGGCGTCGCCTGGGTCGACGATCCGTCGAACGCCTCGCTCGCGTTTCGCCGGAACCGCGTGCGGCACGAGCTGCTCCCCGCGCTGCGGCGGGTGCATCCGGACATCGATCGCGAGCTGCTCGCGCTGTCGGCGCGGGCCGCGATCTGGCGGCGCGACGTCGAGGCGGTGGCGCGCGCGATCTCGGCGTGCCCGGCGCCCGAGGTCGTCCACGTTGCGATCGATTCGCTGCGCGGATATGATCGAGCGGGTCTCGCGATGCTGTGGCCGGCAGTGGCCGCTCGCGCGGGGCTCGCGCTCGACCGGCGAGGAACAGAACGACTGGTCGGGTTTACGATGGCGGGAGTCGCGGGCGGGCGCATTCAGCTCGCCGGCGGCTGGCAGGTCGCGCAGGTTCGCGACCGATTCGTGCTGCGGCGAGCGTCACCCTCCACGGTGGAGGAGGCCGAGCTACCGCTCACCGGCGTGCTGCGCTGGGGGCGGTGGTCGTTTTTTCGACGGCAGGGGCCGGCGATCGCCGGCGACGACGATGTATGGGAGGCGAGGCTTCCGGCGGCGCCGGGGCGGATGACCGTCCGGGGATGGATGCCCGGCGACCGGATGCGAGGTGCCGACGGACGGCCTCGGCGGGTGAAGCGGTTCCTGCGGGACGCGGGGATCGCCGGCGTGGACCGGGCAGGGTGGCCCGTCGTCGTGGCCGATGGCGAGATCGTCTGGATCCCTGGAGTGCGCCGCAGCGACGCGGCAACCGCGCGGTCCGGCAGACCGGCAGTCTCCTTCTCTTGTGAATTCGACGACTGGGGCGCCGCAGGGCGCTGACGCGGGGGCCGCTGCGGACGATCCGCGGCTCGCGGGCCGGACGGTCCGTCGCATGGCCTTCGACGCCGAGACGATCGCCGAGCGTACCCGCGCGCTGGGGGCCGAGATCACGGCCGCCTATCCGGACGGGGAGCTGCTCGTGCTGGGGCTGCTGAAGGGGAGCTTCATCTTCCTCAGCGACCTCGTGCGCGAGATCCGGCGGCCGTTGCAGGTCGATTTCCTCGTGGCCTCGAGCTACGGGGACGCGATGGAATCGAGCGGCATCGTCAGGTTGCTGTACGATCCGGAGACTCGTCTCGAGGGCAAGCACATCTTGCTGGTCGAGGACATCGTCGACAGCGGACGCACCCTCAACCGTCTCATGGCGCTGTTGCAGGCACGGAATCCGCGATCACTCGAGATCTGTGCACTGCTGCACAAGCACATCGCGACCGAACTTCGCTATCCGACGCGCTTCGTCGGCTTCGACGCTCCGCACGAGTTCCTGGTGGGCTACGGCCTGGACCACGCGGAGAACTTTCGGCATCTGCCCTACATCGTGAGCTTGCAGTAATGCCCGTACCCATCCCTCCGAAGAACAAGAAGGACTTCAGCTGGGGACGCCTCTCGAAGGCGATCGCCTTCTGGGTCATGGTGATTCTCGTGCCGGTGGCGCTGATCCAGCTCTCCGGCAACCGCGAACCGGCGGCGAAGAAGATCGACTTCACGACCTTCGAGTCGCAGCTCGCGCAGGACAACGTCCGCAGCATCGTCGTGCAGGACAAGGTGGACGTGATCGGGGAGTTCAATCGCCCCGTGCGGATCGACCAGGCGAACACGCGCCGCTTCTCGACGCAGCTGCCGGGCGAGCTGACCGATCGGCAGCTCGACGTGCTGCGCGAGAAGGGGGTGCGCATCCGCGCCGAGCGCGCGCGTCCGGGGGTCGGGGGGATCATCCTCAACTTCCTCCCCTGGCTGGTGCTGATCGGCTTCTACCTCTTCCTGTTCAAGCAGATGCAGGCCGGGGGCGCGAAGGCGTTCTCCTTCGGCAAGTCGAAGGCGAAGCTGCTGACGGGCGACACCCCCAAGGTGACCTTCGCCGACGTGGCGGGCGCCGACGAGGCGAAGCAGGAGCTCCAGGAGATCATCGAGTTCCTCAAGGACCCGCAGAAGTTCACGCGCCTCGGCGGCCGGCTCCCCAAGGGAGCGCTGCTCGTCGGACCGCCGGGGACCGGCAAGACGCTCCTCGCCAAGGCGGTGGCCGGTGAGGCGGGGCGGCCCTTCTTCTCGATGTCGGGCTCCGACTTCGTGGAGATGTTCGTCGGCGTCGGCGCGAGCCGCGTCCGCGACCTGTTCGAGCAGGGGAAGGCGAACGCGCCGTGCATCATCTTCATCGACGAGATCGACGCGGTCGGCCGCCATCGCGGCGCCGGCCTCGGCGGCGGCCACGACGAACGCGAGCAGACGCTCAACCAGCTGCTCGTCGAGATGGACGGCTTCGAGTCGAACGACGGCGTGATCCTCATCGCGGCGACCAACCGCCCCGACGTGCTCGATCCCGCGCTGCTGCGGCCCGGGCGCTTCGACCGGCAGATCGTCGTGGACGCTCCCGACCTCAAGGGGCGCGAGGGGATCCTCAAGGTGCATCTGCGCAACAAGCCGATGGCCGACGACGTCGAGATCACGACGCTCGCGCGCGGCACGCCGGGGATGGCGGGCGCCGACCTGGCGAACCTCGTCAACGAGGCGGCGCTGCTCGCGGTCCGTCGCGGCCACGACAAGATCTACATGCTCGATCTCGAGGACGCGAAGGACAAGGTGATGCTTGGCGCCGAGCGCAAGTCGATGGTGATGCGCGAGGAGGAGCGCCGGTTGACGGCGTACCACGAGGCGGGCCACGCCGTGTGCGCGATGAAGGTTCCGGGGAACGATCCGCTGCACAAGGTGACGATCGTGCCGCGCGGCCGCGCGCTCGGGCTCGCGTTCACGCTGCCGGAGACCGACCGCGTCTCGATCACGCGCCAGCAGATCGAGGCGAACCTCGTCATGACGTTCGGCGGGCGCGTCGCCGAGGAGCTCGTCTTCGGGCACGACCGCGTGACCACCGGCGCGGCGAGCGACATCCAGAAGGCCACGGAGCTGTCGCGTCGCTACGTGACGCAGTGGGGGCTCTCCGACGTCGTCGGGCCGATCCAGGTGGGCGACAACGAGCAGGAGCTCTTCCTCGGTCGCGAGCTACAGCATCGCCGCGAGGTCAGCGAGCAGACGGCGCAGCTGGTGGACGCGGAGGTCAAGCGCGTCATCCATCAGGCCTACGAGCGCGCGAAGAGCACGCTGCAGCAGAACCGCGAGCTCCTCGAGCAGGTCGCGACGGCGCTGCTCGACCGCGAGACGCTGACGCGCGAGGACATCGAGCTGCTGATGCGCGGCGAGAAGCTGCCGCCGCGGATGCCGGTCGGCCGCCCGAACCCGCCCGCGACGCCGACGGCGCCGGCAGTGGTGGAGCCGAAGCGCCAGCCGCCGCCGCTCCTGGGTGGGCCGGAGCCGTCGCCGGCGTGAGGCAGGGGCTAGGGACGAGAGGCCAGGGGTTGCTCGTTCGAGTCCCGTGATACGAGACGAGGGGTCTACTCCGCGGGTGGAGTGGACCCCTCGCTGCGCTCGAGGAGGAGCGAGGAGCGTCCCGACGGCGTTCCCCAGCCCCTGGCCCCTGACCTCTAGTCCCGAATCCCTAGTCCCTGCCGTTACTCCCTGCTCTTAGATTCCCCGCATGCGCTCCCTCCCGGCCGCCTGGTCCGTGCGCGATCGCGCGCTGCCGCTCACGCGGCCCCTCGTCGTGGGCATTCTCAACGTGACGCCCGACAGCTTCAGCGACGGCGGGCGATACGCGACGATGTCGGCGGCGCTGGCGCAGGTCGAGGTGATGCGCGTCGAGGGCGCGGACGTCATCGACGTCGGCGGAGAGTCGACCCGGCCGCACGCCTCGCCGGTGGACGGCAGGGAGGAACGTGACCGCGTCGTGCCCATCGTCGCGGCGATCGCGTCACGCTTCCCGGACGCCGTCGTGAGCGTCGACACGGTGAAGGCGGCAGTGGCGGAGGCCGCGCTCGACGCGGGCGCACACGCCGTCAACGACGTCTCCGGCGGCCGCCTCGATCCGCGCATGCACGCGGTCGTCGCGCGCGCCCGCGCGGGCTACGTCGCGATGCACTCCCGCGGCGACGTCGGCGTGATGGGAACGTATGCGCTCGCCGAGTACGGCGACGACCCGGCCGCCGAGATGCTCGCCGAGCTGCGCGAGCGGGTGGATGCGGCCCTGGCGGCGGGGATCCGCCCGGAGGCGCTCGCCGTCGATCCGGGGGTCGGATTCGCCAAGCGCGGGCCCGACTCGATCGCCGCGCTGGGGGCGCTGCCGCAACTCGTCGGCTGGGGCTTTCCCGTTCTGGTGGGGCTCTCCCGCAAGCGGTTCGTCGGCGAGCTCTCCGGCGAGCCGGTGGCATCGCGGCGGGTGTACGGGACGGTCGGCGGTAACGTCGCCGCGCTCGCCCTCGGGGCGCGCCTTTTCCGCGTGCACGACGTCCAGGCGTCGCGCCAGGCGCTGGACGTCGCGTGGGCGGTCCTGCGGGCGGCGGACTCGGCACGCGCCTCGCTGGAGTCGGTCACGTGAACCCATTCGAATCGTTCCGGCTCCTGCACCCGACGTGGCGCGATCTGCTGGAGATCGGGATCGTGAGCTACGCGCTCTATCGCGTCCTGCTCCTCTTCCACGGGACGCGCGCGCTGCAGCTCGTGGCCGGGATCGTCGTCCTCCTGCTCGCCTACGCCATCGCGTGGGTGCTCGATCTCTCGATGATCACGCACCTGCTGGGCCTCGTGCTCCCGACCGGTGCGATCGCGCTGCTGATCGTCTTCCAACCCGAGCTGCGGGCGGCGCTCGCGCATCTCGGACAGACGCCGGTGAGCCGCCTCCTGCACCGCATGGAGGCGGGGGAAGTGGCCGAGCAGATCGCCGATGCCGTGGATCGACTCTGCCGCTCCGGGATGGGCGCGATCATCGCGATCGAGCGCGACGTCCCGCTGGGCGACTACGTGCAGACCGGCTCGGAGATGCAGGCCAACGTCTCCGCCGACCTGCTCACGACGATCTTCACCCCGTACACGCCGCTGCACGACGGCGCGGTGATCATCCGCGGCGACACCATCATCGGCGCGGGGTGCATCCTTCCTCTCTCGCAGGCGCCGCTCACCGACCGCTCGCTCGGCACGCGGCATCGCGCCGCGCTGGGGCTCGCCGAGGAGACGGACGCGGTCGTGATCGTCGTGTCGGAGGAGACCTCCACCGTGTCCATCGCGCGGGAGGGACGCCTGCAGCGTGCCCTGTCGTCCGCCGAGCTGCGCAGCATCCTGGCGGGGCGCAAGGCGCGCACGACGGAAGAGTCGCAGGTGATCCGGGCGGAGGCGTGAGCGAGATCGACCCGAGCTCGGAAGCGCGCCGCTCCCACCCGTGATGCTCGCCCGGATCCAGCAGCTCGCCGCCCGGCGGCCGGAGCGGCTCGTCGTGGCGCTCCTCCTCGCCGTGTACGCGGCGACGCTCGCCCCCGACGTCACCTTCTGGGATGCGGGGGAGTTCATCGCCGCCGGCAGGAGCTTCGGCATCCCCCATCCGCCGGGGACGCCGCTCTACGTCGCGCTGCTCGCGACCTTCGATCGGCTCACGCCGTTCCTCTCCACCGCGGTGTCGACGAATCTCGTCTCCGCCCTCTGCACGGCGATCGCGTGCGGCGTGCTCGCGCGCCTCGTGTACCGATGGACCGGCGACCCGATCGCCGCGCTCGCGAGCGGCATCGCGTCGGGGGCGATGACGTCGGTGTGGCTGAACGCGACGGAGACGGAAGTCTACGCGGCGGCGCTCGCGCTCGCGGCAGCGGGGCTCTGGGCGGGGGATCGGGCCGGCGCGACGGGGCAGCGTCGCTGGCTCGCGCTCGTCGCCTACTGCTTCGTGCTCGCCGTGCCGCTGCATCTGAGCATGCTGGTCGCCGGCCCGGCGATCGCGTGGCTCGCCTGGGAGCGGGGCGACGGCCGCTTGCGCTGGGGCGATGCGGCGCTGCTCGGCGCGGCGTGGCTCGGCGCCATGGGGCTCGGGAAGATGTCGCTGCTTGCGGTCGGCATCGCGATCGGCGTGCTCGTCGTGGCGATGGCGCTGCGCGCGGTGGTGGATCGTGCGGCGTGGCGCGACGCGGCGGTGGCGGGGGGAGCGGTGCTCGTGGCGGCGCTCGTCGCCGCCAGCGCGCTCGGCGCGATGTGGCTGCGCGCCCGGCACGACCCGGCGATCAACCAGGGGGGCGCCTTCACCTTCGCCGAACTGGCGGACGCCGTCGCCCGCCGTCAGTACGCGGTGGCGCCGATCTGGCCGCGGCAGGCGCCGTTCTGGATCCAGCTGGGCAACGTGTTCGAGTACGCCGACTGGCAGACGGCCCTCTCGCTCGGGCCGACGGTCTATCCCACCGTCGCCCGCGTCGCCGCGACGCTCGTGTGGACCGCGCTCGGCCTCCTGGGGTGCGCCACCCATCGCCGGCTCGACCGCCGGAGCTGGCGCGCGATGCTCATCCTCATCCTGGCGGGCAGCGCGGGCGTCGTCGTGTACCTGAACATGCGGGCGAGCCCCTCGTTCGGGCACGGGGTGCTGCCGGAGAACGTGGTGCGCGAGGCGCGCGAGCGCGACTACTTCTTCGTCTTCGCCTTCTGGGTCTGGGGGATGTGGGCGGGGCTCGGCGCCGTCGCGCTGGCGCGGCGGCGCTGGGGGCGCGCGTGGATCGGCGTCGCCCTCGCCGCGCTCCCGATCGCGCTCAACTGGCGCGCCGTCGACCGGTCGCGCGGGCTCGAGGCGGAGATGCCGCGCCTGTGGGCGACGACGATGCTCGCGTCGGCGCCGCGGGACGCGGTGCTCTTCGTCGGCGGCGACAACGACACCTACCCCCTGTGGTACGCGCAGGAGGCGCTGGGGATGCGGCGCGACGTGACGATGGTGACGACGCCGCTCCTGCCGGCCGAGTGGTACCGCGACGAGATGGAGCGGCGGTGGCGGCTCTACCCCGATTCGAGCGCTCGCCCCTGGCGCGGACGACTCGACGCGATCGAGCTGGTGGCCGACCGGGCACGCGCGCTGGGACGACCGGTCGCGGCGGCGATCTCGCTGCCGGCCGCGGAGCGCGAGAAGCTCGGCCGGCGCTGGACGCTGCGCGGGCTGGTGTACGTCGAGCGGCTGGACGGCGCGCGCGACACCACGCGGCTCACGGTGGACTCGTCGGCGGCCCGGTTCTTCGCGGAGCGCATCGACCGGTGGCGCGCCGGTCGCGACCCCGTGCCGGCGATCGACGACGTCGCGCGCGCGACGCTGGACCAGCTGGAATGTCCCGCGCGCGTGCTGCGCGCCTATCGCGTCCCAGCGGCGCGGGATTCACTTGATTCGATCTGTAACCTCCGGTAATTTTGAATGTTATGCCATTCGAGGACCTGGCCGGTCGCGTGACGGAAGTCCGTCAGCGCATCGAGGCGGCCGTGCCGCGTGGTGGGCATGGGCAATCGGTGACGCTCGTGGCAGTGACGAAGACGCACGGGGCGGATGCGGTGCGGGCGGCGAGCGCCGCGGGGCTCGCGGACGTCGGCGAGAACAAGGTGCAGGAAGCGCTGGCGAAGATGGCGGAGGTCGAGTTGCCGGTGCGATGGCATCTCATCGGTCATCTGCAGCGGAACAAGGTCAAGTCGCTGTCGTCGTTCCATCTCTTTCACGCGCTCGATTCGGCGCGGCTCGCCGACGCGGTGGACACGGTCGGTCGTGCGCGCGGGACGCCGGTGGACGTGCTGGTGCAGGTGAACGTCGTCGGGGAAGAGACGAAGGGCGGCTTCTCGCTGGACGAGCTGCCGCCGGAGGCGGATCGGCTGCACGGGCTCGAGGGCGTGCGCGTGCGCGGCGCGATGACGATGGCGCCGCTGGACGCCGACGAGTCCATGCTGCGTCGCGTGTTCGCCGGTTGCCGGCGTGCCCGCGAGGTGCTGCGGGCTGCCGGCCATCCCGCGACCGAGCTGTCGATGGGGATGTCGAACGACTACGAGATTGCGGTCGAGGAAGGGGCCACGCTGGTGCGCCTCGGCACCGTCCTGTTCGGAGCGAGAGCTTGATGAAAGACGAGTCCTTCCATCTCACACCCCTCGACGTCCGTCGCTACGACTTCGGCAAGGCGCTTCGCGGCTACGATCCGGAGCGCGTCGAGCAGTTCCGCGCCCAGGTCGCCGAGGAGCTGGAGCGGCTCGCTCGTCTCAACCAGGAGCTCGAGCTCAAGGCGCGCGGCTTCCACGAGCAGCTGCGGGCGTTCCGCGAGCGCGACAAGGCGATCAACGACGCGCTGATCTCGGCCCAGCAGCTGCGCGGGGAGATCCGCGAGCAGGCCGATCGCGAGGCGCAGCTCGTGATCCGGGAGGCGAAGGCGGAGGGCGAGCGGCTGCTCGAGGGGACGCGCAGCGAGATCCGCCGCCTCGAGGACGAGATCGTGGGGCTCGAGCGGACGCGGCGTTCCTTCCTCGCCCAGCTGCGCGCGGTGGCCGAGCGGCAACTGGCGGAGATCGCCGCGGCGGAGTCGGCGATCCCGAACGTGCCGTCCGCGTCGAGCGCGTCGCCCGGCGAGAACGGCGCATGACGGCCGTGTCCGCGCTCGATGCGTCGCTCGCCGGCGGCGTGTCGGCCGACGACGTCGCCCGGGCGGCGGCGGTCGTGCGCGCGCGCTTCGACCGCGCCCCCGACGTCGCCGTGATCCTGGGAACGGGGCTGGGCGGGCTCGCCGAAGAGATCGAAGGCGCCGTCGCGATCCCCTACGAGGCGATCCCGGGGTTCCCCCTCTCGACGGTCGAGTCGCACACCGGTCGGCTGCTCTGTGGCACCCTTGGCGGCCGCACCGTCGTCGCGATGCAGGGGCGCTTTCATCGGTACGAGGGGTACACGCTCCAGCAGGTCACCTTCCCGGTGCGCGTGATGCGCGCGCTCGGCGCCTCGACGCTCGTCGTCTCGAACGCGTGCGGCGGGATGCATCCGCTCTGGTCGGCGGGCGACCTGATGCTGATCGCCGACCACATCAACCTGCTCGGCGACAATCCGCTCGTGGGGCCGCACGATCCGCGCGTCGGCGTGCGCTTCCCCGACATGTCGATGCCGTACGACGAGACGCTGCGCGCGCTCGCCCGTGCGGTCGCCGCGGAGCAGCGGACGGTCCTGCGCGAAGGGGTGTACGTCGCGGTGACCGGTCCGAGCCTCGAGACGCGGGCCGAGTATCGGATGCTGCGCGCGATCGGCGCCGACGTCGTCGGCATGTCCACCGTCCCCGAGGTGATCGTGGCCGTGCACGCGGGGATGCGCGTGCTGGGCGTGTCGATCGTCACGGACATGTGCCTCCCCGACGCCCTCGAGCCGGCGACGGTGGAGCAGATCATCGCGGTGGCGCGCGAGGCGGAGCCGCGGCTGACCGCCCTCGTGCGCGGCGTGCTGGAGCGGCTGTGAGCGACGTGACGACGCCGACCCCGCGGTTCGCGCTGCTGGCGACCGACCGCCCGGCCGATGCGCTGGAGCAGGAGATGCTCGCGCGCTGGAGCGAGGAGCGACTGTTCGAGCGGACGCTCGAGGCGACGCGCGACGGCACGCCGTGGATCTTCTTCGAGGGGCCGCCGACGGCGAACGGGCGCCCGGGGATCCATCACGTCTTCGCCCGGACGATCAAGGATCTCTTCTGCCGGCATCGCGCGATGCGCGGGCACTTCGTGCCGCGCAAGGCGGGGTGGGACACGCACGGGCTCCCGGTCGAGATCGAGGTCGAGAAGCAGCTCGGCATCAGCGGCAAGCAGCAGATCGAGGCGATCGGCGTCGCGGAGTTCAACCGCCTCTGCCGCGAGAGCGTCTTCAAGTACCGCGGCGACTGGGAGCGGCTCTCCGAGCGCATCGCGTACTGGCTCGACTATCGCGAGCCGTACGTCACCTACGCCAACGAGTACGTGGAGAGCGTGTGGTGGGCGCTGGCGACGCTGTACGAGAAGGAGCTGCTCTACCGCGGGCACAAGATCCTGCCGTACTGCCCGCGCTGCGGCACCGCGCTGTCGAGCCACGAGGTCGCGCAGGGGTACCGCGACGTCGAGGACCCGAGCGTGTACGTGGCGCTGCGGATCGTCGGCGGCGACGCGCAGCACACCGCGCGGCGCATCCTCGTCTGGACGACCACGCCGTGGACGCTCGTCTCGAACACCGCGCTCGCCGTCAACCCGGCGCTCGACTACGTCGAGCTGCTGCGCGTGGGGCGGGAAGAGGAGGGGTCGCTCATCCTCGCCGAGTCGCGCGTCGCGGCGGTGCTCGGCGGCGACTGGGAGACGCGCTGGCGCGTGAACGGGCGCATGCAGGGCGTTGCCCTCGTGGGCCTGCGCTACGCGCGCCCGCTCGACTGGGTCGACTATCCGACCGACGGCACGCGGCACGAGATCATCGTCGGCGAGGACTTCGTGTCGGCCGACGACGGCTCTGGGGTGGTGCACATGGCGCCGGCGTTCGGTGAGGACGACTACGCGGCGGGGCGGCGCCATCGGCTGAGCTTCCTGCAGCCGGTCGGTGCGCGCGGCGAGTTTCCCGAGGGGATGCCGGTGGTCGGCGGGCTGTTCGTGAAGGAGGCCGACCCGCTGATCATCGAGGAGCTCCGGCGGCGCGGCGTGCTGTTCAAGGCGACGACCTTCGAGCACCCGTACCCGTTCTGCTGGCGCTGCGGGACGCCGCTCATCTACTACGCGCGCGATTCCTGGTTCGTCCGCACGACCGCGTACAAGGAGGAGATGCTCGCGCGGAACGCGGCGGTGAACTGGAACCCGCCCTCGGTCGGCGACGGGCGCTTCGGGCGCTGGCTCGAGAACAACATCGACTGGGCGATCTCGCGCGACCGCTACTGGGGGACGCCGCTCCCGATCTGGGTGTGCGACGTGGACCGCACGCACGCCGAGGCGATCGGAAGCTACGCCAGGCTCGCGGCGCGGATCGGCGAGCCGTTGCCGGAGGACTTCGATCCGCACAAGCCGTTCGTGGACGAGCACGCGTGGGCCTGCAGCGAGCCGGGGTGCCCGGGGACGATGCGGCGCACGCCGGAGGTGATCGACACCTGGTTCGATTCGGGGTCGATGCCCTTCGCGCAGTGGCACTACCCGTTCGAGCATCGCGAGACGGTCGCGGCGCAGTATCCCGCCGACTTCATCGCCGAGGGGGTCGATCAGACGCGCGGATGGTTCTACTCGCTGCTGGCGATCGCCGCGGGGCTGGGGGACGCGCTCCCCAACAACACGGCGGAGGTGGAGCGGGAGGCGGGACGACGGAAGGGCGATCGTCCGGCGCTTCGGCCGGCACCGGCCGCGCCCTATCGGGCGGTGGTCGTGAACGATCTGGTGCTCGACGCCGACGGGCAGAAGATGTCCAAGTCCCGGGGGAACGTGGTCAATCCCTGGGAGGTCATCGAGCAGCACGGCGTGGACGCGATCCGGCTGTTCCTCATGTCGTCGAGCAATCCGTGGGTGCCGCGGCGCTTCGACGAGCGCGCGATCCGCGAGGAGGCGGGGCGCTTCCTGCTGACGCTGAAGAACGTGTACAGCGGGATCTTCGCCCAGTACGCGAACTTCGGCTGGGAGCCATCCGATCGGGATCCGCAGCCGGAGTCGCGCCCGCTGCTCGACCGCTGGGTGCTCTCCCGGCTGGCGACGGTGGAGCGCGAGGTGGACGCCGCACTCGAGCGCTTCGACGCCACCGCGGCGGCGAAGACGGTGATGCAGTTCGTGGACGACGACGTGGCGAACTGGTACGTGCGGCAGAGCCGGCACCGCTTCTACGAGATCGAGTCGGACGACAATCGCGCGGCCTTCGCGACGCTCCACGAGGTGCTGACCGTCTCGAGCCGGCTGCTCGCCCCGTTCTGCCCCTTCCTGACCGATTGGCTGCACCGCGAGCTCGTGGGGACGAGCGTGCACCTCGCGCCGTTCGTGCGTCGCGAGGCGGCGGCGCCGGACGCGGCGCTCGAGGAGCGGATGGCGGCGATCCGGCGGTTGGCCGCGCTGGGCCGCTCGGCTCGCGAGGAGCGGGGGATCCGGGTGCGGCAGCCGTTGAGTCGCCTGGTGTGCGTCGCCTCCGGGCTCGGAGCGGCGGAGCTGGGCCCACTTCTTCCCCTGCTGGCGGCGGAGCTGAACGTCAAGCGGGTGGAGCTGGCGACCTCCGGCGCCCAGCTGGTGCGCCTGGAGGGCAAGGCGAATTTTCGGTCGCTGGGGAAGCGCTTCGGCAAGGCGACCCCGCTCGCGGCGCGGGCGGTCGCCGCGTTGAGCGACCCGGAGCTCCAGCGCCTCGAGCGGGGAGAGCCGGTCACGATCGAGGTCGAGGGGGCGACGCATCCGGTGCACCTCGAGGACGTGGAGCTCCAGCGGCACCCGGTCGGGGAGCTCGCCGTCCAGTCGGAGGGCGGGTTCTTCGCGGCCATCGACCCGACCCTCACGCCGGAGCTGATCGCGGAAGGGGTGGCTCGCGAGATCGTCAGCAGGGTACAACGGTTGCGCAAGGAGTCGGGGTTGGCGGTGAGCGATCGGATCTCGCTGACCATCGCATCGACCTCGACGGCCGTGCGCGAGGCCGCGACTGCCCATCTGGGATGGATCGCGGACGAGGTGCTCGCGGTAGAGACCGCGGTGCTCGAGCAGCTGCGTGGATCAGACCAGGCGACCCAGACGGTGGATCTCGACGACGCCACCGCAGAGATCGCCATAACCAAGGTGGGTTAGCATGCCGACTTCGACGGGCGCAAAGAAGACCGCCACAGCCGCCGCCGGGAAGCCGATGCCCAAGAAGCAACTCCAGCATTTCGAGAAGCGATTGCTGGAGGAGCGTCGTCGCGTGCTGAAGGAGCTCGGCCATCACGGCGAGACCTTCGGCTCGAACCAGCAGGATTCCGACGGCGACCTGAGCGCGTACTCCTTCCACATGGCGGACCAGGGGACCGACGCCATGGAGCGGGAGAAGGCCTTCCTCATGGCCAGCAAGGAGGGGCGCTTCCTCTGGCACATCGACGAGGCGCTGCGCCGCCTCTACCGGTCGCCGGAGACCTTCGGCAAGTGCCATTCGTGCGGGAACGACATCGCCTTCGACCGGCTCGACGCGCTGCCGCACGCCCGCTACTGCATCGACTGCAAGCAGCGCGAAGAAGATGCGAAGAAGTAACGGGGTGCTGTTCTGGCTGCTGATCGCCGTCGTGATCACCGTGGACGTGATCACGAAGGCGTTCGCGGAACAGTATCTCGCGCCGGCGCGCATCCCGCACCCCGTCTTTGGCGAGTGGTTGCGGCTCACGCTGGTCTACAACCCGGGTGCCGCGTTCGGGCTGCACCTGGGCGAGCACTCGCGCTGGATCTTCATGGGGCTCACGGTGGCGGCGCTGCTCATCCTCTCGCGCCTCTACGTGATCACCGCCCCCGGCGACCGCCCGCGCACGATCGCGCTCGCGCTGGTGTGCGCGGGCGCGGTCGGCAACCTGCTCGACCGCATCCGCTCCCCGCTCGGCGTCGTGGACTTCCTCGACGTGGGGGTGGGGGATGCGGCGCGCTGGCCCACCTTCAACGTCGCGGACATCGCGGTGAGCACGGGGGCGTTCCTGCTCGCCTGGGTGCTGTGGCGCGAGGATCGGCTGGCCGAGGAGGCGGCGCGCGAGCTGGCGGATCCCGCGGCCTCGCCGGAGACGGAGCGCCTCACGTCCGCCTGAACGGTCGATGGCACCCTCCGAACGAGAGACGCGCATCTTCTGGGGTGCGGCGCTGACGATCATCGTCGGCGACATCGTCACGAAGTGGCTCGCCGAGCGCACCCTGACGCTCCACGTCCCCCAGCGCGTGATCGGCGACTACGTCCGCTGGACGCTCGCCTACAACGAGGGGGCGGCGTTCAGCATGTCGCTCGGGCCCTACCAGCGCTACATCTTCGGCGCCTTCGCCGTCATCGCGCTCATCGCGCTCTGGCGGCTGTACCGCGACGGGCCGCCGGGGGACTGGCTGCGCGCGCTCGCCATCGGGCTGGCGTGGGGAGGGGCGCTCGGCAATCTGGTCGACCGGATCCGCCACCCGCACGGGGTCGTCGACTTCATCGACGTCGGGTTCCGCGACCACCGGTTCTGGGTGTTCAACGTCGCCGACAGCGGGGTGAGCGTCGGCGCGGTGCTGCTCGCGATCGTGCTCCTGCGGGAGGATCGGGTCGAGGCGCGCCGGCGGCAGGCGGAGGAGCCCCCGCACGCCGCATGACGTCGCCGGGCGATGCGGCCGGCGCCGGCGGTCGGCGAGGGCGCCGTGCCGAGGTCGCGGCGACCGGTGACGGCGAGCGGCTCGACCTGATCGTCGCGGCGGCGCTCGACGTCTCCCGCACCCAGGCGGCGACGCTCATCGCCACCGGGCGGGTCTCGGTGGACGGACGGCGCGAGCGGGCGGGCTACCGGCCGCGCGCCGGCGAGCGGATCGTCGCCGAGCAGCCCCCCCCGACCGCCCGCGAGGTGGTGGCGGAGGAGATCCCGCTCCAGGTGGTGTTCGAGGACGAGGAGATCCTCGTCGTGGACAAGCCGGCCGGGATGGTGGTGCACCCCGCCCCCGGGAACTGGAGCGGCACCCTCGTGAACGCCCTCAAGGGGCGTGGGGGCCCCCTCTCCGAGGGGAGCGAGGAGGGGCGGGAAGGGATCGTCCACCGCCTCGACAAGGAGACCTCCGGGCTTCTGCTGGTCGCCAAGACCGACCGTGCCCACCGGCGGCTGGGGGCCGACCTCGCGGCGCGGCGCATCCGGCGGCGGTACGCGGTGGTGTGCTGGGGGCATCTGCCGCAGGACCGGGTGACGGTGGATCGTCCGATCGCGCGGGATCCGCGAGACCGAAAGCGCATGGCGATCGTCAGTGGAGGACGGCCGGCGAAGACCGACTTCGTGCGGCTGGCGCGACTCGACGCCGGCGGTGGGGACCTGCTCCGGGCGCACCTGCACACGGGACGGACGCATCAGATCCGCGTCCATCTCGCGTCGCTGGGGCACCCGGTGATGGGGGACGACACCTACGGCGGCGGCGGGGGGCGCCGGCTGCTGGGGCTTCCGCCGCGCCGGCACTTTCTCCACGCGGCGTGGCTGCTCTTCCGCCATCCGGTCACCGGACGCGAGATGGAGCTGCGCTCGCCGCTCCCCGACGACCTGCGACGTGCCCTCCGGGCCGCCGTGGGCCCCGGGGTCCTCCCTCCGGATCGCGATCCACTCGACGCCTTTGACTTCTTCCGTACTTCCCTCGACCCCTGACGCGCCGGGGGAGGTGACCGCCCGGACGCTGCTCTTCCGGGTTGGCGAGACGATCTACGGCACCGACATCGCCGACATCCGCGAGGTCATCCCCTACCGGCGGGTGACCCGCCTCCCCGATGCGCCCCCCCACGTCCAGGGGCTGGTCAACGTGCGGGGGACCCTCGTCACCGTCATCGACCTGGGGCGCCGCCTCGAGGCCGCGCGCCCGCCGGTGCGGCGCGGCTCCATCCTGATCGCGGCCGTCGGCACCCGGGTGGCCGGCGTCGCGGTGGACGAGGTGATGGACGTGCGCTCCGTCGTGGCCGACGAGATGGCCGCCGCCGGCTCCACCTTCGACGGCCTCGTGCGCGGTGTGGGACATTCCGCCGAGCAGGTCGTCATTCTGATCGACATCCCCACGCTCGTTAAGCACGTCCTGCTCTAGGAGGTAGACCGCAGTGAGCCACCGAGTCTTGATCTGTGACGACGCGATCTTCATGCGAACGATGGTCGCCGACATTCTCCAGCAGGCCGGCTTCGAGGTCGTCGGCGAGGCGGAGACCGGTCTGCAGGCCGTCGAGAAGTACAAGCAGCTGCGTCCGGATCTGGTGACGATGGACATCGTCATGCCCGACATGGGGGGGATCGACGCCGTGCGCGAGATCACGAAGTTCGATCCCGGCGCCAAGGTGCTGATGTGCAGCGCGATGGGGCAGCAGGCGCTCGTCGTCGAGGCGATCCAGGCGGGCGCGAAGGACTTCGTGGTCAAGCCCTTCCAGCCCAGCCGCGTGCTGGAGGCCGTCCAGCGCGTCCTCGGCTGACCGCCGCCCGCGTCCGCCCCCCATGGACAGCGCGCAGTACGCGGAGCTCTTCCTCAGCGAGAGCCGCGAGCATCTCACGGCCATCAACCAGCAGCTCCTCGAGCTCGAGCGCCGCGGCGCCGCGCACGAGGAGACGGCGGAGCCGTTGACGGTGATCTTCCGCGCCGTGCACACGGTCAAGGGGATGAGCGCGACGATGGGGTACTCCGCCGTCGCCGACCTCTCGCACGATCTGGAGTCGCTGCTCGACCGCCTGCGCCGCGACGAGCTCGCGGTCTCCGCGCGCGTGATGGACGTGCTCTTCGCGTCGGCCGATCTGCTCGAGCAGGCGATCGAGGTGGCGGTGGGGGGAGGTGCCGACGTGGACGTGCGCGGCGTGCTCGATCAGATCCGCGCGCTGACGGGCGACGTCGGCGTCTCCCCCGACGCGCCGATGGCCGCGCTCGCCGGCGGGAACGGTCACACGATGTGGACGCTCCCCGCGCCGGCCGGAGAGGGGGCGCTCGCGCGCGTGCGCCTCGCCCCCTCGTGCGTGCTGCGCGGAGTCCGCGCGTACATGGTGGTGCAGGCGGCGGAGAAGCTCGGACGCGTCACGGCGGTCGTCCCGCCGCGCGAGAGCTTCCTCGAGGAGGATTTCGGCTACGAGCTCGCGCTGCGCGTGGACGGCGTGGCCGATCTCGACGCGCTCGCCGCGGCGCTGCGCGGCGTGGGCGACGTGGACGACGTGCTCGTGTCGACGAGCGCCGATCGCGCGCCGGGCGGCGGCGCCGCGCACGTCCCCGCCGCCGAGGGTGCGGGGGGGGCACCGACGGCCACCGTGCCCACCACGACCACCGTGCGCCAGCAGCACTTCGTGCGCATGGATCTCCGGCGGCTCGACAAGCTGATGAACCTGATCGGCGAGCTGACGATCGCGCGCGGGCGGCTCGCCCAGCTCGCGGCCGCGACGGGAGACGCCGAGCTGCTCGACACGGTGGGGCAGGCGTCGCGCCTCGTCGGCGAGCTGCAGGAGGAGATCATCACGAGCCGGCTGGTGCCGGTGTGGCAGGTGTTCGACCGCTTCCCGCGGCTCGTGCGCGACGCCGCCCGCTCGCTCGGCAAGCAGGTGGAGTTCCGGGTCGAGGGGAAGGACATCGAGCTCGATCGCTCGCTGCTCGACGAGATCGGCGATCCGCTCGTGCACCTGCTGCGCAACGCGATCGACCACGGGATCGAAGCGCCCGACGCGCGCGCGGCGGCGGGGAAGCCGCCCGCCGGCCGGCTGACCCTGAGCGCGATCCGCGACCGCTCCGCCGTCGCGATCCGCGTGACCGACGACGGGCGCGGCATCGATCGCGCGCGCGTGCTCGCGAAGGCCAGGGAGGCAGGGCTGGTGGACGCCGCGAAGGTGGAGCTGAGCGACGACGAGATGACGCGGCTCATCGCGCGCGCGGGGTTCTCGACGGCCGAGAAGGTCACCGACGTGTCGGGGCGCGGCGTGGGGATGGACGCGGTCTACGCGCGCGTGCGCTCGCTCGGCGGCTCGGTGGACATCCGCTCCGACCAGGGGAAGGGAACCACGGTCACGCTGCGGCTCCCGCTCACGCTCGCGATCCTCAAGGCGGTGCTCGCGCGGGTCGAGGACGAGTCGTACGCCATCCCGCTCACGCACGTACGGGAGACGGTCGAGGTGGACGACGACGTCGTGCGCACGGTGCAGGGGCGCGAGGTGCTCGTGCTGCGGGACGACGTGCTGCCGCTGGTGCGCCTCCGTGATCTGGTGCGGCTGCCGCGCGCGCCGCAGGGGACGCCGGAGCAGGCGGTCGTCGTCGAGATGGCGGACCGCGAGGCCGCCGTCGTGGTGGACGAGCTGACGATGCAGCAGGAGATCGTGGTCAAGCAGTTCGACGCGGTGAAGGACGGCCCGACGCTGTTCGGTGGGGCGACCATCCTCAGCGACGGGGCCCCGGCGCTGATTCTCGACGTGAGCAGCCTCCTTTGAGGACGAACATGGAAGACATCCGGGCCCTCAGCCCACACCAGCTCGACGCGTTGCGCGAAGTGGCGAACATCGGCGCCGGTCACGCCGCGACGGCGCTCTCCCAGATGATCGGCGGCACGATCATGATCAGCGTGCCGCGCATCAACATCACGACGATCGAGGACGTGCCCTCGCAGGTCTCCGGTCCCGAGGAGCCGGTCGCCGCGGTGCTGATGCACATGCTCGGCGACCTGACCGGCCGCACGCTGCTCGTGTTCCCGAGGAACACGGCGATGCGCCTGTCGGAGCTGATGCTGCGCCGCCCGGAGGGCTCGTCCCGCGATCTCGGGGAGCTCGAGCAGAGCGCGATCAAGGAGGCGGGCAACATCCTGAGCGGCCAGTACATGAACGCGCTGAGCGAGTTCATGGGGATGATGCTCCTCCCGTCGCCGCCGAGCCTCGCGGTGGACATGTCCGCGGCGGTGATGACGACGACCTACCTCCAGTGGGCGCCCGATCGCGAGCACGTCTTCTGTGTGGAGAGCGAGTTCCAGCTCGCCGACACGGCGGAGCGGCTGCGCGGGTTCTTCCTCCTGCTGCCGGATCCCGCCTCGCTGCAGGCGATCCTGCGCGCGATCCGGGTGGCCTGACCCCATGGCGCCGACGCTGACGTCCTCGCGCGACCGCGAGGTGCTGCGCTCCTTCGCCCGGCGGATCGATCCGTCGGACGCCGGCGCGCACAACAACCTCGGCGTCCTGTACTACAACAAGGGGCTGTACGAGGAGGCGGTCGGCGCCTTCATGCGCGCGCTCGAGCTGGATCCCAAGATGCAGGTCGCGCAGCGCAACCTGGAGATCGCCTACTTCCACACCGGCTACTACGACCGCCGCGTCCCCGAGCTGCGCGAGCGCCTCCGGCAGCGCCCCGACGACCGCGCCGCGCGCTGGGAGCTGGCGCGGACCTTCGCGCACCTCGGCCAGCTCGCCGACGCCATCGCCGCGTTCACCGCGCTGCTGCAGCACCACCCCGACGACCTCGGCGCCCTCGTGCAGCTGGGACTCGCCGAGAAGGCGAACGGCCGCTTCGAGCACGCGCTCGCGTGGCTCGAGCGGGCGCGCGCGCTCGATCCGGCGAGCTCGGTGGTCCACTTCTACATCGGCGAGATCCTCTACCACCGCGGGTTGAACGACGAGGCGCTCGCGGCGCTCAAGCGCGCCATCGAGCTGAACGCCGAGAACCCGGACGCCCTCTATCTGATGGGGTTCGTGCTCGGCGACATGGGGCGGCACGAGGAGGCGCAGGAGGTCACCCGGCGCGCCATCAAGCTGAATCCGACGCTCTCGCGCGCGCAGACGAACCTCTCCCTCGATCAGAACCGGCCGGAGCGGTACGAGGCGATGGTCGCGAAGCGCCAGGAGAAGCCGGAGATCGTGGAGGGGCAGCAGCTCGCGCACTACAATCTCGGACTCGCCTTCCGTCAGAAGGGGTACTACGCCGAGGCGCTGCGCGAATACCGGCTGGCGCTCGATCGCGGCGAGGAGCGCGACCTGGTGCTCCAGGCGATGGCGGAGGTGCACCTGCTGCGGCGCGAGACGCGCGCGGCGCTCGAGCTGTACGACCGGCTGCTCGAGTCGCAGCCGGACAGCCCCAAGCTCTGGAACGAGCGCGGCATCGCGCAGCACCAGGACGGGCGCGCCGCCGACGCCGCGGACAGCTACCGGCACGCCATCGCGCGCGAGCCGCACTACGCGCTCGCGCACAACAACCTCGGCGTCGCCCTTTATCACCTGGGCGACCTCGACGGCGCCGTCGCGTCGTTCCGCGCCGCGCTCGAGGCACAGCCGGCGTTCATCAAGTCGCGGCTCAACCTGGCGCTGCTGCTCACCAAGGGACGCCGGCTGCCGCTCGCGCTCGAGGCGTACCGGCAGGTGCTGCAGGTGGAGCCGGAGCATCCGGTGGCCTGGAACGGCGTGGGGCTCGTGCTCTCGGAGATGCGGCAGTTCGCGGACGCGCGCAACGCCTTCGCGCGCGCGATCGAGGCGCGCCCGTCGTACGCCGAGGCGCACTACAATCTCAGCTTCACGCTCTCGAATCTCGGCGATTTCGAGGGCGCGCTGCGCGAGACCAAGCGCGCGCTCGAGCTGGACCCCTACTACGTCGCGCAGAAGTTCGAGCTCGCGATCGACCTCGAGTTCGAGGATCCGGATCTCGCCATCGTCCCGGAGCTCGACGGCGAGCGCCGGACGGGCGACGCCGTCGCGGAGTTCAGCTTCGAGTCGCAGGCGCTCGACAAGCTGTTCGTGGAGCTCGCGCCCAAGCCGCTGCCGGCGGCACCGAGCGCGCCGGCGGACGCGACGCCGTACGCGATGGCGGCCGACTATCTCTCGAAGGGGCTGTTCGAGCGCGGGATCGCGGAGGTGAGCCGGGCGCTCGCGCGCGGCGCGCCGCGCGTCGAAGGGTTGACGCGCCTCGGCGACGCGTTCGCGCGGCAGGGGCTGCACGGCGAGGCGCTGGAGCGCTACCGCGAGGCGCGTCGGCTCGAGCACCAGCACGTGCCCGCGATGCTGGGCGAGGCGTGGGCGCTCCTCCGGCTGCGCCGCGCCGCCGAGGCGCGGCCGGTGGCCGAGGCGCTCCTCCAGGGGGCGCCGGAAGATCTCGAGCGGCTCATGCTCGCGGCGACGGCGCGCGCCGAGACGGGCGATCCGGCGTCCGCGCTGGAGGCGCTCGACGTCGCACGGCGCGTCGCGCCGATGCGCGCCGACGTGCACCAGAAGATCGGGGAGATCGCCTACTCGCTCGGCGACATCGAGGGGGCGATCGCCGCGCTCCGCCACTCGCTGCAGCTCGATCACGACGTCGCGGCGGTGCGGCATCGGCTGGCGCAGCTCCTGGTCGCCAAGGGTCACGCGCGCGAGGCGGAGCAGGAGCTGCTCGCCGCGCTCGACGCCGTCCCGACCTACGCCGAGGCGATGCTGGAGCTGGCCGCGCTGCGCCGGCGCGCCGGCCGGCAGCAGGAGGCGATGGAGCTGCTCGTCGATCTCCTCCAGCAGGATCCCTATCACTTCGAGTCGCTCCTGCTGCTCGGCGAGACGCTGCTCGACCTCGGCCGCGACGACGACGCGCTCGTCGCCTTCACGCGCGTGCTCCGCTTCGAGGAGGGGAACGTTCGCGCGCTCTTCCATCGCGGCGTGCTGCTCGCGCGCCGGCGCCATTTCCGCGACGCGATCGACTGCTGGAAGTCGGTGGTCGCGCGGGAGCCGGCCGGCGAGCTGGCGCGGCGGGCGCGGCGCGAGATGCGCTCGGCGGAGGACCTGCAGCAGATCCTGACGGTGCGGCTCTCGGCCACCGACGGATCGCCGACTGCGGCGCTCGGTCCGGCGCCGGTCGAGAGTGCGCCGCGCGAGGCGCCCCCGCTGCGCGCGATCGCCGGAGGTCGCTGACGCATGGCGATCGAGGGACCGCTCCGCGAGCTCGGCATCCACGACGTCTTCCAGCTGCTCGACCTCAGCCGGAAGACGGGGATGCTGCGCGTCGTCTCGGAGCTGCGCGACGACGAGGGCGTCGTCCAGTTCGAGTCGGGGCGCGTCGTGCACGCGAGCATCCGCAGCAATCCGGCGCCGCTCGAGGAGCTGCTCGTGCAGAGCGGCCGCGTGACGGCGGACGATCTCGCGCGGGCGCGCGCGGCGCACGACGCCCAGGGCGGCGAGACGACGGTGACGGAGCTGCTCGTCGCGTCGGGCGCGCTCTCGCAGCGCGAGCTGGAGCGGCAGGTGCGCCTGCAGCTCGAGAGCGTCGTCTTCGAGCTCATGTCGTGGCGCGACGGCTTCTTCTCGTTCGAGGAGCGCCCCGCCGGCTCCGTCGGCACCCTCGGTCCGATCCGGGTCTCGACCGAGTCGTTGCTGATGGAAGGGGCGCGCCGCATCGACGAGTGGTCGCGCATCGCCGACACCATCCCGAGCCTCGCCGTCGTCGCCGCGCTCGCGCCGGTGGAGGACGAAGCGCCGTCGCAGCTCGACCTCCTGCCGCACGAGTGGGAGGTGCTGACGATGATCGACGGGACGCGGGATCTGCGGCAGATCGCGCAGTCGCTGGGGCGCGCGGAGTTCGACATCGCGAAGATCGCGTATGGGCTGGTGACGACCGGCGTCATCGAGGTCCGGCCGCCGGATCGCGCGGGCGCGGCGCCGGCCCGCGACGGGGAGCTCGAGGCGCAGGTCCAGCAGGCGCGCGCCACGCTGGCGTCGGGGCGGCCGGAGGAGGCGCTCGCGCTCGCGCGCGGCGTCCTCGCCACGCACGCGGAGAGCACGGACGCCCGGCTCGTCGCGGCGCGTGCGCTCGCGCGGCTGGGCCGCAACGCCGAGGCGCTCGTCGAGCTGCGGCGCACGGTGCAGCTCGACCCGCTCACCCCCGACGTGCATCGCGAGCTCGGCGCCGCGGCGGCGCGCGTGGGCGATTTCCCCGCGGCGCGCGCGAGCTGGGAGCACTACCTGCGCCTCGCCCCCGCGGCCCGCGAGGCGGCGCGCGTGGGCGAGGCGCTCGACGCGCTGCAGCGTCTCACCCGCCTGCTGGAGGCGGCACCCGATGAGTGACGAGATCCGCCGTCTCAGCGACGAGCTCGCGCGTGACCCGTCGAGCCTCGTCTTCGTCCCCCTCGGTGAGGCGCTGCGCCGGCAGGGGGCGACCGACCTCGCCCTCAAGGTCGCGCTGCGCGGTCTCGAGCGACATCCGTATCACGCCGACGGACACGACCTCGTCGCGCGCATCGCGGTCGATCGTGGGGAGGTGGAGCGCGCGTTGGACGAGTGGGACATGGCGCTGCGGCTGGACCCGCAGCACGTCGGGGCTCGCAAGGGGCTCGGCTTCGTCTGCTTCCAACACGGGCGGTTCGCCGAGGCCGAGGAGCACCTCGCCGCGGCGCTCGTCCTCGACGCCGACGATCCGTCGATCGCGGCGGCGCTCCGGCGCGTGCGCGCCGTCGGCGTGTCGCCGGCGCCGGAGTCGCCGGCCGTGATTGCCGAGCCGGCACCCGCGGCGGCGGCGCCGATCGCGGAGCCGGCCGCCACGGGCGTCGATCCTCGGCTCGTCTTCGGCGATCTGCTCGTCGGCACGGCGGCGACCGCGCTCCTCCTCGACGGCGCGGGGCTCGTCCTCGCCGGCGCCTACTTCGTGGACGACGGGCAGGACGTCGGCCAGGAGGTCGGCGCGGCGCTGAGCGGCGTGAGCGACGAGGTGGAGCGGGCGACGCGCCATCTCGGGGTCGGGGCGTGGGAGTCGATCACCTTCGAGACGGAGCACGCGACGGTCTCGATGGCGCCGGCGGCGGGCGACGCGCTGCTGCTGCTCGCCACGAGCCCGGCGACGCCGCTCGGGCTCACACGTCGGCTGCTCGCCCGAAGCGTCCAGCGGGCGGCGGCGTTCGTGGGAGAGATCGCATGATCTCTCCCTTCGGCGCGCTCCTCGACGCGCTGACCCGCCAGCGCGGCGTCTCGGCGGGACTCGTGGTGAGCGAGCGTGACGGCATCGTCGTCGACGCGCGAGTCCAGGTGGGGGAGCGCGGGGACCGCATCGCCGCCCTCACCGCGTCGCTCTACCGCAAGGCGCGGCTCTCGGCGGAGGCGGCGGGGCTGGGTGCGGTCGGCTTCCTCCAGCTGGAGGCGGAGCGCGGGCGGATCTGCGCGATCGGCCGCGGCGATCTCGTGCTCGTGCTCGTGACCGCGCGCGAGGTCAACGTGGGGCTGCTGCGCGTCGAGATGCTGCGGGCGCTCGAGTCGCTGGAGGCGGCGGCATGATCGCGGCCGTCGAGAGCTGGGTCGAGGAGCCTTTGCGCCGCTTCGTCGAGGACGCGCGCGTGGTGCTGGCGCTCCTGCTCTATCCGAGCGGCCAGGTGATGGCGCAGCACGGCTTCGCCCGCGCGGTGGACGTGATGAGCGCCTGCGCGCTGGCGGCGGCGATCAACGCCTCGGCGGGGGAGCTCGGCCGTCAGCTCGACGGCCGGCCGTTCACGGGGCTGCACCATGCCGGGAGCGAGCGGCAGATGTTCCTGGCCCAGGTGCCGACGCCGCGCGCCCCGTTCGTCTTCCTCACGGTCTTCGATCGCGAGAGCTCTCTGGGACTCGTTCGTCTGTACTTCGAGGAGCTGGTGGCCGCCCTCGCCGCCGCCGCGCCCCCGGTCGTGGAACGGACGGAGCCCGTGCTCGCCACCAACTTCGAACGAGATCTCAACCGCAACCTCGCGGTCCTCTTCGGCCGCGCGTGACGGACGCGCGAGCGATCCGCCCCCGTACCCTCTCAGTCCCGTGTCGATCGTCAACTACGCCACCCGCGAGATCACCTGCAAGATCGTCTACTACGGCCCCGGACGGTCGGGGAAGACGACCAACTTGCACTACATCCACGGGCAAGTGCCGGACGACCGGAAGGGGAAGATGGTGTCGCTGGCGACGCAGACCGACCGCACCCTCTTCTTCGACTTCCTGCCGCTCGATCTCGGGACGATCTCCGGCTTCACGACCAAGTTCCAGCTCTACACCGTGCCGGGGCAGGTCTACTACCAGACGACGCGGCGGCTCGTCCTGCAGGGTGCGGACGGCGTGGTCTTCGTCGCCGACAGCCAGGCCCGCCAGCTGAACGAGAACATCGAGTCGTTCCAGGACCTGCACGCGAACCTCGCCGATCAGGGGATCGACGCGCGCACGATCCCGCTCGTGATCCAGTACAACAAGCAGGATCTGCCACGCGATCTGATTCTCTCCACCGACGAGCTGTCCGACGCGCTCAACTTCCGCAACGTGCCGGAGTTTCCCGGCGACGCCCTGCACGGGCCGGGCGTGTTCGAGACGCTGCGCGGCATCTCGGAGCTCGTGCTGCGCCGCCTGAGTGCGCCGGGCGCCGTCACCCGCTGACGCGCGCGAGGACGCCGTGAACGTCGACACGCGACACCGCTTCGACAACTTCGTCGTCGGCTCGGCCAACCGCCTCGCCGTCGCCGCGGCGCGCGCCGTCGCCGAGTCGCCGGGGCGCGTCTACAACCCGCTCTTCGTCTACAGCGGGTCGGGGCTGGGGAAGACGCACCTCATGGGCGCGATCGGCAACGCGATCCTCGCGCGCCACGAGGGGCTCGTCGTCGAGTACGTGACGCTGGACGACTTCGTCGCCGAGCTGCACGAGGCGATCGCCGCGGGAGAGCGCGAGCGGTTCGCGCAGCGCTGGGAGCAGGTCGGGCTGCTACTCGTGGACGACGTGCAGTTCCTCACCGGGCAGCGCGAGACGCAGCAGGAGATCCTGCGCCTGCTCAACGCGCTCCAGTGGGGGCACAACCAGATCGTGATGGCGAGCGACCGTCCGCCGACGGAGATCGCCGACGTGGACGAGCGGCTGATCTCCCGCCTCTCGGGCGGACTGGTGGTGGACATCGCCGCGCCCGACTACGAGACGCGCGTCGCCATCCTGCAGGCGAAGGGAGAGGAGCGCAATGCGCGGTTCCGCCCGGGCGTGATCGAGGCGATCGCGCAGCAGCCGTTCACCAACGTGCGCGAGCTGCAGGGGGCGCTCAACCGGCTCATCGCGCACCAGGAGCTGGGCACGGGGCTCGTCGAGCCGCACGAGGTGAGCGCGCTGCTCGAGGCGCCGGTGGAGCGCGCGCCCGCGGTGAGCCCGGTCGCGGCGCCCGCCGGCGGTGCGCTGGGCGAGTTCGAGAGCTTCCTCACCGACATCTCGAGCGCGGTCGCGCAGCACGTCGAGAGCTGGCGGGCGCAGGTGGGCGAGACCGTCGCGTTCTGGGCCGGTGAGGGGTATCGCACGTCCGTCCTCGAGGCGCTCCTCGACGAGCCGGAGGCTCCCCCGCACTGGGAGTCGGTGCTGCGCGGCTTCGGCGGCGTGATCGAGCGGCTGCGCACGATCGAGGCGCAGACGGTCGCGCTCGAGCCGTCGATGGTCGGACATCCCGCGTTCCGCGATCCCGAACGGATGCAGGAGGCCGAGCAGCTCCTCGAGCGGGCGATGGCCGCGGCGACGCCGCCGCCCGGTCCGTCGGCGGCCTATCAGCGCGCGGACTTCGAAGTGGGGGCGAGCAACCAGCTCGCCGCCCGCGCCGTCGATGCGGTCGTCGCCGAGCCGGGGGCGCGCTACAATCCGCTGTTCGTGCATGGTCCGAGCGGGGTCGGGAAGACGCACCTCCTGAACGCGCTCGGCAACGAGCTGCTGCAGGCGACGGGAGGGGCGGCGCGGGTCGCGGTGGTCACGGCGCAGGACTTCATGGACGAGCTGATCGCCGCCCTGCGGGAGGGGACGGTCGGCCGGTGGCGCGCGCGCTACCGCGCGGTGGACGCGCTGCTGGTGGACGACGTGCAGTTCGTCGCGGGCAAGGAGCGCACGCAGGACGAGCTGTTTCACGTCTTCAACGCGCTGCACGGCGACGGCCGCCAGATCGTGCTCGTGAGCGATCGTCCGCCGAAGGAGCTGGAGGGGCTCGAGCAGCGGCTGCGGTCGCGCTTCGAAGGGGGGCTCGTCGTCGAGCTGGGCGCGCCGGACCCGGCGCTGCGGCGCCGGATCGCCGCGCGGCTGCTCGCCGATCTCGCGAGCGCGCCGGCGGCGGAGCTGATCGAGTACGTCGCGTCGCGCCCCGCGGCGAGCGTACGCGAGCTGGTGGGGACCGTCAACCGCATCGCGGCCGAGGCGAACGCGCAGCGCGTCGAGGTGTCGCTCGCCGTCGCGCGGGCCGCGCTCGACGACACCGCGCCGCTGCCCCCCGCCGAGCTGGCCGCGCAGCCGGCCGTCCCCGTGGCGCCCGCCCGCGTCGAGTCGCCGGCCGCGCCGCCGCGGGCGTCCGGCGTCGCGCACACGCCGACGCCGCGTTTCATGTCCATCGTGCCGGGCGAGCCGGTGTTCCTCGACGACGAGAAGATGGTGCTCGACTGGCCCGACGTGGCCGGCCGGGTCATCGAGGAGCTCCGCTGATGGCGATCAAGGGCAGTCTGCGCGAGGCGAGCCTCCCCGACGTGCTGCAGCTCCTGGCGATGGGCAAGAAGACCGGGTGCCTGAGCGTCGCGCACAAGAACAGCTTCGGCTACATCTA
>Ga0182741_1000356_pt1 | contig 70433 bp, 65 predicted proteins | sample eDN5th37CBELigOP_FD_128874 | JGI IMG/M metagenome (GOLD analysis project Ga0182741, IMG submission 128874) | Enriched Organic Plus compost microbial communities from Emeryville, California, USA - eDNA 5th pass 37_C BE-Lig OP (version 2) (version 2) ...
TCGGAATACAAGACCGAGGCCTTCCAGCTGTTCGAGACCATGCTGGACGGGCTGCGCTTCGACGTGACCCAGCAACTGGCCCGCATCCGCCCGCTGACCGATGCCGAGCGCGAGCAGATGCTGCGCGAATACCAGCAGCAACAGGCGGCGGTCGAGGCGCAGATGCACCCCGAACACGAGGAAGCCGAGGGCGGCGAGGTCTCGGGCCGGGTCGCCGGCTTCGACGAGACCGATCCCACCACTTGGGGCAACCCGTCGCGCAACGATCCCTGCCCCTGCGGCTCGGGCAAGAAGTTCAAGCACTGCCACGGCGCGCTGGCGTGATTTGGGGGCCTTCGGGCCCCCTTCTTCATCCCGCCGCGAAGATGGCCGGCCCGGCATGGGTATTTGGAAAACGGTGAAGAGCCGGGCGCACCGCTTGGGCTTTCACCGTTTCTCAAATACTCATATCGCAACGGAGCAGCCGACCAGGCGCCGCTAATCCGGCACCAGCATGTAGCCGGTTCCGCGCACGGTCTGCAGGTAGCGCGGCTCCTTGGGATCGGGCTCGATCTTGCGGCGCAGGCGGGTGATCTGCACGTCGATGGCGCGTTCCGAATTCTCGCCCGCCTCCTCCGACGGGCTGCGGCCCAGATCCTCGATCAGCGCGCCGCGGCTGACCGGCTGGCGCGGCGTGTCGGCAAGGCGCCTGAGCAGCGCCTGCTCGGTTCCCGTCAGGCGCAGCGGCGCATCGCCCTGCCACAGTTCGCCCTTGTCGGCATCGTAGCGCAGGGGCCCCAGCGACAGGAACTTCGGCCCCTTGGGTTCGGTCGCCGGGATACGGCGCAGGATGGCGGCGATGCGCAAGAGCAGCTCGCGCGGCTCGAAGGGTTTCGGCAGGTAATCGTCGGCGCCGCTTTCCAGCCCCTCGATGCGGTCGCCCGTCTCGCCCTTGGCGGTCAGCAGCAGGATCGGCGTGGTCATGCGCCGGCGCAGGTCGCGGGTCAGCGAGAACCCGTCCTCGCCCGGCATCATCACGTCGAGCACGATCAGGTCGAAATCCAGCCCGTCAAGCAGGCGCCGGGCATGGGCGGCGTCGCGCGCCGTGGTCACCAGGAAACCGTTGCGCATCAGGAAGCGGCGCAGCAGGCTGCGGATGCGTTCGTCGTCGTCGACGACCAGGATATGGGCGGCGGGCTGCGGATCGGAAGCAGGATCGGGAGCGGTCATGGCGACTCGGGCAGCTCTTTCAGCGCACGATACTGGCGCAGCGTGTCGCGGTCCATCATCGCCTCCAGCACCTGCCGGAAGCCCGCCACCGCCTGCGGTCCGGCGGCGCGATAGGCGGCGCGCATGCGGGCGCGCTGCGCCTCGGACAGACGGCGTTCCAGCGCCGCGCCCTTGTCGGTCAGGTAGAGCTGGCGCTCGCGCCGGTCGCGGCGGCCGATGCGGCTTTCGACCAGCCCGTCCTCGATCAGCGTGCGCAAGACCCGGTTCAGCGATTGCTTGGTCACACCCAGCACGTCCAGCAGCGCCGTCACCGTCAGGCCCGGCTCGCGATGGATGAAATGGATCGCCCGGTGATGGGCGCGGCCGTAATCCAGCTCGGCCAGAATCAGGTCGGGATCGGCGGTAAAGGCGCGATAGGCGAAGAACATCGCCTCGATGCCGCGGCGAAGCTGGTCATCGGTCAGGAACAGCAGGCTTTCCCCGCCTGCCGGCGCGACATTCACCTTGTTCTGCATGGCCTTCCCTTCGCTGCGTGGCCCTTATTACGTCAGGCTTGTTGACTTTCCAACCATGAATGGATAGCCCAGACCTCAAGTTGCGCAATTTTCTTTGCCAGACATGCTCTGACGGCGCAACATTCCGCAAACAGAACCGGCCGGAGGGAAAAATGGCGGGCGCATATGACGATCGTGACGGCAAGATCTGGATGGATGGCAAGCTGGTGGAGTGGCGCGAGGCGAATGTCCACATCCTGACCCATGCGCTGCATTACGCCAGCTCGGTCTTCGAGGGCGAGCGCTGCTACAGCGGCAAGATCTTCAAGGGACACGAGCATTCGCTGCGGCTGATCGAATCGGCCCGGCTTCTGGACATGCAGTCGCCCTATACCGCCGAGGAGATCGACGCGGCGAAAACCGCCGTGCTGGAGGCCAACGGCTTCAAGGACGCCTATGTCCGCGCGGTGATGTGGCGCGGCTCGGGCGAGGACATGGGGGTTTCGGCGCGCCGCAACCCGGTGCGCATGGCCGTCGCCGCCTGGGAATGGGGCAGCTATTACGGCGATGCGAAATGGCAGGGCGCCAAGCTCGACATCGCTAAGTGGAAGCGGCCCAGCCCCGAGACCATCCCCACCGCCGCCAAGGCCGCCGGGCTTTACATGATCTGCACCATGTCCAAGCACGCCGCCGAGGAAAAGGGCTGCTCGGACGCGCTGTTCATGGACTGGGAGGGCTATGTCGCCGAGGCCACCGGCGCCAATATCTTCTTCGTCAAGGACGGCGAGGTGCATACGCCGCTGGCCGACCGCTTCCTGAACGGCATCACCCGGCAGACGGTCATCCAGATGCTCAAGGACAACGGCACCGCCGTGCATGAACGCCGGATCAAGCCCGAGGAGCTGGCGGATTTCCAGGAATGCTTCCTGACCGGCACCGCGGCCGAGGTGACGCCGGTCGGGCAGATCGGCGACTGGCATTTCCAGGTCGGCGGCACCACCCGCAAGATCGCCGAGGATTACGAAAAGCTGGTCCGCAGCTGATCGCTGGACCGAAATGGAAACCCGGCCGGGCGGCAGCGCCCGGCCGGGTTCGCATTGCCGGGGCCGGGATCAGACCCGATGGCCGCGCTCGATCCGGGCAAATTCGGCGGCGCGGCGATTCGCCTCTTCGCTGTTGCGGATACGGGGCCGCATGCGCAGGGCGGCGATGGCCGGGTGAAGGCCGGATTCGCGTTCCTGCCGCGTATAGTATTGCGTGCGGCCGGAACTGCTTTCGTGACTGCGGTCTGCGATATGTCTGGTCATGTCGGTCTTCCTCCCGCGCGGGAGTATAGCGCGGATGCGGCGGCATTTCACCCCTTGCGGACAGGGCTGCGACCCTAGGCCGCCTTGATGCCGGGGGCAGCGGCCAGCATGGCGTGCAGCGCCACCGGATCCTCGTTGGCGCGCAGCTTGGCGCGCAGATCCTGGTCGCGCAGCGTGCGCGAGACCAGCGCCAGAGCCTTGAGGTGATCGACGCCCGAATTCTTGGGCGCCAGCAGCGCAAAGATCAGGTCCACCGGCTGGCGGTCCACCGCGTCGAAATCCAGCGGCTTTTCCAGCCGCAGGAACAGGCCGACCACATGCTCAAGCCCGTGCAGCCGGGCATGGGGCAGCGCGACGCCATGGCCGACCCCGGTGGGGCCCAGGGTCTCGCGCTCTTGCAGCGCGTCCAGCGTCTGCGCGGCGTCCACGCCATAGACGGCCCGCGCCTGTTCGGCAATTTCCTGGAACAACCGTTTCTTGCTGGTGGTCTGGCTCATCGTCCGCACGGCGGCGGGGGAGAGAATGTCGCTGATCTGCATGTCGCCCGAAAATTGTCAAGGCCCGGCCGCGGGCTGCGCGGCCGGGACGTTTGGTTCAACAAGACTGCCCTTCTGTGTCAGTCTAGCCCAGGTTGCGGGGGTCGATCCAGCCCACGTTGCCGTCGTCGCGGCGGTGAACCACGTTCACGCCCCCATGTTTCTCGTTGCGGAAGACCAGCAGCGGGCTGCCGGACAGTTCCATCTGCATCACCGCGTCGCCGACCGACAGGGTGGGCACGCGGGTCTCCATCTCGGCAATGATCATGGGTTGCAGGCCGTCGGCCTGCGTTTCCCATTCGTCCTCATCGGCGGCCAGCACATACATTCCCGCCTGCTCGAATTCAACCGGCTGGGTCCGGTCCTTGTAGTGGTCCTTGAGCCGGCGCTTGTAGCGGCGCAGTTGCTTGTCCATCCGTTCGCGGCATTGCTCGAAGGCCGCATAGATGTCGGTGGCCCCGCCCTTGGCCTGGGCGGTCAGCCCGGTCGAGAGATGCACCACGGCATCGCAGATGAATTCATGCGCGTTGCGGGAAAAGATCACCGTCGCATCCGTCGGGCGTTGCGAATATTTCTCAACGGTGGCACCGAGTTCGGTCTTGACATGAGTCGAAAGCGCATCGCCCACGTCGATCTGTTTTCCGCTGATCTGATAGCGCATGGTGGTCCGTCCTTTCGGTTGCCCGGCCTGGTCGTCACAGCCCTCGCGGCGGCACCGTCCGGGTTTCTTCGGCCCGGCGTCCTGCCCGGCCATATCCTCATTTGGTGATAGCCACGTCCCGGTGTCAACGGCTGCGCGCAAGGGATCGTCACGTCCTCGCGTTCAGTTCATGCGGAAGGTTTCGCCCAGGTAGACGCGGCGGACCTGCGGGTCGGCCACGATCTCGGCCGTGGTGCCGGCTTTCAGCACATGGCCGTCGTGCAGGATATAGGCGCGGTCGACGATTTCCAGCGTCTCGCGGACGTTGTGATCGGTGATCAGCACGCCGATGCCGCGGCTTTTCAGGTCGTGGACCAGGGCGCGGATCTCGCCCACGGCGATGGGATCGACGCCGGCGAATGGTTCGTCCAGAAGCAGATAGGCCGGATCGGCTGCAAGGCAGCGGGCGATCTCGACCCGGCGCCGCTCGCCCCCCGACAATGCCATGGCCGAGGCATTGCGCAGATGGCCGATCGAGAAATCGCCCAGCAGCTCCTCCAGCCGCTCGCGGCGCTGGTGGACATGCGGCTCGACCAGTTCCAGGACGGCCATGATGTTCTGCTCGACCGTGAGGCCGCGAAAGATCGACATCTCCTGCGGCAGGTAGCCGATGCCCATCTGGGCGCGGCGATACATCGGCAGGCGCGTCGCGTCCTGCCCGTCGATCAGCACCTGGCCCGAATCAGGCGCGACCAGCCCGGCCACGCAATAGAAGCAGGTGGTCTTGCCCGAGCCATTGGGCCCCAGCAGCGCCACCACCTCGCCGCGCTCCAGGTCCAGCGCCACGTCGCGGATCACCGGGCGGTTGCGATAGGATTTGCGCAGGCCGCGAACGCGCAGCCCCTGCTTTTCGGCCATGGCGTCAGTTCTCCGGCTGCAGGACGCTGCGCACCCGGCCCGAGGCTTCGGCGGTGCCGCTTTCCAGGTTCACCGTCACCTTGTCACCCGCCAGCAGGTTGCCGCCCTGGCTCAGCAGCACGTCGCCGGTCAGGACGATGGTGCCGGTCTCGACATCGTAATCGGCCGCCTGCGCCTCGGCCGCGTCCTCGCCGCTGGCCAGGGTGACGTTGCCCTGCGCGTGCAAGGCGCTGATGCGGCGCTGGTCGCCCTGGGCATAGGTCACGGTCACGCTGTCCGCCGCAAGCCGCATGGCACCCTGGCCGATCAGCACATTGCCCGAAAACGTGGCCTGGCCGGATTTCTGGTCGACCGTCAGCGAATCGGCCGTGACCTCGACCGGTTCCTTGATATCCTGGGCGCTGCCAAAGCCCCTAGCCTGCCCCAGCGCCGGGCCCGCCGCCAGCATCAGCGACAGGATCACGGGCAAAAGCGGTCCGGGCCGGATCATCGGATTTCCTTTCTGGCGCCCGAAGGCCCCCTATGCGGCCGGCGGCGCCGGGTCATGGCCGGTATATCAAGCGGACTCCGCCGCTCAAATCAAGAACGTGATCGCCGCTGCCCTCCCCCGAGGGGCGAAACTCCATCCGCCCCGCCGTCAGCCGGCCGAAAGGGGCCAGCACATTGACCTCCTCCTCGGAAAGCAGCGTGCCTTCGGTGGTCGAGGCCAACAGTTCCGGTGCGGTCAGCACCCAGCCGTCGGCGGTGGTCATGCGCACCCCCTCGGCCAGCCGGACCTGCTGGTCGCGCATCGAGGCGGCCCCGGCGCTGACATCCGCCGCCCGCCCGTCGCTGGCCCGCAGCGTCAGGCGCACCGCCTGCGCCTGGGTGCCGCTGCTGCGGTCGCCGGGCCGGGCCTCGGCGGCCGCGATGCTCAGCTGCGCGCCATCGCGGGTCACGCCGGCATAGGTCGGGCTGGTCACCGCCTGCCGCTCGGCCAGTTCGCGCGGGTCCACATCGGCATAGGGAATGCTCGCCTCGGGGTCGGGCTTGCGGCCCAGCAGGAACAGCACCGACAGGATCGCCAGCGCCGTCAGCGGCAGGATCACCTGCAGCCAGGCCACGATGCGCGAGCGGGTGCCCACCGTCAGACAAGCCCCGTGCGCAGGAAGTCGTGGATATGGATCAGCCCGGCCGGCATCCCTTCGGGCGTGACTACGAACAGGCAGGTGATGCGGCGGGCCTGCATCTCGGCCAGCGCCGCTTCGGCCAGTTGGTCGGGGCCGATGGTGCGCGGGTTGCGGGTCATCACCTCGGCGGCGCTATGGTCCAGCAGCCCCTGCATGTGCCGCCGCAGGTCGCCGTCGGTGATGATGCCGGTCAGCCGCCCCGCGGCATCCGTCACCCCGGTCACGCCGAAGCTTTTCTGGCTGATGGTCAGCAGCGCCTCGGCCATGGGCGCGGTCTCGGCCACCAGCGGCATGTCGCGGTGCATCAGGTCGGCCACTTTCGACAGTTTCGCGCCCAGCTTGCCGCCGGGATGGAAGGTGCGGAAATGCTCGGGCGTGAACTGGCGATGCTCCATCAGCGCCACGGCCAGCGCATCGCCCAGCGCGATGGTCATGGTGGTCGAGGTGGTGGGCACGATGCCGGTGCCGCAGGCCTCGGGCGCCTGGGGCAGGACCAGCGCCACGTCGGCCTGGCGCAGCAGCGTCGATTGCGCCCGCCCGGCGACGCCGATCAGCGGGATCTGGAAGCGCCGGGTATGGGCGATCAGGTCGGCCAGTTCCGGCGTCTCGCCGGAATTGGACAGCACCAGCGCCACGTCGCCCTGCGTCACCATGCCCAGGTCGCCATGGCTCGCCTCGGCCGGGTGGACGAATTGCGCCGGCGTCCCGGTCGAGGCCAGCGTGGCCGCGATCTTGCGCCCGACATGGCCGGACTTGCCCATGCCGGACACGACCACGCGGCCGCGCGCGGCCAGGATGGTCTCGACCGCGCGGTCGAAGCTGTCGCCAAGGCCGTCGGCCAGCAGGGCCAGCCCCTCGGCCTCGGTGCGGATCACCCGGCGGGCGGTATCGAGATATGCGCTCATGGCCCGCTACCTAGTGATGGAAGATGTCGTTTTCATCCCCCCAGCCCAGCAGGTCCAGATGGGCGCGGGTGGGAAGAAAGTCGAAACAGGCCTGCGCCAGGTCCAGCCGCCCCTCGCGCGCCAGCCGCTTTTCCAGCTCGGCCTTCAGCGCATGCAGATGCAGCACGTCCGAGGCGGCATATTCCAGCTGCGCCTCGGACAGATCCGCCGCGCCCCAGTCGCTGGTCTGCTGCTGCTTGGAGATGTCGACGCCGACCAGTTCCGAAAGCAGGTATTTCAGCCCGTGCCGGTCGGTATAGGTGCGCACCATCTTGCTGGCGATCTTGGTGCACCAGACCGGCTGCGTCACCACGCCGAAGGCCGCCTCCAGCGCGGCGATGTCGAAGCGGCCGAAGTGGAACAGCTTCAGCACCTGGGGATCGGCCAGCATCCGCACCAGGTTCGGCGCCTGCCGCTGGCCCTGGGCGATCTGCACCAGATGCGCATTGCCGTCGCCCGAGGACAGCTGCACCAGGCACAGCCGGTCGCGGCGCGGATCGAGCCCCATCGTCTCGGTGTCGATGGCCACGACCGGACCCAGGTCCAGATCGTCCGGCAGGTCGTTTTGATAAAGGGTGATGGTCATCTGTGGCTTCTCGGGCTGCGGGTTTGGGTTGCTGTAACCCCAATGCCCCCGCCTGCGCCAGCCCCGGCTTCGGATCTCGGTATCCCGCGACCCGTCATTCTGCGAGGAACATCGCGCCCGGCCGGGAAAGTGACGCAGATGCGCAACAATCCCGACTGTTTTACTGAGATAAGGCCGAATTTCCGAGTAAAATACTTGTGTTCATGGCGGGCAGCCCGGTAAATCGCGCCAGTTCCAAACGACTCAAGGCAAATGACCATGAAATTGCGCCGAATTCTTCCGCTGGCCGGGGTGTCCTCTCTGGCGCTGGCGACGGCCCTTTACGCCCAGGACAACCAGAACGCCGAGACCGTGGTCCTCAATCCGATCACCCTGGTCGCCGATGGCCAGGAGAATGTCGAGGCGACCGGCGGCGTTTCCGTCACCCCCGAGGACATCGAGGCGCTGCAGCCCGCCGATGTCTCGGAACTGTTCGCGCGCGAATCCTCCATCACCGTCTCGGGTGGTGGCGGACCGGCGAAGAAGGTCAGTGTCTTCGGCATCGAGCAATCGCTGCTTGCCGTTACCGTGGACGGCGTGCCGCAAGCGCAGACCAGCTGGCACCATACCGGCTCGAACGTGATCGACCCGGCCTTCCTGAAATCGGTCGAAGTCGAAGCCGGCGCAGCAGCAGCCGACTCTGGTTTTGCCGCCGCAGCGGGTGCGCTGCGCTACGAGACGGTGGGCGCGCTCGATCTGCTGGAAGCGGGACAGAACGTCGGCGGCCGTGCAGCACTTTCCTATGGCTCGAATGGTCGCGGCTTCTCGGGCAGCCTGGCCGGCTATGGCCGGAGCGGCGGGTTCGACTGGTTCATCATGGCCCACGGCTCGAACGGCGACAATTACGACAACGGTGACGGCAAGGAAGTACTGGGCACCGAACCTGCGGCGCGCAATGTCTTGGCCAAGCTGGGCTATGAGTTCGAGGGGCACCGGATCGAGCTTGGCCTGGAGCGCAGCCGTGACGAGGCCGATCGTCTGATCAAGGCGAATATGGGCCTTGCCGGCGACGAGGTTCATCCGCTGAAGGTCAGCCGTGACACGGTCAAGCTGACCTATACCTCGACCGAGCCGACCGACATGTGGGATCCCGAGGTTTCGCTTTACTTCAGCCAATACGAATACTGGCGACCGAATTATCTGACACTGCGCAGAGACGAAAATGGTGACCCGACCTATGTTTCTGCGAATAACGGCAACGCAATTTTCGAGGAGGAACAGTTCGGCGGCAAGGTGCAGAACACCTTTACGATCAACACCGGCAAGATCACCGCAGGGGTCGATTTCAACCAACACGACTACGCCACAGACAACTATGGCGCTGGCAACAACAACCGTCGTTACCGCAACTTCTCGACGAGCCAGATCGGCGTCTTCGCCCAGGGTCGGTTCGAGTTCCAGAACGGCTTCAGCCTTTCGACCGGCGCGCGCTACGACGCGCATCGCTTTACCGATTGGAACGGCGAGCGGTTCAGCGATTCCGGCGCCAGCGTGAATGGCACCCTCGCCTATCGCGTCAACGACAGTATCGAGGTTTTCGCGGGTGCTTCGCGCACCTGGCTGGGCTACGTCATCGGCGATTACGGCTATGTCCATGCCCGCAGCAACGCCTTCGTCACCGACCCGAACTTGGACACGGGCACGGCCAAGAACCTCAAGGTCGGAGCGAACTTTAACGGCGACGCCTGGCAGGCCGGCATCACGGTCTTCGACACGAAGATCGACGGACTGCTGAGCTACGAATCCTCGACCCTGCTGACCAACCGCACCGAGGAATATCGCAGCAAGGGCGTCACCCTGCATGGCACCTATGACTTCGGCAATACCCGGATCGGCGCCTCCTTCACCAAGGCGGACGTGACCGGCGATGGTGACGATGTCCTGCCCAACAACGGCGTCTATTTCATGCCGGTGGGCGAAACTGCCACGCTCTGGGTCGATCACGAACTGCCGGCATGGAACACGGTCCTGGGCGCCTCGGTGGAGTGGGCAGGCTCGATCGACGAGCGGGTGACCTCCACGACAACCTACTACAAGCAGCCGTCCTATACCGTGGTCAACGCCTATGCCGAGTGGACGCCCCAGGCATATGAGAACGTGGCAGTCCGGCTCAGCGTCGATAACCTGTTCGACAAGAACTATTACGAGCGTTCGGGTTATGCCGCGAATGATCGCAACGGTGGAATCGAGCCGGTCTGGGCGCCCGGTCGCACGATCACACTGGGCACGACGATGAAGTTCTGATCTCCTGCCCACTCGGACACGAACCGGAAAGGCCCCCTTCGCGGGGGCCTTTTCCTTATATCTCAGAAAGCAAAGATGATATTTGAAATATCATGATAGCCATGCTAGGCATCCATCATAAAGGATTGGAAATCACCGCATGATGACCTCGGCGCAGATGCGTGCGGCACGGGCCCTTCTTGGCATCGACCAGAAGCGGCTGGCCGAACTCTCGGGCCTGTCGGTTCCCACCATCCAGCGCATGGAGGCCAGCGACGGCAATGTGCGCGGCGTGGTCGAAAGCCTGACCCGCGTGGTCGAGGCGCTGGAGGCCGCCGGGATCGAGCTGATCGGCGAAGGCGCCGCCAGCCCCTCGGGCGGGCGCGGCGTGCGGCTGAAATCCGGTCCCAGGACGTAACCGCGACGGCGACCGCCGACGAAAGCCGACGATCCCGCCGCCCCCTTTTGCAAAGGTGCGGCACCAGATGACCCAGCAGGCCAGCGCAAGTCCCGGATTTGCGCCGCTGTTCACCCCGAAACTGATCACCGTCCTGCGCGAGGGCTATGGCGCGGCCGAGCTGCGCGCCGATGCCCTGGCCGGGCTGACCGTCGCCATCGTGGCGCTGCCCCTGTCGATGGCCATTGCCATCGCCTCCGGCGCCTCGCCGGCGCAGGGGCTCTATACCGCCATCATCGGCGGCTTCCTGGTCTCGGCGCTTGGCGGCTCGCGCTACCAGATCGGCGGGCCGGCGGGGGCCTTCATCGTGCTGGTCGCCGGGATCGTGGCGCAGCACGGCATGTCGGGGCTGATCCTGGCGACCTTCATGTCGGGACTGATGCTGGTGGCTATCGGGCTGCTCAGGCTGGGCACCTTCATCAAGTTCATCCCCTTTCCGGTGACGGTCGGCTTCACCGCCGGCATCGCCGTCATCATCTTCACCAGCCAGCTGAAGGAGATCTTCGGGCTGGCGCTGGCCCATGAGCCGGGCGAGCTGGTGGAAAAGATCCCCGCCCTCTGGCAGGCCCGCGCCAGCCTCAGCCCCGCGGCCCTGGGGATCGCGCTGGGAACCGTCGCGGTGATCCTGGGGCTGAAACGCACCCGGCCGCATTGGCCCGGCATGCTGATCGCCGTGGCGCTGGCGGCGGGCTTCACCGCGGCGGCGGGGGCGGATGTCGCGACCATCGGCAGCCGCTTCGGCGGCATTCCGTCCTCCCTGCCCGCCCCCGCTCTGCCGGGGCTGTCGCTGGACAAGGTGCTGGCGCTGCTGCCCGCAGCGGTCTCGCTGACGCTGCTCGGCGCCATCGAATCGCTGCTGTCGGCGGTGGTCGCGGATGGCATGACCGGCCGCCGCCACCGCTCGAATTGCGAGCTGGTGGCGCAGGGCGTGGCCAATATGGGCTCGGCGTTGTTCGGCGGCATCTGCGTCACCGGCACCATCGCGCGGACGGCGACCAATGTGCGCGCGGGCGCGCATGGGCCGGTGGCGGGGATGCTGCATGCGCTGTTCCTGCTGGGCTTCATGCTGCTGGCGGCGCCGCTGGCGTCTTATATCCCGCTGGCGGCGCTGGCCGGCGTGCTGGCGGTGGTGGCCTGGAACATGATCGAGAAACCGGCCATCGCCATCCTGCTGCGCTCGGGCTGGGGCGAGGCGGCGGTGCTGCTGGTCACCTTCGGGCTGACCATCTTCCGCGACCTGACCGAGGCCATCGTGGTCGGGCTGGCGCTCGGCTCGGTGCTGTTCATCCAGCGCATGAGCCAGGCCGTGGGGGTCGAGGCGCTGGTCGGCGCCGATACGGCCGACAGCGCCCAGCCGCGCTCGGACCAGCCGCAGCCGCGCGATGTGGTGGTCTATCGCATCTCGGGGGCGCTGTTTTTCGGCGCCACGGCCTCGATCGGCTCGGTCCTGGATCGCATCCAGGACGGGTTCCGGGTGCTGGTGGTGGATTTCAGCGCCGTGCCCTTCCTGGATTCCACCGGCGCCAACATGATCGAGGGGCTGGCGCACAAGGCGCAGCGCCGCGGCATCGCGCTGTGGCTGACCGGCACCAGCCGCGACATCCGCCGGGTGCTGCTGACCCACGGCCTGCGCCGTCCGCTGGTGCATTACGCCCCCACGGTCGAGGAGGCGCTGCGCCGGCGTCACGGATCCTAGCCTATTCCGCGCGGGCGGCGTCTGTTTCGGCGCCATGCCTCCGGCGGGAGTATTTTTGCAACGGTGAGAGCGGGGGCCGGAAAAGGGCGGCTCGATGGCCGCCCCGCACTCTCAGCCCATGCGCTCGGAGGCGTAGCTTCCCGGCGAAGCGGGGAAGACGACGGTCTTGTTGCCGTTCAGGAACACCCGGCGGTGAATATGGGCGTGGATGGCGCGGGCCAGCACCTGGCTTTCCACGTCGCGGCCCAGGCTGACATAATCCTCGGGCGATTGCGCGTGGGTCACGCGGATGATGTCCTGCTCGATGATCGGGCCCTCGTCCAGGTCGGCGGTGACGTAATGGCTGGTCGCGCCGATCAGCTTCACCCCGCGCTCGAAGGCCTGCTTGTAGGGATTGGCGCCCTTGAAGCTCGGCAGGAAGGAATGGTGGATGTTGATGATCCGCCCCGACATCTTGCGGCAAAGCTCATCCGACAGCACCTGCATGTAGCGCGCCAGCACCACCAGCTCGGCGCCCGAATCCTCGACCACGGCCATCAGCTGCGCCTCGGCCTGCGGCTTGTTCTCCTTGGTGACCTTGATGCAATGGAAGGGGATGTCGTGGTTCACCACCACCTTCTGATAATCCATGTGGTTCGAGATCACCGCCACGATGTCGATCGGCAGCGCGCCGATGCGCCAGCGATACAAGAGGTCGTTCAGGCAATGGCCAAAGCGGCTGACCATGATCACGACCTTCATCTTCTCGGCCTCGTCATGGATGGCGTATTGCATGTCGAAGGGCCTGGCCGGTTCGGCCAGACCTTCGCGCAACTCCTCCAGCCCCGCGCCTTCCTCGGAAACGAAGCTCACCCGCATGAAGAACTTGCCGGTCTCGGTATCGTCGAACTGGCTCGAATCGGTGATGTTGCAGCCGTGCTCGGCCAGAAAGCCGGCCACGGTGGCGACGATGCCGCGGGTCGAGGGGCAGGCGACCGTCAGCGTGTATTTCTTCATCTGGCTCTCCACTGAAAGGGCACGGGCCCTGGTTTCTTCCTTGTGCAAATATCCTCGGGGGGTCCGGGGGGCGAAGCGCCCCCGGTGCGGCGGCGCGCTCAGGCGGTCAGCCCCTCGGGCTCGGGCCAGCCATTGGCCCGGCAGCAGGCGGTCAGCGTATTGGCCAAAAGGCAGGCGATGGTCATCGGCCCGACGCCGCCCGGCACCGGGGTGATGGCGCCCGCGACCCCTGCTGCACCCTCGAAATCCACGTCGCCGACCAGGCGCGTGCGGCCCTCCTCCTCGATGCGGTTGATGCCCACGTCGATCACCGTGGCGCCCGGCTTGACCCAGTCGCCGCGAATCATCCGCGGCCGGCCCACCGCCGCGACCAGGATGTCGGCGCTGCGGCACAGCCCCGCCAGATCCCGCGTCCGACTGTGCGCGATGGTCACCGTACAGCTTTCGTTCAACAACAGTTGCGCCATCGGCTTGCCGACGATGTTCGAGCGCCCGACCACCACCGCGTTCAGCCCGGCAAGATCGCCGAGGGCGTCGCGCAAGAGCATCAGGCAGCCCAAGGGCGTGCAGGGCACCATCGCCTTCTGCCCGGTGCCGAGCAGGCCCACGTTCAGCACATGGAAGCCGTCCACGTCCTTCCTCGGGTCGATGGCGTTGATCACCGCCTCGGCGTCCATATGCCCGGGCAGCGGCAGCTGCACCAGGATGCCATGGACGGCCGGATCGGCGTTCAGCCGGGCGATCAGCGCCAGCAGTTCCGCCTGCGGGGTCTCGGCCGGCAGCTTGTGCTCAAAGCTCGCCATGCCGGCCTCGCGGGTCTGGACGCCCTTGTTGCGGACATAGACCTGGCTGGCCGGATCCTCGCCCACCAGCACCACCGCCAGGCCGGGCGTGATCCCATGCGCCGCCTTCAGCCGGGCCACAGCCTCTGCAACCCGCCCCCGAACACCAGAAGCAAAACCCTTGCCGTCGATGATCCTTGCCCCCATAGGCCCGTTCTCCTTCGCATTCCGCATCCCTCGCGCAGACCCCGGCCCCTCCGCGCGCGGATAGCGCAGGCGCCGGCATGCGCAAGCCCGATTCATCGCGGGCCTGCCCGTTCCGGTTCGCCTCTATCCCCGTTGACGCCTTTTTCCAACCGGGCGGCGCAACGCTCAGGCCCTATTGCGACAAGGCGCAGTCGGTTTGCGACGCGGCCTCGCGCGGGCTGCGTCAGCCGAACAGGCGATCTGCGACAGTTGCCAGCCCCACGCCCATCAGCGCCAGCGCAACGCAGAGCGCCAGCCAGCGCAACGCCTGCGGCAGGCTGTCGCGCCCGCGCAGCCAGCGCCCGAAGCTGTGGAGCAGGAGCCAGGTCGCGATCGCGACCGCAAGCAGCAGCCAGCCGATCCTGGCAGCCGCCGATCCCAGCCAGGGCGACAGCAGCACCACCAGCAACCCCGCCAGCATGGCCAGGAACAGCATCTTGTCCGCCAGCATCCGCCAGTAGCTGCCGGGCATGGCAAAGCGCGCAAAGCCCGAGATCAGCCCGCCACCGGCCCGCAGCGCCGCCGCCCCGCGGCTGCCCAGCATGCGCAGGATGCCGTCGTCGGGCAGATCGTCGATCATGCGCGACAGGATCGCCATGGCGCGGCTGCTCCAGCCCGCGATCTCGGGCGGGCGCGGTCCGATGGGCTTGAAATCCTTGTAATGCGTGCCGAAACGCCGCAGGTCCAGCTCGGCCGCGTCCTTGACCCCCAGCGCCTGGGCGGCAGTCTCCTCGAAGGCGTCCTCGTCGATGCGGGCATCGCGCAGCTTGGCCTTGAGCAGCGCCAGCCGCCGGGCCTGGCCCGCCACTTCGCCATATTCCTCGCGCAGGATCTGGTTCTGGAACTCCTGTATCCAGGCGTTGCGCTCGGCCTCGGGGCGGTCGGACATCAGCGCCGCGACGATACGCTCGGCCCCGTCGAGCCGGCCCCACAGGATGTCATGCTCGCGCCAGTCCCGGTTCAGGAAGCCGCCGAAGGCACCGACGGCGATGCCCGCCAGCTTGTCGGGCCGCGGGTTCAGCCCGCTGTCGGCGGGGCTGACGCGGAACACCTCGACCTGCGAATGTTCCTGAAGCTCGGACCCCTCCAGGAAGGGATAGGTCATCACGTCATGCCAATGGAAATCGTCATAGACATCCAGAAGCGGCTGCAATTCGGGCTGGGCCAGGTCGGCGCGGATGCGGGCGCTGCTGGCGTCGAAGACCGCGCGCATGTCCCGGCCCAGCCGGGCCAGTGCCTTGTCCACCAGCGCCTTGATTTCCGTGCCGCGATAGATCTCGCGCGCCCTGCGATACCGCTGATCGAGCGTCGCAAGCTTCATCACCGCGCTGTATTCGGCCGAGATCAGCCCGTCCAGCCGAAGGATCTCGGCGCCGGCCAGCAGGGCCTGCGCCCGGCTGCCGTCGGGACTGGCCAGGCGGCGCAGCTCGGCCAGTTCCTCTTCGATCCGGACGCGCAGGGGCGCCAGCAGTTCCGGGGACAGGTGCAGCGCCACGTTCTCGCCCTGGATGCGCTCGCGCCGGTCCAGCGCCTCGTCGATATGGGCGCGCAGATGGATCAGCCGGCGCAGCCGGAAATCCAGGTCATAGCGGGACAGGTAGGCGTTCTCGGTCTCGCGGCCCTCGGCGTGATAGGCGCTGAAGTTCTCGTCGCGCCAGCCACGCAGGATCTGGCGCAGATACAGCGCCACGTCCGAATCCGGCGGGTATCCGGCCAGCCCGGCCACCATCGCCGACAGCCCGTCGGTGGTGCCATAGACCCGCAGGTGGTGATAAAGCGGGTAGTTCTGCGGGTATTGATAGGCGCCGGTCATCAGGTCGGCCAGGTCCATCCGGTCCAGGTCGGCCGGCTTGCGCCTTTGCCGCATCTTGCGCCCGGCCGCCTCGACCCGCCGCTGGTCCTCGCGCCAGCGGGTCTGCAAGGCGCCCAGCCGCTCCAGCCGCCGGTTCATGCGGGCAATGGCGCGGATATCGTCGCGGATCACCTCGTAGCGCGGCAGCCCGGTCAGCGCCAGCTGGGCGTTTTGCAGGAAATCGACCGGCTCGGACGGCTGGCCGGAGGGCGCGGGCGCCTCGGGGAAAGGGTCGATGAACAGAAGCTTGCGCTCGCCCGGCAGGGTGGTCGGGCGCGACGGGATCAGCCCGGTCGCATAGCTGAAGGGCCGGTTGTCCAGATAGCCGCCATCGGCGAACGGCCGGCCGGCATAATCCGGGTCGTGGTCGAAGAAGCGGGCAAAGCCGGCATCCTGCGCCGCGGCCGGCATGTCGGCAAAGCGCATCGGCGGAAAGGCCACCGGAAAGGACGAGGTGCAGCGCGCGGCAAAGGCCAGCATGGCCTCGTTTCCGGGGCCGAAATCGTTGCGGCCCGCCCCGTCATAGGCGAAATGGAACACCTTGCGGTGGACCCTTTCGTCCAGCCGCGCGCCGGTCAGGTGGATCGGCGCCTGCCGGCCGTGCAGGTCGGTGGCGGTGACGAACAGGTCCACCGTCTCGGCCAGCGGCCGGCCGTCGCCGGTCAGCCGGGCCAGCGTGTCGTGCAGCACCCGGAACATATGGCCGCCGTCCAGCAGCGATTCGGTCGGGCGCAGGCGGCCGGCAATGCCCTGGCGGTCGTTGAGCAACTGGCCGATATCGGCTTTTTCCGTCCAGGCCTCGCGCAGGATGTCGATGTCGCGCGCGCCCACAACCAGCGCCTTGGCCAGCGCCACGCCGTTGATCCCGCCCGCCGAGGTGCCCGAGATGATGTCGATCACGAAGCGCTTGCGCCCGCCGCGCGGGCCCGCCAGCGCGCGCGACAGCCGGCGATAGATCAGTTCGCCAGGCGCCAGCGCCTCGTCCGGCAGGTCGGAACTGCCGCGCACCATGCGCAGCAGTTCCTGCGCGATGCCGTTCATGTAGATCGCCAGCGAGACGCCGCCGTACAGGACGACCGCGAAGCGCACCTCACCCGTGGCCCGTTCGACCATTCCGTCCCCCCGATACCGTCTGGCTGACAGGTGACAAGAACCGTTCTGTTTCAGCACGATAAGCGAAATCCGCCAAATTGTCTCGCGGGAAATGCAACCATCAGCCGGGCGAGCGATCACCCAGATCCGGCCCGTTGCAAGACGCGACAGGCGCCAGCGCGCCACGCATCATGCGCGGCGATCAGGCCGCGGCGCGGATCCGAGGCGACCCGCGCCGAAAACCGGCCGACGGCCCCCTCAGCCTGCCTCGCGCAAGACCTCGCACAGCTGCAGCACCGAGGGGACGAAGGGATTGCCCTTCATCGAGGAACTGCCGAGCGAGGCTTCGGCCACCGCCCGGTGCCGGGCCGGGTCCAACCCCTGCGCGCCCAGCCCTGGCAGCCCGGCGGCACGCGCCCAGCAGGAAAGCCCTTGCGGCGCCTCGCCGGCACCACCGCCGAGAACGCCGGCGATCTCGCCGCAGACCTCGTGGATGCGGGTCGGGTCGGGACTGTGGGCGCGGTTCATCGCCAGCACCGGCCCCAGCAACGCGCCGCAGATCGCGCCATGCGCGGCGGGCGTCACGCCGCCGATCACGCCGGCAAGGCCGTGGACCGCGCCCAGCCCGCCATTCGCCAGCGCCATCCCGCCGCAAAGGCTGACCCAGGCCATCACGTCGCGCGCCGCCGCATCCTCGGCCTCGATCAGCCGCTTCAGCGCCCGCAGGCCCGGCAGGATCGCGGGACGCACCAGCGCATCGGTAAAGGGCGTGGCGCGGGCCGAGACATAGGGCTCGATCACCTGCGCCAGCGCATCGAGCCCCGAGGCCAGCGTCACCGCGCGCGGGCAATGGTCGGTCAGGGCCGGATCGACGATGGCCAGGCGCGGCAGCATGCGCTCGTCCCGGATCGAGACCTTGCGGCCATGCTCGGGCAGCCCGATCACCGCGTTGCGCGTCGCCTCGGCGCCGGTGCCGGCGGTGGTCGGCAGGGCGATGAAGGGCAAGGGCGGGGCGGCCAGCGGCAGGCCACGGCCAACCACCTCCAGGTGATCCATGATTCCGCCCGGCGCCGGGATCAACGCCGCCAGCGCCTTGCCCAGGTCCAGCGCCGCGCCGCCGCCCAGCGCCGCGACCCAATCGGCGCCGAAGCCCCTGGCCTGATCCAGCGCCGCCTCCAGCATGGGCAGGGTCGGCTCGGCCCCGCAGGTCACGGCCATGACCTCGGCGCCCTCGGCGCGCAGCGCGTCGAGCAGCCAGGCGGCGCGGGCCGGGTTCGCGCCATGCACCAGCACGCCGCGCGGGCCATGGGCGCGGATCAGCGCCGGCGCCCTCTGCGCCTCGCCGCGGCCAAAGACCACCCGGCCCGGCAGGGCAAAGGAAAACGCGGTCATACCACCCCCATCGTTGCGGCGACGGCGGTTTTCCACCTTGCGTATCGGGCCTCGCGGTCGGCATCGGGCATGGCGGGTTCGAAGCGGCGCTCCAGCGACCAGGCGCGGGCGAAATCCTCGGGCGGCGGGCACAGGCCCGCCTGCAACCCCGCCAGGTAGCCCGCGCCAAGCGCCGTCGTCTCGGTCACCGCCGGGCGATCCACCGGCGCGCCCAGAATGTCGGCCAGGAACTGCATGGTCCAGCCGCTCGCCGCCATGCCGCCATCCACCCGCAGCACGCCCCGCGCCGCAGCCGGCCAATCCGCCCGCATCGCCTCCCACAGGTCGCGGGTCTGGAAACCCACGCTCTCCAGCGCCGCCCGCGCCAGCTCGGCCGGGCCCGAGGCCCGCGTCAACCCGAAGATTGCACCGCGGCAATCCGGCCGCCAATAGGGTGCCCCAAGCCCGGTGAAGGCCGGCACCAGGACCAGATCCTGGCCCGGATCCGCCGCCTCGGCCAGCGCCTGCGTCTCGGATGCCCGACCGATCAGCCCCAGCCCGTCGCGCAGCCATTGCACCACCGCACCAGCGATGAAGATCGACCCCTCCAGCGCATAGGTCGTCCGCCCCCCCAGCCGATAGGCGATGGTGGTCAGCAGGCGGTTCGTCGAGGCCACCATGTCCGCGCCGGTGTTCAGCAGCGCGAAACAGCCGGTGCCATAGGTCGATTTCATCATGCCCGGCGCGAAACAGGCCTGGCCCACCGTCGCCGCCTGCTGATCGCCCGCAACCCCCAGGATCGGGATCTCGCGCCCGAACAGGTCCGCCCGCGTGGTGCCGTAATCGGCGGCGCAATCCCTGACCTCGGGCAGAAGCTGCATGGGAATGTCGAAAAGCGCGCAGATCTCGGCGTCCCAGCGGTTCTCGGCGATGTTGTAGAGCAGCGTGCGCGCAGCGTTGGTGGCGTCGGTGGCATGCACCTTGCCACCGGTCAGGTTCCAGATCAGCCAGCTGTCGAGGGTGCCGAAGGCCAGTTCGCCGCGCCGGGCGCGGGCGCGGGCGCCCTCGACATGGTCGAGCAGCCATTTCAGCTTGGAGCCCGAGAAATAGGGATCGAGCAGCAGGCCGGTGCGGGCGGCGATCATCGGCTCGTGCCCCTCGGCGCTCAGCCGGGCGCAAAGATCGGCGGTGCGGCGGTCCTGCCAGACGATGGCGCGGTGCAGCGGCCGGCCGGTCTGCCGGTCCCAGAGCAGCGTGGTCTCGCGCTGGTTGGTGATGCCGATGGCGGCGATGTCGCGGGCATGGATCCCGGCCTTCTCCACCGCCGCGCGCGCCACGCCCGCCACGCTGACCCAAAGGTCCGAAGGGTCATGCTCGACCCAGCCCGAGGAGGGGTAGTGCTGCGCAAACTCGTGCTGCGCCGAGGCGACCGGACGCAGGCCAGCGTCAAAGACGATGGCCCGGGACGAGGTCGTGCCCTGGTCGATGGCAAGGATATGGGTCATCGGCGGCCTGCTGTCATCGGGGTGATGCGCAGGCTGCACCGCGGCATCCGGTCGGTCAAGCGGCTTTCGTTTCCGGGCGGATCGCCGCGATCCGAACATCGGCGCCGGTTCCATGCCCCGCAAGGAACGCTTGCGCGCGAGGCTTGATCGCATAAAGTGATCGCGATCCAGCCGATGGAGAGCCCGGTGGCGCTCAGCATACGCCAGAACGAGATCCTGGAACTCGCCCGCGCCGAAGGCCGGGTGCTGGTCGAGGATCTGGCGCAGCGTTTCGACGTGACCTTGCAGACGATCCGCCGCGACCTGGGCGAGATGGCGGGGGCGGGCCTTCTGGACCGCGTGCATGGCGGGGCGGTGCCGCGCGCCGGCGCGGTCAACCTGGGCTACGAGGCGCGACGGCGCATGAATGCCGAGGCCAAGGCCGCCATCGGCGCGGCCTGCGCGGCGGAGATCCCCGACAATTGCAGCCTGATCCTGAACCTGGGCACCACGACCGAGGCGGTGGCCCGCGCGCTGATCCATCATTCCAACATCACCGTCATCACCAACAACATGAATGTCGCCAATATCCTGCTGGCCAATCCGGGCTGCGAGATCATGGTGACGGGCGGCACGCTGCGCCGCTCGGACGGGGGGTTGGTGGGGGAACTCACCACCCAGTTCTTCGAGCAGTTCAAGGTGGATTACGCGGTCATCGGCACTTCGGCGCTGGACCATGACGGCGACCTGCTGGACTTCGACCTGGCCGAGGTGCGGGTCAGCCGCGCCATCCTGCGCCAGTCGCGCCGCGCCTTCCTGGTCACGGATCATTCCAAGATCGGCCGCCCGGCGCCGGCCCGCATCGCCAGCCTGGCCGAGTTGGACGCCGTCTTCACCGACCAGCCCCTGCCCCAGGATCTGCACCGGCGCTGCACGGAATGGCGCACCGAAGTGCGGCTTTGTCCCCCGGCAAGCCAGAGCGCGGATTGACGAACAACCGGAACCAGCCCGGCACGAACGATCGGCGGATGACCGGGTCGCCGCGCCGGGACGGCCAAAGGCGATCCGGCACCGACAGCCGGCTGACGAAGGGCGCGACCGCCCATCCGACGCGCGGGCTGAAACGGCTCTGCATCGCGCTGAACCGATCCCGCAGCCCTCGGGAAAGCCCCCCAGGCCTGGCTTGCGGCGCGAAGCCGATCGGCAAATGAAACACGACGGGCATCCCTCGCAACCGGCCGGATCGAGACGCATGCTCAGGGCAAGACGAAGCGGAACCCCGTCCCGGACCGGCGCGCGGCGGCCGAAACCCGCTGCCGCGACGCCGGTTCAGTCCTGTTCGCACATCTGCCGCAACGCCAGTTCGATCTCGTGCCGGATCATCTGTTGCAGGTTACGGCTGAGCCGGTTGCCGATCTCGCCCTGAAGCTCCTGCCGGATCGCCTCGCGGATCATGCCACGCAGATGGGTGCCCTTTTGCGCATCCTTGTCCTGGGGCGCGAAAAGATGCGGCTCGCCGGTGTCGCGGGCCATGGCTTCAGCGGCCTGTGCCTGGGCAGCCGGGTTGATCGGGGTCACGGAAGCATTGGCATGCAGCATGGTTTCCAGCATGGTTTCCTCCATTTGCAGAATGGTGCTTGTCGGCGCCTCGGGCGAAGGGCCAAGGGGTTGGTGGGGGGCGGGTGTGGTCCCCGCATCGGCTTGCGCGGGTTCGGTCGCATCTGACCGCACCGGCGCGGCCTCGACCGCCGCAGATTCCTCGGCCGGCGGCATGCGCAGCCAATCGCCGAAGACCTGCGGCTCCGATGCCGAAGGGGCGCCAGCTTGCGGAGCTTTCATAGGCTGGCCCGCGACCAGGGTGCTGCTATCCAGCACCAAGGGGGTGATTCGCGCAGGGAATGCCGGACGGCCCGCCGGCAGCGGCGCGGTCTGCGCCGGCGACGCCTCGCCCTCGGCCGGCAGCGCGTTCAGCGCCGGGTCCGGGATACGGCAGCCCGCCTCATCCTGGGCGATGAGCCGGCGGATCGAGGCCAGAACGTCGCCGACATTGTCCGAGCCGGGGCCCGGCGCCAGTGGCCGCATAACCTCATGCTGCATGATGTGCCCCCGGATCGAGGGCGGCGGCGTCAGTCCCTGCCGAGCGCGCGCAAGACGCGGTCGAGGCTTTCGCCCTGCCTGCTGGTATAGGGTGCGTCCTGCACCGCATTGTAATAGGCCGATGGGTCATAGGTCGGTATCCCCAGTTTCAGGTTTTCCACCGTCAACAGACCCATAGCAGCCAGAAGTTGATAATGTGCTAATTGCAGATTGGCCTCGGCCGAGATTTTGTTGGCCCGCGCCTCGAGCAGCAATTGCTCGGCATCCAGCACGTCCAGCGTCGTGCGCGCGCCCAGCGTCGCCTCTTCGCGCACGCCTTCGTAGGCCTGCTGCGCGGCGACGATCTGCTCGTCGATGGCACTGATCTGCGCCCTTGCCACGTCGATGCCTGCCCAGGACCGGCCGACCGCCTCATCGACCTGGCGCGACACCTGAAGCAGCCCGGCCCGCGCCTGGTCGCGCTGCGCCATGGCCTTGCGATGCGCCGAGGGCAGTCGGCCGCCGGAATAGATCGTCTGCGACAGGCTGAGCGAAGCGCCCAGCGTGTTGCGGGTCGATTCCTGCCCCTGGATCGACAATTCCTTCGACCGGCCGATGCTGGCCTGGCCGGTCAGCGTTGGATTGCGCGCGGCGGCAGCGGCAGCGACGCCCAGTTCGGCAGCGGCGGCCAGGCGCTGCGCCTGCAGGATCGCCGGATGGCTGCGCTGGCCGATCTGCCGCGCCGCCTCGAGCGAGGCGGGCAGCGCCGGCGTGGGCGGCGGCGGCGCCAACTGGCCCGGCGCCCGGCCGGTCGCGGCGCGATAGGCCTCGCGCGCGACCTCCAGATTGCCGCGTGCGGCCGCCAGGCTGGCACGCGCCGCGGCCAGGGCGGCATCGGCCTGCGACACGTCGGTCTGGGTGATCTCGCCCACCTCGAAACGATCCGAGGCGGCCTGCTGCTCCTGACCGATCACCCGCACGGAATTGGCTTGCAGATCAACCTGTTCGGTCGCGCTGCGCACGTCCAGATAGGCCTGGACCGCGCCCAGCAGCACGTCCTGTTCCACGCCGACCAGCGCGGCGCGGGTGGCCAGCACGGTCTCCTTGGCCGCGTCGATGGCGATAGCGTTGCGGCCCCAGTCGTAAAGCGTGATCTGGGCCTGCAGCCCGATGCCGGTCGAGCGGCCGATGGCCAGGCCGTTGATCTTCTGGAAACTGTGTTCGGCGATCCATTGCACGACCGGGCGCAGCTGGGCCAGGGCGGTGGCCGCGTCCTCGTCCGCGGCGCGCAGCACGGCGCGGTTCTGCTCCAGCAGCGCCGAGTGGCGATAGGCTGCGACCATGGCATCGGCCAGCGATTCGGCCCCGGCCGGGGCGGTCGTCGCGCCCGCAAGCAGGGCTGCGATCAGCGGAGGCCGCAGAGTTCTCAGCGTTTTGCGAAACATGCCATGGCCTTTCCTGTCGGAATCACAAGACAAAACCCCGCGGACGCGCAAAGCCCGGCAGCAGCGGGGCGACGGCATTGAAGGCAAAGCGCCAGTTCAACCGCCCGTCCAGCTTGTGGCCGATGCGGACGGTGCCCAGATTGCCCTCGCGGAACATGGCGACGATGCGGCCGCCCTCGCGCAGCTGTTCGGCCAGCGCCTGGGGCACCTGCTCGACCGCACCCTCGATCAGGATGGCGTCATAGGGGGCCTGGCCGGCGCAGCCCTCGGAAAGCGCGCCCTGGACCACGGCGACGTTGAACACGTCCTGCGCCGCCAGCCGGCTTTCCGCCTCGGCAGCCATCGCGGCGTCCTCTTCCAGCGCGACGACGGCCTCGGCGATGCGGGCCATGACGGCGGCGGAATAGCCGTAGCCGCAACCGACATCCAGCACCAGGTCGCCGTTTTGCAGGTTCAGCACATCCATCATCTTGCCCAGCGTCCGCGGCTCCAGCAGGACGCGGCCGGGGGCAAGGTCGATATTGTTGCCGGCATAGGCCACGTCCCGGCGCGATTCGGGGACGAACTGCTCGCGCGGGACGTTCAGCATCGCCTCGATGACGGGATAGCTGGTCACTTCGTTCGGACGCACCTGAGTGTCGACCATCATGGTGCGGCGCTGCGCGAAATCGGTCATGTATGCGAACCCTGCATTCGGTTGGCTTTACGCTCTCTTGCCATGAAAATCCGGTGCGGGCAACGGCGCCCGCATTCTTGCCGCGACTGCATTGCCGTGGCAGGGTCGCGGGCATGAGCGAATATCTGTTCCCCCCGCCCCCGCCCGCCGCGCTGCCGGTTTCCGGCCAAGACGCGCGATTCCCGGCAAACCGCATTTTCTGCGTCGGGCGCAACTATGCCGCCCATGCCGCCGAGATGGGGGCCGAGGTCGACCGCGAGGCGCCGTTCTATTTCCTGAAATCCGCCCATGCGGTGCGGCAAAGTGGCGCGACCCTGCCCTATCCGCCCGGCACGCGCGACCTGCATCACGAAATCGAGCTGGTGGTGGCGATCGGCGCCCCCGCCTTCCGCATCGCGCCGGCGCGGGCGATGGCCGCGGTCTGGGGCTATGGCACGGGCCTCGACATGACGCGGCGGGACTTGCAAGCGCGGGCCAAGGACAAGCGCCATCCCTGGGATCTGGGCAAGAATTTCGAGGGGGCGGCCGTGTTCTCGGCGCTCACCCCGGCGCGGGACTTCACCCCGGCGAGGCAACGCATCCGGCTGGAGGTGAACGGCGCCCTGCGGCAGGATGCGCCGATTTCGGACATGGTCTGGTCCATCCCGGAACTGATCGCGGACCTGTCGCATTATTACCACCTCGCGCCGGGCGACCTGATCATGACCGGCACGCCCGCCGGGGTCGGCGCGGTTGCGGAAGGCGACCGGCTGGCCGGCGAGGTCGAGGGGCTGGAACCGGTCGAACTGACCATCGGTCCGGCGCAATAGCTCAGCCGGGCTCCTTCCATTCCAGCACCAGCTGGGTCTGGATCACCACGGCAGCAAGCTTGCCGTCGCCACGCAGGATATCGGTCTGCCAGATCATCGTGGTCCGGCCCAGGTGCAGCGGCCGGGGCCGGGCCTCGGCCACGTCGCCCAGGCGAATCGGGCGCAGGAAGTTCGTCTTGCTTTCCAGCGTCGTGGTGGCCGCGCCCTGGGGCAGGCGCAGATGAGTGGCGGTGCCGGCGGCATGATCGGCCAGGCTCATGATCGCGCCGCCATGCAGCACGCCGTTGCGATTGGTCAGGCTGCGCGTCACCGGCATGCGCAGCACCACCTCGTCGAGCGTGGCGGCGACCACCTGCATCTCCAGCGATTCGGAATAGGGCGAATGCGCCTCGATGGCGGCAGGATTCTGGTCGTCGGTCATCGCGGTCCCCGTTTTGCCCGCATCTTCCGCGGCCGGGGCGCCAGCGTCAATCGTCCGCCGGATCAGCAGGCCGGCGCCGGTTCGGGATGGCCGGCAAGATCAAGGCCCCGGGCGGTGGGCGGCTGCCAGGTCCGGCTGGCGTGATCCGCACCCGAAGGGTTGGTGCCGATCATCGACCCGCCGGTGCCGCCCGTCCAGCCGGTCGAGCCCGAGTTCTCGGGCGCCGTGCCGTCGGCCAAGGCGGTCTCGGGCGTCGCGGGTTCGGCCTGGGCTGCTGCGGGTGGGCATTCGCCCGCCGCGGCCTGGGCGGACTGCTGCGGCTGCTCCTCGGCGGCCGGTGCGGTCTGTGCCGAAAGCGGCGCGGCCAGGCAGGCCAGCGCCAGGCTCAGGGCCAGGGAACGGAACGGGGAAATCTGGGGCATGGGCTGCATCCTCCTGCGTCCCAACGTCCGCTGCAGCGCCGGGTTCCGCGCCGCCCGCCGCTTCTTCGTTCCCCAAATACCCAGGAATCCCGGCGCTATTCGACCAGGATGCCCGCGCCCCCCCGCTCGGCATGGCCGACGACGGCCGCCAGCGGGAAACCCGCGCCGCGGATGAAATCCAGCACCTCGCCGGCGGCCTCGGGCGCGCAGGCGACCAGGAGCCCGCCCGAGGTCTGCGGATCGGTCAGCAGCGCCCGCTGCCAGGGCGCCAGCCCCTCGGGCAGTTCGACCTCGGCGCCATAGGCGGCCCAGTTCCGGGTCGAGGCACCGGTGACGAATCCCGCCTCGGCCAGTTCCGCCGCCCGCGACAGCAGCGGCAGGTCGGCCAGCCGCAGCCGCAGCCGCAGCCCGGCGCCCCGCGCGATCTCCAGCCCGTGGCCCAGGATGCCGAAGCCGGTCACGTCGGTAATCGCATGCACATCGGCCCGCTTGGCCAGCTCGGCGCCGACCTTGTTCAGCGTGGTGGCCGAGCCGATCATCTCGGCGATCCCGGCCGCGTCCAGCGCGCCCTTCTTGATGGCGGCGGAATAGATGCCGACGCCCAGCCCCTTGGTCAGGATCAGCGCATCGCCCGGCCGCGCATCGGCATTGCGGCGCAGTTCGGACGGATGGCAGAGACCGATCACCGCCAGCCCGTAGATCGGCTCGGGCGCGTCGATGGAATGGCCGCCCGCCACCGGAATGCCGGCCTCATGGCAGATCTCGCGCCCGCCCTCCAGGATCTCGCGGATCTGTTCGGGGGCCAGCTTGTCGATCGGCATGCCCAGGATGGCCAGCGCCATGATCGGCCGGCCGCCCATGGCATAGATGTCGGAAATCGCATTGGTCGCGGCGATGCGGCCGAAGGCGCGCGGATCGTCCACCATCGGCATGAAGAAATCCGTGGTGGCGATGACGCAGGTGTTGTCGTCGACCTGCCAGACCGCGGCATCGTCCGAGGTCTCGGTCCCGACCAGCAATTGCGGGAACGCCTGCGCCAGGGGCTGGTCGGCCAGCAATTCGCGCAGGACCGAGGGCGCCAGCTTGCAGCCGCAGCCGCCGCCATGCGCCAGCGAGGTCAGTCGGGGAAGGTCGTTCATGTCCGGGCTCTCCTGTCGGTCAGCCGGCGCACGGTAACGTAGAAGGCCGGGACCATGAAGATGCCAAGGAAGGTCGCCGCCATCATCCCGCCCATCACCCCGATGCCGATCGAGTTCTGCGCCGCCGCCCCCGCCCCGGTGGCGATGGCCAGCGGCAGCACCCCCAGGATAAAGGCCAGCGAGGTCATCAGGATCGGCCGCAGCCGCAGCCGCGCCGCCTCGACCGCCGCCGCGACGGTGGCGCGGCCGGATTGCTCCAGGTCGCGGGCGAATTCGACGATCAGGATGGCGTTCTTGGCCGCCAGGCCGATGGTGGTCAGGATGCCGACCTTGAAATAGACGTCATTGGCCTGGCCGAAGGTCAGCGCCGCCACCACTGCGCCCAGGACGCCGACCGGCACCGCCAGCATGACCGAGAACGGAACCGACCAGCTTTCGTAAAGCGCCGCCAGCGACAGGAACACCACCAGCGCCGACAGCGCGAAAAGCCAGGGCGCCTGGTTGCCCGATTGCCGCTCCTGATAGGAAAGCCCGGTCCAGGCCGTGCCATAGCCGCCGGGAAGCTGCGCCACCAGTTCCTCCATGGCCGCCATCGCCTCGCCCGAGCTGGCGCTGTCGCTCTGCTGGCCGGTGATCTCGATGGCGTCGATACTGTCCATGCGCGACAGGCTCGGCTCGACCGGCTCCCAGCGGGTGGTCATGAAGGCGGTAAAGGGCACCATCTCGCCATTGGCGTTGCGGGCATACCAGCTGTCCACGTCCTCGGGCTGCATGCGGTTGGCCGCCGCCCCCTGGACGATCACCGGCCGCAATTGCGCGCCCAGCGAGAAATCGTTCACCTCGGTCCCGGCGAAGATGGTCGAGAGCATGGCATTCACCCCTGACAGGCTGACGCCCAGGCTTTCCGCCTTTTGCTGGTCGATGTCGATCTTCAGCGCCGCCTCGGATTCGGTGCCGCTGCTTTCGACGCTTTGCAGGCGCGGATCCTCGGCCGCCGCCCGCTCCAGCGCCTCGGCGGCCTGGGTCAGCGCCTCGGTCCCACCGCCGGACTGGTCCAGCAGGAACATGCTGAAGCCGGCCGCATTGCCCAGCCGCGGAATCGCCGGCGGCTGCAGGAAGGTGATGCGTCCCGCCCGATGGTTCTGGAAGCGTGCATTGGCACGCGAGGCGACGGCGCTGGCCGAAAGCGCCGGATCCTTGCGCTGGTCGAAGTCGCGCAGCTTGACAAAGACCATGGCCCGGCTTTGCGAGGTGCCCGAAAAGCCGAAGCCCATGGCGACAAAGACCGAATCCACCGCCTCCCTTTCCTCGGTCAGCATGTATTGCTCGATCTCCTGCACCACGGCGGCGGTCTGCTGCGCGGTCGAGCCCTCGGTCAGGGTGATGCGCGATTGCAGCACGCCCTGGTCCTCGCCGGGGATGAAGGTGGTTTGCATGCGGCCGAACAGGTCGGTGGCGCCATAGCTGATCGCGGCCAGCAGCAGCATGACCAGGAACGGCCGGCGCAGGCTGCGGCGCACGGTGGCGGAATAGCCGCGCGTCACCCGCTCGAAGCCCGCATTGAACCAGCGGGCGGGGGCAAAGCGCGCCGGGCCGTGGCTTTGGCGCAGCAGGCTCGCGCACATCGCCGGGGTCAGGATCAGCGCCACCAGCAGGGACAGCACCATGGCGGTGATGATCGTGACCGAGAACTGGCGATAGATCACCCCGGTCGAGCCGGGCATGAAGCCCATGGGCAGGAACACCGCCGACAGGACCAGCGCGATGCCGACCAGCGCGCCGCTGATCTGGCCCATGCTCTTTTCCGTGGCCTCGACCGGGCCCAGCCCGTCCTCCTCCATCACCCGCTCGACGTTCTCGACCACGACGATGGCGTCGTCCACCAAAAGGCCGATGGCCAGCACCATGGCGAACATGGTCAGCGTATTGACCGAATATCCCAGCGCCGCCAGCATGCCGAAGGTGCCCAGCAGCACGACCGGAATGGCGATGATCGGGATCAGCGTCGCGCGCCAGTTCTGCAAGAACAGCAGGATCACCAGGAAGACCAGCCCGATGGCCTCGATCAGCGTGTGATAGACCTTCTCGATCGACAGTTCGACGAAGGGCGCGGTGTCATAGGCGATATGCACCTCGACCCCCTCGGGCAGGGCGTTCTTCAGCCCCTCCAGCGTGGCGCGCACCGCGCTGGCCGTCTCGACCGCGTTGGCGCCGGTGGCCAGGTTCACCGCGAAGCCCGAGGCGTTCATGCCGTTATAGCGCGAATCGCGGCCATAGCGGGTCTGGCCGATCTCGACCTCGGCCACGTCGCCCAGCCGCACGGTGGCGCCGTCCTCGCCGGTCTTCAGCAGGATGTTGCGGAAATCCTCGACCGAGGTCAGCTGGCTTTGCGCGGTGATGTTGGCGGTGAACTGCTGGCCCGCCACCACCGGCTGCTCGCCCAGCGCGCCGACCGAGACGGTGCTGTTCTGCTGCGCCACGGCGGTGGTCAGGTCGGTGGGGGTCAGCTGGAACTGCGCCAGCCGCAGCGGGTCCATCCAGATCCGCATGGCATAGCCCGAGCCAAAGACATTGACCCCGCCCACGCCCTCGGTGCGCTTGACCGGGCCCTCGACCACCTGCTCCAGCAGGTTGCCCAGCTCGATGGTGGAATGCTGCCCGGTGGTCGAGACCAGCGAGCCGACCATCAGGATCGACGAGGACGAGCGCGTGACCGACACGCCGTCGTTCTGCACCGGCGTCGGCAGCCGGCTTTCGACCGAGCGGACCTTGGACTGCACCTCGTTCAGCGCATCGACCGGGTCCACGCTGTCGTCGAAGACCATCTCGATCACGCTGCGCCCGGTCGAGGCCGTCGAGATGGTATAGAGCAGCCCGTCCAGCCCGGTCAGCGCATCCTCGATCGGCGTGGTGACCGAGTTCTGCACCGCCCGCGCCGTCGCCCCGGAATAGCTGGCGGTGATGCGGATCGTGGTCGGCGCGATGTCGGGATATTGCGAGACCGGCAGGCCGATCAGCGACCAGGTGCCGATCAGCATGGTCACGATGGCCAGCACCCAGGCAAAGACCGGGCGGTGAATGAAGAATTGCGCCATGTCCTAGCCTTCCCCGCGCTCATCGACCTCGCGCACGACGCCCTGGGCGTCGATGGTGACGGGGACGGTGGCGATTTCGGCGCCGGCGCGCAGGTTTTCCAGCCCGTCCACGATCAGCTGCTCGCCCGGATTGATGCCCTGGGTGACGATCCAGCTGTTGCGATAGCTGCCCTGTTCGCTCAGCGTGACCTGCTGCGCCTTGCCGTCGCGGGCGACAAAGGCGGTCAGCGTGCCGTCCGAGGCGCGACTGGTCGCGCGCTGCGGCACCAGCACGGCGCGGGTGGTGCCCAGCGTCAGCTGCACGCGCAGGAACTGGCCGGGCAGGATCATCCGGTCGGGATTGTCGAATTGCAGCCGGATCGGCACCGTGCCGGTGGTGGGCGAGACCGCGATGCCGGGGCTGACGATCCGCCCCTCGCCCTGGTATTCCTCGCCGGTCTCCAGGATCAGCTGCGTCGTTACCCCGCCGTTGACGACCAGCTGGCCGGCACTGATGCGCGCCCGGTTGCGCAGCATGCGGGCGCTGGATTCCGAGACATCGACATAGATCGGGTCGAGCTGGGTGATGGTGGTCAGCGATTCGGACTGGCTTGCCGTCACCAGATCCCCGACCGAGACCGCCGCCACATCCGCCACCCCGTCCAGCGGGCTCCTGATCTCGGTGCGCTGCAAGGCCAGCCGCGCCGCGTCCCGCGCGGCTTCGGCCGATTTCAGGTCGGCCTCGGCCTGTTTCAGCGCCACCTCGGCATTGGCCCGCTCCACGGCCGAGACGCCCGACCCCTCCAGCCGGCGATAGCGGGTGACGGTATTCTGCGCCTGGGTCAGGCTGGCCTCGGCCCCGGCCACCGCGGCCTCGGCAGCGGCCAGCGCCGCGGCCAGGGTCTCGGGGTCCAGCCGGAACAGCACGTCGCCGGCCTTGACCGGCCTGCCGGGATCATAGGCGATCTCCAGGACTTCCCCGCCGACCTGCGGCCGGATGCCGGTCTGCTGATAGGCGATGGCGCGGCCGGGCAGGGTGACAGTATAGGGCACGTCCTCCTCGGCAGTGGCCATCACCCCGACCTGGGTCGGACCTTGCGGTCCGCGCGCCCCCGGTCCCTGCTGCGCGAAAGCCGGGCCCGCCAGCAGGATCGCCAGCGCCGCCCATCTCATCATCCCCTGCCCAGAGGCCATCTGCCGTTCCTTGCGGTTTGGTGGTTGGCGCATTGTTTAGACGCCGAACCCCAATGGCAAGTAAACGGCCGGCTCATTCCCGATCACGGATTCGCCAGCAGGGTGGATTTCTCCGTTCTCCAAATACCCATGCGACCGGGCGGCCGGGCGCAGCGGATCAGAAATCGACGCAGATGCCCTTCTTTTCGTAATCGCCATAGCGCACCGGCTCGGGCCCGTCGCGCCCGCCCAGTTCGACCGGCAGCTCCAGCGGCTTTTGCTTGCGGCGGCGCTCCTCGGCCTCGGCCAGCGCGCGCTGGGCGGCGGGCGGCAGATCCTTGCGGTCGGTCATGGCGGTTTCCCCTGCTTCACGCTAGACCGGACCAATCTAGGCAAGGGGCAGGCTTTGGACAAGGCACAGGGCAAGACGGTCAGGGACGGGACCAGGGACGGGGCGCGCAAGGGCGCGCTGCGCCTGCTCGGCGCGGTGGACGAGGGCGCGACGCTGGACGAGGCGGCGGCGCTGACCGAGCGCCTGTCGCCGCCCGACCGCGCCCGCGCCCGCCGCCTGGCGCTGGAGGTGCTGCGCCGGGCGGACCGCGCCGACCTGCTGCTGGCGCCGCTGCTGGCCCGCCGGCCGCGGCCCGAGATCATGCGCATCCTGCGGCTGGCCACCGTCGAGATGCTGGCCCTGGGCGAGGCGCCGCATGGCGCGGTCAACGCCGCCGTGGCTCTGGCCCGCGCCTCGGGGCCAAAGGGACAGGCGGCGGCCGGCATGGTGAACGCGGTGCTGCGCAAGATCGCCGGCGCCGCCGAGGCCTGGGCGCGGCTCTCGCCGCAAAAGATGCCGCCCTGGCTGCGCGCCCCCATCGTCGCCGCCTGGGGCGAGGATATCGCCCGCGCCATCGAGGCCGCGCATGAGGCCGGCGCAGCCCTGGACCTGACGCCCAGGGACGCGGATTGTCCCGGAGAGGCGCTGCCGACCGGCTCGCACCGGCTGCCCGCCGCCGCGCAGGTCTCGGCCCTGCCCGGCTATGCCGAGGGGAACTGGTGGGTGCAGGACGCGGCCGCCGCGCTGGCGGTGCGGGTGCTCGATCCGCAGCCGGCCGAGGCGATCGCCGATCTTTGCGCCGCGCCCGGCGGCAAGACGCTGCAACTCGCCGCCGCCGGGGCCGAGGTCACGGCGCTGGACATCTCCGAGCCGCGCCTGGCCCGCGTGGCCGAGAACCTGGCCCGCTGCCGGCTTTCCGCCCGGCTGGTCGCGGCGGATGCGCTGGACTGGCACCCCGACCAGCCGCTGGACGCGGTGCTGCTGGATGCGCCCTGCTCGGCTACCGGCACCATCCGCCGCCATCCCGAGCTGCCGCGCATCCGCGACGGTGCCGGCCTTGCCGAACTGACCGGATTGCAGGCGCGGCTGATCGACCATGCACTCACGCTGCTCAAGCCCGGCGGGCGGCTGGTCTATGCCACCTGCTCGCTCCTGCCGGCCGAGGGCGAGGACCAGCTGGCCGCCGCCCTGGCCCGCCATCCCGGCCTGGCGGTCGAGCCGCCCCGCGCCACCGGCATCGAGCCGGGCTGGATCACGCCCGGAGGCGGCTTGCGGCTGCGCCCGGACCTGTGGCCGGAACGCGGCGGCATGGACGGGTTCTTCATCGCGCGCTTGCGGAAATCCGCCGAGCGGACCTAAGGTTGCGCCGTCCTAGTGAATGTTGCCCATGACCGATAGCACCGTCGCGCCCCGGGGATTCCTGCGCCGCCCCGAACCCAAGGCCATCGGCCATCCCGGCCGCGGCGAACAGATCGCCGCGGGTACCTTGCACCTGGGCGGCATCACGCTCTCGGGCGATTTCTTCGCCGCCGACCTGCCCGCCAGCGTCGCGGCCGAACTGGCCGGCTTCGGCTGGCTCGACGATCTTGCCGCCGTGGGCACGCCCCGTGCCCGCGCCATCGCCCAGGACCATGTGCTGCGCTGGCTGCGCCGGCATCGTCAGCCGCAGCCCGAGACGCCGGAATGGGCGCCCCAGGTCGCCGGGCGGCGGGTGCTGCGCTGGATCTTCCATGCCGGGATGATCCTGCCGGGCCTGGACCGCGACGGGGCCGAGCCCTATTTCCGCGCCCTCGACCAGCACCTGCTTCACCTGCGCGACAGATGGTTCGACAGCACCGACGGGCTGTGCCGGATCGAGGCGCTGGCGGGGCTCGCCATCGGCGCCATGTCGCTGCGCGACCGCCAGGCCCTGGCGCAGCCGGCGCTGATCGCCCTGGCCGAAGAGGCCGACGCCATGGGCGTCGCCACCCTGTCCGAGGCGCGCGCGCCCGAATCGCTGCTGGAGGCGATGGCGCTGCTGGTCTGGGCGCAGGAGGTCGCCGAAGAGGTGGGGCTGGACTGCCCGCCCGAGCTGCGCGCCATCATCGCCGAGATCGCGCCGATCCTGCGGGCGCTGCGCCATGCCGACGGCGCGCTGCCCAGCTTCCATGGCGGCGGGCGCGGCGCGGCCGGGCGGCTCGACCGCTGCCTGCGCGCGGCCGAAGGCCCCGCCCTGCCGGCCAGCGGGCTGGCCATGGGCTTTGCCCGCATGGCGCGGGCCCGCACCACGCTGATCCTGGATGCGGCGCCGCCGCCCGGCGGTCCGGCGGCGGTGCGCGCCCATGCCTCGACCCTGGCCTTCGAACTGACCGTGGCGCGCCAGCCCTTGATCGTGAATTGCGGCCCCGGCGACGGCTTCGGCCCGCTCTGGGCCAGGGCCAGCCGCGCCACGCCCTGCCATTCGGCGCTGTGCCTGGCCGGCCTGTCCTCGTCGCGGCTGAACCCGAACCGGCAGGAGGGCGAGCCCGACATCCTGACCGAGCGTCCCGACCTGGTCTGGGCCGGCGATTGCGACGCGCTGGGCAACCTGACCGCCCCGGATTGCGGCCCGGCGCATTCGCCGGAACCGGCGCATCTGCTGGCCGGCCATGACGGCTGGCTGGCCAGCCACGGGCTGACGCATCTGCGCGAGCTATGGCTCGACCCCGACGGCATGGGCCTCAAGGGCGAGGATTCGCTGGCGGCGCTGGATGCCAGCGCCCAGGCCCGGCTGGACCAGGTCCGTCCGGAGGAGGGGCTGGCCTTCGACATCCGCTTCCACCTGCACCCCGAGGTCCAGGCCCGCCAGCAGGGGCAGGACATCCACCTGACCCTGCCGGGTGGCGAGGAATGGCTGTTCACCCATGACGGCGTGGGGCAGCTGCGGCTGGAGGCGTCCTGCCTGCTCGACCGCGCCCTGGCCGAGCCGCGCCCCTCGCGGCAGATGGTGATTTCCGCGCATCTGCTGGGCCGGGCGATCCAGATCGGCTGGACCTTGGCGCGTTCCGGGGGTAGGTGACGGGCCAAATCCGCCATCCACCGCACGGGGCTACCGACCGATGACCGACCGCATTCCGCTGAAGCGCGCGCTGATTTCCGTTTCCGACAAGACCGGGCTGATCGATTTCGCGCGGGCGCTTTCGGCGCGGGGCGTCGAGATCCTGTCCACCGGCGGCACCGCCAAGGCGCTGCGCGAGGCGGGGCTGAGCGTGGTGGACGTGGCCGACGTGACCGGCTTTCCCGAGATGATGGACGGCCGGGTCAAGACGCTGCACCCGGTGGTCCATGGCGGTCTCTTGGCGCTGCGCGACAACGAGGAGCACATGGCCGCCGCCCGGTCGCACAGGATCGGCATGATCGACCTGCTGGTCGTCAACCTGTATCCGTTCGAGGCGACGGTGGCCAAGGGCGCCGCCCATGACGATTGCATCGAGAACATCGACATCGGCGGTCCGGCGATGATCCGCGCCGCCGCCAAGAACCACGCCTTCGTGACGGTGGTGGTCGATGTCGAGGATTACGCCGCCGTGCTGGCCGAGCTTGACGCCAATGACGACCGCACCAGCCTGGCCTTCCGCCAGCGGCAGGCGCAGATCGCCTATGCCCGGACGGCCGCCTATGACGCCGCGGTCTCGACCTGGATGGCCGGCGCCATCGGCGAGGAAACGCCGCGCCGGCGCAGCTTTTCGGGCCAGCTTGCGCAAAGCCTGCGCTATGGCGAGAACCCGCACCAGTCCGCCGCCTTCTACAAGGACGGCTCGGACCGGCCGGGCGTCGCCACCGCGCGGCAATGGCAGGGCAAGGAGCTTTCCTACAACAACATCAACGACACCGACGCCGCCTTTGAACTGGTGGCCGAGTTCGACCCGGCCCAGGGCCCGGCGGTGGCGATCATCAAGCACGCCAACCCCTGCGGCGTGGCCCGCGGCGACAGCGCCGTCGATGCCTATCGGCGCGCTTTCGACTGCGACCGCACCTCGGCCTTCGGCGGCATCATCGCGCTGAACACCACGCTGGACGCCGAGACCGCGCAAGCGATCACCGAGATCTTTACCGAGGTGGTCATCGCCCCCGACGCCAGTGACGAGGCGAAGGAAATCTTCGCCGCCAAGAAGAACCTGCGCCTGCTGACCACCGGCGGGCTGCCCGATCCGGCCGCGCCGGGGCTGGCCTTCCGCCAGGTCGCCGGCGGCTTCCTGGTGCAAGGCCGCGACAACGGCCGCATTCTGCCCGCCGACCTGAAGGTGGTGACCAAGCGCCAGCCGACCGATCAGGAACTGGCCGACCTGCTTTTCGCCTGGACCGTGGCCAAGCATGTGAAGTCGAACGCCATCGTCTATGCCCGCGACCTGGCGACCGTCGGCATCGGCGCCGGCCAGATGAGCCGCGTCGATTCGACCCGCATCGGCAAGCGCAAGTCCGAGGATATGGCCGAGGCGCTGGGCCTCGCGCAGGCGCTGACCATCGGTTCCTCGGTGGCCTCTGACGCCTTCTTCCCCTTCGCGGACGGGGTCGAGGCGCTGGCGGCGGCGGGCGCGCGGGCGGTGATCCAGCCCGGCGGCTCGATGCGCGACGCCGAGGTGATCGAGGCCGCGGACCGGCTGGGCCTGGCCATGGTCTTTACCGGCCAGCGGCATTTCCGCCACTGATGGCCGAGACCGCGACCCCCAAGCCGCGGAAAAGCCCGGCGGCCCGGAAGCGGCGCTCGAAAAAGCCGCCGCCGCCGCGCGTCGGGCGCAATGTGGCGCTGGTGGCGGGGCTGGTCTTCCTGCTGGATCAGGCACTGAAATACCTGGTCGTGCATGTGCTGCGGCTGGACCAGCTGCGCGAGATCGACGTGATCGACCCCTGGCTGAACCTGCGCATGGCCTGGAACCAAGGCATGAATTTCGGCCTGTTCGCCAGCGATGTCGAGGTGATGCGCTGGGTGCTGATCGCCATCGCCCTGGCCGTCTGCCTCTGGGTCGGGATCTGGGTCGGACGCGCCAAGCCCTCGCGCTTTGCCCAACTTTCGGCCGGGCTGCTGATCGGCGGCGCGCTGGGCAATGTCGTGGACCGGCTGACCTATGGCGCGGTCGCGGATTTCCTGAACATGTCGCTGCCGGGCTGGCGCAACCCCTATAGCTTCAACGTGGCCGATATCGCGATCTTCCTGGGTGCGCTGGGACTGGTGCTGCTGCCGCCGGAAAAGAAGCCCGAGCCCAGGAAACGCCGCGCCCCGGCCAAGCCGCGGGCGCCGAAACCCCGCCCCGCGAACGGCGAACCGACGCTGCCCGGCGAGGATGCGCAGGCGGAACTGGCGCTGGACGACAAGACCCGTGACGAGCCCGGCAATACGCGCTAAGAACGGGCCGGAAGAACAAGAGGGACGGAAGATGCGGGCGATCGCGCTGACCATGACCACGCTGCTGCTGGCCGCTTGCAGCAGCGATCCGCGTCTGATGAACACCAGCGCCGGCCGCTCCAGCCCTGACGAGTTCTCGATCCTGCCGACCAGGCCCTTGCAGATGCCGGCCGACCTGAACGTGCTGCCGACACCGACGCCGGGGGGCGGCAACATCACCGATCCGACGCCCCATGCCGATGCCGTAGCGGCGCTGGGCGGCAATCCCGGCCAGCTTTCCGCCCAGGGCGTCGGCGCCGCGGACGCGGCGCTGATCGCCCATGCCTCGCGGCTGGGCCGCGACCCGGCGATCCGCCAGACCACCGCGCAAGAGGATCTGGCCTGGCGCAGCCGCCATTCCCGCCGCGCGCTCGAGGTGCTGGCGCGGACCAATGTCTATTACCGCGCCTATGACTCGATGACGCTGGACAGCTGGACGGAGCTGGAGCGGTGGCGGCCGACCGGCGTGCAACTGCCCGCCGCGCCCCCGCGCGGCATGAGCCGGGGCGGCGAGATGGTCCGGCCCAGCGTCCGCGACCGCGTGCCGATCCTGCGCGAGGACTGATCGCCCCCGATCACGCCGAGATGAGGGGCGGCAGGCTTGCGCGCACCCGCGCACAAGGGCAGGTTCATGGCGCGACCCGGAACCGGAGCCTGCCCATGACCATCCTGACCCGACTTGCACCGCTTGCGCTCATGCTGGCCGCATCGCCCGCGCTGGCGGAAATGCCCGAGGGAATCAGCCATTTCACCCTGGATAACGGCCTTGAAGCCGTGGTGATCGAGGATCATCGCGCCCCGGTCGTCGTGCAGATGCTGTGGTATCGCATCGGCTCGGCCGACGAGCAGCCGGGCAAGTCCGGCATCGCGCATTACCTGGAGCACCTGATGTTCAAGGGCACCGACAAGCTGGGACCGGGCGAGCTTTCCAGGACCGTGACCGCCAATGGCGGCATGGACAACGCCTTTACCAGCTATGACTTCACCACCTATTTCCAGCGCATCGCCAGCGACCGGCTGCCGCTGATCATGGAGATGGAAGCCGACCGCATGGCCAATCTGAAGATCGGCGAGGACGACTGGCAGGCCGAGCGGCAGGTGGTGCTGGAGGAACGCTCGCAGCGCACCGACAGCGACCCCGGCGCGCAATTCGCCGAGGAACGCAGCGCCGTGCAGTTCTACAATCACCCTTACGGCCGCCCGGTAATCGGCTGGCGGCAGGAGATGGAGGGGCTGACGCGCGAGGACGCCATCGCCTGGTATGACGCGCATTACGCCCCGAACGCCGCCGTTCTGGTCATCGCCGGCGACGTGACGGCCGAGCAGGTCCGGGAGCTGGCGGAAGAATATTACGGCCTTATCCCGCCCAAGCCCGATGCCGCTCGCAAGCCGCGCCCGCAGGAACCGATCCAGCGCTCGCCCCGGCGGATCGAGCGGGTGGATGCCCGCGTCGCCCAGCCGGTGATGATCCGCAGCGTGATCGCACCCGAACGCAACCGGGGCGAACAGCAGCAGGCCGCGGCGCTGACCGTGCTGGCCAACCTGCTGGCGGGTTCCAGCCAGACCTCGGTCCTGGCCCGCGACCTGGTTCTGACCGGCAAGGCGCTTTACGTGAATGCCTCCTATGACGGGTTCGCGGTCGATCCGACCACCTTCGCGATCTCGATGGTGCCGGCGCCGGGCGTGTCGAATGCCGAGGCCGAGGCGGCGCTGGACGCGGCGCTGGCGAAATTCCTGGCCGATGGCCCCGATCCCGCGCAGCTGGAGCGGGTCAAGACCCGGATCCGCGCCGGCCGCGTCTATGCCCAGGATTCGGCGCATGGCCGGGCCTATGACTATGGCCAGGGCCTGGCCACCGGCCTGACCGTCGAGGACGTGAACGACTGGCCCGACATCCTGGCCGCCGTCACCCCCGAGGACATCCGGGCCGCCGCGAAACTGGTGCTGGAAAGCCGGGCCAGCGTCACCGGCTGGCTGCTGCCGCCGCCGGAGGCGCCGGTCGAGGCCCGCGCCGATTCCGCGCCCGAACCCGTCTCTGCCGATACCGACAATCCGGGAGAAGCCGAATGATCCGCGCCCTTGCCGCCCTTGCCTTCGTCGCGCTGGCCGCGCTGCCGGCCAGCCTTCAGCAGGCCCGCGCCATCGAGATTCAGCAGATCACCTCGCCCGGCGGCATCACGGCCTGGCTGGTCGAGGATCACTCGATCCCCTTCACCGCGCTGTCCTTGATGTTCCGGGGCGGCGCCAGCCTGGACGCGCCGGGCAAGCGCGGCCAGATCAGCCTGATGACCGCGCTGCTGGAAGAAGGCTCGGGCCAGATGGACTCGGTGCAATATGCCGAGGCGGTCGAGGGGCTGGGCGCACAGAACCGTTTCGATGTCGGTGACGACGCGCTGACCGTCAATGCCCGCATGCTGACCGAGAACCGCGATGAGGCGGCCGAATTGCTGCGCCAGGCACTGGCCGAGCCGCGCTTCGACCCCGATGCCGTCGAACGGGTGCGGGCGCAGCTGCAGGCGGTGATCCGCGCCGAGGCGACCGACCCGAACGCCATCGCCAGCAAGGAGCTGGCGCGGCAGGCCTGGGGTGAGCATCCCTATGCCAGCTCGATCAACGGCACCGCCGAATCGGTGGCGGCGCTGAGCCGCGACGACCTGATCGCGGCCAAGGACCGCGTTCTGGCCCGCGACCGCGTGGTGGTGGCGGCCGCTGGCGATATCAGTGCCGAGGAACTGGGCCGGCTGATCGACAAGGTGCTGGGCGGGCTGCCCGAGCAGGGCTCGGCCCCGCTGCCGGACAAGGCCCGGCTGCAACTGACCGGCGGGGTGACGGTGATCGACTGGGACAGCCCGCAGACGGTGGTCAGCTTTGCCCAGCCCGGCCTGCCCATGTCCGACCCGGATTACTTCGCCGCCTATGTCGCCGATCACATCCTGGGCGGCGGCGGCTTTTCCTCGCGGCTGATGGACGAGATCCGCGAAAAGCGCGGGCTGACCTATGGCGTGCGCACCGGCCTTGCGAACGGCGTCTATGGCGAGACCTGGCAGGGCGGCATGGCCAGCGCCAACGACAAGGTGGCCGAGGCGGTCGGCCTGATCCGCCAGGAATGGGACCGGTTCGCCCAGGGCGGCGTGACGGAAAAGGAACTGGCCGATGCCAAGACCTATCTGACTGGCGAATATGCGCTGCGCTTCGACGGCAACGGCAAGATCGCCGGCATTCTGGCCGGGATGCAGCTGATCGGCCTGCCGGCGGATTACGTCAACACCCGCAACGGCAAGATCGAGGCGGTGACGGCCGCGGACGTGCAGCGCGTCGCCAAGCGCCTGCTGCATGCCGGCCAGATCCGCTTCGTTCTGGTCGGCCGGCCCGAGGGTATCGACGCCACCAATTGACGAATCCTTTCCCGGCGCAGCGGGAAATGCTAGATCTGGGGGCATGAACAATCACGACCCCCAGATGCGCCCCGTGATCCGGCAGCTGGACGAGGCCGCCGCCAACCGCATCGCGGCGGGCGAGGTGGTCGAGCGCCCGGCCTCGGCGGTCAAGGAACTGGTCGAGAATGCGCTGGATGCCGGGGCCGCGCGGGTGGACATCGCCATCGCCAAGGGCGGCAAGGCGCTGATCCGCGTCAGCGACGACGGCTGCGGCATGACGGCCGAGGATCTGCCGCTGGCCCTGGCCCGGCACGCGACCAGCAAGATCGACGGCAGCGACCTGCTGGACATCCGCAGCTTCGGCTTTCGCGGCGAGGCGCTGCCCAGCCTGGGCGCGGTGGGCCGGCTGTCGATCACCAGCCGCGCCGCCGGCCATGACGGCGCGCAGATCGCCGTCACGGGCGGGCGCATCGGCCCGGTCAAGCCCGCCGCCGGCAATCGCGGCACCGTGGTCGAGCTGCGCGACCTGTTCTTTGCCACCCCGGCGCGGCTGAAATTCCTGCGCTCGGACCGGGCCGAGACCCAGGCCGTGGCCGAGGTCGTCCGCCGCCTGGCCATGGCCGAACCCTATGTCGGCTTCACCCTGACCGACGAGGACGAGGGCCGGTTGCTGTTCCGCGCCGATGCCGAGCAGGGCGAGCTGTTCGGCGCCCTGCAGACCCGGCTCGCGCGCGTCATGGGTCGCGAGTTCATCGACAACACCCTGCCCATCGACGCGACGCGCGACGGCATCACCCTGACCGGCTTTGCCGCGCTGCCGACCTATTCGCGCGGCGCGGCGGTGGCGCAGCATCTTTACGTCAACGGCCGGCCGGTGCGCGACAAGCTGCTGACCGGGGCGCTGCGGGCGGGCTATATGGACGTGCTGGCCTCGGGGCGGCATCCGGCAGCGGTGCTGTTTCTGGCCTGCGACCCGCACCAGGTCGACGTGAACGTGCATCCTGCCAAGGCCGAGGTCCGGTTCCGCGAACCCGGCATTGCCCGCGGGCTGGTGGTTTCTGCCTTGCGTCACGCGCTGGCGGGGGCGGGGCATCGCAGCTCGTCCACCGTGGCCGCGGCGGCGCTGGGAGTGGCGCGGGCGGAACCCGTTTCCGAGCCGCCGCGCCGCTATCAGGCGCATTACGGCCCCGCCCGCCCCTCGGCCCCGGCCATCGCCGCCAGCCTGGCCTTTCAGGCGCCGGGTTTCGCCGAGGCGCCGACCGCAAGGGTCGAGCCGGAGCCCGAAGCGTCGGTCGAGGCGCCGCTCGGCGCCGCCCGCGCGCAATTGCACGAGAACTGGATCATCGCCCAGACCGCCGATGGCATCGTCATCGTCGACCAGCATGCCGCGCATGAGCGGCTGGTCTATGAGCGGCTGAAGGCGCAGCTTGATGCCAGCGGCATCGCCAGCCAGGCCCTGCTGATCCCCGAGATCGTCGAGCTGTCCGAATCCGACGCCCAAAGCATCCTGGCCATCGCCGAGGATCTTGCCGCGCTGGGGCTGGTGATCGAGCCCTTCGGCGGCGGCGCCGTGGCGGTGCGCGAGGTGCCGGCGCTGATCCAGCGCCTGGACGCCCGGCGGCTGATCCGCGACATCCTGGACGACCTGGCCGATCAGGGCGCATCGGACCGGCTGCGGGCGCGGGTCGATGCGGTGCTGTCCTCGATGGCCTGCCACGGCTCGGTGCGCTCGGGCCGGCGCATGTCGGCGGAGGAGATGAACGCACTTCTGCGCGAGATGGAGCGGGTGCCGAAATCCGGCCAATGCAACCACGGCCGCCCGACCTGGATCGAGTTGAAGCTGGCGGATATCGAGCGGCTTTTCGGGCGATGATCGCCTCGCACCGGCATCGCTATGTCCTTGTCCATATTTCGAAAACCGGCGGCACCGCGCTGGGGTTGGAGATGCGTGTCGGGCAAGGATGACATCATCCCATCCGACACGCCCAAGGGCCGCAACCGCCGCCGCGTCAAGAACCTGGCCACGCGCGTGCGGTTGTCAGAGCCTTCGACGATGGCCGATATTCAAGGCCCGGTCGATCCAGCCGCCCTGGCGGATTGCCTGGTCTTTACCCTGGTGCGGCCCCCCCCTGGGTGCAGGCGCCGAGCGATCATTCCTGGCTGGGCGGGCGGGGCTTTGCGCCCCTCTCGGTGCGGCCGGCCGAGGCGGCGGGCTTTGCCGATTTCCTGCGCGACCCGATGACGCAGGCGCGGCTGTCGATCCCGACGCGGCCTTACCTGACCGGACCGCAGGGCGAATCCCCGGCGCCCTGCCCGAAGCTCGAACATCTCAGTGCCGACCTGCCCCGGCTTGAGGCCCGCTTGGGCTTTTCCCCGCACCGGCTGCCGCATGAGAACCGCCCGGACCATGGCGATTGGCGCGCGGCCAAGGACGCCGAGACGGCCGGCATCGTCGCATGCGCCGCGGCCGAGGGCATCGCCCGCTTCAGCCATCGCTTCGATCCCGATTGACCCCGGCGCCGCTCGGGGCGACAAATGGATAGTCCCGGAGGTGCCGCCATGCTGGAAATCAGCCCCGAAAAGATCGCCCATGTCATCATCCGCGCCCGCGAATACGACAGCGGCATCAACCCCTGGGCGCATAGCGGGCATCGCAAGGGCCATGGCACGCAGACCGAGCTGGCCGAGTTCATCGCCAGCCTGAACGAGGACGAGCAGGCCAGCCTGGTCGCGGTGATGTGGATCGGCCGCGACACCTTCGGCCCCGAGGATCTGGACGAGGCGATCGAGACCGCCAAGGCCGAGCGCAGTACCCCCACCGAGGACTACCTGATGGGCGAGCCGCAGCTGGCCGACTATCTGGAAGCCGGGATGGAGGCGCTTGGTATCTCGCCCGAAGATGCCGAGGACGCGTTGCAGCGCCCGGTCTAGCCATCCGGTCCCTGGCAAGGAACAGCGGCGATTCCGCACCACACCAGCGACGGCCAAGGACTGCGAAAGCGGTCGCAGGTTCCCCGGCCCCGGTCCGGCCGCATGACCGGGACCGGCGGTCGCCGCCCCGCCCGGCAATCGGGCGCCTGGGCCCTGGCCAGGTTGCGAAGGCGCGCCCGCCGTCAGTCCCGCGCCAGCCGGATCAGTTCGCCCGCATCGGTCAGGACCAGCAGCGCCCCGTCCGGCGCCAGTTCGATGTCGCGCACCCGGCCGATGCCTTCCAGCAGGCGCTGCTCTCCGGTCACGCGATCGCCCTCGATGCGCAGCCGCACCACCGCGCCGGCCTGCAAGCCGCCGATCAGCGCGTCGCCTTGCAGTTCCGGGAACATGGCACCCTGATAGAACAGCATGCCGCTGGGCGCGATCACCGGATCCCAGTAATAGACCGGCTGCTCCATCCCCTCGCGCTGGGTGATGCCCCGGCCGATTGGGGCGCCGCTGTAATCCTGACCATAGGTGATCACCGGCCAGCCATAGTTGCGCCCGGCCTGCGGCAGGTTGAGCTCGTCGCCGCCCTGCGGCCCGTGTTCGACGGTCCATAGCCGGCCCTGCCCGTCCAAGGCCGCCGCCTGGATGTTGCGATGGCCCCAGGACCAGATTTCGGGCCGGGCCTGCCCGTCTCTGAACGGGTTGCCGGGCGCGGGGCTACCGGTGACGGGGTCGATGCGCAGCACCTTGCCCAGATGCGTGCCCAGATCCTGCGCCAGTTGCCGCGGCTCGGGGCGCGAGCGTTCGCCGGTGGTGACAAACAGCTGGCCCTGCCGGTCGAAGACCAGGCGCGAGCCGAAATGCAGGGTCGAATCCCAGGCCGGCTCCTGCCGGAAGATCACCCGCATCTCTTCCAGCGCGGTGCCATCGGCCGACAGCCGACCGGTGCCGACCGCGGTGGCGTTGCGGCCATTGCCGCGCGGCTCGGAAAAGCTGAACCAGACCTGCCGCGTCCGGTCAAAATCCGGGGCCACCGCCACGTCCAGAAGCCCGCCCTGGCCGCGGGCATCGGCCTCGGGCATGCCCTGGATCGGCTGGGACAGCTGGCCATCACGGTACAGCCGCAGCGTGCCGGTGCGTTCGGTGATCAGCAGGCCGCCATCGGGCAAAAGCGCCATGCCCCAGGGATTGCTGAGCCCACGGATCAAGGGGGTCCGGGCCATGGGGATCTGCTGGCGGATCTCGGGGGCGCGGGTCTGGCCCGGAAAGGCCGGGCTCTGCCCGCTGGCATTCGGCGGGCGGTCGTTCAGCTCGGCCAGCGCCGGCGGGGCGGCAAGGCACAGGGCAAGGCTGGCGGCAATGGCGGCGGGTCGCGTCATCATGGTCGCATCCGTCTGACTGGGGTTTGCGGCCCAACGTCCCGGCCGCCGCTTGCGTTCCCGGCCGGGGGTCAAGGCGCGGTCAGATGGTCCCGGAACAGCGCCGCTGCCCTGCCCCAAGCCCCCTCGTCGATGCGGTCGAGGCGCTTCAGAACCGGCAACAGCTGCCCGGCATAATCCAGCGCGCTTTCGCGCGGCAAGAGCGAGGGCAGGTTGTCGATCGCCATCACGTCCAGCGGCGGGTGCGCGGCGACACGGACCACCGGCCGGTGCCAGTCGGTCGCGCGATCATAGACCTTGACCGGGTTGAAATCGCTGGAGGGATCGCAGGCGACGTCACCGATCACCGTCAGCGCCCGGCCGGGCCCGACCGCCTCGGGCGGCACCAGAACCGGGGTCTGCGGCCCGGCCAGGATGCAATTGACGAACAGCTCATGCGCCAGGATCTCGGGGAAGGGGCCGCCGCCGGCCGTCTCGGCCATGTCCCATTTCGTGACCCGCACCCCCATGCGGCCCAGCAGGTCCGAAGCGCCGCTGCCCACCCTCCCCAGCGCGCCCACCACGATGGCATGCGGCCGCGGCGCGCCGGTCGCGTCCAGCTCGGCCCGCAGCTCGTCCAGCATCGCCTCTTGCGAGGGCCAGGCGGCGACCGGCCCGCAGAGGCTGCCGCGCCGCTGCGCCGCCCAAGCCTTCAGCGAGACCGCTGCCCCGGCGAAACCGGCCCAATAGCCGAAGGCCGCCAGCCGCCGGCCGCTTTCGTCGGTCAGGTATTCCAGGTCATAGAGCGCGCCGCCGCCGTCGCGAAACCGGCGCAGCAGCGCCAGCCCGGCCGGCTGGCCCTTGTAGGCATGGCCGAACATGATGTGGCGATGCGCCAGGGGCGTGCCGTCCTCGGGCAGTTCCTTGAGGCCAAAGACGATGGCCTCGGCCGGGGCGCCGGGCCATGAAGCCGCGGGCGCGATCTCGGCCCCGGCCGCGGCATAATCGGCGACGGGCAGGACACGATGCGGGCTTTCCTCGACCGTGACGCGAAAGCCCTGCGCGATCAACTCGCCCACGCCTGCCGGGGTGATGCCGACCCGCTGTTCATTGGCGCGGCTTTCCGCGCGGACCCAGAGATGAACCATACGCACCCTCCTTTCCGGTCGAGGCTAGGGAAATGGCGCCTGCACGGCAAGCGAGGGCCGCCTGGCGCCGCGGAACGGTCCCTGTCCGGCCGCGTCGATGCGGGTGACGGCCTGGGCTATGGGCTCGACGATCACCGCCATGGCGAAGGCGGTGGCATGGATCATGCGCTCGCCGTCCAGCGCCAGGGCGACGTGGCCGGGCCAGAACAGCAGGTCGTTGCGGCGGATCGCGCCGTCGGCCGGGGGAAAAGCGGCTTCCTGCATGTCGCTGTCGCCCGGACAGGGCACGGCGCAGGCCGCCAGCGCAGCCTGCGCCAGGCCCGAGCAGTCGATGCCGCAGCGGCTGTTGCCCCCCCACAGATAGGGCGTGCCCAGGAAACGCTCGGCCACCGCGGCGGGGTCGCGCTCGGCCCGGTCCGAGATATGCTGCGCCGGCACCCAGCCGCCCTGCGCCAGCCGGGCGAAACCGTCCCGCATGGCGACGACCGTCAGCCGCGCGCCCAGCGACAGCCGCATCTGCTCGGGGGTTTTCATGTCCGGCTCGGCATAGACATGGGTGGCCGGGGCGCTGACCCGGTGGGTGATGGCCGGCATCTGCCGGCTCAACCCCTCGGCCCGGACCCAGCCACAATAGCCGTCGGCCGCCGCCTGCACGAAGGCCCAGCCCTCGGCCTGTTCCAGCTGCACCAGGTCGGCGCCGAAATTCAGCTGGCGGTCGCGGGCGCCGCAGGGCGCGCGGCACAGATCGGCCAGCGGCGCGGCCAACCGCATCGGCTGCCCGGGGGTATAGGCCGGACGCTCCAGGATGCCGCGCAGGGATTCCAGCGCGACCCGCTCGGTCGCCGGGGTCAGCCGGCGGTCGGCAGGCGCGGTCATCGCAGGATTTCCGGCAGGGCGTGCAGGATGGCGCGCATGGCCTGGCCCGCCCCGCCCTTGGGCCGGCCAGGCGCGGCGCTTGGCTGCCAGCCATAGATGTCGAAATGCGCATAGGCCCGCGCCCGACCGGCAAAGCGGCGCAGGAACAGCGCCGCAGTGATCGCCCCGGCAAACCCGCCCGAGGGTGCATTGTCCAGATCAGCGATGGCCGGCTCGATCATCGCCTCATAGGGTTCCCAGAAGGGCAGGCGCCAGACCGGGTCGCCATGGGCCCGGCCAGCGCCCTGGATCGCGGCCGCCAGCGCGTCGTCGTCGCAGAAGAAGGGCGGCAGTTCGGGGCCAAGCGCCACGCGGGCGGCGCCGGTCAGCGTCGCCATCGACACCAGCAACTCCGGCGCCTCCTCCTCCGCCAGCGCCAGCGCATCGGCCAGCACCAGCCGGCCCTCGGCATCGGTATTGTTGACCTCGACCGTCAGGCCCTTGCGGCTGATCAGGATGTCGCCGGGGCGGAAAGCATTGGCAGAAATGGCGTTTTCCACCGCCGGGATCAGAATGCGCAGCCGCATGTCGCGATGCAGGCCCAGCCGGGCCAGGGTCTCGGCCAGGCCCAGCACATTGGCCGCGCCGCCCATGTCCTTCTTCATCAGCGCCATCGAGGCGGCCGGCTTGATGTCCAGCCCGCCGGTATCGAAACAGACCCCCTTGCCGACCAGCGTCAGCCGCGGCCCCTCGCCCGGAAAGCGGATGTCGATCAGCCGCGGGGGCTGCGCGCCGGCCCGGCCGACGGCGTGGATCATGGGAAAGTTGCGAGTGATCAGATCGTCGCCGCCAATCACCTCGATCCCGGCGCCATGCCGCAGGGCCAGGTCGCGGGCCGCCTGTTCCAGCTCGCCCGGCCCCATGTCCGAGGCCGGGGTGTTGATCAGGTCGCGCGCCAGATACTCGCCCGCGGCCATGGCGATCAGCCGGTCGCGGTCCAGCCCCTCGGGACAGACAAGGCGGGCGCCGGGCGCCTCGATCCGCTTGTAGCGGTCAAAGCGATACTGCGCGAAAAGCCAGCCCAGGGCGCCCAGGCCCAGATCGAAATCCTGGGGGAAATTCGCCAGATGCCAATTGCCGGCAGGCAGCACCTCGGCCGCCCGCGCCAGCGCAAAGCGTTCGCGCGCGGGGCGATCCGCGGGCTGGGGGCCAAGGCCGAACAGCGCGCCGCCAAGCCCGCCATCCGGCAAGGGAAGCAGGCAAACCTGGCCGGGCTTGGCCGCAAAACCCTGCGCCTTGGCCCAGGTCGCGGCCAGGGGGCCGATGTCGGGGGGCAGATCCGGCCCGGCATCGCCCGACCGGACCAGCCAAAGCGGAAGCGAGGGGGCATCGGGATCGGCAAATCGGGGTATCATCGGCATTTTCGTGACCTTCTGTCCTTTGCGGCACCCTAACGCCCCGGCCAAGGGCTGCAAGGGCGCGTTCGTTCAAGGGGATTCCGGCGAATCCCACAGCTGGGTCAACGACCGGTTGCCGATCCGCTCAAGCCTGCGGGTGGTGGCAGCAAGCGCCGGATCGTCCTGGCGTTCCGCGCAAGCGCCGACATCTATGGCGACACCGGCCAGGGTGACGAGCCCGACCTGCCAAGCCAATCGCGAAAGCTGGTCGGCGTTGGCGACGACGACCCCCAGGTCGCCCCGCTGCGAGGCTGCCACCGTGCGGCCGAGCGCAAGCGCAAGCTGTTCCAGCGCCGCACCGATAATCCGGCCCGCCGCGGGTTCCCCCAGTTCACGAACGATCTGTTCAAGCCTTTGCACGTCGATCCGAACGGTCTCGTCCATGCTCAGAACTGCAATCTTCGTCATTCCCGCTCCCATCTGGGCTTTCTGTCGCGCCGAGGCGCAAGCTGGCACCAATCCATCAAGAAAAGGTTATACAGCGCGCGCTAAACCACTCGAACTTTATCGGTTCAGCCGCTATCACTCTTGCGATCGGTAGATGAGGATAGGAATGAAAGAAGCACGTCCACTGCCGCTGTATCTGGTCCAGCGCTACCACGGCTGGCGCGCCACAGCCTTTGTCGAAAATCGTGTCTGGTATCGCCGCCTGGCCGAGGACGGCCAGCATCCCCGCGCCATGGTCATCGCCTGTTGCGATTCGCGCGTTCATGTGACCTCGATCTTCGGGGCGGATACAGGTGAGTTCTTCATTCACCGCAACATCGCGAATCTGGTTCCGCCCTATGCGCCGGACGGTGAGCAGCATGGAACCTCGGCCGCGGTCGAATATGCGGTGAACACGCTCAAGGTCGCCCATGTGGTCGTGGTGGGACATACCAATTGCGGCGGCGTGCAGGGATGCCATGCCATGTGTTCCGGCCATGCGCCCGAGCTCGAGGAAAAATCCAGCTTTGTCGGCCGCTGGATGGACATCCTGCGACCGGGTTACGAGCGCGTGGCGACGCTGCCGCCCGAACAGCAGATTCGCGGGCTCGAACGGCAGGCCGTCCTGGTTTCGCTTGAAAACCTGATGACCTTTCCCTTTGTGAAAACCGCAGTCGAATCAGGGAACCTGTCCTTGCACGGAGTCTTGCACGACATCGCCGAGGGAACGCTGGAACAATACGATCATCAGGCTGGGGGATTCACGCCGGTCATCTGAGTCCGCCCGCCGCACCGACATCGGCCGGTTGCAGATGCGGCCGGGAAAGTCCGGCCTCGGAAGCGCAAAGGCCCTGCGCCGAGTGGTTGTTCCGGTTCAGTTCACGATGAATTCGGCATGCAGCGCCCCAGCGGCATGAACCGCCTTCAAGATATCAATCATGTCGCGGGGCCTGATGCCCAGGGCGTTGAGCCCCGCGACCACCTCGGACAAGGATGATTCACCGGATATTTCGGCAAAGCCGATCCCCGGTTCCTGGGTGATTTCGGCCTGCGTCCTGGGCAGAACCACGGTTTCTCCCGGAGAGAAGGGATTCGGTTGCGACACGACAGGTGTTTCCCGCACCCGCAGGGTCAAGTTGCCCTGGGAAACCGCCACCCGCGAGATGCGCACATCCTCGCCCATGACAATAGTGCCAGATTTGTGATCGATGACGACGCGAGCGGCTGTCTCGGGCTCGACGGTGATATTCTCGATCTGTCCCATAAGCCGCGCCGGGTTGACCCGGCCCAAAACGGTCGAGTCGATCACGATGGTTCCCGAATCGACAAGCTCGGCCAGTCCACGTCCCAGCGTGCGATTGATCGCAGCCTCCACGCGGGCTGCTGTGGTGAAATCGGGATTCCTCAACGCCAGGCGCAGGTTTGTCATCTGCGAGAAATCGAAGGCCACCTCCCGCTCCACCCGCGCGCCCGAGGGGATGGTTCCTGTTGTCGGCACGCCTTGGACGACCGAGGCGGCTGCACCGGAGGCTTCCGTTCCTCCAGCCAGAACCGAGCCTTGCGCTACGGCGTATATTTCGCCGTCTGCCGCGCTCAGCGGCGTCATGACCAATGTGCCACCCAGCAGGCTTTTCGCATCGCCTATCGCGGCCACGCTGACATCGATCTGCGAACCGGCACGCGCAAAGGGCGGCAGGGTCGCTGTGACGATCACCGCCGCCACGTTCTTGGGCCGGAATGCTTCGTCAGTGACATTAACGCCCAGTCGTTCCAGCAATCCGGCCATGATCTCTTCGGTAAAAGGCGAGTTTCGCAAGCTGTCGCCCGAACCGCTCAGACCGACGACAAGGCCATAACCGACCAGATCGTTGCCCCGGACGCCGTCGATATTGGCCAGATCCTTGATCCGGACCGGCGCTGCGAGTCCGGGAGCGGCAAGGCCGAACAGGATCAGCAGAAGGCATAAAAACCTCATGACAGGTAGTCCGCGAGGCTGAGACGGGAAAGCCGAACCGTGATGGCATAGAGACTTTGAATCTTTGCTTCTGTTTCCTCCAAGGCAGTGGCGGTCTCAGCGGGGTCGGCACCGATCATGTTCGTGCGCGCGATGGATAGCGTTGTTGTTTCGGCCGAGTTTCTGGCCTGCGCCTGGGTGACGGCGGCTTGTTGTTGGCCCAGATCGGCGCGGGCAGCAGTCAATCCGATCGTTGCCTTGGCCAGTCGGACCCCGGCTTCGGAGAAAAGATCGCGCAAGGTCTTTGCGTCCATTGCCGGCCCGGCTTCCGAAGCATAGGCGATCATGGCCATTCCCTTGAGCGTGTCGCGCAGTTCCACCGAATTGGCCGAAAGATTGCTGTCGATCCGATGATCGGGCGAAATCAAGAACCGGGTACTGCCGTTATCGCTACCCCGGTAGACCGTGTCGGAAAAGCCCCCAGCCCCCTGTGGCGCAGCGAACCATGCGTCGATACGGTTTGCGATAGCCGCCGCCGTGGTCGCGCCAGAGACCGCGGTATTCAGCTCCGCGAGGATCGTTTCAAAACCGGTCAGTGCCGGACCGTCGGTCCGGTTGCCTGCAAAAAGATGTTGCCCGGCGCTGGTGGTGTTCAGGGTAGCAAGCATAGACTGGAAATCCCGGTTGATGCTGTCGGCACGCGCCCTCAGGTCATGCTCGTCCAGAATATTGGGCTCCGTCAGCAACCGGGGGCCGAGATCGTCCACGACATCGTGGATCTGCCCGAGCGCGGCCTGCATGCCGGCCAGCCGGGTTTGCGCTTCCGATGCGTTTTGCTGGAACGTGGTCAGCAGCTTCAGTCGGGATTCGATATGCGAGATCCCCGACAGATCCCCGCCCAGCGTCTTGGGAATATCCGATTTGTCCCCGGTCATCATTTCCTGGGTCAGCCGGTCCAGCCTGGCTTTCAGCCCCTGCTGCCCAAGGCGGAGTTGATAGGAACGGGAAAGATCGCCGATGGAATGAAAAGCGGTCATGTCAGCCTCAGGATAGTATCCAGCATGTCATTTGCGGTCTGAAAGACCTTGGCATTGGCGGCGTAGGCACGCTCCAAAGCGAGCAGGCTTTCCATTTCCTTGTCGCTGTCCACCCCCTCCGCCAGAAGGGCCGATTGGAGACCAGATTGACGCGAGCTGCTTTGCATGGCGCTGGCTTCGGCTCGGATACGATTCGTTGCAACAGCCGAAGACAGGTCTGCCGAAAGGCCCTGCAGGCCGCGTGGTGCGTCGGACAAGCTGGCCGAAGCCGGCGAACGCGTGGTCGAAATTGCCATACCGAGCCGATCAAGCAGCGCGCTTTCTCCCGAACTGCCGGGGTCGATCGCATTTATACCCGCGCGGATCCGCCAAAGTTGTCCGCCCGTTTCGGGGTTTGCCGCCCGGTTAACCGCAATGCGGCTGGCGAAGCCGGTTTCATCGGCAGAGCTGAAAGCGCCCTGGGAATCCGTGAACAGCCCTGGGTCGCCTGGATTCAGGGAAGGGTCGATCGCCGGATCGGACAACCTGTCGTATAGATCGCGGGCGAAAGCGTCGATCTGCTGCTGGTAAGCCGGGGCAATCTGGTCGCGAATGACAAAATTCGCTTCCAGACTGCCGCCGTTCCACATGGTTTTCTGCGGGTCGCCAAGTGGCTTGCCGTTCAGCGTCAGCGCAGAAAGCGCGCCGCTGGCCGCGGTCATATCGACAGTGATGCCGGAGACGGCGTCGAAGCCGATCCTGGCCGGCTCGGTGCCGTCCAGCAGGATGGCGCCGCCGGATGTGAACAGGGCAACCCGGCCATTTTCACGCGGTACCTCCTTGATAGGCACGATATCCGATACGCTGTCTATGATCGCCTGTCGCGCATCCATCAGCGACGAGGCATCCTTGCCCTGCGCGGTTACGGTGACGATCTGCGCATTCAGTTTCGCCACCTGTTCAAGCGCGGTGTTCAACCGCGAAACGTCATTCTTGATGGCCTGTTCCGCCTTGCCACGCTCGGCCTGGATGGTGGCGGAAATGCCGTTGACCTTGTTTGCCAGGACCGTGGCCGTATCCAGCACCGTCGCCAGCCGTGCTTCGCTGTCGGGCCTTGCGGCCGCACGGGTCAGCGCGGATTCGAAGTCGGTGAGAGTTTGGACCAGCGAGGATGCCTCGGTCCCGGTGCCGAAGGCCTGTTCCATGGTGGCGTGGAAGGCCGCCACGGTCCGGGTTGAACCGACATCCGCCAGAGCCAGGCGATTGTCGGCGATCAGCCCCGCCGTGACCGTTCGGCTGACGCCATCGATGCTCACGCCGCCACCGCGTTCTGCCAGGCGCGAGGACAGGTCGAGCTCTCTGCGCCCGTAGCCGGGCGTCAGCGCGTTCGCAATGTTGGAGGACACGACTTCCGTGCCCCGCGAAGCCGCGGTCAGCCCTGAAACGGCATTGGAGATGGCGGATGAAAGGCTCATTTACAAACTCCGTTTTCCGAGCGCGGGACAGGCTGAAGCACGCCGGCCAATGTCAGCGCTTGAGATTGGCGGTTTCCTGCAGCATCTCGTCGACGGTCTGGATGACCTTGGCGTTCGAGGTATAGGCGCGCTGGGTCTGGATCAGATCGGTCAACTCGGCCGCGACATCGGTGGTCGATGCCTCACGCGCATAGCCGGCGATCGCGCCAGTCGGACCGTCGCCGGCATCCCACAGGTAGAACGCACCGGATTGGGGCGAGATCTTGTAGGTCTGGTTGTCCATCGCGATCAGACCGTTCGGATTGGGAACATCCACCAGCGGCACCTGATACAGGGTCCGCGTGAAACCGGTGTCATAGGTGGCGCGAAGATGGCCACTTTCGTCGATCTCCAGCGCGGTCAGGTTCCCGACAGGCGAGCCGTTCTTGGTCACATTGGCCGGCGAGAAGCCGGCGCTGAGCTGGGTGATCCCCTGGCTGTCGCCATATCGGCCCAGGTTGATGGTCATCGGTCCGTTCGCGCCGGGGACGGTGAGAAGCCCGGTTGCCGCGCTGTAGGCGCCGCCCGTGACCGTCGTCACGCCCGCAAGCGTGCCGCCGCCGGACTGGCCGCCCTGGAACTCCAGCGTGTAGACGCCGATCAGCGAGTCGTCGGCGGGGGTAGCCGGATCGTCGATGATGGCCGAATCGCGGATCTCCATCGTCCAGCGGTTCGTGCGAGTCCCGGCCGCGCCCGCCACCTCGGGCGTGAAGCTGACCGCCATCCTTTCGGAATTGCCGAGGTTGCCGAAATATTCGACCTCCATTTCCCAGGCATCGCCGGCCGCGCCGGCGACCGCGTCGTCGGCGGGTAGGTTCACGCGCAGGTTGATCCGCGTCGTCGGGTCGGCCGCGGTCTGGCTGGGATTGATCAGGATCGGCTGCAAGCCGGTCGCAGAATCGCGCGGCTGGCTGGAAATCGTGCCGTCGGCATTGGCCGGCCAGCCCATCAGCACCAGCCCCGAACCGGTGCGAAGATACCCCTGATCGTCGGTGCGGAACGAACCGGTCGTCGTCATCACCAGTTCGCGCTGCGTGCCCGGTCCCGAGGCCAGGGCGGCGGCATGGATCACGGGCAGCATGCCGCGCCCGGAAATCGCGATGTCCATCGGATGCGCGGTGGGAACCAGGTTGCCGCGCTGGTCCACCAGCCGGCTGGTCGAGGCGCGGACGCCGCCGGCCGTATAAAGCCCGCCGCCGCGGCCCTGGTTGATCACCATGCTTTCGAAACTGGTATCCACCCGCTTGTAGCCATAGGTGCCGGAATTCGCGATATTGTCGGAAATATTGGCCAGGCGCGTGGAATTGGCGGCAAGCCCGGACACCCCGGCACTGAGGGCAGATGAAATCGACATTCTGTTGTCACCCTGTCTGAGTCGTTCTGCGTGGAGTTTGCCGGCCGGGGGTTAACATGCCGCTAACGGCATCCCGGCCCGGCCGGTCATCTCAGTAAAATCACTTCGATCCGGTTGTTGTTGGGGTCCATCGGGTTCACCGACCGGTTGCGCCGGTCGGCGAAGGCGGTGACGCGCTGGATGCGCGCGCTGTCGAAGCCCGAGCCCTCGAGCAGGTTGCGCAGGGCATGGGCACGGGCGTCCGACAGCGCCCAGACCGGCGACTGGATCAGCATCTCGGGATAGGCGCGGACATGGCCGGTCAGCGCGACCTCGTTCCTGATGCGCCCCAACACACCCGCAAGGATGCCGGCCAGTTCCTTCATCGCCGGGGTCGGCTGGGCGCTGTCGCCGACGAAAAGCGGCTCGTCCATCAGGTCGGTCAACTCGATCACCAGCCCCTCGTCCGTCATGCGGGTCACGACATGGCGCAGCAGATTGACCTTTTGCATGGATTCCGCGCCGCTGCCGGTCAGCTGGTCCTGGACGTGGCGGGCCATCTCCTCGAAACCCGCTTCCCGGCCTTCGCGCGCCTGCGCGGCCAGCGTGTCGCGCGAGGCGCCGGCGCCCTGGCCCGAATCGGTTTCGGCATCCTGCACCTCGCCCCCGAAGGGCCCGTCATGGCCGCTGCGGGTCGAATGGATCAGCGTCGGGTTGAAATACTCCGCCAGCCCCTGCCGCTGCTTTTCGGTGGTGGCGTTCAGCAGCCACATGAGCAGGAAAAACGCCATCATCGCCGTGACGAAATCGGCATAGGCGACCTTCCAGGCGCCGCCGTGATGCCCGGCTTCGCACACGCCCTGAACCTTCTTGATGATGATCGGGGCGCCGCCACCGTTCCCGGCCATGAACCATTCCTTTCGTTGCCTGCCGGGAAAGGTCTCGCGCCGCGCCGCCAAATACCAGTTAACCGCTCAAATGCCGCCTATTTCCCCCAGGCGCCGCCGGGGACCGGCTAGCCGCGAGCAGCCGCGCCATCTTGCGCCGGCCCCGCGCGCGGATATTCTGTGCCGATGCAGACCGAAGGCGAATACGACCTCTCCACCGGCGCCGGGCTGACCGCCTGCCCGCGCTGCGACGCGCTGCATGTCGAGCGCGAGCTGGAGCCGGGCGAGACCGCGCGCTGCCTGCGCTGCAACACCTTGCTGGCCAGCCCGCGCGCCGGCGCCTTCACCCGGATCATCGCGCTGTCCTTTGCCTCGCTGGTGCTGATGGTGGGGGCGGTGTTCTTTCCGTTCCTGGAAATCTCGCGCATGGGGTTCGGCAACCAGACCTCGCTTTTCGGCGTGGCGCTGGCCTTTTCGCACGGCGCCCTGATGCCGCTGACCGTGGCGGTGCTGGGCATGATCGTGGGGCTGCCGGTGCTGCGGGCGCTGCTTCTGGTCTATACGCTGCTGCCGCTGGCGCGGAAACGCCGGCCCTTTGCCCATGCCGTGCCGGCCTTTCGCCTGTCCGAGGCGCTGCGGCCCTGGTCTATGGCCGAGATCTTCGTCATCGGCACCGCCATCGCGCTGGTCAAGGTGGGGGGCTTGGCCAACATCAGCTTCGGCCCGGCCTTCTGGGCCTTTTGCGGGCTGATCCTGGTCAACGCCGCCAGCAACGCCTTTACCAGCGCCGCGACGATCTGGGACGCCATCGAGGATGCCGGCATGGCCACCGACGGGCGCGAGATCGTGCCGGAGCCGCGGGCATGAGCGCGCCCGCCCAAGACGCCCCGGTGCTGACCGCGCATCGCGCCGGGCTGGTCGGCTGTCGCAGCTGCGGCCGGGCCTGGCCCGAGGCCGAGACGACCTGCCGCCGCTGTGGCAGCGCGCTGGTGCCGCCCGACCGGCGCTGCCTGAACGCGGTCTGGGCCTGGCTGGCGGCGGGGTTCATCTTCTACATCCCGGCCAACCTGTTTCCGATGCTCAAGACCTCGACCTTCGGCGGGCTGCGCGGCAACAGCGAATCCACCATCCTGGGCGGCGTGGTCGAACTGATGCATTACGGCAATTACGGCATCGCGGCGGTGATCTTTGCCGCCTCGGTCATGGTGCCGGTCGGCAAGTTCGTCGCCATCGCCTGGCTGGCGCTGGTGGCGGGGCGGCCGGCGACGGTCAGGGCCGCGCACAAGCGGCTGGCGCTTTACGAGGTGGTCGAGTTCATCGGCCGCTGGTCGATGATCGACGTCTTCGTGGTGGCGATCCTGTCGGCGCTGGTGCAGCTGGGCTTCGTCGCCTCGATCCATCCGGGGCCTGCCGCGGTGTCCTTTGCGCTGTCGGTTGCCTTCACCATGCTTTCCGCGCAAAGCTTCGACCCGAGATTGATCTGGCGCGGCCTTCCGCTGCGCAGCCGCAAGGACCATGAATGACCGACAGGCCCTCGCCCGAGCGCAGCGACGCCCCCCTGAAACCCGCCGAACCCGTCCGCAAGCCCGCCGCCCGCGCCGTGCGGACCGGGCTGCCGCTGATCTGGCTGGTGCCGATCGCGGCGCTGGTGGTGACGCTGGGCGTGGGCTGGAACATGATCGCCGGACGCGGCACGCTGATCTCGGTCGCCTTCAAGGACGCGACCGGGATCACGCCGGGCGAAACCGCGCTGAAATTCCGCGAGATCACCGTGGGCAAGGTCGAATCGGTGCGCTTCACCGAGGATCTGCAGCAGGTTCTGGTGAACATGCGGGTGGACAAGGATCTGGCCCCCTATATCGACAGCGAATCGCAGTTCTGGATCGTGCGGCCCCAGGTCTCGGCCCAGGGCATCTCGCGGCTGGACACCGTGCTGACCGGCGCCTTCGTCGAGGGCTTCTGGGACGACAAGCCGGACGAGCCGCAGACCCGCTTCCAGGGGCTGGACCGGCCGCCGCTGACCAGCTTCGGCGAAAAGGGCACCTGGATCGTGCTTTCGACCGACCGTTCGCGCGGCATGACCGAGGGCGCGCCGGTGATGTTCCGCGGCCTGCCGGTCGGGCAGATGCAGAACCTGCGCCTGTCCGAGGACGACGAAAGCGTGCTGGCCGATGTCTTCATCGCCGCGCCGCATGACGCGCGGCTGACCACCAGCACGGTGTTCTGGGACACCTCGGGCTTTTCGGTATCGCTGGGGGCGCAGGGCCTGTCGCTGAACGTGAACTCGCTGGCCTCGGTGCTGCAGGGCGGGGCGGAATTCGCCACCCTGACCTCGGGCGGGCGGCCGGTCGAGGACGGCCATGTCTTTACCCTGCAACCCGACGAGGCGACGGCGCGCACCAACCTGTTCGCCGACGAGGCGCAGGCGTTGCGGCTAACCATGCGCATCGGCGAATCGGTCAAGGGGCTGGAGACCGGCGCCAACGTGCAGTTCATGGGCTTGACCGTCGGCCGCGTCACCGATCTGGCCGCCCGCGTGATCGCCGATGCCGAGGGGCGCGAGCATATCGAGCAAGAGGTGACGCTGGCCCTGACCCCCGCCCGCCTGGGCCTGCCGGACGAGACCACGCCCGAGCAGGCGCTGGACTTCCTGGCCGGCCAGGTCCGGGCCGGCCTGCGGGCGCGCGTCGCCAGCGCCGGTTTCTTCGGCACTTCGCTGCAGGTCGAGCTGGTCGAACTGCCCGATGCCACGCCGGCCGAACTGGACCGCGCCGGCGATCCCTATCCGCTCATCCCCTCGGTCCCCGGCGAGATCTCCGATTTCACCGAGACGGCACAGGGCTTCCTGACCCGCGTCGGCAACCTGCCGATCGAGGAGGCGCTGAAATCCGTCACCGACATGATGAACAGCGTCACCGCCATCGCCAGCAGCGAGGATACCCGCGCCATCCCCGGCGCCCTGCGCGGCACGCTGGAGGACGCGCAGGCCGCCGCCGGCGAGATCCGGCAAGTCACCACCGAGCTGCGCGAATCCGGCGCGGTGGGCCAACTGCGCCGCATGGTGGACGAGGCGGCGGCAGCGGCCGAGGCGGTCAAGCTCGCCGCCGCCGACGTGCCGGCCATGGTCGACCAGATCGACGCCGCCGCGGTCAAGATCGAGGCGGTGGACTATGCCGCCATCGGCACCGAGGCCGAGGGCATCCTCAGGGACGTGCGCGCGCTTCTGGGCACCGAGGATGCCGAACGGCTGCCCAGGGATCTGTCCGAGACGCTGAAGGCGGCCTCCGGCCTGCTCAACGACCTGCGCGACGGCAATGCCGCGGGCAGCCTGAACACGGCGCTCGCCTCGGCCAGCACGGCGGCGCAGGATGTCTCGGACGCGGCGAAACGCCTGCCGCAGCTTTCCGCGCGGCTCGAGGCGCTGGCGGCGCGGGCCGATGCGGTGATCGCCGCCTATGGCGACCGCTCCAGCTTCAACAACGAGACCATCAACCTGATGCGCGAGATGCGCCGCGCCGCCAATGCCTTCGGCAGCCTGGCCCGGACCATCGAACGCAATCCGCAAGCCTTCATCCTGGGACGATAAGATGCGCCTGATCCTTGCCTCCGCCGCCTGCCTCGCCCTGCTCGGCGCCTGCTCGAACGGCGAAAAGACCGCGCGCTACCTGATCGACCCGCCGATGACGGGCGAACGGGTGCCCGACCGGCTGGGCACGGCGGAGCTGAAGGACGTGTCCTTGCCGGAATACGCCTCGGGCGGTGAGGTCAGCTGGCAGACCGGGGACGGGGCGGTGCGCTCGAACACGAAACAGCTCTGGGCCGACGATCCGCAGCGCGCCTTCACGCTGACGCTGGCGCGCAGCATCTCGGATCTCTCGGGCGCCACGGTGATCGCCGAGCCATGGCCGCTGGCCGAACCGCCGCGTCGCCGGCTGGAGGTGCGGGTGGAAAAGGCGCTGGCCCAGGCCGACGGCAGCTATCGCCTGACCGGGCGCTATTTCGTCGCTGACGAGGGCGCGGGCGGCACAAACCAGGCGCGCGGCTTCGACATTTCCGTGCCGCTTGCCGACCAGAACCCCGCCGCCATCGCCCGCGCACAGTCGCAGGCCATCGCCCGGCTTGCCCGGCAGATCGCCACGCTGTCCGGGCCGGGCCGGTCGATCCGCACCAGCACCGCACCGCTGCCGCGGATCGACGACATCTTCTCGCAGCCGCTGCCGCCGCTGGAGGGCAGCTGAACCCGGCTGCGACAGTTTGACGGCTTTCCGCCTTCCCGCCCCCGCCTAGACTGCGCCCATCCCGGCAGCGGAGGTGAAATGCAGGCCGATCAGATCCAAGGGGTGCCGCTGCTGGCGCCGCCCGGGCGGCTGGACTTTCTCGACCGGCAAACGGTGCTGCTGCCCGCGCCGATCACCCCGCTGGAGGCATGGAACCGTATCCGCAGCCGCCCCTTGCCCCTGCTGGGCCTGGCCTTCCGCATTCGCGACGCGGTGTCGGCGCGGTTCGGCGTGCGGCGCATCGGCGGGCTGGGCAAGGCGCCCAGCGACAGCGTGCGCGCCGGTCAGCGGCTGGACTTCTTTCTGGTCGAGCATACCGCGCCCAACCTGCTGGTGCTGGCCGAGCGCGACCGGCATCTGGACGTGATGACCTGCATCTCGACCCACGGGGCAGAGCTGGCGATCACCTCCTCGGTGGTGACGCATAATCGCTTCGGCCGGACCTATATGCTGGTGGTGGGGCCGGCGCATCGGCTGATCGTGCGCGCCATGCTGCGCCGGCTGATGCGCGGCTAGCCCGGCCTAGCCGGCATCCGGCTCGAACTGGCCGAAGCGGCCGGCGGCGAAGACCAGCGGATGATCGCCCGGGCCTGCCACCGTGACCCGCAGCACCCGCCCGATCAGCACCGAATGGTCGCCCGCTTCATGCGCGGCATGGGCCATGCAGTCGAAGCGCGCCGCGACGCCGGGAATGACCGGCACGCCCTCGGGGGTCAGCACGCTCTCCAGCCCCTCGAACTGCCGGCCGCCGCGGGTGAAGCGCAGGCAGGTCTCCAGCTGTTCCGCGCCCAGCACATGCACCGACCAGGCCGCCGCCCCGGCAAAGGCCGCGTGCCGGGCCGAGGCGCGGGCCGGGCACCACAGCACCAGCGGCGGCTCCAGCGAAACGCTGGAGAAGCTGTTCACCGTCATGCCCAGCGGTCCCTCGGGCCCGGTGGTGGTCACCACGGTGACGCCGGTGGCGAAACGCCCCAGCGCCTCGCGCAGCAGCCGCGCCTCGGCATTGGCGGGATGAAAGGTGATCTCGTCGGCCAGCCGGTCGCGGGTCGCGGGGGGAAGACGGCTCATGCGCGGGCCCTGTCATCTGCGGGACATGGCCAGAGCGGTTCCGGCCTTTTTCCCCTTCTTAGTCGGCGGGCGGCGGCGCATCAACCCGACCGCCGGGCATCGCCATCCGGGGTGTCATGGCGGCGATCAGCTGGCGGTGCAGCGCCGGCGCCGCCACCACCAGCCCGTCGGTCAGCGGCCGGGCGGCGTTGAAACGCATCGGCGCGCCGGACAGGTCGCTGGCCAGGCAGCCGGCACGGGCGGCGATCAGGCTGCCCGCCGCCACGTCCCATTCCCAGGCCGGGCGTGTGGAGAGCGTGGCGTCGAACTGCCCGTCCGCCACCAGGCACAGCCGCCAGGCCAGCGAGGGGCGGAAGCTGCGCTTGACCGGCGGCGCCGCGCCCCGCCAATGCACGGGATCGAGGCTCGCCTTGCTGGTCAGCACGCGGGCGCCGCGCAACCCCTGCGCCGAGGGGGCAATGGGCTTGCCGTCGCGCAGCGCCGGCCCATCGGCCGAGGCGGCATAGGTGGTGCGCTGCGCCGGCAGATGCACCACGCCCGCCACCACCCGGTCGCCGCGGGTGATCGCCAGCGCATGGGAAAATCCGACCTGCCCGTCGATGAAGGCGCGAGTGCCGTCGATCGGGTCGATGATGAAGCAATGCTCGGCCTGAAGCCGGGCCGGGTCGTCGGCGCTTTCCTCGCTCAGCCAGCCGTAATCGGGACGAGCCCTGCGCAGCAGGCGCTCCAGATGCGCGTTGACGGCCAGGTCGGCCTCGGTCACCGGGCCGGCGCCGTCGCCCTTGTCCCAGACCCGCGGCTCGCGCCGCCAATAGCGCAGCGCGATCTCGCCCGCCTCATGCGCGGCCTGTTCCAGAAGCGCAAGGTCACTCGCCGGCAACGGTCATCCCTTCGACCAGAAGGCTGGGCACGCGCATCGAGCGCCAGTCGGGCAGGTCATTGGCGGCGGTCAGGCGCAGCAGCATGTCGCGCAGGTTGCCAGCGATGGTGCATTCGTTGACGGCATGGGCGATCTCGCCGTTCTCGACCCAGAAGCCGCCGGCGCCGCGCGAATAATCCCCGGTGGTGCCGTTGATCGAGGCGCCCAGCATCGAGGTCACGACCAAGCCGCGCCCCATCTCGCGGATCAGCTCGTCCCGCGTCTTGTCGCCCGGGGTCAGCTCCAGGTTGGTCACGCCGGGCGAGGGCGGGCTGCCGGCACCGCGCATGGCATTGGCGGTCGAGTCCATGCCCAGCTTGCGCGCCGTGGCCAGGTCCAGCGTCCAGCCCTGCAACACGCCATCGGCCACGATCAGCCGCGGCGCGGTCGCCAGCCCCTCGCCGTCGAACAGGCGCGAAGAGCCATAACGCGGCCGGTGCGGATCCTCGCGCAGCGCGAACCCCCTGGGCAGCACCTGTTCCCCCAGCGCATCGCGCAGCCAGCTGGCGCCGCGCGCCACCGAGGCGCCGTTCACCGCCGCGACCAGGTGGCCGATCAGCCCCGAGGCCACGCGCTCGTCATAGAGGATCGGGAAGGCGCCGGTCGGCGGCTTGCGCGCGCCGCGCCGGGCGACGGTACGTTCGGCGGCCAGCCGGCCGATCTCTTCGGGTGCGGGCAGGTCGGCGGCATGGACCCGGCTTTCGCCGGCCCAGTCGCGCTCCATCCCCAGCCCCTCGCCGGTGATCGCGACGGTGGACAGGCTGTGGCCGCTGCGCCCGTAGCCGGCCGAGAAGCCGTTCGTCGCCGCCAGCCACATGCGGCGCTGCGAATGGCTGGCACCGGCGGATTCGACCGTCGACACGCCCTCGACCGCCAGCGCCGCCGCCTCGGCACGCAAGGCCAGATCCCGCAAATGCTCTGGCGTGGGCTCGGCCGCGTGGTCGTAAAGGTCCAGCCGGGCGCTGTCGGTGTCGCGGGCCAGCTGCTCGGGCTCGGCCAGGCCCAGCGTGTCGTCCACCGGCGCCTCGCGCGCCATGGCGACGGCGCGGACCGCCATTTCCTCGATGGTCCGGGCCGAGCGGTCCGAGGCCGAGACGCAGGCCTGCCGCCCGCCGACCAGCACGCGCAGCCCGATCTCGACGCCCTCGGCGCGCTCGGCATGTTCCAGATGCCCGGCGCGCACATCGACCGAGACGGCGGCGGCCTCCAGCGCCACGGCATCGGCCTGGTCGGCGCCCGCCTTGCGCGCCGCCGCCAGAAGCTGCTGCGCCAAAGCCTCGAGTCGATGGTATTCGGACATGCGGTTCACCTTGGAATAGGACACGGGGGCCGCGGCACCAACGCCCGGCCCCCGCAATGCGATCCGTCAGGGCGCCGGGCGCCGCGCCCCGGAGGGGTTACTTGATCTGCTGGCCGTTGGCAAAGATCGAGCCGTCTTCCTTGAACTCGAGCCTGGTTTCCAGCCTGTCCTCACCCTCAGCGACCGGCTTGGCGAACATGGCCATCATAATCCGCACGCCCATGATCAGATCCTCGGGGATCAGGCCCATGGCGCCCAGCTTGTCGATCAGGCCGTTCACGCCCTCGTAACGGGCATGGACCTCGCCGACCGGGGTGGTCATGTCGCCGCTTTCCGGGGCCTTCAGCGCGCCCTCGGCATTCACCTTGGCGCCAAGCGCGACCAGCGCGAACTGGTTGATCGCGACCTCGACCGGCTCGAAGGGCTGCGGGTCGGCTTCCGCAGCCTCCATGCCCTCGGCGCCGTCGGTCTCAGCCTCATCCGGGGCCTCGTCCGCGGCAGGCGCCATGCCGGCCGGGTCGAAGATGTCCTTGGCCACCTTCATCTGCCCGGTCACGTCGATGTCCAGCGAGGCCGGGTCGCGCGGCAGCTGGCCCTGCGCGTCGAACAGGTTCCAGATCGCATCGCCCAGCGTCAGCCCGGCCAGCGAATAGGCGAACTTGAAGGGCTGCGCCTGATCCGACTGCATCACCGGCATCTGCATGTCGAAGCTGCCGCTTTCGATGGCGTAATTGATCGGGAAGGGCATGTCGCTGCTGGTCAGCTCGAAGCTGCCGGCATCCGAGCCCGCCTGGTAGGTCATGCCGTCCTGCGACAGGCCGAAGCTCAGCTCGAAGCCCTTGCCGTCGTATTTGCCGGCGCCGCTGGTGGCCTCGCCGCCTTCGTCGGTGCCGGCAAAGTCGAAGCTGACCGCCATGGCGCCGGATTTCAGCACCCCATTCATGGCAAGCCCGGCCTTCAGCGCGGCGTTCATGTCCTCTTCCAGCTTGATGCCGGAGGGGACGGCCATCTCGCCGGTGGTTTCCAGATCGGCGAGGCTGCCCCCGAACTTGACCTTGTCGCCTTCCTCGCTGTCCACGTCGCCCGAGAAGGTGATCGCGCCCGATTTCATCGCATAGTCGTATTTCGCCGGTGCACCGGCAATGATGTGGAAGGTGCCGGTCGAATCCGCCACGCCCACCTTGATCGGCAGCGGGGTTTCCTTGTCGCCCCTCTTGATCGTGGTCAAGGTGAAGTCCATCGCGGGATAGTCGAAGTCATGCGTCATGTCCTCGGGCGCGCCCGAGGTGACGATGGCATTGCCCGGCATGTCCACGGTAAAGGGCAGGCTGTAGCTTTGCCCGTCGGGATCGGTCCCATGCGCCTCGCCGGTCATCCGGTCGGCGAAGACCGTCTTGACCGTGCCGTCGGCCCCCTCGCTCAGCGTGACCTGGGGAATGCTGAAGCTGACCTGGCTGTCGGGCACGCCGCCGCTGATGGCGATGTCGCTGAGCGTCAGCGTGTCGCCGGCCTTGTCGCGCTTGCCCTCGGTCACGCTGTAACCGAGCGACTGGTAGTAATCGACCCAGGACTGCCACACCTGTTCCGAAGTCACATCGGCAAGCGCCGGGGCCGTCATCGCGGCCAGCGCCAGGGCCGAGCTTGTCAGTCGCAGGTTCATTTCATAACACCTTTCCGGCGAGAATTGCATAAGAAACACCGATCCGGCTTTTGCCACAGCCAGCGCGCGGGTCCAAGGAGGGAATGATGATCACCAGGGAAATCGTCGGCGGGATCGGACGCATCACCATCGCGCGCCCGGCCAAGGCCAATTCGCTGACCGGCGCCATGCTGGCCGGGCTGACCGCCGCTTTCGACGCGCTGGCCGCCGAGCCCGCCCTGCGCGCCGTGATCCTGACCGGCGAGGGCGCGGTGTTTTCCGCCGGGGCCGATCTGGACGAGGCCCGCGCCGGGCTGGCCCTGTCCCCGGAATGGGAGCGGCTGTCGTCCCGCGTGGCCTCGATGCCTTGCCTGACCATCGCCGCGCTGAACGGCACGGCGGCGGGTGGCGCCCTGGGCATGGTGCTGGCCTGCGACCTGCGGCTGGCGGTGCCGGGTGCGAAAATCTTCTATCCGGTCATGCGCCTGGGCTTCCTGCCCCAGCCCAGCGATCCCTTGCGCCTGCGCGCATTGGTCGGGCCGGCGCGCGCCAAGATGATCCTGATGGCCGGGCAAAAGATCCCGGCCGAAGAGGCGCTGGCCTGGGGCCTGATCGACCGGCTGGTCGCGCCCGAGGCGCTGCTGGACGAGGCCGCGGCGCTGGCCGCCGACGCCTGCGCCGCCGATGCCGGCCATGTCGCGGCGATCAAGCGGATGCTGGATTGACGGCGCCCGCCCGGCGTTCAGCGCCTGGCCGCGGCCTTTCGTGACGTTGCGTCACCGCCGTCAGGCATAGGCCGCCTGTTTGCCGAAATGCATGCAGAGCATGTAATAGACCACCGCGCGATACTTGTTGCGGTTGGAACTGCCGTATTTCGCGATCACCTTGTCGATGGCGGCGGAAAGCTCGGGGCCGTCGGGCAGGCCCAGCTTTTTCATCAGGTAGTTGGTCCTGATACGCTCCAGTTCGGCCTTGTCCGATCCGGCCACGGTTTCCCCGTCGGCGTTGTAGATCGAAGGCCCGCAGCCGATGACCACCTTGGTCAGCAGGTCCATGTCGGGCGTGACGCCCAGCTTGTCCTTCATGTCGGCGGCGTATTTGGCGATCAGATCGTCGCGCTTGCTCATTGCTCTGTCCCCCCTTCGGATTGGTTCATCCCAGGGGAGAGCCTAGCGCCGGGCGGGCAAATATCAACTGAAACCGCACGCTTGCGGCGCGGCGTGCCTATCCCGCGAAGGCGGGGGCCAGCGCCTGGGCGATCCGGGCGCCTTCCTCGGGCGACAGTTGCGGCGGCGCCGCGAAACTGTCGATGCCGTCCTTCAGATAGGCCTGCGACGAGACGTCATGCACATGATGCATCGGCACGACATGCGCATGGGCATGGGCGACATGGATGCCGGTATAGAACAGGGCGACCCGCTCGACCGCGTAAAGCGCCTTCATCTGCCGGGCCAGGCGCTGCGCGCAACCGGTGATGCGGGTGGCAAGATCCTCGGGCAGATCCTCGAACCAGGGGTAATGCCGCTTGGGAATGACCAGGCAATGGCCGGGACGGATGGGATGCAGGTCCAGGAAGGCGAGGATATGCTCGTCCTCATAGATCCGATGCGCCGGCAATTCGCCGCGCGCGATGCGACAGAACAGGCAATCGTCGGACATCCGGTCCCCCTTCCCGGCTTGCGGCGCGGCCCCGGTCGAGCCGCGCCCACGCGTTCAATAGCGGTAATGTTCGGACTTGAACGGGCCCTCGGGCGTCACGCCGATATAGGCGGCCTGTTCGCTGGACAGCTTGGTCAGCTTGACGCCGATCTTGTCCAGATGCAGCCGGGCGACCTTTTCGTCCAGCGCCTTGGGCAGGATATAGACGCCCGGCGCGTATGCGTCGTTCTTGGTCCACAGCTCGATCTGCGCCAGCACCTGGTTGGTGAAGCTGGCCGACATCACGAAGCTGGGGTGGCCGGTGGCATTGCCCAGGTTCAAGAGCCGCCCCTCGGACAGCAGGATGATCCGGTTGCCCGAGGGCATCTCGATCATGTCCACCTGGTCCTTGACGTTGGTCCATTTGTGGTTTTTCAGCGCCGCGACCTGGATCTCGTTGTCGAAATGGCCGATATTGCCGACGATGGCCATGTCCTTCATCTCGCGCATGTGCTCGATGCGGATCACGTCCTTGTTGCCGGTGGTGGTGACGAAGATGTCGGCCGTCGCGACCACCTCCTCCAGCAGCACCACCTCGAAGCCGTCCATGGCGGCCTGCAGGGCGCAGATCGGATCGACCTCGGTCACCTTCACGCGGGCGCCGGCACCGCGCAGCGACGCGGCCGAGCCCTTGCCCACGTCGCCATAGCCGCAGACCACGGCGACCTTGCCGGCCATCATCACGTCGGTGGCCCGCCGGATGCCGTCGACCAGCGATTCCTTGCAGCCATACTTGTTGTCGAATTTCGACTTGGTGACGCTGTCGTTCACGTTGATCGCCGGGAACGGCAAGAGCCCCTTCTTGTGCAGGTCGTAAAGCCGATGCACGCCGGTCGTCGTCTCCTCGCTGACGCCGCGGATCGCATCGCGCTGCCGGGTGAACCAGCCGGGCGAGGCCGCCAGCCGCTTGCGGATCTGGGCGAACAGCGCCTCCTCCTCCTCGCTGGTCGGCACGTCGATCAGCCCGGTCTCGCCCGCCTCGACCCGCGCGCCCAGCAGCACATACATGGTCGCGTCGCCGCCGTCGTCCAGGATCATGTTCGCCGTGCCTTCCGCGAACTGGAAGATCTGGTCGGTATAGGACCAGTATTCCGGCAGCGTCTCGCCCTTGACGGCAAAGACCGGGATGCCGGCTTTCGCAATCGCCGCCGCCGCATGGTCCTGGGTCGAGAAGATGTTGCAGGACGCCCAGCGCACCTCGGCCCCCAGCGCCACCAGCGTCTCGATCAGCACGGCGGTCTGCACGGTCATGTGCAGGCTGCCGGCGATGCGGGCGCCCTTCAGCGGCTTCGTCTCGCCATATTCGGCGCGCAGGGCCATCAGGCCGGGCATCTCGGTCTCGGCGATGTCCAGCTCCTTGCGGCCGTATTCGGCCAGGGCGATGTCGCGGATGATGTAATCGGTCATGGGGCCCTCGCGCCTTGTGCTGTTGGCGCGGCCTTAGCATCCCCGGCGCGGTCCTGCAAACCCAAGCGGTCAGCCGTTGAAGCCCGCCTTGACGAAGAACACCTGCGGGCTGGTCGCGTCGCTGAAGCCGATCCCCGAGGCGATGACGCAGCTGGTCGCATCCGGCCGCTCGAACACCACCGTCCAGGTGCCCATCAGGTCCGAGCCCCACAGCGTCACGCCATCGGTCCCGGTGGCGATCCGCGCCTCGCCGAAATCCTGGCGCAGGGTCTGCTCCAGTTCCGCCTTGCGGTCGCACCAGGGCTGGTCCTCCACCGCCACTTCGGACAGCGGCAGGGTGCGGGCGACCTCGCGCACGGCGCGCGGGTCCATGCCGGCGATGGCGGACCAGCCGCGCGGATGGGCCAGGTTCTCCTCGCGGGTCTGGATCGCCGCCTGCGCGGACTGGCCCGGCAGGGCCAGAAGCACCGCCAGCAGGGCGGCTGCGATGCGGGAAGCCGGGGTCATGTGCATTGCCTCAACCTTTCGCTTGCGCGGGTGACCGGGGAAAACCGCCGGGGTTCGCGAAAGGTTCCGATCCAGTCGCAAATGTGAGCGGTAGCAGCTTTCTCTGGAATGGCTTAGAAGGATCGGGACGAGGCTGCGCGGAAAAGGGGGAAGACATGGCGATCCTGTTGGCGGATGTGGGCGGCACCAATGCGCGGATGGCGCTGGCACGGGACGGCGCGCTGGTCGCCGATACCATCACCCGGTTTCGCGGCGACGATCATGCGACATTCGACGAGGTGGTGGCCAAGTTCCTCGCCCAGCAGGGCAGCCCGCAGATCGAGGCGGTCTGCGTCGCCGTCGCCGGCCCGGTCTGGGGAGACGAGGCGCGGCTGACCAACCGCGACTGGAGCTTTTCCACGGCACGGCTCTGCACGCTGTCCGGCGCCCCCCGCGCGCGGCTGATCAACGACCTGATCGCCCTGGGCTATGCCACGCCGGCCCTGGACGGCGAGGCGGCGGGCTTCCTGCGCGCGGCGCCCGAAGGCGCGCTGTCGAACGGGCAGCGGCTGGTGGTGAATGCCGGCACCGGCTTCAACGTCTGCGCGGTCAAGGTGCTGCCGGACGGCGGGATCGCCTGCCTTGAGGCCGAGGAGGGCCATACCCGCCTGCCGCTTTCCGTGGCCGAGCCGCTGGCCGAGGCGCTTGGTGCAGCCGGCCGGGCGATTGATTCGGTCGAGGAACTGTTCGCCGGCCGCGGCCTTGCCCGGCTGCACGCGCTGCGCATGGGCCTGCCGCAGGGCCGGGCCGAAACCGTGGTCGCAGACGCGGCCCAGGGCGATCAGGCGGCCGAGGAAACGCTGGCGCTCTATGCCCGGCTGTTCGGGCTGTTCTGCCGCGAACTTGCCTTTCGTTTCATGCCGATGGAGGGCATGTTCCTGGCCGGCAGCGTCGCGCGTTCCTGCACCGATCGGTTCGAAATCTTCGAGCGCGCCTTCCTTTCCGACCCGCTGATGGCGCGGATTCCGCAGGCGGTTCCGATCGGCGTGATCCGGGACGACATGGCGGCGCTGCATGGCTGTCTGGCCGCAATCCGCTGAAAATCGCCCGAATTTGGGCAGCTGCGCTGGATTTTGTTGACGTGCCCTGCAATGCTTGCGGGAAAACCGCCAGAAGCAGGGCAATCAGGCAATGAAAAGCTGGATCAGGGCAGGGACGGCTGCCGCAATCGTGCTTGCAACCGGCGCGGGCATGGTCTGGGCGCAGTCCTCGGGCTCGCCTTCCTCCTCGCCCTTTTCGGGCTGGTTCGGCCGGGACGGCAATGACGGCTCGCCCGTGAACCTGGATTTCCAGGTCGATGGCGGCGACGACGCCCTGCTTCCGGCGATCCGGCAGACCTCGCTTCTGGTCAGCGCCCAGGACGAGGGGCGGGTGACGGGCCAGGACATGCTGGCCGCCGCGCGCGGCGATTACGCCCGCATCCTGGGGGTGCTTTACGACCAGGGCTATTACTCGGGCGTCATCGACATCACCCTGGACGGGGTCGAGGCTGCCGGCATCGCGCCGCTCGACGCGCCCAAGGTGGTGCACCGGGTGGTGGTCTCGGTCCAGCCCGGCCCGCGCTTTCGCTACAGCCGGGCCGAGATCGCGCCGGTGGCGCCGGGCACCGAACTGCCGCGCAGCTATCGCCGGGGCGAGATCGCCCGCACCGGCGACATGAAGAACGCCGCCACCGCCGGCGTGGCGGGCTGGCGCAACGTGGGCCACGCCAAGGCCGAGGTGGCCGAGACCGAGATCATCGCCGACCACGCCACCAACCTGATCGACAGCCGCATCCGCCTGGCGCCCGGTCCCGAGCTGCGCTTTGGCCAGCTGACCATCCGCGGCCATCAGCGCATGGACCCGCGCCGGCTGCGCAAGATCGCCGGCTTCCCCGAGGGCGAACGCTTCGATCCCGAGAAGCTCGAGAATGTGAGGAAGCGCCTGCGCCGCTCGGGCGTGTTCTCGGCCATCACCCTGACCGAGGCCGACCGGATCGGCCCCGGCAACACGCTGGACGTGGACCTGCTGGTGGCCGAGCAGAAGCTGCGCCGGCTGGGTGCCGGCTTCGAATATTCCAATACCGACGGGCTGTCGCTGACCGCCTACTGGATCAACCGCAACCTGTTCCGCGGCGGCGAGCGGCTGCGCGTGGATGCAGGCGTCTCGGATATCGGCGGCGATAGCGGGCGCGACTACAGCCTGGGGCTGCGCATCGACCGGCCCGCCACCATCACCGCCGACACCACCGGCTATGTGCTGGCCAAGGTCGAAAGCCTGCAGGAAGAGGATTACGACCTCAAGTCCGGCACCTTCGGCCTGGGCTTCACCTGGATCCCCAGCGACGA
>Ga0182741_1000357_pt1 | contig 70424 bp, 67 predicted proteins | sample eDN5th37CBELigOP_FD_128874 | JGI IMG/M metagenome (GOLD analysis project Ga0182741, IMG submission 128874) | Enriched Organic Plus compost microbial communities from Emeryville, California, USA - eDNA 5th pass 37_C BE-Lig OP (version 2) (version 2) ...
CGGGCGGCCCGTTGCGACCGAGATCCTCATCAATCTCTGGCCGACGCTTGAGCTGACCTTCCTGTCCCTCCTCATCGGTGCCGTCCTGGCCGTGCCACTCGGCTGCTGGATGGCGCAGACGCGGGGGCGCGGCGCCGATGTCGCGATGCGTATCGGAGCCATTGCCGGGTTGACGATCCCGTCCTTCTGGCTCGGAATCGTCCTGATCCTCCTGTTCTCGGCCTATGCACCTGGCTTCGCGTCTCTCGGCTACGTGCCGTTCTCGGAGGATCCCGTCGGCAATCTTCAGCGCATGATCCTGCCCTCCGTCGCGCTGGCGTTGCCGATCCTCGCCAATCTGTCGCGTCTCGTGCGGTCCGCCATGCTCGATGCCCTCGGGCAGGATTACGTCCGCACCGCGCGCGCCAAGGGCTTGAGCGAAAGCCGCGTCGTCTACAAGCACGCGTTGCGCAATGCCCTGATCCCCTTCCTCACCAGCGTCGGCATCATGACGGGCTACCTTCTCGGCGGTGCCATCGTGGTCGAGCAGGTCTTCGCCATTCCGGGCCTCGGCCGCCTCATCCTCGGCGCCATCGCGGAGCGCAATTATCCGCTGATCCAGGCCACCATCCTGGTGGTGACGGCAGGGTTCGTCTTCGTGAACTTCCTCGTCGATTTTCTCTACATGATCGTCGATCCGCGGGTGAGGGCCTGAAGCCGTGTCGCGTCTCGCCAAGAACAAACTCCTGACCTTCGCCGTCATCCTCGTGGCGCTGCAGATCATTCTTGCGATCGGCGCGCCGTGGTTCGCGCCCTATGACCCCATGGCACAGAGCATCGCTCGCCGTTTGAAGGGGCCGACTGCCCTCAACTGGCTCGGGACTGACCAACTGGGACGCGACGTGCTGGCGCGCATCCTCTACGGATACCGGACGTCGCTCATCGCCTGCGTCCTGGCCGTCGGGATCGCCCTCATGGCGGGTGGAACGCTCGGGCTCGTGGCCGCTTACTACCGTGGCTGGCTTGACCGCATCATCATGCGCGTCATGGACGTGCTCTTTGCCTTCCCGGTCATGCTGCTCGCCATCGGTATCATCGCGGTTCTCGGGCCACACACCTACAGTGCAGCGGCTGCCATCGCGGTCGTCTATACGCCGATCTTCGCCCGTCTCCTGCGCGGCCCGGCCCTCGTTCTGTGCGAGAGCGAATACGTGGCGGGCGCCAAGGCCATCGGCGCGTCGGACGCGCGCATCATCTTCATGCATATCCTGCCAAACCTCGCCTCGGTCATCCTGGTCCAGACGAGCCTCCTCCTCTCGGCCGCGATCCTGGTGGAGGCCTCGCTCTCGTTCCTCGGCCTCGGAACACAGCCGCCGACGCCGTCCCTCGGGCTCATGCTCTCCGAAGGACGCAACTTCCTCCAGCTCTCCCCATGGAGCGCGATCTTCGCCGGGTTCGCGATCCTGTTCCTGTCGTTCGGCTTCAACCTACTCGGCGACGCGCTGCGCGACACGCTCGATCCGCGTCTGCGGGGACAATCGTGAAAGTGAGAGATGCGACGCGGGAGGATATTCCGGCGCTCGCAGACATCGCAGAAGCATCCTACCGCGCCGCATTCTCGGCTATCCTCGAGGAAGAGGTCCTCGCTGGGCGCGATGCCGCCTTCTTCGCGCACCGCTTCGAGGAGGCATGGAGGCGGATGCTCGTGGTCTGTGCGGACGAGGTCCCATCGGGATTCCTCCTCATGACCGACGGGCATATTGACATGCTCTTCATGACACCGACAGCCAGCGGGCAGGGCGGCGGTTTTAGCCTGCTTCGCGAGGCGGAGAGGCGCGGAGCAAAAAGCCTCGAATGCTTCCGCGACAATGCCGGTGCACGCCGATTTTACGAACGGCATGGCTGGCGCGTTGAGCGGGAATACGAACGGGACTTTGCAGGAAAAATCCGCAGCTTCGTCCTCTACGTCAGGGATTGAGCCTTAGAGGCTGACAACCTGACCTGAGCGCACCGACTCGTCTGCCGCCAAGACGATCCGCAGGGATCGGACCGCGTCTCTCATATGGTCGGTCAGGTCCAGATCCTCGTCGATGGCCCTCAGCAGGAAGCGCTGCTCGCGCTCGCACAGGGCATCGTGATCGGGCTCGTCAGCCGTGTCGATCGGCTCGTCACGGCGGGCGAAGGTGCCATCCGGGTTCAGGCCTGCATGATGAAGCAGGATCCGGTTCGTTTTGGTGTGGGCATTGATGTCGTCCGACCGGATGCCACCTGCGGTCTCAGCCATGACGATGCTGACGCTGCCCTTCGGGCCGATGACGTCCTTCACGAAATAGGCCGTCTCGCTCATCATCGGTCCCCAGCCGGCCTCATACCAGCCCACGGAGCCATCCTCGAACTTCACGTGGAGGTGGCCGTAATTGTACATGCCTGCCGGCATGTCGTCCGTCAGCCGGGCGCCGACCGCGTGAACCTGTACGGGCTTCGCGCGGGTGATCTGGCACATCACATCGACGTAGTGCACGCCGCAATCGACAATGGGCGAGAGGGATTGCAGCAGCCTTTTATGAGCCTCCCAGGCGGGACCGCTCGATTGCTGGTTCAGGTTCATGCGAAACACGTGAGGCGCGCCGAGAGTCTTGGCGATCTCGATGAACTTCATCCAGGACGGATGGTGCCGCAGGATGTACCCGATGACGAGCTTGCGCTTCGTGCGCAGCGCAGTCCCGACGACGCGCTCGGCATCCGCCACCGTGTCGGCCAATGGCTTCTCGACGAACACATGGGCGCCGGCTTCCATGGCCCGGATCGCATAATCGGCATGGGTGTCCGACCAGGTGTTGATGGAGACCACGTCGGGCTTGAGCGCCGCGAGTGCATCCTCATAGCGGCTGAAGCGCTGGGCCGATTGCAGGGATGCTGGCAGGGGCGTCTCGTCGATGTTGCGAGTGCAGAGCCCCACGACCTCGAACCCCTCGATGCGGTCGTAGGCCATTGCATGGGACATGCCCATATTGCCGAGCCCGACCACCAGAACCCGCTTCGTGCCCATGGCAGTTCCTCTATTCGCCGTCTATCCAGGTTTGCCGCACTTCGAGCGCGTCGTCGAGCAGCACGAGACTTGCCCGGTAGCCGGGCGCGATCCGTCCGAGTTCCCGGTCGAGGCGCAGGAATGCTGCCGGAGCCAAAGACGCCATCCGCAGGACATCCCGCAGGGGCAGGCCAAGGCGGTGGACGGCGTTACGCACGGCGCTCGCCATGTCGAGGTCCGACCCGGCAAGAGTCCCGTCCGCGGTGGTGAGCTTTCCGTCCCGGCGATAGATCATCCGGCCATGGAGCTCGAAACTGTCGAGATCGGTTCCTGTCACGGACATGGCATCCGTGACCAGCATCATCCGCTCGGTCCCCTTGGCCGCGATAGCGACGCGCAGGGACGCATCGTCCACATGGTGCCCGTCGACGATCAGGCCGCACCAGGTATCCCGGCTGTCCAGCGCCGCGCCCACCGGGCCCGGATCGCGTCCTGCAAGGGGCGGCATGGCGTTGAACAGATGGGTGAAGCCGCGCAGGCCGTGGCGATAAGCTTCCATGATCTCGTCGTAGCGGCCTGCCGTGTGACCGGCGCAGACAAGAACACCCGCATGGGTGAGCCGTGCGATCGCCTCCAGGCTGTTCTTCTCGGGAGCCAGGGTGACGAGGGTACGTCCTTCGCTCAGGGAGGTCAGGATGGCGATATCCTCGTCCTCCATGGGGCGCATATAGGTCGGGTTGTGAACACCCTTTCGTTCGGGATTGATGAAGGGGCCTTCTACATGGATACCGAGGATTCCAGGAACGCGCGCCGCCAGAGCCTGCCGCATGGCCGCAACCGCTTCCGCCATTTTCTCACGGGTATCCGTGATGAAGGTGGGCAGGAGCCCGATGGTCCCAAAGGTCCGATGCGCAGCCGCGATCCGGCGCAGCCCCTCGACGTTCCGCTCGTCGTTGAAGAGAACGCCGCCGCCGCCATTGACCTGTACGTCGATGAAGCCCGGGGCGAGAAGCCCTTTCGTCTCGCGTCGGTCGATGCCCGCGGGGAGATCCTTCTCAGACGGAATGGCGATGATCCGTCCGTTCTCGACGACGACAGCGCGGCCTTCGAGCATGTGGTCGCCGTCGAAGATGCGGGCTCCTGTCAGCGCGAAGGTCATCACATCGTCTCCGTCACCTTGCGCAGACGCGGCGGATTGTCGGGGTCCCGGCCCCGGGCCTGCGCAACGGCATTCACGAGGGGATAGAAGCTCTGGATCAGCGCGAGAGGAGCCACGAAGGGGTGAAGCCCATCGAGCCAAGGCAGCGTCACGGTTGCGGGTCCCTCCGCTGCACCGGCGACGATAACCGGGACGTTCTGGCTGCTCAGCTTCGAGACAAGATCGTTCACACCGCTCAAGGTCTCGTCACGCTGGCTGAGGACCAGGACGGGAAAATGTGCGCCCGCAAGCGTCCAGGGGCCATGCATCAGCTCGGCGGCGCTCATGGCCTCCGCGTGAATGCCCGAAGTTTCCTTCAGCTTGAGCGCCGTCTCCTGGGCCATGGCAAAGCCGACGCCGCGCCCGACCACGAAGAGATTGTTGGAGTCCTTCAACAGAGGTAGCGCTGCCGACCAGTCAAGGGCCGCGGACTTTTCCAGAACGTCTGGGAGGCTATCGAGAGCCGCGAGCAGCTCCCGATCCTCGGACCAGTGGGCCACGAGCTGAAGGGACGCTGCAAGTGCCGCGATGAACGACTTCGTCGCGGCGACGCTTTTCTCAGGGCCGGCATGGAGAGGCAGGACGATTTCGCAGGTCTCTGCCAGCGGCGAGGATGTGTCGTTGACGAGTGCAACCGTCAGGGCGCCATCGTCGCGTCCGGCCTGAGCGAGGTTGAGGATGTCCGGGCTGCGCCCGGATTGCGAGACGGCGAGAAAGAGGGCATCCCGCATGCGCGGACGCGCCTCGTAGACCGACGTGACGGACGGGCCGACCGATGCGGTCACGAGGCCGGAATGAATCTCCAAAAGATATTTGGCGAAAGTCGCTGCATTGTCGGAGCTGCCACGGGCGCAGGTGACCGCAAAGGGCGGGGGGGCTGCACGCAGGCGCGCGCCGAGATCACGGCACAGATCCGCATTGATCGCGAGAAGACGCGAAACGACCTCCGGCGCTTCGCGAGCCTCGCGCAGCATGGCGGTCGATTTGGGTTGGTTCTTGTCAGGCATCATGTTGAGTCCGGTCAGGCGGGCTGATGGTTAGCTCAGCCACAAAGTCATAGGCATCGCCCCGGTAATAGGACGAGGTGAATTCGACAGGTTCTCCCGATCCCGTGAAGGAGCGGCGTTCGATGTAAAGCGCCGGGCTCTGTGTGGGTACTTGGAGGAGGGAGGCCTGTTCGTCGGACAGGAGCACGGCATGGAGCCGCTGCAGCGCCCGGGTCGGCGTGACGCCCTGGTCGTGCAGGACGGCATAAAGGGATTGCTTGACGAGGGACGGGTCGGGAAGGAAGCGGCTCGGCACCACCGCGTGCTCGATTGCCATCGGAATGCCGTTGGCCAGCCGAAGGCGATTGACACGGCTGACCTGATCGCCCGGCGAAAGGCCCAGCGCCATCAGCTCATTAGGCGAGGCCTGCCCCACGGAGCGGCTGAGGAGGATAGCCGATGACGGAAGTCCTCGGGCCGACATATCGTCGGTGAAGCTGGAAAGTCGGGACAGGGGCTGCTCGAGGCGCATCTGTGGGGCGATGAAGGTGCCCGATCCCCAGCGCTGAACGAGGACGCCCTTCTTGACGAGCCCTGTGATCGCCTTGCGCACCGTGACGCGCGAGACGCCCAGCTGCTTCGCGAGATCGCGCTCACCCGGCAGGGCGTCGTCCGCCTTGATGGTCCCCTTGCGGACAGCCTCCTCGATGGATTGCTGCAGCTGGAGATAGAGCGGTGTGGGATTGCCTTCGTCGAGAGGCAGCAGGGCGAGTGAGGCAGGGCTCTGGTCGGTCATCGACGCCTCCGGACCAACGGCTCCTGCGTCGCCTGTCTCGCCAGAAGGATCGCTCCGTCGAGCGCATCTGCCTGCGGTGGCACAATAACCTGCTGCAGAGGAGGCGGCAGCCATGGACGGAGCGGCTCCGCCAGGCCACCGAACAGGCACAGGGCTGGTGCGCCGAGGTCGAGAAGACGAGTGGCGATCTGCGCCATCTGGTGTGCTGCGTCCGTAATCAGGTCGAGCCCGAGCGGATCGCGCTGGAGAGCGTGTTGGAGGGCGATGGGTGCATAGCGGGCATAATCCGCCGGGCGGGCCTTGCCGACCCAGTCTACGATCGCTTCCGGGCTGTGGCCGAACTCTGCCAGGATGACCTGAGACAGAGCGCTCTGCGGGATGCGACCATCATAGGCCCAGATCGTCCGACGCAGGGCTTCGCGCCCGATGGCGGCACCGCTGCCTTCGTCCGAAATCTCATAGCCCCAGCCGCCCACATAGCGCCGCTCTCCGCCGACGACTCCATAGCCGCAGGAGCCCGTCCCGACGATGAGGATCGCGCCATCATTCCCGCTGAAGGCACCGAGCCAAGCCGTGTGGGCATCCGTATCGATTGCAAAGGACGCAAACGGGTGGGGCCGCGCCATCAGCCGCTCGACGGCGCTGGATTGCCCGGCTCCGGCAGCGCCCATTCCCGCATGGATGCGGCCGAGATCCGCTTCTCCAAGCCTTGCCTGATCGAGCGCAGCCCTGCAGGCGGTCAGAATCGCATTCCAGACAAGGTCAGGATCGAGCCGGATGTTCGAAGGCCCGCCCGTGCCTTCGCCCAGGAGATTGCCTGCAGCGTCGCGTAACCGCGCCCGGCACTTGGTGCCGCCGCCGTCGATGCCAAGAAACAGGGAATCAATCATGGTCGCTGGGCTGTAAGTGGCTATCCGCGAGGGTTGTGGCTTTGCGGAGCCACCATGCCACTTAATATCCAGTTCGTGAAGGGCGCATTTGGGAGAAAGGACGTGTCCCCAAAAGCCCGTGCCCGGACGCCGCTTTCACACAGGGAGCGGAGCTCATCCAAGGGGATATGGTGTTCGATTTGCCAACGGCAAGGCGCTTGCCGGGTAGCAAAAGTGGCGATACCAATATGAGGTCACTTGTCCTTAAATACCTCAAACAGAATAGCCGGAAAGGCCCGAGAGGCAACACAAGAAGGCGGTTTCATCCGCACGGGGCAGGTCGAGGGTTCGAATAGAACGGGCATGGCAGGCGCCCGAAGCCTGCAGGAGGAAGACGACGATGAATCGTGTCGATACGAAAGCTTTTATGAAGCGGGCGGGTCGGTTCCTGGCCACCGTCTCCGTGGCTGTTTCTGCCCTTGCGTTCGCTCAAGCAGCATCGGCTCAGACGCTGACGATCGAAAGCTGGCGCAACGACGATGCGGATGTCTGGAACAACCAGATCATTCCTGCTTTCAACAAGAAATATCCGAACATCAAGGTTCAGTTCAAAGCGGACCCGCCAACGGAATACAATGCCGCCCTCAACGCGCGCCTGGCAGGCGGAACGGCCGGCGACCTCATCACCTGCCGTCCCTTCGACGCTTCTCTCGACCTGTTCAAGAAGGGGCAGCTCACCTCCGTCAACGACGTGAAGGGCATCGAGAATTTCTCGGATGTTGCCAGAAGCGCCTGGTCGACCGATGACGGTAAGACGACCTTCTGCATGCCCATGGCATCGGTCATCCATGGCTTCATCTATAACAAGGCCATCTTCGACGAGCTGAAGCTGACGCCTCCAAAGACCATGGCGGAGTTTCATGCCCTGCTCGACAAGATCAAATCGGACGGGAACTATACCCCCATCGCCATGGGAACGGCCGATCAATGGGAAGCCGCGACCATGGGCTTCCAGAACATCGGTGTGAACTACTGGAAGGGCGAGGAGGGACGCAAGGCTCTCATCGAGGGCAAGCAGAAGCTCACAGACCCGGCTTATGTGGAAACCTTCAAGGAGCTGGCGAGCTGGGCACCCTATATGGGTGACGGTTATAAGTCCCAGAAGTATCCAGACACCCAGAACCTCTTCACCCTCGGCCGCGCCGCGATCTATCCGGCAGGCTCCTGGGATATCCCAATCTTCCGCAAGCAGGCCGATTTCGAGTTCGATGCCTTCGCGCCTCCGGTGCCCGATGCATCCGGCAAATGCTATATCAGCGACCACACGGACATCGCGCTCGGCATCAATGCGAAGTCGAAGAATATCGAGGCTGCGAAAACCTTCCTCAGCTGGATCGCGTCTTCGGAATTCGCCGACATATATGCGAATGCCCTGCCGGGATTCTTCCCGCTCTCCAAGGAAAAGGTCACGGTCAAGGATCCGGTTGCGGCCAAGTTCGTCGGCTGGCGCGATACATGCGAGAGCTCGATCCGGAACTCCTACCAGATCCTGTCGCGCGGAACGCCGAATCTGGAGAACGAGCTCTGGAACGTGAGCGCGCAGGTCATCAACGGCACCATGAAGTCTGATGAGGCCGCCAAGAAGGTCGAGGACGGTCTCGCCAGCTGGTACGAGCCCCACAAGAAGTAATCGCTTCATCGGCGAAGCGGGCCACCCACGGGTGACCCGCCCTTCACACGTCGGATGGCCATGCGATGTCGACCCAGTCAATCCAGTCGAGCCTGCCCCTCGAAAGCGCCCCAATGCGCTCGGGCTTCCCCATGCATATCGCCGTCTTTCTGGCGCCGGCGGTGATCGTCTATTCGGTTTTTTCCATATATCCGCTCATCGACACGATCCGGCTCAGCTTCTATGCTGGCGATCAATCGGGTGTCCGCCATTTCGCCGGATGGGATAATTTCCGGACCCTCCTTGCTGATCCTGCCTGGTCGGGTCAGTTCTGGAACGCCCTACGCAACAATCTCATGTTCTTCGCGATTCATATGGTCGTTCAGAATGGAATTGGTTTAGGCCTTGCGATGCTGCTCAGCCTGCCGCGCCTGACCGGCGGCAGCATTTACCGGACACTCATCTTTCTGCCGACCATGCTCTCTGTGGTCATCATCGGCTTCATCTGGCAGCTGATTCTCAATCCTCTTTGGGGGATCGCGCCGAGCCTCCTGAAAGCCGTGGGCCTGGGCAGCCTCTTCGGGCCATGGCTTGGGCAGGAATCGACTGCCCTTGTAACGGTTTCGCTCATATCCGTATGGCAGTTCGTCGGCATTCCGATGATGCTGATCTACGCCGCCCTCATCAACATTCCGGACGATCTTCTGGATGCCGCAACGGTCGACGGCGCCGGCCCATTCAGCGTGTTCTGGTTCGTTCGCCTTCCCCTGATCCTGCCGACGCTTGGGGTCGTTTCGATCCTGACCTTCGTGGCGAATTTCAACGCTTTCGATCTGATCTATGCCGTCAAGGGCGCGCTCGCTGGGCCGAACTTCTCGACCGACATTCTCGGTACTTTCTTCTATCGCACCTTCTTCGGCTACCAGCTCCAGGTGGGCAGCCCGACCATGGGCGCGACGGTCGCAACCGCCATGCTGGTCGTCATCCTGATCGGCGTGATGATCTATCTGTTTGGTGTGCAACGCCGGTTGCAGAGACATGCGTTCTGAGGGTGCCATGAACCGATCCATCCGGCCGGGCCGCATCGCCGTTCATCTGGCTCTTATGCTCTATACGGTCATCGCCATCGGGCCGATCCTTCTGATCGTGATCAACTCCTTCAAGACGCGGAGGGCCATCTTCGCCGACCCTCTCGGATTTCCGGATGCGCGAACCTTCACGACCATTGGCTTCGATCAGGTTTTCGCGAAGTCCGACTTCGGGCTTTACTTCTTTAACAGCATGACCGTGACGGTCCTGTCGCTGGTTCTGATCATCCTCATCGGCGCGATGGCCGCATGGGCACTGACCGAATACAGGTTCCCGGGCAACACGCTTCTCACCCTCTATCTGGCGATCGGCATCATGGTGCCGATCCGTCTGGGAAGCGTCAGTATCCTGCGCATGATGGTGGAGTTGAACCTGGTCAATACTCTGACGGCGCTCATCCTCGTCTATGTGGCGCAGGGTCTGCCCCTGGCGATCCTGATCTTGGGGGAATTCATCCAACAGATTCCAAAGGATCTCCGTGATGCGGCACGTTGCGACGGCGTTAGCGAGTATCGCATCTTCGCCAGCATCATCCTGCCACTCATTCGTCCGGCCATCGCGACGGTCGCGGTCTTCACCATGGTGCCGATCTGGAACGACCTTTGGTTTCCCCTCATCCTCTCGCCGGGGGATGGCAAGCAGACGATCACACTCGGTGTCCAGCAATTCATCGGGCAATATGTAACCGACTGGAACGCCGTATTGGCGTCTCTGACCCTGGCGATTGCGCCGATCCTGGTGCTCTACGTCTTCTTCTCCCGCTATCTCGTCCGAGGTCTTACGGCTGGGGCGGTCAAGTAGTATCCCTCCTGCGACAGGTTGCATTGCATGGCTGATGTTTCTCTCCATGGATTGGCGAAGTCCTTTGGACCGGTCGACATCCTGCATGACATCAACCTGACGGTGGAGGACGGTGAGTTCGTCGTCTTCGTTGGCCCTTCGGGCTGCGGCAAGTCCACCCTGCTGCGCATCATCGCAGGACTTGAAAGCGTGAGTGCCGGCGAGATCCGGATCGGCGGCAGGAGGGTCAATGAGTTGCCGCCCGCCGATCGGAAGATCGCCATGGTCTTCCAGTCCTATGCCCTCTACCCGCACATGTCGGTGTATAAGAACATGGCGTTTGGGCTTAAGTTCGCGAAGACGAACAGGGCCGAGGTCGATCGCCGCGTGAGACAGGCGGCCGAGATCCTGCAACTTACTCCCTACCTGAATCGTAAGCCCCGTGAGCTTTCCGGCGGGCAGCGCCAGCGTGTCGCTATCGGGCGCGCCATCGTGCGCAATCCAAGCGTTTTCCTGTTCGACGAGCCGCTCTCCAATCTCGATGCTGCCTTGCGCATCAACACAAGGCTGGAGATCGCAAAGCTCCACCGGGAGCTTGGTGCGACGATGATCTACGTTACCCACGATCAGGTCGAGGCGATGACGTTGGCATCGAAGATCGTTGTCCTCAACCATGGTCGGGTCGAGCAGGTCGGTGCGCCGCTCGATCTTTATCATCGTCCCAACAACCTCTTCGTCGCCGGGTTCATCGGATCTCCCAGGATGAACTTCATCGAGGGTAAAGTGCGCACCGTAGCGGAGAGCCATGTGACGATCGGCTTTGCCGGCGCCGAGGCGGTGATCGAGGGAGCGGTGGCGAGACTTGCGCCAGGTGATCCGGTGACAGTCGGGATCAGGCCCGAGCACATGGCGGAGCAGGGAGCCGAGGTCATCTCGCTCACGGGTCGGATCGACGCTGTGGAGCGGCTAGGGGAGGCCAGCTATATCTATATGAAGCTGGCAGGCGGGAGCGATGTGGTTGCCCGCATTCCAGGCGATCTGGAATTGAACCCGGGAGATGAATTCACGGCCCGCTTCAAGCCGCAGGCGCTTCATGTTTTTGACGCCGAGGGCCGCTCGGTCCGCGCCGCGAAGGCTCTTTGATGGGCCAGCCGAAAAGGCAGGTTTTGGAATCAGGTGCTGCGGACCCAGTTGATCACGGGTTTCTCCCGCCACATGCAACGTTCCAACCGCAAGCCGATCAAATGCTGCATGCGTGCAAGGGATTGCTCGTCCTCTGCTTCGACGACGAGTGTCAGATAGCGGTTTGAAGCCCGCATGATGCAATGGCCGAAGTCGAACTCTGCCCGCCCCTTGGTGCCCGAATAGGTGGCGGGGGTGCTCGGAGCGAACTGCTTGCAGAGCTGCGCGAGGTAGAGATCGGGCACCTCGGTTCCGATACTGGCCTCTGATCTCAAGGCTGGCATCACAGTCACTCTCATTCTTAGAAATAGCGGAATCCTGGGGGCCAATCTCTCGAATGGCAGCTCCTAGGTGACTTAAAATGCCTCATCTTGAGATGAGATTTCAATCAGCATTTTTAGTAAAGCGCTCTAAAGTAAGGATATTTTCTGTTATATCGTAAGGACTTTCTCTGGGATCAGAAGGATGCGGCCGACCAGTTGCGCAAAAAGGCCGGAACCTCTGCGGCGGCCATAGGATGCGCGAAGAAGTTCCCTTGGGCCTGGTGGCAGCCTTTTCCCCGCAGGAAATGGGCTTGCTCTGCAGTCTCTACCCCCTCGGCGATCACGATCAAGCCGAGACTGATACCCAGTTCGATGACGGCAAAGACGATAGCGGCGTTGTCCGGATCCGCCTCGAGGCCTTTGACGAAACTCTGATCGATCTTGATTTCATCGACCGGAAATTGCTTGAGGTGGATGAGAGAAGCATAGCCCGTTCCGAAGTCGTCCAGGGCAATTCGGATATTGCTGTCGTGAAACTGTTTAAGAGCTTGCGACACATGGGCCGCGCTCCGTCCTAGAAAAACGGTTTCGGTGATCTCGACATCCAGGCGCTCCTTGGGGACGCCGGCCGTGTGCAGAATATCGAGAAAGCGCTTGGCAAGGCCGATCCAGTTAAACTGGGCCGATGACAGGTTGACAGCGACCCGTCCGCAATCGATCTCCTGGCTGAGCCAGCGGCGGATGTCCGACGCAACTTGACGGAGGATGCTCTCCCCTACGCCGATGGACAGTTCGGGGTCGTCGAAGGCGCTGGAGAAGGATGCTGGCGTCAGCAAACCATATTGCGGATGGCGCCATCGGGCCAAGGCTTCAAAGCCGACGACCTGCCCTGACGCCAGGTCGATCTTCGGCTGGTAGAAGGGGACGATCTGGCCCTTCTGCAACGCCTCCTCGATGCCGCGCGCAACCGCAGCCTTGTGCTCGATATGATGGCGCATGTCAGGGGAGTAGACGACAGCACAGTTCTTGCCGCGTGCCTTCGCTGCGTAGAGGGCGAGATCCGCATCCTTCATCAGTTCGGCCGGCTTGTCGTCATGGGCCGGGTAGCTGGCAATCCCGATGCTGGCGTGGCAGGACAGAACGCTGTCCCCAAATGGAACTGGTTGCCGAAGCTCCATTAGAACCTGCTCCGAGAGCGCACGGGCACGGGCAAGAGCGTCGACACCTGTCGCGACGAGAACGAACTCGTCCCCACCCAGCCGTGCAACGGTACCGGTATCCTGTGCTAGACCGCGCAGTCGTTGAGCCACGGTCCTCAGTAGCGTATCCCCGGCATCGTGCCCGAGCGTATCGTTAGTCAACTTGAAGTTATCAAGGTCGATCAGGAGAAGGATCACCCCATCCCCGTTCCGCTCGGCTTCGGCGAGCGCCTGCTCGAATCTGCTCTGGAAAAGGGCACGATTGGGCAGATCCGTCAATGCGTCGTGGCTCGCCGCCCGCCAGGACCGCTCTTCGGCTGCCTTACGTTCTGTGATGTCCACGACTGCGGACATGATGTGCGGAACGCCACCAATATCGAGAGCTTTTCCTGCCAGAAGGACTGTACGGAAGGAGCCGTCGGCAATGCGGATCGTTGCCTCGAAGTCATGAACGTAGCCATCTCTCTCCAATGCCTCGAGGAAGGCCTGTCGTTCGGCGGGATCGACATAGATCTCATCAACGGTCTGAATGCCCAGCGTACGCCAATGGGCGCCGAAGAAGCGCATTCCTGCCTCGTTCGCATCGATGATCGTTCCATCTGCTCGGACTACTGCCAAGGGAATGGGAACGGTCTTGAACATCGTCTCGAACATGGCTTTGCTCTCGGCAATTTCCCGGTTGGCTTGCCGGAGGGCATCGCTTGCGAACCATTCCGTTCGCTGCAGGCGGTTCGAACGAGCGAGAACCAGAATGAGAGCCGCGTTCAGCGTGATCATTGCTAGAATGAGGCCCGGTATCGTGAGACTGGAGCGCTCAGGAGAGAGATAGCCGACGAGCATCAGGGCGCTGCACGCCACCCCAGACACAACCGACCAGCGGAAGGCCGTTGGAACGGCGAGATAGTAGATCGACGGCAGCAGGAGGACTGCAAAGAGCGCGATTTCGCTATGGGAGCTGACAAGGAACGCAACAGCTATTCCGGTGATCGACTCCCAGACGATCAAGTGCTTCTGGATTTGATGAAAGCTTGTGGCTTCTCGGACCAGCCACAGGCAGACGACGGCGGTCAGAACTACGACCAGTCGGGCCGGGATCGCAACCAGGAAGTGCGGTGTACCGTAAAAGCGCCAATCGCTGACGAGGAATAAGGCGTTGAGGATTGCCGAGAACATGAGAAGCAGGCGGACATGCCGCAGCGTCTCAGGGAAACGGCTGGCCTGGAACGCAGCCTCACGGTCGGGAGCGGTGAACTCCCCGCCGATGGGGGTTAAAGACGGAGATTGAGATTCTGGCATCAGGTCACGCAGTGGTCCGTCGTCCAGTTAATGTCAGCTCCAGTGCCCTCCGCAAGAGGAAACGTCAGGGATTGTGGCTAAGTCCAGGGGAAACAAGACTTATTTGGATGAGAGATAGCGGTGGGCGGCCATGTTGGCTGAAATTTGACGCCAATGGCCGAGCCCGTAGGCTCAGATGAGTTTTTTGAGATCCGAGAAATTACGCCTTCGGTGTGAGGGAAGCCGCCTGCGTGGCCGGATCCTGCAAAACAGCCGCGGGGGAGCCCGAAAGAAGGACTTTCCCTTGAGCGACCAGGACCATTTGGTCTGCCATATCTCTCACGTCCTCGGGTGTGTGAATGGACATGATGAAGGTTACGTTCTGCCGGCGTCGAAGCTTGTTCACTAGAGCGATCATGGTGTGACGCAATTGAGGATCAAGGCTGCTGAAGGGTTCGTCGAGCAGAACCAGTGGCCGGCTGGACACGAGGGCGCGAGCCAGGGCAACACGCTGTCGCTGGCCACCGGACATCTCGCCAGGGCGGCGGCTTTCCAAGTCCTTCAGCCCGACAGCATCCATTATCTCGGAGACCCGTCTGCGCTCTTCCCGACTCAGCCTGAGGGACGGTCGGATTCCAAGGGCGACGTTCTCTGCAGCAGACAGGTGGGGAAAGAGATTATGGTCCTGAAACACAATGGCGACGGGCCGTTCGGACGGAGCCAGTGGCAGGAGATCCCTGCCACGGAAGGTAAGCGTCCCGCGTTGAGGTGTTTCGAAGCCCGCGATCAGGTGGAGCAATGTCGTCTTGCCTCCACCCGAAGGGCCGATAACGGCGCAGAAAGTCCCTTCCTTCACGTGGAGTGAATAGTCAGCCGTGAAATCCGGCCATGACAGATGGCAATTCTCAATCGCGAGCATAGGACAACCGGCCGGAAAGGCGTGCGAGGAAAAAGGCCACGAGAACGATGATCAGGCCGATCGCGGAAGCTTCTTCAAAGCGGTAGGCGCCCAGCCTTTCGTAGAGAAGATAGGGCAAAGTCCGCAACTCGGCTCCTCCGAACAGCGCGATGATGCCAAAATCGCCGAAGGACAGGGCCATCGCGAGAGCGAACGCTGAGCCCAGCGGGCGCTGCAGGAGTGGCCAGTCTACGATCCTGAGCTTGGCAAGACCTTCCAGGCCGAGTGCAGAGGACAGGCGTCCATAGCGCTCCTCGGCCAGCATGAGGCGCGGCGCGACGGAACGGTAGACGAAGGGGAGGGACGCTAATCCGTTGATGAGCGGCAGGAGCGCCAGACCGGCGAGTGACGGATCCGCAAAGGGTCTGACAATCAGGTAGAGGCCGGCCGTCAGGGCAAAGGGCGGCATGGCCAGGAGAAGACTCGGGATAAGATCGAACAACGCTGCCGTGCGAGGCGAGCGGAGAACAATACGGCGATTTCTTGCGGCTGCGCCCAGAAACAGGGCCAGGCAGCAGGCCAATGTGGCGGCTGTCGCTGCGATCCCGAGGCTTGTAACAAGCGCCTGGAGAAGATCGAGATCCGTTATGGCGCCTATGTGGCTGAAGCCCGTGAGAATACTCAGGACCAAAGGCCCGATGAAGAGGAGGCCGATGGAGAGTACGACGAAATCGAGTGCTCTCAGACGGCGATCTGCGGCGTCGGGACGAGGAATGGCACCGCGCAGGGTTGTGGCTACAGGCGGTCGTGCCAGGGTGCCGTGAAGAAGAAGGGTTATCGTGAGGCAGATGGCGATCTGCACAAGAGACAGAGAGGCCGCGCGAGCGAAATCCAGATCGACCTTCAGCGCCTCGTAGATCGCCACCTCCAGCGTTGCGCGGCCTGGACCGCCCCCAAGGGCCAGAACAATGGCAAAACTCTTGAAGCAAAGAAGAAAGACCAGGCTGGCGAGGCCGGAAATCTCCGCACGGAGAACGGGCCAATCCAGATGCCGAAAGATCTGGGAGGGGCCAAAACCGAGCGATGATGCGAGGCGCCATTGTTCGGCAGGCACCGTGCCGAGCGCGTCCAGCGCAATCTTGGCTACGAACGGTGCGTTCAGGAACACATGTGCGATGAGGATGCCAGGGTAGCCGAAGATGCTCAAGGGAGCATCGATCCCGAATCCAATGAGGAGCTGGGCCAGCCAGCCGCTGCGGCCATAGACCGTGAGAACCGCAAAGACGACGACGATGGTCGGCATAACCATCGTCGTGCCGAGCAGGGCCAGAAGGGGCTCCCGGCCCAGGAAACGCCGGCGGGTCAGTGCGAGCGCCAGCGCGACGCCAAAACTGAGCGACAGGATTGTCGAGATCCCCGCCTGGATAAGGGAGAAGGCGAGGACACGAAGAAGATAGGGGCCGATCGCAAGAAGGTTCGATCCCTCCGAGCCTGTCTGCAGAAGCGCGAGGAAGCCGCCCGCAACCAGTGCCAAAATGGCAAGAGCCACGAGGCTGCCGGGATGAGGCGGCTTGAGGCGCATGGCTTCGATCTTACCGGGCGGTGGCGTTGAGCCAACTGTCCACGAAGGCACGGCGGTTCGCCTGGACTTCGGCCGGGGTGAAGAGGAGTGCCTTGCTCGGTTCGATGATATCCTTGAAGGCTTCCGGCAGGCCGGACTTCGGGGCTTTAGCCGGCATCATCCAGTTGCCCTCGGGCATGGCGGACTGGAATGCCTCGGAGAGGACGAAGTCCATGAATTTCCTGGCGAGCTCGGGATTCTTGGAGGTTCTCGTCATCCCGGCAAGCTCGATATGGAGATAGTGACCCTCTTCGAAGGACGCTGCCTTGTACTGATCCTTTTTTTCGACCACCACATGGTAGGCTGGCGATGTCGTATAAGACATCACCATGTCGGCCTCGCCCTTCAGGAACAATCCATAGGCTTCCGACCATCCTTTGGTGAAGGTAACGACGCGGGGCTTCAACTGTGCCCAAGCCGCATCGCTCCGATCCCCATAAACCTTCTGCATCCAGAGCAGGAAGCCGAGACCCGGTGCGCTGGTCCGTGGATCCTGAAGCACCACCTTCGGCCCGCTCGGATCTTCCACCAGCTCTTTCAGACTCTTGGGAGGCTGAGGAAGTTTAGTGGCGTCATAGACGAAGGCCAGATACCCCCAGTCGTAGGGGATGAAGGTGTCGTCCGTCCAAGCGACGGGCAGGGTGAGGCCTGCCACATCCATGCCATGCGGTGCGAAGATGTTGAGAGCCTTCGCCTCCGCGGCCAGGTTCATATCAAGGCCGACAACCGCGTCTGCCTTCGTTCCTTCCCCCTCCAGCCTCAGACGGCCAACGAGGCTGCCCGCATCCTCAGCAGTCACCCAAGTGAGTTCGCAGTTGCAAACGGCCTCAAAGCGCTCCTTCACGATCTTGCCGGGCCCATACTTCCCGGCAAACGAACTGTAGGTATAGACCGTCAGAACCGGCTTCATCTGGGCAGAGGCGATGCCGCCTGCAAAGCAGAGCGAGAAAAAGACAAGGGCAAGTCGGTAAAACATCAGGAGCGCTCCCATGCGTGGAATCGGCCGGGTCCGCGGCGTAGCGTGCAGGGGGCGCAGGTCTTCCCGCGATGTTGCATGCTCATTCCCTCCGCCGGCATGACCCGGATCAGGTTCAACGGGTCGGCAGCTCCGCTGCCTCTCAGCCCTTCAGGGCTCCCCGTGAGACGACTTCGCTTCTAGAACAGTTCGCCCGATGGGACAAGCTGGCCCTAGGCGGCAGGCGTTGAGGCTCGAAGGGAGAGAAAGCGACAGGACGTTGCCGCTCAGGGCAATTTCTGTTTGGAATGGCAGTACGGAGCGACAGGAGAGCAGATGGCGGAGCGGATATCGACTTATGACGTCGCCGTGGTGGGTTTGGGCGCTATGGGAGCGGCCGCCCTCTATCAGCTCGCCAAGCGGGGTGCGAAGGTCGTTGGCATCGACAGGTTCGCCCCGCCGCACGACAGGGGCTCGACCCATGGAGAAACCCGGATCACGCGGCAGGCGATCGGGGAAGGTATAGCCTATGTGCCTCTGGCCCTGCGCTCCAACGAGATCTGGCGGCAGCTGGAGGAGGAAACCGGCGACAAGCTCCTCAGCCAAGTCGGTTGCCTGATCATCGGAGCGTTAAGGCCGCCCGTGAGTGGGCCGATCCGTACGAGTTTCCTGGCAACCACGAAGCAGGCCGCGGAGGATTATGGCATCGCTCACGAGATCCTCCGCTCTGACGATATCCGGGCCCGCTATCCCCAGTTTACGCCGCGCGAGGACGAAATCGGCTATTTTGAGCCGGGTGGCGGATATCTGAACCCGGAGCGCTGCGTTGCCACGCAAATCGCCAGGGCACAGGCTCTTGGGGCCGATCTGCAGCTTGATACGCCCGTGCGCTCCCTCTCGCCCGAAGGAGGCGGGGTCAGGATCAAGACCGGAAACGAGGATATCCATGCCTCTCAGGTCATCGTCTCTGCCGGCCCTTGGGCGCCAGCGCTCCTCGGGGCGCCGTTCGACAAGCTGCTTATCCCGAGCCGCCAAGTCATGCATTGGTTTCCCGTGAATGGTGACTGGTTGCCTCGCTGGACAGAGAGCCCCGTCTTTATCTGGGCACCTGGGGGAGATCCGAAGGACTTCTTTTACGGCTTCCCCTCCCTGACCGGCTCTGGAACTCTGAAGACGGCGGGCGAGCAATACGATGAGGCGACGACCCCTGAAGCAATTGACCGTGTCGTCGTCCCAACAGAGGCTCAGACTATCTATGGCGGCCATTTGGCGGGCCGCCTCCAAGGTATTGGGCCGCAGGCGGTTCGGTCCATCACGTGTCTTTATACGGTCACGCCAGACTCGCATTTCTTGATTGATCGACACCCGGACAGTGACCGGATTCTCGTGGCGTCGCCCTGCTCTGGTCACGGCTTCAAGCATTCGGCCGCAATCGGAGAAGCCTTGGCGGAGATCATCATCGAGGGGCGAAGCCGGATCGACCTGTCGCCGTTTGCTCTCTCACGGTTCCAATCGGCCTTGGGGGTGGGATGATATTGCCGAGCTTGCATCCGTAGATCACAGCGGTAGCACGTTCGAGACGTAATAAGATTATCATCCTGGACGATCCCTCGGAAGGCCTTGCCCCAAAGATCGGATTGCTGCTTTGCTTCACCAGGAGAGCGGTTTAATGATGAGGCAGCCGCAACGATGTGTGAGACGCGAGAAGCACCTTAGGATCGGTTGATGGAAGAGCTGCCGATATATAATGGGCAAGCGATCTTTTACGTCTTCATCGGGTGCCTAGCCCTCGCCGCTGCATGGCTGGCCGGACGGGCGTCCGCTCAACGGCCGCTGGCTGCATTCAATCAGGCTGTCGAGCGGTGGCGGAGGGGTGATCTCCAAACCCGGATCAAGGTCTTGGACCCGCACACGCCTGTCGGCCAATTGAGCCTCGCATTCAATGACATGGCGACGAAGCTCAGCCTCCGCGAGGCTGAGCGTGAAACTGTCCTGCGCGTGCTGCACGAAGGGGAAGAACGCCTTCAAATCGCACAGGATGTGGCAGGTCTCGGCATCTGGGATTGGAACCACCTGACTGGCGAGATCTCCTGGTCCGTCCAGATGTATCGGCTGGTAGGGCTCGACCCGGACACGACGGATGCCAACCTGTCTCTTGTGTGGCAACAACTCATCCATCCCGAGGATCGGTTATGGATGGAACAGGAGGTGCGACGTTTTTCGCGCACCCTCGACCCGCTGACAGCGGAATACCGCATCCTTCGCGAGGATGGGTCTGTCCGGTGGCTCCTCATGCGCGGACAGTCGCTTCCCGATGCGGACGGAAAGCCCGTTCGGACGGTGATCGTCAATCTTGATATTACGTCCAGCAAGGATAGCGAGGTGCGTGAGCGCTTCCTCCTGTCCCTGAGCGACAAGATTCGCGATCTGGACCGTCCGGACGAGATTCTCATGACCGTGGCTGAGGTTTTAGGGCATCACCTCGGCGTCACACGTGTTGGCTATGGGGATGTGGACAATGCCACGATGGTCCTGTCCACGCTCGTTGACTGGCATACCGACGAGGCGCCGGACGTTTTTGGACGGCACCCGTTGAAGCCCATGGGGCCGTCCTTCTGTTCCGACTTGAAATCCGGCCGGACAGTCGTGTTCGACGATGCGCTTTCGGACCCACGCGCCGAGGGGCATTATGCAGCCTATGCCGCCCTCGACTGCATTGCGTCCATTTCCGTGCCACTCGTCAAGGAGGGGCAGCTTAGAGCGGCTCTCTACATTCACAGCGAAACGCCACGGCGCTGGTCCCAGGCAGAGATCGATCTGTGCCGGGATGTAGCCGAGCGTACATGGGCGGCGGTTGAGCGAGCCAAATCCGATGCCCGCCGCCGGCTGCTGATCAATGAACTCAATCACCGTGTGAAGAACACGCTGGCGACCGTTCAGTCGATTGCCGCACAGAGCTTCAAGGTCGGAGAGCCAAAGACCGCACGGGACGTCTTCGAGGCGCGCCTTTTCGCTCTTTCCAAAACCCATGACGTGCTCACCCGGGAGAACTGGGAACGGGTCGATCTGCGCGATATCGCTGAGGAGGCAGTTGCGCCTTACCGGCGAGATCAGGTGGAGCGGTTCGCCATCGAAGGGCCAGCGCTGCATGTCCCGCCGAGAATTGCGCTTCCCCTCGCCATGGCCCTGCACGAACTGTCCACAAACGCAGTGAAGTACGGAGCGCTTTCAGTTGATAGCGGTCGGGTGATCATTCATTGGGATCTCGTCGACGGCTGGGACGAGAAGGGCCTGATCCTTCATTGGGAGGAGCAGGGTGGACCCTTGGTCAAGACGCCCACTCGGAAAGGTTTCGGATCAAGGCTGATCGAGCGCAGCTTGTCCCGGGAGCTTTCAGGAAGAGTCACCTTGGATTATCGTCCGACTGGCCTGTTCTGCGCGATCAGCCTCCCACTTCCAGCCGCGCAGGCCACTCTGAGTCCCTCCGTGCACTTTGCCTGATTGGTCAGGCTCTTCTGGTTGAGCCGCGCCAGCAGGAGCTGAACGGAAGCCGTGGCGGAACAGCAATGCTCGGTTCTCGTTTGATAAGGGTATCGAGAATGTTCCATGGCAACCCTTCTGCACGGCCCCCTCACCGAACGGTCGGTCCATCTCTGCATTGACATGCAGCGCCTGTTTGCACCCGAAGGCCCTTGGCCTACCCCCTGGATGGAGCGGGTATTACCCACGGTGGCTCGCATCGCCGAGCGCTTTCCCGAGAGGACGGTCTTCACCCGCTTTATCACTCCCCAGCGCCCCGAAGACATGCCCGGTACCTGGCGAACCTATTATGAGCGCTGGCGCGAGACGACCCGGGAGCACCTCGATCCGCGCTTACTGGAGCTGATGCCGCCCCTCGCAGGCCTCGCACCTCCCGCCACCGTCATCGACAAGCCGGTCTATTCGGCCTTTGCAGGACACAAGCTCGCGGATCTCCTCAAAGAGCGGCAAGCCGACACACTGGTCGTGACGGGTTCGGAGACGGATGTTTGTGTCCTGGCGACCGTGCTGGGCGCCGTTGATCATGGCTACCGTGTCGTGATTGTCGCGGACGGACTCTGCAGCTCGTCCGACGAGGGGCATGACAGCCTGCTCTCGCTCTACAGCAAGCGGTTCAGCCAGCAGATCGAAACTGTCGACAGTGAGACGGTTCTCTCAGCGTGGACCTGACGCTGCCGAAATCCTAGCGACGCGTTTTCCCACCACTGCCGGAAAGGCCCGCACGGCGCAGAGCTTCCGCCATTGCGCCCGATGCGCCTGCCTCGCCTCTGTCCGATTGTTTGCCGGCAGTGTGGGACGGGCGACCCTTTGAAGAAGGTGAGCCCATGGGCCCTCGTGAAGCCTGCTCTTTGCTGACGGGATCACTCATGCGCATCGTCAGGGAGATGCGTTTGCGGGCCTTGTCCACCTCGAGAACTTTGACCCGGACGATGTCGCCCGGCTTCACGACGCTGCGGGGATCTTTCACGAACGAGTCCGAAAGGGCCGAGATGTGAACGAGACCGTCCTGGTGTACGCCGATATCCACGAAGGCGCCAAAGGCCGCGACATTCGTGACGACACCTTCGAGCATCATCCCGGGTTTCAAATCGCCGATAGATTCTACGCCGTCGAGGAAGGTCGCTGTCTTGAATTCAGGGCGAGGATCCCGGCCCGGCTTTTCCAGTTCGCCGAGGATATCCTTCACGGTCGGAACGCCGAACTTCTCGTCGGTGAAACTGCTGGGCTTGAGACCCTTGAGGAGCGACCCGTTGCCGATCAGGATCTTGATGTCACTCTTGGTCGCTTCAAGGATGCGCCTCACGACCGGATAGGCTTCAGGATGCACGCCCGAGGCGTCGAGAGGGTCGTCTCCACTTGGAATGCGCAGGAAGCCTGCGGCCAGTTCGAACGTTTTCGGCCCGAGGCCCATCACGTCATTCAGGGCCTTGCGCGTGCGGAATGGGCCGTTGGCGTTCCGATGCGCCACGATGTTCTGCGCAACCCATTCGCCGAGCCCCGAGACCCGTGAGAGAAGCGGAGCTGAGGCCGTATTGAGGTCGACCCCAACGGCATTGACGCAGTCCTCGACGACGGCATCAAGAGAGCGCGACAGTTTGTGCTCGGCCAGATCATGCTGGTACTGACCGACGCCAATGGACTTTGGGTCGATTTTGACGAGTTCTGCCAGCGGGTCCTGCAGGCGCCGGGCGATTGACACGGCCCCGCGCAGAGAAACGTCAAGATCGGGAAGCTCCTGACTGGCATAGGCGGATGCCGAATAAACAGAAGCACCAGCCTCGGAAACCATGATCTTCGTCAGCTTAAGGTCGGGGTGCTTTCCAACCAGCTCTCCGGCGAGCTTGTCCGTCTCCCGGGAAGCGGTCCCGTTGCCGATTGCGATGAGCTCCACCTTGTGAAGACGGCAGAGGCGGGCCAGAACCGCAATCGACTCATCCCATTGGCGCTTGGGCTCATGGGGATAAATGGTGTCGGTTGCGACCACTTTTCCGGTCGCATCCACGACCGCGACTTTCACACCCGTACGATAGCCCGGATCGAGGCCAAGGGTCGGCCGTGCTCCTGCTGGAGCCGCGAGCAGGAGATCGCGCAGGTTTCCGGCAAAGACCTTCACCGCCTCATCCTCGGCGATCTGCCAGAGGCGCATCTTCATGTCGAGCTCGATGGAGAAGCGAAGTTTCGTCCGCCATGCCCACCGCACGGTCTCGAGCAGCCAGCGATCCCCCAAACGCCCCTTATCGGCAATGCCGAAAGCCAGGGCCGTGCGTCCTTCATAAGAACTTACATAGCCGGGTTCAGCTGCATCCTTGCTTTCCTCCATGCGCAGGTCGAGGATCTCCTCCTTCTCGCCGCGGAAAAGGGCAAGAATCCGGTGCGAGGGAAGCTTGGTCAGCGGCTCTGAAAAGTCGAAGTAATCGGCGAATTTCGCTCCGTCCTTCTCCTTGCCGTCACGCACCTTTGAAGTCAGGCGGCCCTGCTGCCAGTAATTTTCCCGCAAGGCGCCCACAAGTTCGGCATTCTCGGAAAAACGCTCGACCAGGATTGCGCGGGCGCCCTCCAGGGCAGCCTCGGGCGTCACGACGTCCTTGGCGGGATCGACGAAGGCCGCGGCTGCTTCCTTCGGATCGCGCTCAGGATGGGCAAGCAACCGGTCGGCCAGGGGCTCAAGGCCCGCTTCCCTGGCAATCTGCGCCTTGGTACGGCGCTTTGGCTTGAAGGGAAGATAAAGATCCTCGAGCCGGGCCTTCGTATCGGCGCCATTAATCTGTGCCGCGAGTTCCTCTGTGAGCTTTCCCTGTTCCCGGATGCTGTCCAAAATGGTCTTACGCCGGTCCTCAAGGTCCCTCAGGTAGCGCAGGCGCTCCTCCAAGGTGCGCAACTGAGCGTCGTCCAGCGTTCCCGTTACCTCCTTACGGTAGCGGGCAATGAAGGGAACCGTCGCTCCACCATCAAGGAGCGTAATGGCGGCCTGGACCTGCCATTCCTGGACGCTCAGTTCGCTCGCGATACGCTGGCCGATGGTTTGCATGAGTCGCTTCCTTGAGAACAAGGCGCGGCTTCTACGGGCCATCCCTTGCCCGGTCAACGGGCAGCCCCTTGGGCCATGGCCCTATGCCGCAACGGAAAGAAGCCCGTTCAGGAGAAATCCCCCTTGGCCTCTGAAGGCTTGAGCGATAGACCGTCCGGCCCATTTGCCACAAGGTCGCGCCCGCCATGCCCCCAGCTTCTCAAGATCTGTCCATCGGCATCGACTTCGGCACGAGCAACACAGTGGTGGCCATTGCCGATCCGGCCGGCGGAGTCGAAGCGCTGACATTCAACCACCGAGGGGAAAGACTGAAAGTCTACACCACTGCCCTTTGCTTCTGGGATGAGCGGCACGGAAACGGCCTGAGAACCCGCGTCGAGGGTGGGCCTTGGGCCATCGAGCGGTTTCTCGAAGGGCTCTCCGCCCACCGCTTCATTCAGTCCTTCAAGACCTTTGCGGCGAGCGCTTCCTTTCAGGAAACCAGGATTTTCAGGGAGCGCTTCCGCTTTGAGGACCTCCTGAGCACTTTCCTTCGGACGCTCCTGCGCCACGGTGGCGAGCGGTTCGATCTTTCGGCGCGGAATGTAGTCATCGGGCGACCTGTCGAGTTCGCGGGGCATCGTCCGGATGATGCTCTCGCGATGCGTCGTTATGGAGCGGCCTTTGGCAATCTGGGAGCGAGCCACGCCCGTTATGTTTATGAGCCGGTCGGCGCCGCCTTTTTCTACGCCCGGGAGCTTGACCGCGACGCGACCGTTCTGGTCGCAGATTTCGGGGGTGGCACCAGCGACTTCTCCGTCATGCGCTTTTCGAGGTCCGGTGGCGTATTAAGAGCTGATCCCTTGAGCCATGCGGGGATCGGGGTGGCCGGGGACGCATTCGATTATCGGATCGTCGACCAGATCGTTTCGCCCCGCCTCGGGAAAGGCGGAAGCTACAGGTCGATGGGAAAGGTTCTCTCTATTCCCAATCACTATTATGCCAATTTTGCTCGCTGGAACCAGCTTGCCCTCATGAAGGGCAGCGGTGACCTTAAGGAACTGCGCGAGTTGGCTCGTTCTGCGCTCGATCCGGAGCCGCTGGAACGGTTCGTCGACATTGTCGAGTACGATCTGGGCTTCGACCTGTATCAAGCAGTCTCTGCGACCAAGGTGGCTCTGTCCTCAAAGGAAGAAACCGAATTCCATTTCAAGGCCGAAGGGGTCGATATTCGCGCTCCCGTCACCCGAGCTCAGTTCGAGAGCTGGATTGCAGAGGATGTCGACCGCATCGCCGAGACCGTGGACCGGGCTCTCCATTCGGCGCGTGTCAGGCCCGAAGAGATTGATCGGGTGTTCCTGACGGGCGGCACATCCTTCGTGCCGGCAATCCGCCGATTGTTCCTGGAGCGGTTTGGTGAGAGCCGGCTCACCTCGGCGGACCAATTCGAGTCCATTGCTTATGGTCTTGCCCTGATCGGCCGTGCAGAGGATCCGGATCGATGGGCCGTGAAGGGGGACGGCCGAGAAAAGGTACCGATGCCCTTGCCGTGAGACGCTTAGCGGGCTTTATTTGCACTGCAGCATAACTGAGCCCAAAGCGAGGCCCCGGCCATGTCTCAATCCGCTCCTGACATGACCCCCGATAAGGATCTGCCGCTCCGTGAGGATATCCGCCTCCTGGGGCGTCTCCTTGGGGATACCATCCGTGAACAGGAGGGTGAGGCGGTGTTCGATGTGGTCGAACACATCCGGCAAACCTCGATCCGCTTCCATCGGGATGAAGATGCAGCCGCCCGGCAAGAGCTTGAGACGATCCTGAACAGTCTGTCCCATGGTCAGACGAACCAGATCATCAGGGCCTACAGTTACTTCTCCCATCTCGCCAATCTCGCGGAGGACCAGCACCATGTGCGTCGATCCCGGGCCCATGCCATGGCTGAATCCGCGCCCCGAGAGGGAACGATCGCCAGGGCGCTGGAACTCGCCCGAGAGGCCGGAATTTCCTCGGAGGAACTGCAACGCTTCTTCGCCTCCGCCCTGGTCTGCCCCGTCCTCACGGCCCATCCTACCGAGGTGAGGCGCAAGAGTACCATCGACCGTGAAATGGAGGTGTCACAGATCCTGGCACAGCGCGACCGCCAGCACCTGACCCCGGAGGAGACCGTCGCGTGTGAGGAGGCCATGCGCCGCGCTATTCTGACTCTTTGGCAGACCAGCATTTTACGCCGGACCAGGCTCAAGGTGATCGACGAGGTGGCTAACGGTCTCTCTTACTACGACTATACCTTCTTCCAGGAATTGCCCCGCTTCTACGCAGATCTGGAAAATCGGCTCGCCGGGATGGACTCTGCCTGGTCAAAGATCGAGTTGCCGTCCTTCCTGCGCATGGGAAGCTGGATAGGAGGGGACCGGGACGGGAATCCTTTTGTGACGGCGGATGTCCTGCGTCAGGCCTTGCTTCTCCAAAGCAAGCAGGCAATCGGCTTTTACCTGGAAGAGGTCCATCTGCTTGGGAGCGAGCTGTCCTTGGACGGCCGCTATGTGAATGTCTCCGACCAGCTGCAGAAGCTCGTTGAGATGTCGCCGGACCACTCTCCTCACCGGCAGGACGAGCCGTATCGCCGGGCGATCTCCGGCATTTATGCACGGCTCGCAGCGACCGCGAAGGCTTTGGGATTCGGCGAAGTTGTCTACCACCCCGTCGCGGAGGTTCCTGCCTATGCCAACGCGGAAGAACTCGCAGGTGATCTTTCGATTCTTCATCGCTCTCTCACGTCTCATGGATCGGATGCACTCGCCCGTGGACGATTGCGCACGCTTCGCCGTGCCGTGGATGTGTTCGGTTTCCATCTCGCCAGCCTCGACCTGAGGCAGAATGCCGATGTTCATGAACGCGTCGTTGCGGAGCTTTTCGAGCAGGCCAGCCCCGGGACCGCCTATATGCAGTTGTCGGAGGAGGAGCGTGTGGAACTCCTTCTCAGGGAGCTTCGCACGTCGCGACCGCTAACGTCCCCCTATTTGGCTTATTCTCCGGAGACTATGTCGGAGCTTGCCATCGTCCGTGAGGCCGCCAGGGCACACGAACTCTATGGGCGCGTATCGGTTCCGAACTACGTCATCTCGAAGGCTAGCGACCCCTCGGATATCCTTGAAGTCGCACTGCTCCTCAAGGAGGCAGGTCTCCTCAGGAGTCGGGATGGCGAGATGAGCATCAACATCGTTCCGCTCTTCGAAACGATCGAAGACCTGCGTCAATGCGGAAAGGTGATGGATGCTTTGTTCTCCATGCCGGATTACATGCGCTTCCTGCGCAGCCGGGGCCAAATGCAGGAAGTGATGCTGGGTTACTCCGACAGCAACAAGGATGGCGGTTTCCTCACCTCCGGATGGGAGCTCTACAAGGCGGAGATCACGCTCGTCGAGATTTTCGCGCGCCATGGCGTGGCCCTGCGTCTCTTCCACGGACGTGGAGGTTCCGTCGGACGTGGTGGCGGTCCGAGCTATCAGGCCATTCTTGCGCAGCCAGGCGGTGCTGTTCAGGGGGCGATCCGCATCACGGAGCAGGGGGAGGTGATTGCAGGCAAGTACTCCAATCCCGACCTCGGACGGCGCAATCTCGAGATTCTTGCATCTGCGACTTTGGAGGCAAGCCTCCTGCATTCCGGCACCCCCGCTCCGCGCGACGAGTATCTGAAGGCAATGGAGGAGCTCTCCGCCAGCGCCTACCAAGCGTACCGCAACCTGGTTTACGAGACAGAGGGCTTCGAGCGCTATTTTTGGGAATCGACGGTCATCGGTGAGATCGCCAATCTAAATATCGGAAGCCGTCCTGCCTCGCGGACGAATTCACGTCGTATCGAGGATCTGCGAGCTATCCCGTGGGTGTTCGGCTGGGCGCAATGCCGCCTGATGCTTCCAGGGTGGTATGGATTTGGCTCGGCGGTCAATGCCTGGCTCAAGAACCATCCCGATACAGGCCTTTCGCTCTTGCAGGAGATGCACCGCAAATGGCCATTTTTCGAAACTCTTCTCTCGAACATGGACATGGTCCTTGCCAAGAGCAACATCGCGATTGCTTCACGCTATGCCAAGCTCGTCGAGGACGAGGAACTGAGGAAGGCGATCTTTCCCAGACTCCGGCAGGAATGGGAAGATTCTATTGCACAGCTCCTCGCCATCACGGGTCAAAATGGTCTGCTGGACCGAAATCCTTTGCTGGCTCGTTCAATCAGAAACCGCTTTCCCTATCTCGATCCGCTGAACCATCTCCAAGTCGAACTCCTGAAGCGCCATCGTGCAGGAGATGCAGATGAGCGTGTTGTCCAGGGGATCCACCTCTCTATCAACGGCGTGGCGGCCGGCCTGCGCAACAGCGGCTGACCGCATCCGTCAAAGCAAATCAGGGCGCTGCGCCTTATCAGGGCGGCTTGATCCGCTGGATGGGAAGAGATTGACGATTTGTTCGAGGAGTCTCAGCCCTTAGCCTTGCGACTGCTCTTCGAGAAAGAAACACCGCGGTCTTCCGTCTCGGTCAGTTCGGAGAGACGGACTGTCAAGTCCCGAAGCTGATCCGCCGTCAGAACAAGTTTCGTGCGGCGTCCAGCGAAATCCTCGAAAGCGAGCTCATACTCATCATGAACCGCCGACACATCGAACCTAAATAACCGGCGCGTTCGTACAGGACCAGCCACGGCCAAGCTCTCCAATAGGACGGTAAGCCTTTCGTTTAAGAAGCCGCCATTGGGTTTTCAACCCTGCGCAGGCCGGAAAAAGGTCCTGATTTTCAGTGTGCGCAAATATGATGCTGGAAAACCAGCACGATTATCGTTTGCCTGTAAAATAATATAACAAATCGAAAGATCTCAGCCGCGACATGCGGAGCCGGAGTTCCGGCTCCGCATGTCGGCAAAGGCTATTCTGCAGCTATCAGGGATGGATGACCCGCTGCTTCCAGCGCCACTGCCGTTGACTGGATCACGGCCGCAAAACGCACGGCTGTGTGAACCTCGGCGGCGCCGACACCGGCGTCCCGAAGGACTTTTTCGTGGCTGTCGATACACAGGCCGCAACCGTTGATAGCCGAGACGGCAAGGGACCAGAGTTCGAAATCGATCTTGTCCACCCCAGGATTGCCGATCACGTTCATGCGCAGCCGCGCCGGCATCGTGCCGTACTCCTTGTTGGAGGCAAGGTGCACGAACCGGTAATAGACATTATTCATCGCCATAATCGATGCGGCCGCCCGGGCCGCATCGAGGGCCTGTGGCGACAAATGCGCCTTGGCCTCTTCCTCAAGTGCTTGCGCCACCACGGGGTTCCGGGTGGCAAGGCCGCAGGCGACGAAGAGGCCGTACTTCCGCTGGGGCGAAAGGCTGTCGTCTGTCGCAAGGGCAGACAGGTTCAGGCGCACGTCCTTCGCAAAGGCCGGCAGCTTTTCTTTGAGGCTTTCGATGGACATGTGAAACCTTAAGCAGCCTTCAGCGTGTCGCCGCCAACCTCGCGGTTGCAGGGGCAGAGCTCGTCTGTCTGCAGGGCGTCGAGCACACGCAAGGTATCCTTGGGATTGCGGCCGACATTGAGATTGGTCGCATAGACATGCTGGATCGTATTGTCGGGATCGACAATGAAGGTATAGCGGTAGGCAACCCCATCAGGTGCTCGTACACCCAGACCATCGACGAGCGACCCGTTCGTATCGGCAAACTGCCAGATGGGGAGCTTATCAAGATCCCGGTGATCACGGCGCCAAGCCAGCTTAACGAACTCATTGTCGGTCGATCCGCCTAGAACAACGGCATCACGATCGTCGAACTCACCGGCCAGACGGGCGAATTCCGCAATCTCAGTAGGGCAGACGAAGGTGAAGTCCTTCGGATAGAAAAAGATAATCTTCCACTTGCCCGGGAAGCTTGCCTCCGTAAGGGCCTCGAAGGCGCTCTCGCCATTTTCGACATGGTTGTTGAACTTCGGCTTCACGCCGGTGATGGAAAAGGCAGGCAGCTTCTGGCCGATACCCAGCATCGGAAATTCTCCTAAGGTGGAATGTTGCGGCGCAGTGATGCAAAAGCCTCGCCAAAAGGTCAACAGGGCTGTCTGAAAAAGGGCCGAACAGGAACTGAAGGGGCCGCGCCCCCGTTGAGAGAAAAGAGGATGCCTTGGAGGCACGGCTTGCAAGGCATTGATCAGACAGGAGAAATATGATGCCCCGTGGTGACAAGTCGGCTTATACGGATAAGCAGAAGCGCCAAGCCCAACATATCGAGGAATCTTATGAAGACCGGGGTGTGTCCGAGAAGGAAGCGGAGCGTAGAGCCTGGGCGACAGTGAATAAGGATTCGGGTGGCGGCAAGAAGGGCGGCTCCGGCCGAGGCTGACAGAGATAATCTCGGTTCACGAGAACTAGAAAGTATGCATGGCACGGGCGGTCTCGATCGACTGCCCCGCCAGCACGGGCTGGTCTTGGTCCTTTAGACGCTAGCACCAAGCAAAATGCTGTGGTGCCGGGATATGGCGCAATCCTTGGATCGCTTCATGCGAGCTAGCGGGTGAGCTTGCCGTATGTCCGGCCGTTAGCGGTGCTGCTTGCTAAGCCATAGGCGGAAAGCTTCGGACGGCTGCCAAACTGCAGGATGGAGCTCAGACGGTTTGACTTGCGGTTCGGTACCCAATTTTCTGCCGTCTAAGGCCGCTCTCCGAGTTCTATAGGGGCTTTCATCTGCGTGATAATGCGGCATTATCTGGAACTCCTATCCATCTCAGATAGGGGCTTCCCACCGTTGTGCGGTCCCCGCTTCCCAGGAGAATGCCTTGCTTACGAGTTCCGCTGCCGGAGTCTTCGTGATTTGTCCTACGCCTTTCCACAATGACGGCAGTCTCGATACCGGGTCGACCGACACAATGGTGGAAGCCTTCCTGGCTGCAGGCGCGACTGGTCTTACCATCCTTGGGATCATGGGCGAGGCTCCGAAACTGGCTGCGGAGGAAGCACTTTCCTTTGCCAAGCAGGTGATCGCAAGGGTTGCAGGACGCGTCCCGGTCGTAGTCGGTGTATCTGCTGCTGGCTTTGCCGCTATGTCGGCTTTGTCACGCAAAGTCATGGATGCCGGCGCAGCCGGGGTCATGATCGCCCCACCAGCCCATCTTCGGACGGACGATCAGATTGTGTCCTATTATGCCGATGCGGCTGAGGCCGTCGGTCCGGAAACACCTTTCGTGATTCAGGATTATCCTCTGGTCACCGGCGTTGTCATGACGCCTCAGGTCATCATGCGAATTATCGAGCAAAACCCTTCATGCGTCATGCTTAAGCATGAGGATTGGCCTGGTCTCGACAAGATTACGACCTTGCGTCGGGCCACTGAGGCCGGGCAAGTGCGTCGGGTATCGATCCTCTGCGGAAATGGAGGCCTCTTTCTTCCCTTCGAGATGGAAAGAGGAGCCGACGGGGCAATGACGGGATATGCCTATCCGGAGATGCTCGTGGGCGTCGTCAACCTGATGCGACAGGGTAAGCGCCGAGAAGCGTATGATCTCTTTGACAGACACCTGCCGCTCGTTCGATATGAAACTCAGCCTGGTGTCGGGTTGTCCGTGCGCAAGTATGTGCTCCAGAAGCGTGGCATCATCGCATCGGCAGCGCTGCGTAAACCCGCACCGAGGCTCACTCCGGAAACAATCGCCGATATTAACTGGATGATGGAGCGCATTGAGCGCCCGCACGAGGGAGCCTAAAACATGGAAACGAATCTCAGAGGGAAACGTGCACTTGTGCTCGGTGCCAGCAAGGGACTGGGTTTCGGAATCGCGCAGGGGTTAGCAGAGGAGGGGGCTCGCGTTGCCATCGCAAGCCGCACTATGGAGGGCTCGAAGTCGGCCGCCGACAAGATCGGTGCCATCCCTCTCGTTTGTGATACGGGAAACGTTGACCAGGTCGATGCGTTGGCAAGGGATGCTGTATCCGCATTGGGTGGTGTCGATGTACTGGTCTTGAACAGCGGTGGACCACCACCCGGAAAGGCGCAGGGTGTTTCGTCCGAGCAATGGCGAAACTCTTTCGAGGCCATGTTCGTCAACTTGGTTCGGCTGACCGATCATTTGCTGCCCGGGATGATCGAGCGCAAGTTCGGTAGAATTATCTCCGTGATCTCATCGGGCGTGATCCAGCCAATACCGAACCTTGCTATCTCCAATGCGATCCGTCCGGCACTTGTCGGCTGGGGCAAAACTCTTGCCAGCGAGGTTGCTGCATTCGGCATTACCGTCAATGCAATTGCTCCCGGACGGATCGCGACTGATCGGCTGAAGCAACTCGATGCCGCCAATGCGGAGCGTACGGGGCGATCGGTCGAGGATGTTGCTGCAGCTGCGCGGGCCGGGATTCCGGCTGGGCGCTATGGAGAAATTTCGGAGTTTGGCGCAGCAGCAGTCTTCCTTGCCAGCGAGAGGGCTTCGTTCGTGACAGGATCCATCCTACGTGTGGATGGCGGCCAGATCTCCTGCACTTGATCTCTGACGCTGTTCATCTTAGCCCAATCCAGAAGCCGCCGGAGTTATTACCTTCGACGGCTTTTATCGAAGACGACGCGCTATCGCGTCGTTGACCTTGCTTGTTGCAGGTAACTATTTCCCAATCATTCGCGCGAAAGACGCAACCCGCCCCGAACGAGCTTCTGCCAAACCTCCTCTGCATCGTCTGCGAAGTCCATAAGCTCGTGATCGAAAGGGTCCGTCATTCCGTGCTCGATCAGAGCAGGGAAATTAATGATGTGAGTCCAATATTCCTTATCAAACAGTACAATGGGCAGGGGGGGAGCCTTGCCTGTCTGACGTAAGTTTAGAATTTCGAATAACTCATCGAGTGTTCCGAAACCGCCTGGGAAGACCACAAGGGCATTGGCTCGCATGGCCAAGTGCATCTTACGCATTGCGAAATAATGAAATCGGAATGTCAGCTCCGGCGTTGAATAGGGATTGGGGCCCTGTTCGTGCGGTAGAGTGATATTGAACCCGATTGATGGCGCTCCCACGTCTGCCGCCCCTCGGTTTGCGGCTTCCATAAGACCTGGGCCGCCTCCCGTGGCAATGACGTTATCGCGAACACCGTTTCCTACCGTAAGAGCTCCGCCTCTTTGGGAAGCAATAGCCGCAAATGACCGGGTCTGCTCATACCAAAAGCCCTGGCGCCCTGGTCCATTCTCTCGAACGCGAGCGCTGCCGAAAACAACGATGGTCGAGCGGACGCCCCATGCACGCAGAAAATGCTCTGCCTTGGCGTATTCCAACTGGAAACGGACGCCTCGCATATCGTCGCCAAGAAGGAAGTCCTGGTCGAGCGCAGGAAGCCTGTATGACGGCGATGCGATTTGAGCAGCGTTCGAAGCGTTCTCGTCATCCATGATCGTCTCCTTCCTAATGCCGGAGTCTAGCCGACTAGACTTGAAGCATCGACTTTCGCCAAGACTTGAGGTCATCAAGCGAGACGTTCGAACCGCAAAGCACAAGTCCGATCACGGAGTCTTTCGGAAGGGAGGGTGCGACTTTCGCAGCGGCAGTCAGGACGCAGGCGGCTGCTGGCTCGCACAGGACCTTTTCAGTCTGAAGGATCCAAGTCAGATCTTCGACGACGGGTCTGTCCTCGACAAGGATAATGTCCTGCAAAAACTGCTTTGCGGCGGACAATGTCCGGTGCGTAGCGAAGGGGGCGCCTAGTGTCCGGGCTATGGAGGTGGCATGGATGGTGACGGGCGCATTGGCCTTCAAAGCCTCGGTCATCGTCGGGGCACCTGTCGTCTCTACGCCGTATATTGTGAGGTCTGGCCGCTTTGCCTTGAGAGCAGTAGCCACACCGGACATAAAGCCGCCTCCGCCGATCGACACGAACACATGAGTGAGGTCTGGTGTATCCTCTAGAAATTCAAGGCCGAGTGTGCCGTGGCCGGCGATAATTGCCGGGTCGTCATAAGGATGAATAAATAGCATGCCGTCGTTTGCATAAGCTTCCGCTTTGGCAAAGGCCTCCGCCGCATCTTCACAAAGCTCGATCGCAGCACCGTAGCTCGTTGTCAGATCAATATTGAAGCGCGGTGTGGCCTTCGACATGAGGATGAGCGCTTTCATCCCAAGCGTGCCGGCCACATACGCAAGTGCGATGGCGTGATTGCCCCCTGACACGGTCACGAGGCCCTTCTGGCGCTCGGTATCGCTCAAGCAGAGTATCTTATTGAGAACTCCTCGGACTTTAAAAGAGCCTGCAATTTGCAGGGCCTCCAACTTGAGAGCTGCACGGCGGCCGAGGCGTGTAGCGACCTCTTGACTATCGAAAGCGGGTGTCCGCCTTACACGCCCGGAAATTCGTCCGCGGGCAGCCTCGACATCGGAAAGCGCAACGTCAAACCTCTCCATTAATCTGTCCTCTCTACGCAAGGGCGACACAATCGATCTCGATGAGAATATGCCCTGGGAAACGTGAAACCTCTACGGTCGACCGAGCCGGATAAGGCGACGAGAACATGTGGGCATAGACCTCGTTCATGGCGACAAAATCATCCAAGTTTGCGAGAAAAACTGTGGTCTTGGCGACTTTCGCCAAAGAACTGCCGGCCTCTTTGAGAATTGTACCCAGATTTTCAAGTACGGCCTTCGTCTGAATCCGGATGTCGCCGGACCCGATTAGGTTCCCGCGTTCATCGAGAGGGAGTTGCCCGGACACGAAAATCATGTCGCCGAGTCGTACGGCTTGGGAGTAAGGGCCCATCGGGCGAGGGGCTCGGTCTGTCAGAATTTGGGTGAGAGTCATGGCGGGTCCAGAAAGATGGCGGATCATGGTCGTATGACTTGGACTTCGTCAATCCAGGACGCATCGCGACCTCACGAATGCAGGAGGCTTGACCATTAAGGGGAGCGGGCACGATGCTGGCTTCCTTGAAGGAGGTCTGCCGCATGTCTCTGTCACCTCGCGAGATGCTTGCCCGTCTGGTCGCTTTTCCCAGTGTCTCGACCGTCAGCAATCTCGATCTCATCAATTTCGTCCAAGAGTGGCTTCAGAGCCATGGCGTCGACAGCAACCTTGTTCACAGTCCCGAGGGAGACAAGGCCAACCTTTATGCAACGATAGGACCTAAGGTCGAGGGTGGCGTCGTGCTCTCCGGGCACACCGATATTGTGCCTGTAGAGGGGCAAGTCTGGACAACGGATCCTTGGACGCTGACAGATCGAGACGGGCGCCTCTACGGGCGCGGGACCACGGATATGAAGGGTTTTAATGCTTTGGCTCTGGCGCTTGTCCCCGACATGCTCGCGGCTAATCTGAAGCGCCCCATTCATCTTGCTTTGTCCTATGACGAAGAGCTTGCCTGCAGGGGGGCTCCATCCATGGTCAGAGCAATGGCCGAGACAATCCCCACACCTGCCGCCGTGATTGTGGGAGAGCCGACGCGTCACTGCGTCGTTACGGGCCACAAGGCCTCCGTCCAACTGCGGACGCGGCTTGCTGGGCACGCGGTTCATTCGAGCCGGGTGGACCAAGGCGTCAGTGCGGTCATGAACGCAGCACGGCTGGTCGTCTGGCTCGAGGATATCATGGAGCGCAACCGGCAGGAGGCAGACCCTGAAAATCCCTTCGAGCCTCCTTATTCCACGCTACATTGTGGAGTGATGGAGGGGGGCAGTGCGGCGAACATCGTTTCATCTTCCGCTTGGTTTTTTACGGATATACGAGCCATCCCGACGGAGAACCCCTGGCAATACGTGGAGCGGTATAGGGAATATATCAAACAGATCATCGAGCCTCGCATGAAGGCGATTGCTCCGGCAGCCGGCGTCGAGGTCGAGGTGGTGTCCGAGGTTCCGGGCCTGAGCCCGGAGGAGGATGGGCAGGCGGAGGGACTGATGCGGCGCCTAACTGGCGATAATGCTACGCACGTGGTCGCCTATGGCACAGAAGCCGGTCTCTTCCAGGCGAACGGCTGGTCGACTGTCGTCTGTGGCCCTGGAGATATCGCGCAGGCCCACCAACCCGATGAATTCATAGAGATCAGCGAGCTAGAGGCCGGAGAGCGCCTGCTTCGGCGCCTTATCTCGGAACTCGCGGCCTGATCGGCGACGCACTAAAGAAGACAGGGACTAGACCGTAGCCCTATTCCCTGGGTAACCTCCCGTTCGGAGGAGGCAAGATCGGCATAAAGCCAGGCTTCCAACCCATAAAACATCGCGCAACGACGCGGGACTTCCAGTGGAGAACCAACAGAGATGACGATCCGAGCCAAAATTCTTGCGGCTGCCGCCGCCGCCCTTCTTGTAGGAACGGCGCTGCCGGCCATGGCCGTAACGCTCCGATATGCGAACCAGGGAGACCTTAAGTCTCTCGACCCCTACACCCTTAACGAGACCACGACCAATGCTCATCTGGGCCATATCTACGAGGGACTGACCAAACGCGGACGCGACCTTAAGGTTGAGCCGGGTCTCGCTGAGCGATGGGAGGTCAGTGATGACGGGCTGACTTGGCGCTTCTTCCTTCGCAAAGGGGTGAAGTTTCACAATGGCAATCCTTTCACAGCAGACGATGTGGTCTTCTCGGCCAATCGGGTTCGCGCCCAAGGGTCCAACTTCCAGACGCGGGTGCCGAGCGATGCCGAATTCGTAAAAGTTGATGACTACACGGTCGATGTAAAACTCAAGAAGCCCAATCCGATCCTGAATTACCAGTGGGATACATGGTACATCATGGACAAGGAGTGGAGCGAGGCCAACAACACGGCCGCACCGACACCGGCCGCTGCTACAAGTCCTAGCTATTCCTCACTCAATGCCAATGGCACGGGGCCGTTTAAGATCGAAAGTCACCAGCCGGGTGTGAAGACTGTCTTCAAGAAGAATCCGGATTGGTGGGGCAAGGTCGAGCACAATCTGGACGAAATCGTTTTCACGCCGATCAATTCTGATGCAACGCGGGTGGCGGCTCTCCTGTCAGGTGAAGTCGATGTCATCGAGCCAGTCCCGCTGCAGGACATTCAGCGTGTCAACAGCAGCCCCAATGCGCAGGTTCTCACCGGTCCCGAACTGCGCACGATCTTCCTCGGATTTGACCAAACTCGCGACGAGTTGCTGTTTTCCAACGTTAAAGGAAAGAACCCGTTCAAGGATCCGAAGGTTCGTGAGGCTTTCTTCAAGGCCATCGATATCGAGACCATCAAGTCGAGAGTCATGCGCGGTCTTTCGACGCCATCGGCCCTTATGATCGCGCCGGAACTCTTCACCTATTCGAAGGAGTTTCAGCGCCCGAAATATGATCCGGACACCTCCAAGAAGCTTCTGGCTGAGGCCGGCTATCCTAACGGCTTTGAGGTCGGAATGGATTGTCCAAACGACCGCTATGTCAATGACGAGGCAATCTGCCAGGCAGTGGTTGGAATGCTTGCCCGCGTTGGCGTGAAGGTCAATCTCATGGCACAGCCGAAGGCGCAATACTTTGCCAAAGTGCTGAAGTCCGGGAATTATCAGACCTCGTTCTATCTCCTCGGATGGACCCCGGGCACTTTCGACAGCCATAACGTGCTCTATGACATCGAAGGCTGTCGGGACGATCAGAGCTCCTCGCGTGGAGAGTCAAATCTCGGCAACTACTGCAATAAGAAGCACGATGAGCTAGCCGACAAAATCCTCGTCGAGAACGATAAGGCTAAGCGTGATCAGCTGATCAAGGAGGCGTTCCAGATCACGACCGCGGACTATGGCTACATCCCTCTGCATCAGCAGTCCCTGTCCTGGGGTGTCTCGAAGAAGGTGAAGCTCAGCCAGCGCGCCGACAATTCCGTGCTGCTCTATTGGGCACACAAGGAATGATGCGCTCTTGAACCTGGGATCCTGGGTGTTGCTTTGTGACACCCAGGACGCTTTTGGCACGAGCTGTGCAGTCCGATGCGCAGCTGAAGGGATCATGAGCCTTACCAATGCTTGCTTTTATCGTCCGTCGTATATTCCAGGCTATCGGCGTCCTGCTCGCCGTTGGCATCGTTGCTTTTTCAATGTTCCGGTTCGCAGGAGATCCGGTCAATCAAATCGTATCGATCGATACTCCGGCCGCTCAGCGCGAAGAGGTGCGGCGGTCGCTTGGGCTGGACGATCCTGTGCCTATCCAGTTCGCGCGCTACCTTGGAGGGGCGGTACAAGGAGACTTCGGTGTATCCTACCAGTTCCGGCAACCAGTTTCGGACCTCCTGGCAGAACGGATGCCGGCAACTCTCGAACTCGCGTTTTGCGCTACGGTCTTTGCTGTCGTTTTTGGTATTCTGATGGGAGTCTATTCGGGCCTGAAGAGAGATAGTACTCTTGCCAAGCTGTTTCAGACCGTTTCCTTGATCGGCATCTCACTGCCCACGTTTCTCATCGGCATCCTCCTGATCTATCTTTTTGCCGTGACCTTGGGTTGGCTACCCTCATATGGGCGAGGGGATACCGTTCGCATCGGCTGGTGGTCGACAGGATTGCTAACATGGACGGGCCTTCTTGCGCTGATCATGCCATCGATCACGCTTGGTCTGTTTCAGATGACGCTCATCATGCGTATTGTGCGTGCAGAGATGATGGAGGTGTTGCGAACCGATTATATCAAATTCGCACGTGCCCGTGGCCTCACGACGCGGGCGATTCACTTCGGTCATGCTCTAAAGAACACCTTGATCCCTGTCATTACGATCGTCGGCCTTCAACTGGGATCGGTAATCGCATTCTCAATCATCACGGAAACCGTCTTCCAGTGGCCGGGAATGGGGCTTCTGTTTGTCCAGGCAGTACAGAATGTCGATATCCCGATTATGGCAGCCTATCTGATGCTCGTGGCGTTGATCTTTGTGTTGATCAACCTCGCTGTCGACATCCTTTATACTGTCGTTGACCCGCGCCTGCGCTCCACCATTCGTCAACCAGCATAACGGAGGCAGAAATGACGATTTCCACGCAGGCACCCTCTGCTGTTCAAAGCCTCCCAACTTCTCGGATCGGTCGCCTTCTCGACAGCGATATTTGGGCAAGCTTCCGGCGTTCGAAGTTGACCATGACGGCAGCGGCCCTCACGCTGATCTTTCTCCTAGCTGCGATTTTTGCAGGTATCCTCTCGCCGCAAAATCCGTTCAACCCGGCCGAACTCGATCTGCTCAACAGTCGCCTTCCACCCATATGGGAGGCAGAGGGACAGGCGCCGTTCTTGCTGGGAACTGACGAGCAGGGCCGAGATATTCTCTCTGCTATTCTATACGGATTGCGTATCTCGCTCCTGGTCGGCTTCCTTGGGGTCGCATTCTCGGCGACGCTTGGGATCAGCCTGGGACTGATTGCAGGCTACTTTGGTGGCCTCGCAGATACGTTGATCATGCGCGTCGCGGACGTCCAGCTCACGTTTCCGGCCATCCTGATCGCGCTTCTTATCGATGGTGTGGTTAAATCCGTCCTGGGAGGAAACCTCGATGCGACGACCATCCTTTCCGTTCTGGTATTCTCTATTGGGTTGAGCTTCTGGGTCCAGTACGCGCGTACGGTGCGGGGCTCCGTGCTGGTAGAGAAGAACAAGGATTATGTTGCAGCAGCGCGCTTGATCGGACTGCCGGCGCCCGCGATCCTGATCAAGCATATTCTTCCAAACGTGACGGGCCCCGTTCTTGTCATTGCGACGATCAATCTCGCTCTTGCGGTAATAACCGAAGCGACGCTGTCCTTCCTCGGCACGGGAATGCCCGAGACGATGCCATCCTTGGGGACCTTAATCCGGATAGGGAACAACTATTTGTTCTCTGGCGAGTGGTGGATCGTTGCGTTCCCGGGCATAGCTCTCGCGGCTCTAGTTCTCGCCATCAATCTGTTGGGCGATTGGTTGCGCGATGCCCTCAATCCCAAGCTGCGTTAGGGAGGCGAAGTTATGGATGATCCTGTTCTTTCCGTTCGCGACCTTCGCGTTGAGTTCGTGACCCGGCGCGGCATTCTCAAGGCCATCGACGGTATCTCGTTTGACATAGGTCGAGGCGAAGTCCTTGGAGTAGTCGGTGAGTCGGGCGCGGGCAAGTCCGTAACCGGTTCTGCCGTAATCGGCCTGATCGATCCTCCAGGTCGCATCGCAGGGGGGGAGATCCTCCTGGATGGCCGGCGAATCGACAATTTGCCCCCTGAGGAAATGCGTCGGATCCGTGGCAAGCGGATAGGGATGATTTTCCAGGACCCTCTGACGAGTCTCAACCCGCTCTATACAGTCGGGGAGCAATTGGTTGAGACGATCAGGACGCATATGCCTCTGTCGGCATCCGGCGCTCGCAAACGGGCGATAGATCTTCTGGCAGAGGTTGGGATTCCTGCACCTGAGCGAAGGATCGACAGCTATCCTCACGAATTTTCCGGAGGCATGCGGCAGCGTGTTGTCATTGCCCTTGCGCTTTGCGTGGAGCCTGAACTCATCATCGCCGACGAACCGACGACAGCACTCGACGTATCAGTTCAGGCCCAGATTATATCGCTCCTGAAAAAGCTCGGCCGCGAGCATGGCACGGCTATCATGCTCGTGACGCACGATATGGGTGTGATCGCCGAAACGGCAGATCGCGTGGCGGTGATGTATGCAGGCCGCATTGCCGAAATCGGTCCTGTTCGAGAGGTTGTACGGCAGCCGCTCCATCCCTATGCGCAAGGATTGATGGGAGCCATTCCTTCTCTTCGTGGTGAAGCACTACGTTTAGCTCAGATCCCTGGCTCGATGCCACGACTTTCCGCGATCCCAGCAGGGTGCTCTTTCAATCCACGCTGCCAGTTTGCGTTTGATCGATGCCGAGTGGAGCGACCTGAGGCTATTTCGCGTGGCAAGCACCCTGTCGCCTGCCATCTCTACGATTCCGCCCCTGCTGCAGTTGAGGCCGTCGCGTGACCGAAAAGCCTTATGCCGAAGTGAAGAACCTGCACCGGATTTTCGATGTATCGAAGCCTTGGCTCAACCGGCTCCTTGAGGGTGGAGAACAGCAATTTCTAAAGGCTGTTGATGGAGTGTCTTTCCAACTTCAGAGAGGAGAAACCTTCGCCCTTGTGGGTGAATCGGGGTCGGGGAAGTCGACAGTTGCCCGCATGGTCGTTGGTCTCCTTCCGCCTACGGGCGGGAGCGTGTCGATCGATGGCGTGTCCATGATCGGACGTTCCGCAGGTAACGAGCGTCAAAAATTGCGCCGTCGTATTCAAATGATCTTTCAGGACCCGTATGCCAGCCTCAATCCACGCTGGCGGGTCTCGGAGATCATCGCGGAGCCAATCCGAGCCTTTCGACTCATTGAGGGGGAGAACAACATCCGCGCCCGAACCAACGAGTTGCTGTCGTTGGTTGGACTTCATCCGGCTGATGGAACGAAGTTCCCGCATGAATTCTCCGGAGGGCAGCGGCAGAGAATTGCGATTGCGCGAGCTCTTGCGTCAAACGCAGAGTTCATCGTCTGCGACGAGCCAACCTCTGCCCTTGATGTTTCCGTGCAAGCCCAGATTCTCAATCTCATGCGAGATCTGCAGGATCGTCTGGGGCTTACATACCTCTTTATTAGTCATAATCTCGCTGTTGTGAAGCACATGGCAACGCGAATTGGTGTCATGTATTTGGGACGGATCGTTGAGATTTCAGGAGGACAAGAACTCTTCGCTCGCCCGCAGCACCCCTACACGCAAATGCTTCTCGACGCGGTGCCCGATATGGACATGGCGGGACGTGAACGTGTGCCGATAAGTGGAGAAATTCCCAATCCTATCAATCCACCAAGTGGCTGCACGTTTAATCCACGTTGCCCCTTTGCCAATGACAGATGCCGTCGGGAGGCTCCAGCGCTTGTCAATGGTGTTGCCTGCCATGCCGTTCATGAAGGACGTCTCGCTTCTCCAGCTGCAGCATAGGGTCGCGGCATCTATAGAAGATACATCTGCTCCGTCCGGTGGAGGCGGACAAAGGCGGCTGACGTTCGGCAGCCGCCTTTATTGCGAACTATGCAGCTCGAACGTTCCTTAGGAAAGCTTCCACTTCCTGGTTCAGAACAGAGGAGCTCCGCGAGAGGTCGCCTGCAGATGATAGAACCTGAGCCGCCGCGGCGCCTGACTGTGTCGCCGCATCCTGAATATGGACGATATTGCCGGTTACTTCGCGCGTTCCACGAGCAGCTTCGTTAACGGAGCGGGCAATTTCCTGCGTGGCCGCCTGTTGTTCCTCCGCCGCTGCCGATACGGATGTCGCTATTTGGTGCATTTCCTCGATCGTCAAACCGATCTCTCGGATCGCCGCGACGGCAGCCTGAGTATCCTGCTGTATCCGAGAAATCTGGAGGGAGATTTCGTCAGTGGCCTTCGAGGTCTGATTTGCAAGTTCTTTTACCTCGGAGGCAACGACAGCAAACCCTTTTCCTGCCTCGCCGGCGCGGGCTGCTTCGATCGTAGCATTAAGAGCGAGGAGATTGGTCTGGCTTGCAACATTGCTGATAAGGGCAACAACGTCCCCAATTTTTTGTGCGCTTGCAGCCAGCGCTTCAACACGCTCATTCGTTACGCGTGCCTTCTCGACCGCAGCGGACGCGATGTGAGACGATTGCAGAACCTGCGTGCCGATCTCGCCCGCAGATGCAGCCAGTTCTTCCGTCGCGGCAGCAACGGCCTGGACATTAGAAGAGGTCTCCTCTGAGGCCTGAGTCACGATACTCGACTGTTGATGGGCTTGGTGAGCCATTGAGGCCATGGACTGTGCTGTTACTTCCATTTCTTGGGCTGCAGCAGACAGATGCTGTACGAGGCTGCCAATGCTGCCTTCAAAGCTATTGGCAAGCGTGACCATTTCAGCATGCCGTCTCTGAGCTGCCATTTCGTCGACATGCGCCTGGTTCCGTTTGATCTCCTCAGCCTCCGACATCGCGGATGAGAACACCAACATGGCGCGCCAAATCTCACCAACTTCGTCCGTCCCGTGTTTCACATTAGGAAGGCGAAAATCTCCTGACGCGAGCCTCCGAATAGCATCTGTAACCGCTTGAAGAGGACGAGAGATCTGTAAATAGCCCATCATTCCGCCGACGACCATGCTGCCGATGACGCCAATCAGCGTTAGGCTGATAAGAAGTGTGAGATGTTGAGTATAGGACTCGCGCGCATTGTTATTGATTGCCGAGAGGCCGTCGTTGCTCCTCTTGGTGATGTTATCTATGGCCTGCTGAAAGGCCTTGCGGTTGGCTCTATTCCCCTCATTGAATCCCTGCTCGGCTGCGGCCTCGGGCGAAACCTGAGTACCTAAACGAACGGTTTCCGTTCTAAATCTCTTAAACTCCGCTGCGTCTCTTTTTACTTGTTCAAAGTGGGGTTTGTCGGCGGCGGGAACGAGAGGGCCCCATTGCTCAAGAAGCCTGTCGATTTCCTCTAAAAAGGTTACAACACCCTTCGCGTATTGCTGAGCCTCGGTCGTATCCTTCGCGGCATAGATTCCTCTGGCATCCATAACGACTGCGGTGACAAGACGGTTCAGGCGCTCACTGTAAAGAGTTCTTGCCGAAGCCGCCTTGCTGTCTTCAAGCGCTGTGTTGAAACCCTGAAGCGTATCGATGCTGACTGCTGCGATGCTGGCGGTTACCAAGCTGAGTGCTCCAATAAGAGCAAATATCTTCGTGCGGATTTTCATTGCGCTGCCCGAGAAGGAATTGACATGGAAAGCTAACGAACCAAGTTGTAAATTATATGTGAATAAATGCTCGCAATCGCCTTTGATGGCCAAGTCTCCCAAGCGAAATCTTTTATTGAAAGCTGTGTTTAGAATAATTTGGGGACCGCCTCTTTGCTATGATGGAAACGAACGCGCGTTTGCCTGGGCGCTTTAAGCATGTATTGGCGTGGTAATTAACGGTTTATAGATGGCTTTGCCTCTATTGGTTGACCTTGAGGAAGGAGCTTCTAGGGAGTTCCTGGCCAGAGACTCGAGCGAGCTCGTTATCCACTTATTGAGAAGCCTAGCCCGTGAAACATTGCCTAATAGTCGATGATTCAGCCGTTATTCGTAAGGTTGCGCGCCGTATCCTAGAGGAACTCGCATTTACCATTACAGAGGCAGAGAATGGGGAGATAGCACTCTCCGTATGTAGGGATGGTATGCCCGACGTTGTGCTTCTGGATTGGAATATGCCCGTAATGAACGGGTATGAGTTCTTAACGCACTTGCGCCAAGCCCCGGGCGGAGAGAAGCCTAAGGTTCTGTTCTGCACGACGGAGAATGACATCGCGCACATTACACGCGCTCTGCAGGCAGGTGCAGATGAGTATATCATGAAGCCATTTGACAAAGATATTGTCGCTGCAAAGCTGCAAGAAGTCGGTCTCGTGTAATCTCAGCGAGCGGTTCGAATATTTTCAGATGTTAGGCTTTGATAATGCCGCTACCAGTTGCAGCTCAGATAAGTTCCCAGCCAGGGCGGGCGCGAACACGTGTCATGGTTGTCGATGATAGCGCGGTTGTTCGAGGGCTTGTGACACGCTGGCTTACAGAAGCCGGAGAATTCGATGTAGTCACGACAGCGTCCAATGGACGTCTTGCGCTTGAAGCACTCGATCGCTTTGATCCCGACATCGTTCTCCTCGATCTCGAAATGCCCGAGATGGATGGGGTCGATGCGTTACCATTGCTATTGAAGCGCCGCCCCGGGGTGAAGGTTGTCGTTGTCTCGACCCTTACACAGCGTAATGCTCAAATCTCTCTCAAGTGCCTTTCCTTGGGAGCTGCGGACTACCTGGCCAAGCCGGGTGGGCAGCGGCAGTCTGCTGCTGTGGATGAATTTCGAAAGGAACTGATAGAGAAGCTTAACGCGCTCGCTTCCAGAAAGAGCAGAGGGGCTGCGAACACTGCAGTCGCCACGTCACAGCAGCCGAAGCTTCCGAGGAAGCCTATAGGAACGCGTCCAGAGTGCCTCCTGATCGGAGCATCGACGGGCGGCCCGCGTGCGGTCGAGCGGGTCCTTGTGGGGCTTGGTCCAGCAATCAAACAAGTCCCGATCCTAATCGTCCAGCATATGCCGGCTATGTTCACGAGCGTCTTTGCCGAGCATCTTAGAGGGCAAACAGGTGTACATGCGCGTGAGCCGCTGGATGGAGAGCTTATCCAGCCAGGTGTCGTTTTCGTCGCTCCAGGAGGGCGGCACATGGGGCTCCTGGCCGGCCGGAATGGTCCTATCGTCCGTCTTGATGACACTGCGCCCGTCAATTTCTGTCGGCCCGCTGTCGATGTGCTCTTTCGCGATGCTGCGGCAATCTACGGCGGCGCAGCCCTCGCGGTCGTGTTGACCGGGATGGGCTCCGACGGAACGCATGGTGCGCGCTTGGTCGCCAATGCTGGAGGGGCCGTCATTGCTCAGGACGAGAGCACAAGCATCGTCTGGGGAATGCCAGGAAGCATCGTAAAAGCAGGACTGGCGCAGGAGGTCCTTCCTCTTGAGGCGATCGGCCCTACGCTAAAAAACTACATCACAGGTCTCTCCTCATGAACGAGCCTGATTTCGAATATCTCCGAGCTTTCTTGAAGGCCCGCTCCGGGCTCGCACTTCCTCAAGAGAAGCGCTACCTTGTGGAAAGCCGCTTGGCCGCCATTTGCAGAAGTTTTGGTGTCGCCGATCTGACCGAACTAGTGAAAGCTGTTCGAGGCGGGCGCAACCTCGCATTGGAGAATGCCGTCATTGAAGCAATGACGACGAACGAGACCTTCTTCTTTCGTGACAAAGGCCCCTTTGACCTATTTAAGGATGTCTTGCTGCCGCGCTATCTAAGTTCCAGAAGTAACGTTCGGCATCTCCGAATCTGGTGCGCAGCTGCGTCGACAGGTCAGGAACCTTATTCTCTTGCGATGATTCTTGAAGAGGCTGCGCCACGCCTTGCTGGTTGGAAGATCGACATCCTTGCGACGGATATATCGAATGATGTGTTGTCCAAAGCCAGGGCTGGACTCTACAACCAGTTTGAGGTTCAGCGGGGACTGCCGATACAGTTGTTGTTGAAGCACTTTACACAGGTCGGAGACCAGTGGCAGATTTCAGCGAAAATGCGATCGAAGGTCGAGTTTAAGCAGCTCAACCTCATTAGAGATTTCAAACATTTCGGTGCTTTTGATATCGTTTACTGCCGGAACGTACTGATCTATTTCGATAGCCCTACAAAGAGTGATGTACTCAAGCGCATCTCCCATGTTTTGGCGCCAGATGGCTCCTTGATCTTGGGTGCGGCCGAAACAGTGCTCGGTCTTACGGATGCTTTCCAGCCCGATGCTTCTCATCGAGGTCTTTATGGAAAGAGCCCGGAAAAGGTGGGTCAGAATGTGCTGACGCCAGCGCTCGCCATGTCTCGCTAGGCTTCCGGTATCGTCTGGGTTGAGGATTCCTTGCCATTCGCTCTTAGCGCGCGGGCTATCCTCAGCCGTTTGCAGAACTTGTTGTCTGACTCTGCCATTTCCCTTTGGAGCACCAATGCTCCAGAGCGATACGCGATATCTGAACGAGGTTTCGCCCACAGTTTCGGATCTTATAGATTTTCTCAGGCAGCTAAGCCTTAACGATATCAGGTGTCGAGCACATCCCAAAATCGTCTGACAATCGGGCGCTCGTTTGCAAGGAAACGATAGATACGAATGTCGACACTGAGGTCCCAGGACGGATCTCCAGCGCGGACGATGCGGCCTGTGACAAGGTCATCTCCGAGAATACTCTCGGGGATCCAGGCAAGACCCCAGCCGCATAGCGCCATTGCCTTCAGACCTTCAGACATAGTGTTTTCATAAACTTGGATGCGCTCCAAGGGACGATGCTCGAACAGACTCGTCAATGCATGGCCGAAGAAAGCCCCAGGACCATAGGCCAAGTAGTGAACTGGATTGCAGAACTCATCGATTCGATGAAGTGGGCGACCTTCAGCATCTGGCGCTGAGACGGGGATGATGTTCTCCTGGCCTAAGGTTCGATACATGAAGCGGGTCTCGTCGATCATGATGGGAACGTCAGGATGGGCATAGATAAGAAGGAAGTCGCTTTCCCCTTCGATGAGAGAGTTTACAAAGCCTTCCATGCTGCTGTTATCGGCGCTCAGGCGAGTTGAAAGAGCGCCAAAGCGTGGCTCAAGGCTTCGAAGCCAGCGTGGATAAAAGGTGATCGACAGAGTATGGAGCGCAGCAAAGCTCAGGGTATTTGCCCTGATCCCCTGGCTTTCCCGAATCTCATTGCGGGTTCGATTAAGGCTGGTCACGGCTTCCCGCGCAACCGGAAGGAAGTCCTGGCCTGCCTGGGTAAGATGAGCCGGATAGGTGGCGCGATCGACAAGAGGGACGCCAAGCCACGCTTCAAGCTGCTTGATGCGTCGGCTGAAGGCGGATTGCGTGACATGACGCTCTTCAGCTGATCGGGAGAAGCTCAACGTGTTTGCGAGGCTGATGAAATCCTCAAGCCACTTGATCTCCATGTTGGGCTCCAAGTGTGACCAATGCACGCTTTCGCGTTGTCGAGGCGGAGCATCGACAGCAAACTATGTCGTGGTGACACCAGCACACTATCCAAGTCACTCTGGCAAGCAAGATGGGGCCATTAAGTGCGGCTATATAATGATATAACGAACGCGCGCACTAGAATGTTGAGTGTACCTTACTGCGACCAGAACTCGCGATAAATCGAGGACATCACTACAAATGCTACGTTATAAGCAAGGTATTCTCGCTGGCCTTATGTAGCGCGCTCAAACTGGATTACTCGGCTCCTGTTCAGGAAAAGCGCGACATGATTGCCATCGAAGACGAGACTTGAGCGTTTCGTCCACGGGCCATCCATGCCATCCATGAGAAGTCGCTTGCCTCCAAGCGGTGAGAGAGCGGCGCTCGTTCTTGCAGGACCGACGCCCATCTCCAGTTTGTCGCCCCTGATCGTGAAATCCGAATGATAGGCCGGGCAAATCCAGTGACCCTGGGCGGATGACAGGCAGTTATCAGGCTGAACAGGGAAGAAGCGGCGGGCAACATGTCCAACCTCACCCTCGATAGCATTTCCTGTCCAGCGCAGGCGCATCGGCATGTGGGCTGAAAGCGAGACTGACCATCCATCCTCCCCTTGGTAGAGAGTTTCTCCTGCACCAAGGAAGGTTGCAACGCCATCCTTCATCTCAAGCCAGAATGGGCCACTGTCTGTCGCGTACAGGCCGTTCGGAATTGAGATGCTGCGCGATGGCAAAGCCTGCCCAAGAAGCGACGCCATAACCTGGAGTGTTAAACTCGACGGTGCAGTGTCCTCGCGGTTAGATACAATGACGATACCGATATTGCGCTGAGGATCGAGAAGAAAATAGTTCTTATAGCCGGCGTGCGAGCCGCCATGACCGACGAGCCAGTTGGTGCCGATTTGGGACCAAGCGAGTCCAAGCCCATAGCAGGTTGCCCGTCCATCGGCGAGGAATCGCGGCGCAGAGAGCCGCTCCAGCCAACCTGCCCCGGGGCCTCTGTTGCCTAGAAGCGCCTGTAGCCAAATCGCCAAATCGCGCGCACTGCCCGTCAGGCTGCCGGAGGCTGAGAGGTGCAGGCCCGCTGTCCCAAGCTGCCAACCCTCTTTGGATCGCCAATATCCCGGTACCAAGCCGGGTACGGGGTCGAACCATCGTTCAGGAGCTCGAAGAGCGATCCCGAGCGGTCGTGAGATGCTCTCCTGGATCAGCTCGTCGAAAAGCAGTCCTTTGTTCTTCAGGGCGGCTTCGACGAGGCGGTAGCCTGTATTGGAATAGGAAATTTCGTGTCCAGCCGGAAAGTTCACACTTCCTAAGCTATAGAGAAACTCCAGGATCGGCTGTGCGTCCGTCGCCGTATAGACGGATAGGCCCAGCAAGGACAATGTATCGCGCACATCAGGCAGACCGCCGGTCATGTCAAGAGCCCGCCCGACGGTGACATCGGCCATGGGGCTGCGCAAATTTGGTAAATGGCTCCCTAGGCGATCTTCAAGGGTGAGCTTGCTTCCGTGGCTTAATGCCATTGCGGCAAAGATATGTTTAGTGATTGATGCATATCGCACGACACTGCCGCTAGAGAATGGCGTGCCTGTTGCCAGGCTCTCAAGGCCACCGCAGGCTTCAATCTTGATGTCTTTCGCGTCGAAGAGCACGATTGCCCCGCCGGGACCTTCCTCCCGAGCCCACGTGTCGGTGATATGGGCGGCAGCTTCCTGAGCCGAAGACCAGTGCAAATCGGTCGAAGCAACAGACATCATCAGTTCCTGAGCTGAAGGAGATGGAAGGCTTAGGTGAATCGCGGATTAGGCAGCTTCTTCGAGGTCGATGCTCAGAGCGCGCAATTGAGCCGTATGCGGATGGCGAGTCCTGCCAGCCCGCAGATCCTCAGCACTCAGCTGCTCGACCATCTCTCCGCCGATCATAACTCCAATCCGAGGACACAGATGTGCAATAACCGCGAGGTTGTGGCTGACGAGGACATACGTCAAATGTCGTCTCTCGCGCAGATCCGCGAGGAGGTTTAGGATTTCCGCCTGGACAGAAACATCCAGCGCACTGGTAGGTTCATCGAGAAGGAGGACCTCCGGCTCTGCAATCAGCGCTCTTGCAATTGCAACACGTTGACGTTGCCCTCCGGAGAGTTGATGCGGATAGCGGAAGCGCACTGTGCCCGGCAATGCAACCTCAGCCAGCACCGTGTCTATACGTCGATCGATGTCGCCGATCCCATGGACCAGAAGAGGCTCGCTCAGAATGCGATCAATTGTCTGGCGGGGATGCAAGGAGCCGTAAGGATCCTGAAATACCATCTGGGTTTTACGGAAGAATGATTTGTCACGGCGCGGGCGCATGACCTTTCCGTCGATCGTGATGTGTCCGGACCATTCGGAGTTCAGACCAGAAAGGGCACGAAGAACGGTCGACTTGCCCGAACCGCTCTCTCCGACGATCCCAAAGCTGTCTCCGGTCTTAACCTGGAAAGAGATTCCCTTCACGACCTCGTTGTCGCCAAAGCGGACGCGAAGCTGGTCAACGTCGATCATGATTGAAGCCATGCGGCGTCGCGGCTCAAAACCGGCAAACGCGATTTGGGATGAGCAAGAGAGGGCAGACAGTTGAGCAGGCCCCGCGTGTAAGGATGCTTAGCTTGACTGAGGCTGCCTGCTGCAAGCTCCTCCACGATGCGTCCTGTATACATGACCGCAACACGGTCGCAGAAATGAGAAACGAGCGGGAGATCGTGACTGATGAGGATCAGACCCATGCCGCGACGGGACACGAGATCCTCCATGAGACGCAGAATCTCCGCCTGAACAGTCGCATCCAGAGCACTCGTCGGCTCGTCGGCAATCAACAGCGACGGGTCAGGCGCCAGCATCATGGCGATCATAATGCGCTGGCCCATGCCTCCCGACACCTCATGTGGATAAAGGTCGTAGACGCGGCGCGGCTCTCGGATCCGCACTTGGTCGAGGAGGTCGACGGCGGCGTCCCTAACTTCCTTGCGCCCACCACCCTTGTGGGTTCGCCATGCCTCTGCCACTTGCCGGCCGATCGTCATGACGGGGTTGAGCGAGTATTTCGGATCTTGAAGAATGAACCCAACCCGTTTGCCGCGGATGCGGCGCATGGCACGCTCGTCGGCCTTCACGATGTCCATGCCATCGAAGGAGAGGCGGTCCGCCGTAATGGTTGCGCTCTGTGGAAGCAGGCGCATCAAGGCGCGTGCCGTGAGCGACTTGCCCGAGCCGCTCTCCCCCACGATTCCAAGCTTCTCGGTGCCAAGAGAGAGTGAAATGCCGCGCACCGCCTCGAAGGTGCCTGTTCGGGTCTTGAAAGACACCCGGAGATTTTTGATATCGACCAGCATCATCGTTGCTTCGGATCGAGAACATCACGAAGGCCATCCCCCAAGAAATTGAAGGCTAGGGAGGCCAGGAATATGGCAAGTCCAGGAATGGTGGGAACCCACCATTGCTCGAAGATAAAACGCTTGGTAGTCGCGATCATTGCTCCCCATTCGGGTGAGGGCGGCTGGGCACCCATGCCGAGAAAGCCGAGGCTCGCGGCCGTGATAATGATGGAGCTCATATCCAGTGTGATGCGCACGATGAGGCTTGGAACGCACAGGGGAGCTACATGCCGGAGCACGATGCGCCCTGCTGGAGCACCCGTCAGACGGCAGGCAGCGATGAAATCGCTGTTGCGCACGGTCAAGGTCTCGGCTCTTGCAAGGCGCGCGTAAGGAGGCCAAGCCGTCAACGCGATTGCTAGGATTGCGCTCTCCACACCCGGCTTTAGGGCGGCCACGAAGGCCAGGGCCAGGATGAGGCGAGGAAAGGCCAGAAAAACGTCGGTTACGCGCATCAGCATCCGGTCGACAATGCCGCCTGCATAGCCAGCGATGCATCCTATGGCGAGACCCAGCGGTGCCACCAGAACAACCACTGCGATCACCATGCCAAGTGTCACCCGGCCGCCATAGAGGATACGGGAGTAGATATCGCGACCGAGCTCGTCTGTGCCCAGCCAATGTGCCGCTGAGGGGCGGGCGAGGCGATTCGTTAGGTCCTGTGCACCGGGATCATGTGTCGCAAGTAGCGGGGCTGCTAGGGACAAAGCGATGAAGGCCACAATGATTATGAGGCCTATCATCGCCAATGGATTTGATCGCAGGTCGAGCCATGCACGGTAGCGTCGGCCCCAGGCGGCCTGGGTTCGGGAGGCCGGCGTTTCCGCCAGCAACCATTCGCGAGAATGGACTGTACTCATCTGACACGCGGGTCCAGCTGCCGATAGAGAGCGTCTGCCAGCAGATTAAGGCCGACATAAACCAAGCCGACCAGCAGAGTGGCACCGATTACCGGGTTCATATCGGCGTTCATAAGGGAAACAGTGAGGTACTGCCCGAGACCTGGCCAACTAAAGACCGTCTCGGTGACGACCGCGCCTTCCAAAAGGCCTGCATAGGTTAGGGCTAGCACGGTAACGAGCTGAACGCCGACGTTTGGAAAGGCATGTATCCAAATCACTGTCGCTGGCGAGAGGCCCTTCGCTCGTGCAGTGATGACGTATTCGCCATGCAAGGCATCCAGCATGAAGGCGCGCGTCATGCGTGTGATATACGCCATGCTGAAATAGGCCAGAATACAGACGGGCTGCACCATATGGGCCAGAGCATCCCAGAACGCGTCCCAGTCCCCGGCAATCAAGGCGTCGATCGTCAGAAGGCCGGTTACATGGGGCACCATATCCTGGAATATGATGTCCTGCCGCCCAGGGCCTGGTGCAATCCCGAGAACTGCATAGAAGACGAGAAGCGAGATTAGAGCCAAGACGAAGACAGGAACTGAGTGGCCGGCAAGACAGACGACACGGATTGCTTGATCAATCCATGTGCCTTGCCGGACGGCAGCCCAGACCCCTAGAGGAATTCCGATCAGAGCTGCGACGATGATCGCTGCTGTGGCAAGCTCCAATGTTGCCGGAAAATAGCGGGCAATGTCGCTAGTAACGAGATTCCTTGTCAGGATTGATCGACCAAGGTCGCCATGCAGCAGTTGTCCTAGAAAATAAAGGAACTGCTGCAGGATTGGCTGGTCCAGACCCATTTCCTGGCGAACTCTTTCGACGACCTCCTGAGGGGCGTTGTCCCCAACCGCGGCGAGTACCGGGTCGATGGGCATAACACGCCCGATTAAGAAGGTGATGATCACGAGCCCGATGAGAGTGAGAGAAACGCTGGCGAGAAGACCCGCCAGCGCGCTAAGTCGCTTCTTCACGCCTTGCTGGCCCCCGCATAGGAGTGAGTGTCAGAGAGTGTGCCCAGGCGCACCCCAGAGACGTTTTTGCGGCAGGCGGCCGTTGTAACGGCCTGCATCATGATCGCGAAGGGGCTGTTGGCCATGTGGTCGCGCTGGAGCTTTTCGTAGAGAGCAATACGCTTGGCAGGGTCGCGCTCCTTAAGAGCTTCCACAGAGCGCTCCGACATCTGCTTGTCCTGCCATGACGAACGCCAGGCAAGCGTGCGGTTGCGGGCATCGTCGCCGTTGTCCGTGTTAACGCAGAAAGCTTCCACATTGGTATTCGGGTCGAAATAATCCGAGCCCCATGCGGTCAGGATGAGCTCATGCTGGCGAGCGCGCATTTTGGTCAGGACCTGGCGATTCTCCGCAGCCATCAGCTTAACACGAATCCCAATCTCGGCGAGGTTCGCCTGGATGGTTTGGGCGATGTCCGGATAGGGCTGGGCAGAGTAGTGGTCCATGGTCACCTCAAAGCCGTCTGCCAGCCCAGCCTCCGCCATCAGTGCCTTCGCTTTCGCCAGATCCTTCTGGTAGGGCTTATCGTCGATCGCGCCCGGGAAGCCCCCTGGAACCATGCTCTGATGCACCGTGTGCGTCAGGGGCACGATATTCTTCTGAATGCCCTGGTAGTCGAGGGCCCATTTGATAGCCTGCCAGACCTGCGGCTTTGCAAGGTTGGAGCTCTTCTGGTTCATGGAGATGACCATGAGCGAGGCCACTCCCTTCCGGACCAGATTGTAGTTGGCGTCGCCCTGAAGTGTGCGGAGCTGCTCGGTCGTCAGATTGCGCGCAACATCTGCATCGCCCTTTTGAAGCATCAGGAGTTGCGCGGACGGGTCGACAATGTGGCGGAGGATGATCCGCTTGACATTGCCTTTCTGGCGGGTGGGATTGGCATCGAGCATGATGCTCTCGCTCGGCTTCCAGGAACGAAGCACCCACTCACCGGATCCGGCCGTATTCTGACGCAACCAGCCGTTGCCGAGATCGTCGCCCTGCGCCTTTTCGACAGCCACCTTCTTCTCGACAACGCTGCCAACATTGGCAGAGAGGCAGTAAAGAAGGAAAGATGGAGAGGTCGGCTCTTCCAGTGTTAGCACCAAGGTATTGGCATCGCGGACCTTAATGCGCTCAGCCGCATTGTCCTTCGTGAAACCAAACTGGTTAATGATGAAGGCCGGACCCTTGTTCATGATCACAGCGCGCTGCAGCGAAAAGGCCGCGTCCTCAGCGGTCACAGGCTGGCCGCTTGCGAACTTTGCATCCTTGCGCAGTCGGAAGGTAATGGACTTGCCATCGGCGGCCGGCTCCCAGGATTCTGCTAGATCGCCGACGATTTCGGAGGGTTTGTCCAGGCTAGGCTTGACCAGTTTTTGATAGCAGTTGCTACTGATCTCGCTCCCCACGGCCTCAAAGCTCTCGTGAGGATCGAGACTAGTCATGTTGTCGAGCTGCTGCGCGACGACAAGGATGTCCTTCGGAGTGTCTCCAAACGCGGCAGACAGCGCCGAGTAGCTGAAGAATGACGCGGCTGCGGAGCCCGCGAGAAATGTGCGCCGATTAAACATCCCTGTCATCACCTCTGTTCAGGAAGATTGGGCTCTTGGCCCTTGTTGTCAGCGGAGGCAACCTATCGTTCCGATGGATAGCCTTCCTCTGTATGTCTGGTTTGGACAACCTTGAAACCGCGTTCCTATGTCTCGCTTGGATCCATAGGGTTTCGACAAAGAATCCGCACTCCAAGGTCATCTGCCTGAGCCGAGGAACGTACACGGTGTAGCTTTTGCCTGACAAATTCGGAAAATGGCATTCCTTATGCAGGAAATGCATCAAAGGCCACCTCGATAGCTCTTATGCAAGTCGAGCATGACATCCGTCGGAATTAGAATTGGCCGAACCACTCAATGAAAATCTACACGGAATGTCCCTGAGGCAGAACGCCTTGCTTGCGAGCTCGAACTCATGACACCTGAAACACTCATCCCAGTCTTTGATGGACATAACGATGTATTGCTGCGCCTCTGGCGGGCAGGCGATAAATCTGCTGAGCTTGTGTTCCTTAACGGGGGAGGGATGGGTCATTTAGATCTTCCGCGCGCCAAATCAGGCGGCTTTGCTGGTGGTCTTTTCGCTATCTTCATTCCATCTTCGGCCAATGGTGTCGGGAGCGATGGAAAGCCGGAGGCCCTGTCGCCCTCTCTCGAAGAGGCACAGGCCGCGACTATTGAGTTGATGTCGCTGCTCGCTCGGATAGAGCATGCATCCGACGGGCGGGTAAAGATCTGTCGCAGTGGCCGGGATATTCGTATCGCCATGGAAAGCGAGGCTCTGGCGGCCGTTCTCCACGTGGAGGGAGCCGAGATGATCGACCCTGAACTGAAGATGCTCGACGTGCTCTATCAAGCGGGGTTGCGTTCCATAGGGCCAGTTTGGAGTCGGCCGAACATTTTTGGTTATGGCGTTCCGTTTCGTTTCCCCTCCACGGCCGACATTGGACCGGGCCTGACCGAAATCGGGTGCGAGCTGGTGAAGGCCTGCAATCGCATGAGGATCATGATTGATCTCTCGCACCTTAATGAGCAGGGGTTCTGGGATGTCGTCAGACTTTCGAGTGCCCCGCTCGTGGCAAGCCATTCCAATGTCCATGCCCTCTCACCGCATTCGCGCAATTTGACCGATCGCCAGCTGGACGCGATACGAGACTCGGATGGTCTGGTTGGTGTGAACTTCGGCACAATGTTCATTCGCGCCGACGGCCGCAAAGATCCGGACACGAAACTCGAGGAACTCGTACGTCATGTCGATTATCTCGTCGACCGCATTGGGATCGACCGTGTTGGCCTCGGGTCCGACTTCGACGGAACTACGGTCCCGAAGGGGCTGGCCGATGCCGGTCATCTGCCGGATCTCGTCAAGTGCTTGAAAGATAAAGGGTATAATGAAGAGGCGATGCGAAAGATCTGCCATGAGAATTGGATTGGCGTCTTGGAAAGAACCTGGGGCGCCTAAAGCATTGCCTCGGTCAGGCATCCGACGATTGCAAGAGAATCCTAATACTGCAACCTGATACAGGGGCGAGCCTGGTCTGAAGGCGCGCCGTAGAAAGGTTAGGTTCGTCATCGGGCTCGGCAGTGCGCCTCGTCCACACGGCTGTCCTCCAAAGAAGGCGAGCCTCCCTGCTCAATTTGGCCGGTCTTCTAGATCCGAGATCAGATCCCCCACAGAGGTGGGCCTCTGCCCTATTCAATAGCCCTCCTCGTGAAAGCAGACCAAATTTCGGCGAACATCGCCTCTAGGGGTCAGCCTGGGGCAAGATTGTTGGCTTACCCAGACCCTCAGGATACCCGTATCGGAGGTCTCAGTGGGGGATATCTATCTTTTCGATGTCGCCTCGAGACAGGCGCAATGGCTTGCGGTTCGGCAAGCAACGATCTCGAGCAACATCGCTAACGCAAATACGCCGGGCTTCAAGGCCAAGGACGTCGAGCCCTTCTCGAAGGTCTTCGACCAGACGCAGCTGACGATGGCTGCAACCGATAAAGGTCATCTCGGGTTCGATGCTGTTCACGCAAAGCCGGCGAAGGTCAAGAAAACCGATAGCTGGGATGTCATGCATTCTGGAAACTCCGTAAGTGTCGAGCAAGAGATGATGAAAGCCGGTGAGATCGGCCGGGAATACTCGCTCAATACTAGCATCGTGAAATCATTCCATAGAATGTTGCTGGCCAGCACGAGGTCAGGGCAATGATCGATCCTTTACAGGCCTCATCGCGATTGGCTGGAGCAGGGCTTGAAGCGCAGTCCATGCGCCTCCGTATCGTTTCCGAGAATATTGCCAATGCTCAGTCGACTGGGAAAACAGCGGGATCCGATCCTTACGCTCGCAAGACAATTACTTTCAGAAGCGAGCTCGATCGCGCTCTCGATACCGCGTCCGTGAAAGTCAAGGAAATCGGTATCGATCAGGCTCCATTCCGTGTGGAGTATGATCCCGGCAATCCCGCCGCCGACGAAAACGGTTACGTCAAGATGCCGAACGTGAACATGCTCGTTGAAATGGCCGATATGCGGGAAGCTAATCGGTCCTACGAAGCCAATCTTCAAATGATGAAGCAGACACGCTCCATGATTTCAAGCCTCATCGATCTCCTGAGAGGTGCATGATGCTCGAAGCAATTTCATCGATTACTTCGGCCATCGATAAGGCGAATACCCTCTCCTCAACGCGTGCCGTTCAGGCAACAAGGCTTGCCCCCGCAGCTCCTTCCCAGAGTGTCGATTTTGGCGACATCATGGTGCAGGTTGCCTCAAATGCTGCTCAGACCCTGCGCGCTGGAGAATCGGCCGCGATCGCGGGCATCCAGGGAAAAGCCTCAGTCCAGCAAGTTGTTGAGGCAGTAATGTCGGCTGAGCAGGCCTTGCAGACCGCAATCGCGATCAGAGACAAGGTTGTCGCAGCCTATCAAGAAATCTCGCGTATGGCGATCTGAGGAAACGGCTATGAGAGCACTCGCAATCGCCGCAACAGGCATGAACGCTCAGCAGCTAAATGTTGAAGTTATCGCCAATAACATATCGAACGTAAACACAACGGCCTTTAAAGGGGCGCGCGCCGAGTTCACCGACCTGCTTTATCAGGCGGAGCGCCTTCAAGGCATTCCCAATCAGGGTGGCGAGACACCTCTTCCGGAAGGTGCCATGCTGGGTCTAGGCGTGAGAACGGCGGCAATTCGCAATCTGCATCGTCAGGGGCCTTTGACTAACACGACGAACCAGCTTGACGTTGCCTTGAACGGTCGCGGCTGGTTTCAGGTGCAAGGGCCGAACGGCGAAGTCATCTATACGCGTGCTGGATCCTTCAACAAGAGTGACACCGGCGCCATTGTCACGCTTGAAGGATATGCGCTTCCCGGCCTCAATCCTGTCCCCCAGAACACGACCGACATTTCGATCAACCAGGATGGGAGAGTGTTCGCCAAAGTCAGTGGAGAGGTCGATCCGGTAGAGCTCGGAAGAATCGAACTGGCCAACTTTGCGAACGATTCTGGCTTGGAGCCGATCGGAAGTAATTATTACCGTGAAACGCCTGCTTCAGGTGCGGCTGTCGCCGGTTTTCCGAATAATGAAGGTTTTGGAAGCGTACATCAGGGATACTTGGAAAGCTCAAACGTCGACCCAGTGAAGGAAATCACAAATCTCATTTCGGCTCAGAGAGCCTACGAAATGAACTCCAAGGTTATTCAGGCCGCTGACGACATGGCTGGCACGGTCTCTAAGGGCATCCGCTAAATTAGCATATCGGCAACAATGGAGCGTGCGATGAAGAAATCCTTGTTAGTCATGCTGGTTGCTATCTTTGCTGCCGGTATCGCTGCCCATGCGAATGCTCAAAGTATCATCCTGCCTGTGCCCGCTGTAACGATCTATCCTGGGGATACAATCAAAGAGTCGATGCTCAAGGAGAGGAGCTTTCTCTCGACATTCCGTTCCCGCGCCGCAGTCATTGAGACACCCGTCCAGCTTATCGGGAAAGTTGCAAGGAGGACGCTGCTGCCCGGAGAGGCAATCCCAACCAATGCTGTTGATGACGCTCAGTTGGTGACGCGTGGATCGACAACGCAGATCATTTTTCAGGAAGACGGCCTAACCATCTCTGCCATAGGATCACCCCTGCAGTCAGGCAGTTTGGGAGAGCAGATCCGCGTTCGCAACGTTGATACCGGAAGAATTATTCTTGGTGTCGTTCAGGCTGACGGAACAGTGCGCATCGGTGTACGCTGATGAGATTCCTGGCTTTTGTTCTCCTCGCCCTTCTGATGCCGTGCTTCGCAAGCGCGTCGACACGCATCAAGGATATCGCCTCCGTTCAAGGCGTCCGCGACAACCAGCTTGTCGGATACGGACTCGTCATGGGCCTTCAGGGAACAGGTGACACCCTTAGGAACTCCCAGTTCACTGAACAGTCTCTCCAATCAATGCTTGACCGGATGGGAGTGAATGTCCGGGATATGCCTCTGCGGACCAGGAATGTAGCGGCTGTTGCAGTGACAGCGGATCTGCCTCCCTTCATTGGCACAGGGTCGCGAATTGACGTCACGGTCACGTCTCTTGGTGATGCAACATCCCTCAAAGGCGGCACACTGATGCTGACGTCCCTCATGGGCGGAGACGGACAGGTCTATGCGGTAGCGCAAGGCCCTGTCGCGGTTTCAGGTTTCAATGCAACCGGACAAGCGGAGAGCCTGACACAAGGTGTTGCCACTGCAGGTCGGATACCGAACGGTGCCCTCATTGAAAGAGAAGTGCCCGGGGCAATGAGGGAAATGTCCACCCTGGTGCTGGAGTTGAAGAATCCTGACTACAAAACAGCCACCTTAGTGACCGACGCGATTAACGCATATGCGCTGGGGCGTTATGGAAAGCGTGTTGCAACACCGCGTGACTTCCGGACAGTCGCTCTGAACAAGCCGCGTGATATCGGCACGACGCGATTTATCGCGGAACTGGGGGATTTGCGTGTGCAACCTGATACCCCCGCCCGTGTTGTCGTGGACCAGAGAACAGGAACGGTTGTCATCGGCAAAAATGTGCAGATTTCGACGGTTGCGATGACACACGGAAATTTAACAGTGCGTGTGACCGAAACACCTCTTGTGTCACAGCCTGAGCCGTTCTCGAACGGGCGTACGACAGTTGTTCCTCGAACACAAATTACGGCAAGCGAGCCCGATGCTCACCTTGCGGTGATTGGCGGTTCGGATCTTCAGACGCTTGTCAAGGGGCTGAACCAGATTGGCCTCAAGCCGACGGACATTATCGCGATCCTGCAAGCCGTGAAGACTGCAGGCGCTCTGCAAGCCGACCTGATCGTGCAATGACTCCGTCTGGACCCATTGGCTGGTGCGATGCCGTTGCCAAGCGAACGGTGGCTGATACCGTGAAAATGGATCGTGATCTTATGAAGACTTTCTCGCTCCCGTTTCAGCTCCTTCTCGCCACAGGCCTTATTCTAGGATCGCAAGGAGCGAGTATCGCTCAAGAGAAGTCGACGCAGGCGGCAAACAGTTTGCCGAAGGCGGAAGCTATAAAAGAACCGAAGCAGAACCCATACTGCGCTAACATTGCGGATGCCGCGGCAGATGCCCGATATGCCTGGCAGAAGGAAACTCTGACGGCTCTCGAGAAGGAAATTGAGGGCAGAATCAAGGTTCTCGAGGGAAAAAGAGCCGAGTACGAGGAATGGCTACGCAAGCGCAATGAGTTCCTTGCGAAGGCTGATGAAACCGTTGTGGCAATCTATACCAGAATGCGCCCTGATGCTGCCGCGCTCCAACTTGCCAATATGCACGATGAAGCTGCCGCTGCCATACTGGCAAAACTAAGTCCTAGAAATGCAAGCGCCGTTCTTAATGAGATGGAGCCTGCCCGCGCAGCCCAGCTGACCGGTGTACTTACTGATGCTGCGAAGCGTTCTCAGGAGAGCGAAAAGTCATGATGAGATATATCTCCCTCTCTGTGATCGCACTCTCTCTGGGAGCCTGCGCATCGAGTGAACTTGGCCGTGAGCCGGCCATGACGCCTGTTGGATATGGTCTCACCGTTGCAAGAGAACCGGTCCCAACGGTGTTCGGAGCGGCCGCCAGAACGTCTCACTATTCGCTCTGGACCCAAAACAGTGCCGATCTCTTTCAGGATCCGCGAGCAAAAAAGGTGGGCGACGTCATCACGGTCAGCATTCAGATCAACGACAAAGCCCAGTTTGACAACGCGAGCGATCGGTCGCGCAGTTCCAAAATCAATCTGGGCTTCGGGGCCAAGTATGGCTTCAATGGGAACACTGGGGACTACTCCGGGAGCGGAGACATTCGTTCGGGATCATCCACCGAGGGCCAGGGATCAATTGATCGATCAGAGAAGCTTAGATTGTCAGTCGCAGCGGTCGTGACTGAGGTTCTACCGAATGGAAATCTCATCATCAGCGGCTCCCAGGAGGTGCGCGTCAATTTTGAGGTTCGCGTTCTGAACATTGCGGGCATCGTTCGCCCGAACGATGTCTCTCGGAAAAATACGATCAGCTACGAAAAGATTGCCGAGGCGCGAATATCCTACGGTGGACGAGGGCGCATCACGGATGTCCAGCAGCCAGCCTGGGGGCAACAAGTCTATGACGCGATCACGCCGTTCTGAACGAGCGTGGGAGATATCTTATGAAGCGGAAGAAATTAGGACTTCCTGCCTCAGGAGAGCGAGGAAGCTGGCTTGTAATACTGACAGTCCTTAGCCTCCTTGCCGCGGGAACCGGAGGAGCCTTTGGCTTGTATCTTGTTTCAAAGGTCGAAAAGGCCGTCGATGAAAAGAAAAAGGGTGAGGAGGGTAAGAAGGCCCCAACCCTCGCATATTCAGGAGAGCTGACGTCCAAAGCAATCTTGCCCGTCGTCACGAACCTCGCCAACGGAGACGACACTTGGATACGCCTCGAATCCTCGATCATCTTCACGAATGGGGCCTTGCAGAACCCCGATGTTGCTGTCGCGGAAATTAGGCAAGATATTCTAGCCTATCTCAGGACTCTTTCTGTATCACAGATTCAGGGCGCCAGCGGTCTCCAGCATCTTCGAGAGGATCTGAACGAGCGCGTGGCCTTACGGACCAAAGGGCTGGTCCGAGAGCTCATCGTAGAAACTCTTGTTGTGCAATGAGGCCGCCCAATCAATCATATCGTCACGTCGCGTTTCCACGACCTATCGCACGTCATTGATAATATAGTTCATGCTATAATGGTTTGATAGATAATGAAATTGAGACTACTTTTCATCGCCGCTTTTTCGACATTTGCGACTGCGGCGATTGCCCAAGTTCCGGGGTTGGACGCCCTTCTGCCCCCAGGCGATGGAGCGGCGAGCGGGCGGATTGTTCAGATCATCGCACTACTTACCGTCCTTTCGCTTGCACCGGGCCTCCTCATCATGGTGACTAGCTTTACACGGTTTGTGGTGGCCCTGTCGTTTCTAAGGTCAGGCCTAGGACTTCAAAGCACGCCGGCCAACCTCTTCCTTATCAGTTTGTCATTGTTCATGACGTTCTACGTCATGGCGCCAACCTTTGATCGCGCATGGAACGAGGGCGTTCGGCCTCTGACGGAGAATAAAATAACAGAAGCAGAGGCTTTCGCGCGTGTCGCCGATCCCTTCCGCGACTTCATGCTCTCTCATGTTCGACCAAAAGATTTGCAGACGTTCAGCGATATGGCAGCGATAAATTTTCCTAAAGGAGAAGAGGGCGCGAAGGTCGATCTAAGGGTCATCATTCCGGCCTTCATGATTTCAGAATTAAGGCGTGGCTTCGAGATCGGCTTCCTCATCGCTCTTCCCTTCCTTGTAATTGATATGATCGTCGCAACGCTTGTAATGTCTATGGGCATGATGATGATGCCGCCGACAGTCCTATCTCTACCTTTTAAAATTCTGTTCTTTCTGCTGATCGACGGCTGGAATCTATTGATCAGTGGCCTCGTTCGATCCTACTTCTGAGCATCTGTGCTGACCGGGTTCAGCAGGTTGTCACTCGCAATGTGCTGATCAAATTCGACGAGAAGGTCGCACACACTTATGCCGGCAAGTCGATCCCCGCTGGATTGTAACGCGCTGCCGGCATCGCATAACCCTTTTTTGCGAGCAATGCGGTCTCAGCCCTTGCGTACACAGAGCGCCGGTATCGCGCATAGCCGTCCTTTGTAGATCCTGCGTAGGGTGACCGCTTCTCGCCTGCGCAATCTCCACACAAGGTTGAATAGTGAAATTGCCGCGACATTAGACGCTTTATATATCGAGCCATTGAATGACCGGTCGTCAGCACGCTGAAAAACTCTGGACGAATATTCTTGAGCTTGGAGCGCGTCGTCTAGCTGCGCTCGGACTGATCGGGCTAGCCGTTTTCCTGGGCGTTGGCATCGGCGCGTACTATTTGAGTCGCCCTGCCCAGGAAGCTCTGTATGTCGGCTTAGAGCGTGAAGACGTCAGCCGCATCGGTGCCGTCCTGAAGGATGCCGGAATTCCTTTCGATGTTAGCTCCGACGGAACGTCGGTTCTGGTTCGATATGGACATACGGCGCAGGCTCGGATGCTTCTTGCCGAGAAAGGTCTGCCCCAGAGCTCGAAGTCTGGATACGAGCTATTCAACGACCTGGGATCGCTCGGTCTGACTTCGTTTATGCAGGAAGTCACCCGCGTGAGGGCGCTGGAGGGTGAGATCGCCCGCACGATCCAAACCATGAAGGGCGTTAAGGCTGCTCGTGTCCATATCGTTTTGCCAGATCGAGGGTCCTTTCGCCGCGACCAGCAGCCTGCATCTGCCTCGGTCGTCGTTCGTACAGAGCCAGCAGATGATATGGGTTCAGCGCAGGCTATTAGACATCTTGTAGCCTCCGCCATACCCGGCATGAAAGCCGATCGCGTCACCGTTCTTAATACAGACGGAATGCTCCTCATGTCGGGAGACGACGGAGCGAATGCCTCAACGGGACGAATGGCAAGTCTGGAGCGAAATGTTGGCCGCGAGATACAGGAGAATATCCGCCGGACCCTGACCCCCTATTTGGGCCTTGGAAATTTTGAGGTCAGTGTCGCGGCACGCTTGAATACCGATAAAACCAGCATCAACGAGACCATCTTTAATCCTGAGTCTAAGGTCGAGCGTTCAATTAGAACCGTTAGAGAGACTGAGGTCTCGCAGAATCGTGCCAATCAGAAGCCTGCGACTGTCCAGCAGAATCTGCCTGAGGAAAGAGTAAGGGCAGAGGGTGGAGAAAGCTCCAGCGAGGATAATCAGCGTCGTGAAGAGCTGACGAACTACGAAATCTCTTCGAAAACAATCCAAACTGTGAGTGACGGATACGCAATCAAGAATCTATCGGTTGCTGTCCTAGTTAATAAGAGCCGCTTGTCTTCTCTCTCAGGTGGGGAAAGCGCAGATCAAGCAGCCATTGATGCAAAGATAACTGAGATCGAGCAGCTTGTCTCGTCCGCGGCAGGATTCGAAAAGGGACGGGGTGATCAGATTAAGGTTGCTGCTGTCGGGTTTGTCGACGACGGCCGCATGATGGAGCCGACGCCAGCGCTCGGATTCGCGGATGTTCTTATGCGCCAGTTTGGAAATGTCATCAATGCCCTGACGATCTTGGTTGTCACAACACTCTTGATTTGGTTCGGCCTGCGTCCGGCTGTGACCGCAATCCTCGCAAGGTCTGAAGCTGAGAAGGCCTTTGCGAGCGAAGCGCCGGCACTAGAGAGTGCTGAATCTATACTTGCGGGGGACAATGCACAAATTGAGTCGGCCGAGACCGTGCCTAACCTGATTGAAGACCTTACCGGAAAGTTGAGCCGCTCGCCTCAGAAGAAGCTTGAGCAATTGATTGAGTATGACGAAGAGCATGCTGTATCCATTCTCAAGCAATGGCTGATTCAAGAGGCGGCATAGTGGCAGTCTCGATCGCCGACTACTTAATGGAATTCGACTTGGGGAACGGAGGCGAAAAATCGCGACCGGTCCAGGCGAGCCCCATTGTTACGCCTCATGAAGAAGCTCGAAACATTCAGGAGGAACTAATCAGGGCCGCAGAACTGCGCGTCCGTAATGAGGAAAGACAGACGGCTGAGCGCACACTTGAGGTGACTTTAGCTGCCGAGCGTGCCGCAGCAGAAGATCGCCTTCGCGTAGAGCGGGAACGTTGGGCGCGAGAGGAGGCTGAGAAGCTCTCCGCAGAGCTGACGACCGGCCTGAAAATCATTGAGGAGAAAGTCAGCGACAAGGTCGCTAAGATTTTAATTCCCTTTCTTGGCGCTACGCTTCGTGAACAGGTTCTAAGCGAGCTTGCGTCCACTCTCGATGCATTGCTCGGTCGTGGGAATGCAACGTCTGTTACGATTGCGGCATCGGCTGATCTCATATCCGAGCTTGAGCCGCGCCTCAATGTCCCGAACGATTCCATAAAATATCTTCGCAGTCAGGAATCTGATTTTCGAATTGTCGCTGACGAGACCATTATCGAAACGCGATTAAGTGCTTGGCTGGGTCGGCTATCTGAACCCTTGAAGGGAGTTTGAATATGCCTGATTCCGATAAGCAGGAAATTATCATCGTCCGTCGCTATGAGGCCGAGGAAGAAAGCCACAAAGGCGGTGTATGGAAGATCGCTCATGCTGACTTTATGACAGCCATGATGGCGTTTTTCCTCGTCATGTGGCTCATCAGCGTGACCGATAACGAAACGCGGTCTACAATTTCGAATTACTTCAATCCCTTAAAGCTGGCTGAAAGCACAACCGATCGCAAAGGGCTGAACGACCCTAAAAATGACTCTCATGAGACGAAGGAGGGGAGCAGCAAGACAACAACCCAGAAGGGGGCTGCTGACGACAAGGGGGGGCGTGCCCCGCAAACCCAAAAGTCTCGCTTTGAAGAAGGGGCCCTGTTCCAGGACCCCTATGCAGTGCTGGCAAAATTGGCGACTGAAGGCGAGCAGGACCAGGCGCGTGATACCTTAGGAGCAGACAGTCCCCTTGGCGAATCTGGCGATCCAGGTATGAACGGTGGCGAAGCATATCGTGACCCCTTTGATCCGCTCTATTGGCAGGTTGCCCCTATGCCAAAGGCCAAGACGAAGACGCCTGGAACTCCAGGAACGATGCCGCCCGCGCCAGAAGAAGGACTCATTGACGCGCTAGCGCCATCTTCCAAGGCGCAGATCGATGCGGCGAGTATGGATAGGGGCATGGGCCCCGGGGTGCCCGCGCCCTCTGCCGACAAGGTCGCTCCTTCCGAAAAGGCAACCTCGCTACAAGTTGCTGACAAGGCGGGGCTGGAGACGGAAATCAAGGCTGAGATTCAGAAAGCGGTTCCAACCTCAAGATCGGAACAGGCACCGAAGGTTGAGGTCAGCCGGACTAATGAAGGGGTCCTTATTAGTGTCACGGATGATCTTAATTTCAGCATGTTTGCGGTAGGCTCGGCTGAGCCTCAGCCAAAAGTAGTCCGTGCCATGGAGAAGATCGCGAAGGTTATCAGCAGTCGACCGGGCAAGATCGTCATTCGCGGCCATACAGACGGGCGCCCGTTCAAGTCAGCAACCTATGACAACTGGCGTTTGTCGACGGCGCGCGCACACATGGCGGCTTACATGCTTATCCGTGGAGGGATTGACGAAGCGCGGATTGCCCGAGTGGAGGGACATGCGGACAGGAGCTTAAGAAACTCCTCCGATGCTAATGCGGCTGAGAACAGACGGATCGAGATACTCCTGCAGGAGGGGTCGTAGTGCTGGCTCTTCGGCGTTCAGTACTGGCGTTTTTCGCGGTTCTATCCGCAGGGATGTCTTCTGCTGTGGCGCAGCAGAATCTGAACACATTGGAACCAGGTGCATCGCCGGTTGAACTTGTGCGAACACTCCAGATTTTGCAGGATCAAATTGCCTCTGGTTCAACTAATGCACATGTTGCTCAAAGAGCCCTGTTGACGCGGATCGATGAGAAGCTCACGTCCATGGACCCGTCAGTTTGGCGGGAACCAAAGAATACGAGGGCGGCTGTAACCTATGTTCTCAGTGGAGGTCGGCCCGATGTGCTCAAGAAGATCCTTCCAATAGAGGGACGAGAGCCACGGGACGATGCGCTTGTGAAAGGGGCGCTGGCTTACGTAGAGGGTCGGGAGGAAGAGGCACAAAAGATCCTTGGTGATATCGATCCATATACGCTCCCTCCTACCATATCGGGCCAGGTCGCATTGGTGCAGGCGGCTCTTCATGTTCGTGACGATCCGTCTAAATCAATCATATTGCTGGACTTTGCGCGACTTCAGCTTCCGGGCACTCTCGTGGAAGAGGCGGCCCTAAGAAGAGAGATCTTCGTGGTCAGTCAAGCTGGCGATACGAAGAAATTCGATTTCCTGTCGCGGCAGTACCTGAGGCGATTCCGGTACTCCGTTTATGCAGGAAACTTCAGACAGCGCTTTGCTGCAGCACTCATGCGACTTGAGTTCACCCGTGATCCGGGCTTCTTCTCCAGGCTTGTGGCGATGCTAAGTGAACTGGAGCCAGCAGGGCAGCTTGAACTATATCTCCTAGTTGCTCGTGCGGCTGTCAGTCAGGGACAAACCCAGGCTGCAATTCTCGCCTCGGATAAAGCGGCTGAGCTTTCGTCAAGGGACAAGCTTAGCGCCAACAGAGCTCAACTTTATAGAGCTGCCGCTCTGATCGTCACGCGTCAAGGGTTTGAAGAGGCTGCTCGCCAGCTAGGAAGCGTTGATCGCTCTATTCTCGAGGCGACTGATATGGCGTTGCTGGATTCAGCGCTGTCAATGGCGACATACATTCGCAAAAGCCCTGGCGAGGCAGTTGCTGCTGCAGCCAATACTTTGCCTTCTCTGCCTCCGAAGGATGTGGACAGCCCCGCTCAAGCGCCTACCCCCACGATATCGCGTGCGCAGGAAGTTCTTGGTCAGATTGATAAGCTCGTTCGGAAGGGAAACTGATGACGACATTGGAATTCCTGGCCCAAAACCTAACTAGGAAGACTGAGGCGCAGCCTCACAAGGCTGGGATGATCCACGCCGGGGCCACGGAGGGAGACGCAGGCGAGGGCGCAGGGGCAAGCTTCGGTACTCTTCTGAATGCCTTATCGGCAAAAGAAGGGGGCCCAGATATACTTCTGCGAGCGAGCTCTGCTGCGCCGGGGGGCAAGGACCCACGGGCTGACCAGAGGGCGTCGACTGAGAAACACCCGAACCTAATAACGGATCCGGGACTGCCTCTGGCGGACGCTTCGTCGTCCGGACCAGAAGGGTATGCCGAGGCGTTAGTTCAAGGCATTATCCCTCTTCTGGTACAGTCGCAGCAGGCCTCGACTGTGTATGCAACTCCCTCTGCCGCCACTTATGGATCAGGCCCCGAGGGTAACATAGGAAAAGGTCAAGGTAGCAGTGCCAGAGAAGGCCAAGGTATCGAAGGGATCTCATCGCTCAAGGTGAGCGTCCTTCATCAGGAGGCTCATTTCAAGCCTGTGCTAGGGAATAATCTCCCTCAGAATCCCCATCAAAGGGCTGATGAGACTAGTACCGGCAATCATTTTGCGTCTCTTGTCGCAGGGTCCGGTGATGAAGCCGACGGCGCATCCCGAACCCATCCTGATGCCGAACAAGCCGTGAGCAACACTAGAGTGAGTTCCTCGGCAGTAAAATCCTCCGGAATCGATCTTGGGACTTCAACCGGGGAGACGCTCTTTCAACAGCTGACGAGTGCGATCGCAAAGGAAGCCATCAATTCTTCTGCGCAACAGGAACAGGATGTCGTTGGGGTCAGCCCCACTTCTACGAACATCGTCCTGAAGCCCTCGGAGAATGCTCTAAGAGTTCTAAACGTCCAGCTTCATCCCGTTGAACTCGGTGTTGTGACAGTCAAGATGCGCTTGTCAGGGGACCAGATCGAGATGGAGCTTCATGCGCACAACGAGGAGACAGCCGATCTCCTACGCAAGGATGTCGAGAAGCTTTCGGGCTTGCTTCGAACATCGGGATATCGGGCCGATATTGTGACGGTTCATACGATGCGAACCGAGATGCTGCAGCAGGAGAGCGCGGCCCGCGGGAATGATTCATGGGCATCCCAGCCGCAGTCCGGAGGCTCTCAACAGGGGCAGGCTGGACAACATGGCAGCGCAAGGCAATCTTCGGTCGATATGGATGAGCTGAAACATCGAGTGCGAGGCAATGGGGAAAGCGAGCGGGCTGCTGAAGGTCATTCTGGCGGTATCTATCTCTAGCTTTGTGTCGGAAGCTCGGGCCTCCAACAATGCCTGCGAGCGCGAGATGATACGGGCTGCTTCAAAGCATGGTGTTCCTCTTGGAATGCTTTACGCTGTGGGTTTAGCTGAGACAGGTAATCGTGGCTCTCTTCAGCCATATGCCATGAACATCGAAGGGCGCGCTTACTTCGCCCAAAGCGCCAGTGATGCCTTACGACGTTTCGAAGAGGCGCGACGCACTGGTGCCAAGCTCATCGACCTGGGATGTATGCAGATCAATCACTACTATCACAGGGAAAGGTTCGATTCCCTCGAGAGCATGCTGAACCCCCGAGAGAATGTCGAGTACGCGGCTGAGTACCTGAAGCAATTACGATTGAGAGAAGGCAGTTGGACGATGGCCGTCGCTCGCTATCATGCGGGCCCTAACAATGACCCAGCTCAGAAGCAGTATGTTTGTCGCGTCATAACGAACATGGTCGCGACTGGCTTCGGACAATGGACACCCGCGGCTCAGACCTTCTGTCAATAAAGACGGTTGGGGCGGTGACGCCGCTCTGCCGAAATCAGCGCGTCATTGATAGATCACGGTTCTCGATGCGCCCGCCATATGCGGAGCCGTTTGGCTCTAGATGGACGATCACGCGCCCTTTTGAATAAAGCTCAAGCGATTCGCCCCGTAGCGCCCAAGTGTTGACGTCCCGCAATCTGGCGTCATTGCAGCGACTTGTGGAGGCCTTGTAAAGGTCAAGCGTTGACGACGTAGATAGTTGGATCTGACATGTGTCCCGGCCGAGCCGAAGCACCCACCTTCCCGATAAAGAGGCGACGCTGACGGGCTGGGGTCCGATACTCGACGGCGGTCTTATTGCGTCCGTAGTGGCATCCGGCCCTTGTGGGGGCAGGGCTGGGGCCGAAGGGGAAGACGCTTCGGCATGCATCGGAACCGGCTCGTGTAAAACACTAACTGATTTGCTCGGTAAAGCCGCATGGCGAGACACCCAAGGGCCTACCGGTTCAAGTGGCACCTGTGCCTCGGACTTTCGTGGCACCACCTCTGACGGGATAAGGTAAGGCGGCGGCTCGGCCGGCTCCGGAAGCGGTGCGTTCCACGGACTTGAGTACAATGACAACGAACGGTCCCAATACTCAGCCGGCGCCCATGGAGAAGTGTAGGGAGTGCCGGCTCCCATGCAGCCCGACAAAATAAACAGGCAGGGAATAACTAGGGTCGTGCGCACCATCACGGAATGAGATCTTCAGGCTTGGCGGTGTAGAATGAGGAGGATTGTTTCCGCATATAGATTTTCCGACTGCTGGGAGGCTGCCACAGCCTTGTCGAAGTAAAAATCTGCCAGTGGTGAAGTTCGAAGTCCCACATATTGATCAGCCGACGAAGGTATATCCGATGTATCGTTTTGCCTCGATGGGATCGTAGCCGAGGCGGGCGCGCAGCTTCTTGCGCAGCTTGCTGACATGCCCCTCAATCACGCTC
>Ga0182741_1000359_pt1 | contig 70114 bp, 64 predicted proteins | sample eDN5th37CBELigOP_FD_128874 | JGI IMG/M metagenome (GOLD analysis project Ga0182741, IMG submission 128874) | Enriched Organic Plus compost microbial communities from Emeryville, California, USA - eDNA 5th pass 37_C BE-Lig OP (version 2) (version 2) ...
AGCAGCCAGCCGAGCGTCCAGGCGTCGAGCGAGGTCAGCAGCGGCTTGATGGCGATGATCACCAGCCAGCCCATCGCGATGTAGATCAGCGTGGACAGCAGCTTGAAGCGGCCGGTGTAGAAGAGCTTGAACACGACCCCGCCCACCGCGAGCGTCCAGATTGCCGCGAACAGGCTCCAGCCCCACGGTCCGCGCAGGCCGATGAGGGTGAAGGGCGTATAGGTGCCCGCGATCAGCAGGTAGATCGCACAGTGATCGAACACCTTCAAGCGTCCCTTCGCGACCGGATGCTGGATGGCGTGGTAGAGCGTGGAAGCGGTGTACAGCAGCAGCAGGGTCACGCCGAACACGATGGAGGCGCCGAGCTGCCAGCCGTCGCCGTAGATGGCGGCCAGGGTGATCAGCACCGCGCCGCCGGCCAGCGCTGCCACCGCACCCAGGCCGTGGGTCAGGGCGCTGGCGATTTCGTCACGGATGTGCGCGGCGCGCGGGTGGGAGTGTTCGGCGGTCATGCGCGGACGTTACCGCAACGCAGCAAGCGCTGCATCCATACGCCGCCCGTGCCTTCAGCATGGAGCCGGAAAGCACGGGGGAGCCTCCGGAAATCCGGATCAATCCACCGCGGCGGCGTGGGCGTGCTCGCGGGTGGCGAGGAACTGCACGGCGGGCGCGCGTTCCTGCGCCAGTTGCAGGTTGACCCGCGTGGGCGCCAGGTAGACCAGTTGGCCGGCGGCGTCCAGCGCCAGGTTCATCGCGTTCTTGTCGCGGAACTCCTCCAGCTTCCTGGCGTCGTCGCAGCGGATCCAGCGGGCGGTGGCGACGCTGACGTTCTCGAAGCTCGCGTCCACGCCATACTCGTCCTTCAGCCGGTAGGCGACCACGTCGAACTGCAGCATGCCGACCGCGCCGAGGATGAGGTCGTTGCTCATCAGCGGGCGGAAGAACTGGGTCGCGCCTTCCTCGCTGAGCTGGGCCAGGCCCTTCTGCAACTGCTTGAGCTTGAGCGGATCGCGCAGGCGGGCGCGGCGGAACAGTTCCGGCGCGAAGTTGGGAATGCCGGTGAAGCCCAGCGATTCGCCTTCGGTGAAGGTATCGCCGATGGAGATGGTGCCGTGGTTGTGGATGCCGATCACGTCGCCCGGCCAGGCTTCGGCGGCAATCTCGCGGTCGCTCGCCATGAAGGTCAGCGCATTGGCCAGCTTGATCTCCTTGCCGCTGCGCACGTGGAACGCCTTCATGCCGGCCTCGAAGCGGCCCGAACACACCCGCATGAAGGCGACGCGATCGCGGTGCTGCGGATCCATGTTGGCCTGGATCTTGAACACGAAGCCGGTCAGCCTGGACTCGGTCGGCTCCACGCTGCGGCCGGTGGTGGCGCGCGCCTGCGGTGGCGGCGCGTGCTCGACGAAGAAATCCAGCAGCGGCTGCACGCCGAAATTGTTGACCGCCGAACCGAAGAACACCGGCGTCTGCCGGCCTTCGCGGTAGGCCTGCAGATCGAACGGATGCGAAGCACCCTGCACCAGTTCCAGCTCGTCGCGCAGATTGGCCAGCATCTCGGCGCCGATCCGTGCTTCCAGCTGCGGATCGTCCAGCGAGGCGAAGATGGTCGAATCCTGGCGGGTGAAGTTGCGCCCCTGCTCGTACAGGTGGACTTCGCCGGTCAGCAGGTGGACCACGCCTTTCAGGCGGCTGCCCATGCCGATCGGCCAGGTCACCGGCGCGCACTGGATGCCGAGCACGCGCTCGACTTCGTCCAGCAGTTCGATCGGTTCGCGGCCTTCGCGGTCCAGCTTGTTGATGAAGGTCATGATCGGCGTGTCGCGCAGGCGGCACACTTCCATCAGCTTGATGGTGCGCTCCTCCACGCCCTTGGCGACGTCGATGACCATCAGCGCCGAGTCGACCGCGGTCAGCACGCGATAGGTGTCCTCGCCGAAGTCGGCGTGGCCGGGCGTGTCCAGCAGGTTGACGATCTTGCCTTCGTACGGGAACTGCATGACCGACGAGGTGACCGAGATGCCGCGCTCCTTTTCCAGCGCCATCCAGTCGGAGGTGGCGTGGCGGGCGGCCTTGCGGCCCTTCACCGAACCGGCCATCTGGATCGCGCCGCCGAACAGCAGCAGCTTCTCGGTCAACGTGGTCTTGCCGGCGTCGGGGTGGGAGATGATGGCGAAGGTGCGGCGGCGCGCGGCTTCGGTGGCGACTTCGGACATGGCGACGGCGCCCGCGCGGGCGCTGGGGACAGGGGAAAGGCGGCGATTATACCGGGTCGCGTCTTTACCGGCCGGACGCTTCCGCAGGGGTGGTCCCGGGGGGCGGGGTCTGCGCGTGCTGGCTCGGGAACCGCAGCAGGCCGAGCGGGCCGAACATCCGGAACGGGATGGATTCCAGCGCCATGCCGCGGTTCACCTGGACCACGAAATGCAGGTGCGGCGCGGTGCTGAAACCGGTGTTGCCGGACAGGCCGATGCGCTGGCCCTTGCGGACATACTGGCCTTCGCGCACCTGCACGCCTTCCGGCTTGAGGTGGGCGTACACCGCCATGCTGCCGTCGCCGTGGACGATGCGGATGAAGTTGGCGCGTCCGCCGAAGCGTTCGCGGTTCAGGCCGGCCTTGTCGAAGTCCGATTCCACCTGCATCACCAGGCCTTCGCGGGCGGCCAGGATCGGCGTGCCCTCGGGCACCGCGAAGTCGATCGCGTACAGGTTCTGCGTGTCGTTGTGGCTGAAGGCGCCGCCCGGGCCCTGATCCACCCGCACCCGACCGTATTCGAAAGGCAGACGGTATTCGTAGTCCTGGGCGTGGGCGGCCGGATCGCCCGGGAGGCTGTCCAGGGCCAGTTCGAAATCGCCGCCCCGCATGGGATCGCGCATGGCGATGCTGGCGACCATGACGCTGCTGCGTGCGGGTACCACCGCGGTGGCGGGCAGCAGCGGCTGGGCGATCACGTTGCTGTTGCGCCTGAAGCCGAGGCGGACCTCGACCGGGCCGTGCAGCAGATTGTCCGCCCACGCCTGGTAGCGCATGCCGCTGCGTTCCAGCCGCAGGCGCACCAAGGCGCTGGGTGCGTTCTGGAAGCGCAGGACGTCCACGCTGGCGTCCACCAGCTCACCCGCTTCCGGCGGCCGATCGCCATATTGGGTGTAGCCCTGCTTGTCCTTCCAGCGGTACAGCCGCGCGGCCTCGCCCGGGACGGCGCCACCGAGCAGCAGGGCGGCGGCGAGGCAGAGCAGGGAGAGGCGGGGCAGGGGCTTCACGGCAAGCAGTCGTTTCCGAGATCGAGGGCGTGGGCGACGTCACGCAGATCGAAGGCGGCCAGCGATTGGTCGTTGTGCAGGGCGAACAGCGCGCCGGCGGGGAATCGCCGGGTCGATGCCGCGTACAGGGTCTCACCATCGGTGTTGGCAACCTGTTCACCTCGGAAAACGCCGCGCGGCTTCAGGTCTTCGCGATCGAAGACGCGGAACAGGGTCGGCGTGAGCTGATCCACCGCAATCCAGTAACCGCGGTCCGCCGTGCAGGTCCACAGCGCGATGCCTTCCGCGTCCGCATCGAACGTGGGCAGGCTGTAGCCCCGATACCGGCCCGACAGGCTGTAGTCGCGCAGGGTCGAGCCGACCCGCCGATCCTCCTCGGCGATCAGCAGGCGGTCGTGGACCGGATCGCCGGCAATCGATTCGACCATGCGCAGCGCACCGGCTTCGTCGGTGGCGCCGAAGCTGCCGAGCAGGCGTGCCCGCACCGTGCCGTTCTCGTGTTCCTCCACCCGGAAGTGCTTGACGCGCTGGTCGAGCTCGGACATCGGCGGCAACCGGCCGGCGCGGAAGTCGGCCATGAAGCTGTCGGTGACGAACAGGTCCAACTGGTTCGGCCCCGTTTCGTCCAGCCACAGCCCATAAGGCACCTTCAGTACGTCCTGGCCGATCTGCGCCACCGGCGTGAAGCCGGGCAGGCGCATCACCTGCACGCGGTGGTTGTCGCGCTCGGCGACGAACAACAGATCTCCGAACACGGCGATGCCGTTGGGACGGTTGAACTGGCCAGGCCCGAAGCCGGGACCGCCGACGGTGCGCAGGCGTTCGCCGGTGTCGGCGTCGTAGACCGCCAGCCGGTGACTGGATTTGGCGGTGGCGATCAGCCAGACCTGGCCATCCTCGGTGGGCCAGGCGGCCAGCGAGTCCAGTTCATCTTCCGGAACCGGCGCGGATATCCAGGCTTCGGGGACGATGGCGTCGGCGGCGGTGGTCGGCGTCGGCGCGGGCGGGCGGGAAGTGTGGCGGGGCGGGGTGGTGCAGCCGGCCAGCAGGACCAGGGCGGCCGCGAACAGGTATTTCCTCGTCATCGGCGAATTATGCGGTATGGGTCACGGAGCCGGGAGAGGGATTGCGGAAGGTTCATCGCTCCATCCGCATAAAGCGATTGACAGGGGGAAAAACCGCTGGCAAAGTGCCGGTCACCATCGAGACCGGCTGAGGGACAGGCCCGAAGAAGCCGGGGCAACCAGCGATGCGCAAGCGTCGTGTTCGGTGCCAAATCCTGCGGGGACCTGCGCGTCTGCCCGAAAGATGGTTCGTACCGTGCCTCTGCACGGCGAACGCGAGCTCCGCGAAGGCTCGATGGCCGCAAGTCCCTTCTTCATCGGACACCGCCATGAGCTTCGCCACCGCCGCCGCATCTTCCCTGTCCTCCGTGCCCGCCGCCTGTACGGCCGATGCCGTCCTCCCGGCCCAGGACGGCATCACCGCCCGCCGCGGCGAAATCGCGCTGGAACTCGACATGCGCCACGCCGGCCGGCATCTGGTCCGCTTGCGCTATGAACTGTCGGGCGCGCCGGACGCGCCGGTGGTGTTCGTCGCCGGCGGTATTTCCGCGCACCGGCATCTGGCCGCGAACGGCACTTTCGCCGAGAAAGGCTGGCTGAACGATCTGGTCGGCGCCGGCCGCGCGCTGGATCCGGCGCAGCGCTGCCTGCTGGCGATCGACTTCGTCGGCGCCGACGGCAAACTCGACGCGCCGATCGACACCGCCGATCAGGCCGACGCCATCGTGAAGCTGCTGGACGCGCTGGGCATCCGCCAGCTGCAGGCCTTCGTCGGTTACTCCTATGGCGCGCTGGTCGGCCTGCAACTGGCGGTGCGCCATCCCGCGCGGCTGGCCAGGCTGGTCGCGGTCAGCGGCGCGCACCGCGCGCATCCCTATGCCGCCGCCTGGCGCGCGCTGCAGCGCCGCGCGGTCAGCCTGGGACAGTTGCAGTGCGCGGATGCGGAAGGCCTTTCGCTCGCGCGCCAGTTCGCGATGCTCAGCTACCGCACGCCGGAGGAATTCGAGGAGCGCTTCGACGCCGCCCCCGAGATCGTGCACGGCCGCGTGCGCTGCGCGGCGGAAGATTACCTGGACGCCGCCGGCGCGCAGTACGTGGCGCGCACGCCGCTCACGGCGTACCTGCGCCTGTCCGAATCCATCGATCTGCACCGCATCGATCCCGCCGCCGTGCGCGTGCCCACCACGGTGGTCGCCGTCGAGGGCGACCGGCTGGTGCCCTTGTCCGATTCCGTGGCCCTGGTCGAGGGGCTGGGCACGCTGGGCAACCTGCGCGTGCTGCGCTCGCCCTACGGCCACGACGCCTTCCTGAAAGAAACCGATCGCATCGACGCGATCCTCAGCACTGCCCTGCGCGGCAACGGAGAAACCCCATGAGCCAGTTCGAAGCCGCCGGCGACAGCCGCTGTCGTCCCGCCACCGCCGCCGTCCGCGCCGGCATCGATCGCGACACCGCTTATGGCGCGGTGACCCCGCCGATCGTGCTGTCGTCCAACTTCAGCTTCGACGGATTCGGCAACAAGCGCGAATACGACTACACCCGCAGCGGAAACCCGACGCGGGATCTGCTCGGCGAGGCACTGGCCGAACTGGAAGGCGGCGCCGGCGGCGTCATCACCTCCACCGGCATGGGCGCGATCAATCTGGTGCTCAACGCGCTGCTGCAACCGGGCGATCGCCTGGTGGTGCCGCACGATGCGTACGGCGGCAGCTGGCGGCTGTTCAACGCGCTGGCGAAGAAGGGCCACTTCGAGCTGATCACTGCCGACCTGACCGATCCCCGCTCGCTGGCCGATGCGCTGGCGCAGTCGCCGCGGCTGGTGCTGATCGAAACCCCGTCCAACCCGCTGCTGCGCATCACCGATCTTCGCTTCGTGATCGATGCCGCCCACAAGGCCGGCGCGTTGACGGTGGTGGACAACACCTTCCTCTCGCCCGCCCTGCAGAAGCCGATCGAATTCGGCGCGGATCTGGTGGTGCATTCGACCACCAAGTACATCAACGGCCACAGCGACGTCGTCGGTGGCGCGGTGGTCGCGCGCGATGCGGACGTCCACCAGCAACTGGTGTGGTGGGCGAACGCGCTGGGCCTGACCGGCTCGCCGTTCGACAGCTTCCTGACCCTGCGCGGCCTGCGCACGCTGGACGCGCGCCTGCGCGTGCACCAGGAGAACGCCGACGCCATCGCCGGCCTGCTGGAGCATCACCCGGCGGTGTCGAAAGTCTACTTCCCCGGCCTGGCCTCGCATCCGGGCCACGCGCTGGCGGCACGCCAGCAGAAGGGCTTCGGCGCCATGCTGAGCGTGGAACTGCATGGCGGCGAAGCGGCGGTGCGCGCGTTCGTGGAAGGACTGCGCTACTTCACCCTGGCCGAATCGCTGGGCGGGGTCGAGAGCCTGGTCGCGCATCCGGCGTCGATGACGCACGCGGCGATGACCGCCGAGGCGCGCGCCAAGGCGGGCATTTCGGATGGCCTGCTGCGCCTGTCGGTCGGCATCGAAGCCACCGAGGATTTGCTGGCCGATCTGTCCGCCGGCCTGGCGCGCGCGCAGCATGCCGCCGCGGAAGCCGCTCGAAAACTCGCCGACGCATGAGCGCGGTCGTCCAGCTTCCGGCAGCGCGTCGCCGGCCATCGCCGCGGCTGGCACTGCTCGGCACCGGCGTGGTGGGCAGTGCGTTCGTGGCACGCTACGAGCGCCTGCGCGAACGCATCGGGCATTTGCCCGCGTTCGCGTGGCTCGCGAATTCCCGCAGCGTCCAGGCATGCGGGGCGGCGGTTCCCGATGCGTTGGAGGCCGCGCGCATCGCCCCCGCGCGCGATGCCGGGCTGCCGCCCTGGGCGGAAGCCGAATCGCTGCGCGACGGCGACATCATCGTCGACGCCACCGCCAGCGATGCAGTCGCCGATTGGCATGCCGAATGGCTGGCCCGCGGCATCCATGTGGTCACTGCCAACAAGCTGGGCAACGGCGGTGCGCTGGTGCGCGCCGAGGCGATCCGGAATGCCTGCCGGGAGTCGGGTTCGCATTACGGCGACAGCGCCACGGTCGGCGCGGGACTGCCGCTGCTGCGCAGCCTGCGCGCGCTGGTGGCCGGCGGCGACCGCATCCACCGGGTCGAGGGCGTGTTGTCCGGCTCGCTGGCCTGGCTGTTCAATCATTACGACGGCATGCGGCCGTTCTCGGGCTTCGTGCGCCAGGCACGCGAAGCGGGCTACACCGAGCCGGATCCGCGGATCGATCTGTCCGGCGAGGACGTGCGCCGCAAGCTGCTGATCCTGGCGCGCGCGGCGGGCCTGCCGTTGCAGTCCGAGGATGTGCGGGTGGAATCGCTGGTGCCGGAAGCGCTGGCGACATTGCCGGCCGGCGAACTGGACGGTGCGCTGGAGCAGTTCGACGCGCCGCTGGGTGCGCGTTTCCGCGAGGCCTACCGCAATGGCGGGAAGCTGCGCTTCCTCGGACGTTTCGATGCGGCGGGCGCGAGCGTCGGCCTGCGGATCCTGGCGGCGGATCATCCGCTGTGCGGCGGGGGAGGCACCGACAACCGGGTCGCGATTTCCAGCGACCGCTATCCGCAGCAGCCGCTGGTGATACAGGGACCGGGCGCCGGGGCGGAAGTGACCGCGGCCGCGCTGCTGGACGACGTGCTGGCGATCACCCTGTAGAGCCGGGGTCTGGCCGGCTGTCGGCGATACCTGGAAAAGCAGCGGGGCGAGCTCCGGTCCACCCATGTGGAGACGGGCCTGCTCGGCTGTCGGAAGTCGGGAAAGCAGCGGAGCAAGCTCCGCTCTACGGGTGCGGGTTGGGGATCAGCACTCGATGACGTTGACCGCCAGCCCGCCGCGGCTGGTTTCCTTGTACTTGTCCTGCATGTCGCGACCGGTATCGCGCATGGTCTTGATGACCTTGTCCAGCGACACCTTGTGCTTGCCGTCGCCGCGCATCGCCATGCGGCTGGCGTTGATTGCCTTCACCGCGCCCATCGCGTTGCGTTCGATGCAGGGAATCTGCACCAGGCCGCCGATCGGATCGCAGGTCAGGCCGAGGTTGTGTTCCATGCCGATTTCCGCGGCGTTCTCGATCTGGCTGGGTGAACCGCCGAGCGCGGCGACCAGGCCGCCGGCCGCCATCGAGCAGGCGACGCCGACTTCGCCCTGGCAGCCGACTTCGGCGCCGGAAATGCTCGCGTTTTCCTTGTAGAGGATGCCGATGGCGGCGGCGGTGAGCAGGAAATCGAAGATGCGCTGTTCGCTGGTGCCGGGGCAGAAGCGGTCGAAGTAGTGCATCACCGCCGGGATGATGCCGGCCGCGCCGTTGGTCGGCGCCGTGACCACGCGGCCGCCCGCGGCGTTTTCCTCGTTGACGGCCAGCGCGTACAGGTTGACCCAGTCCAGGGTGGTCAGCGGATCGCGCAGGTTGGCTTCCGGCTTGCTCGCCAGTTCGCGGTGCAGGGTCGGCGCGCGGCGCGAGACGTGCAGGCCGCCGGGCAAGGTGCCTTCCTCGCGGATGCCGCGGGTGACGCAGGCCTGCATGGCATTCCAGATCGCGCGCAATCCCTCGCGGATCTCGTCCTCGCTCCGCCAGCACTTCTCGTTCTCGAACATCAACTGGGCGATGCTCAGCCCGCTGCGCTGGCACTGCGCCAGCAGCTCGTCGCCGCTCTTGAACGGATAGGGCAGCGGAGTCTCGTCGGCGACGATGCGATCCACCGCCGCGTCGTCCTGGTTGACCACGAAGCCGCCGCCGACCGAGTAATAGTCGCGGGTGGCGATGACTTCGTCGTTGGCGTCGTAGGCGGTGAAGCGCATGCCGTTGGTGTGGTACGGAAGCTTCTGCCGCTTGTTCATCAACAGATCGCGCTTCTCGTCGAAGGCGATCGCGTGGCGGCCGCCCAGTTGCAGCGTCCTGCTGCCGCGGATCCGCTCCAGCGCCGGCGGGATGATGTCGGGGTCGATTTCGTTCGGGTAATGGCCTTCCAGGCCCATCAGCACGGCCTTGTCGGTGCCGTGGCCGCGTCCGGTCAGGGCCAGCGAGCCGAACACCTCGGCGCGGATCCGCGCGACGTCCTGCAGGCGGCCCGGTTCCTCCAGCCAGCGTGCGACGAAACGCGCCGCCGCCCGCATGGGGCCGACGGTGTGGGAGGAACTCGGCCCGATGCCGATCTTGAAAAGGTCGAAGGTGCTGACTGCCATGCGCGTATTCTATGCCGTCGCCGGCGGAAGCCGCTTCCGCGACGCAACAGATCGGACCCGGAGATCGTTCCCTTGCCGTTGACCCTCTACCAACGCGACGACTGCCACCTGTGCGACCTGGCCCTGGCCGTGCTGGCCGAGGCGCGCGCGCCCGAATTCGAAAGCGCGTTCATCGATGGCGACGACGATCTGGAAGCGCGCTATGGCGTGCGGGTACCGGTGCTGCGCCGCGCGGACGGTGCCGAACTGGACTGGCCGTTCGACGCGCCGGCGTTGGCGCGTTTCCTGGCCGGTTGAGCACCGGCGGCCATGGGCACAGCCGACGCTCCAGGCAATCCGCCGCGCGCGTCCCGTACTCGACGGGTGCGCAAAAGCATCCACGTGCGCGGTCTCCGGCAGCAACCCGCGTCCGCGCGGACCCCGGACGCGCTCGGACAAGGGCGCAATCGCGGTCTCGCCGGAGCGGCACGGCACGTGCCGGAACACGCGCCGCATGCGCGGCCTACTTCGCCGGCTTCAGGACCACCTTGGTGCTGATGGCGACGTCGTTCGGGATGGTCTTGGTGTCGGCCCACTCGCCGCCGCCCACGCCGAAGTCCAGCCGCTTGACCGTGGCCTTGCCGGCCAGCACCGGCTGGGCGCCGGGCGTCCAGGTGAAGGTGAGGGTGACCGGCTTGCTGACGCCGCGCAGGCTGAGGGTGCCATCGGCCGCGTACTGGTTGCCGCCAAGCGCGCGGAATCGGGTGGCGGTATAGCGGGCCTGGGCGAACCGGGCGACGTCGAAGAAGTCGCCGGTCTGCAGCGTGCTGTCGCGATCATCGTTGCCGGTTTTCGTCCCGGCCAACTGGATGGTCACGTCCAGCCTGGACGTGGCCAGGTTCGCCGGGTCGAAACTCAGCGTGGTGTTGAAACCGCCGAACTTGCCGGTGAAGGTTTCGCCCTGGTAGTTGCTGGCGAACACCAGGGTGGATCCCGGCGCCTGCACGTAGTCGGCGGCGAAGGCGGGAATCGCAGCCGCCAGCAGGAGGCCGGCGGCGATCAGGCGGGAGCGGGGGAAGCGGATCATGGTGCGGTGTCCTCGGTGGTGGGCGCGGTGGGGGAGGCGATGGCCGGGCGGCGGCGCCCGGGCAGCATCCGCCGCAGGGTGTCGTCGTTCTGGAACAGGTGGTGGTAGAAGGCCGCGCCGGCATGCAGCACGACCACGGCCACCAGCACCCAGAACATCGATTCGTGCAGGCTCTCCGCCAGTTCGTGCAGATCCGGATTGCGCGCGGTGATGGCGGGCAGGTTGAACAGCTTGAACCACTGCAGGGGATAGCCGGCGGAGGAGTTCAACACCCAGCCCGACAGCGGCATCGCGAACATCAGCAGGTACAGCGCCACGTGGGTGAGCGACGCGATGCGGTGCTGCCACCCGGGCGTGCCCGGCACCGCCTGCGGTGCGCCGGCGTACACGCGCCAGATCAGGCGCAGCGCCACCAGGGCCAGGATGGTCAGGCCGATCGACTTGTGCAGCGCGTAGACGTTGATCTTGCGCGGCCCGTTCGGCAGATCACCCATGGTCAGACCGATATAGGCGATGACCAGCAGCAGGATGACGATGAGCCAGTGCAGGAGCTGGCTGACGGCGCCCCAGCGTTCAGGGGTGTTCTTGAGGGTCATGGAGGGTGGGCTCCCGAGGGGTGGCTGGGGCGTCGGCCGCGTCAGCGGCCTCTTCACTGTCATCGGCCTTGCCGGTCCGGGTGGCTTCGGCTTCGATGCGCAACTCGACGGTGTCGCCGATCACCGACTTCCATGCGGTGATGCCGAACGCCGATCGTTGCAGTGAGGCGGTGGCGGAAAAGCCGGCCGTGCGCCGGAACGGCGGCAGCGGATGGCGCTTGAGGGCGTTGAGCCTGACGTCCATGCACAGGTCGCGGTCGACGCCGTGCAGGCTCAGGGTGCCGCAGACCGTGGCGCGGTCCGGCGCGGACGGTTCGACGCGGCTGGAAACGAAACGCGCCTCCGGAAAGCGCGCGGTGTCGAGCAGGTTGCCGGCCAGCACCGCCTGGTTCCATCTGGCGTCGCCGAGATCGGCGCGGGCCAGCGGCACGGTGACGTCCAGGCGTGCGGTCGTCCAGTCGTCCGGATCGAATACCAGGGTGCCGGTGCTGCCGGAGATGGTGCCGATGGCGTGCGAGAAGCCGGCGTGCTCGACCGCGAACATCACCCGCGTGTGGACCGGATCCAGCGCGTACGCCACCGGGCCGCGCGCCAGCGCGGGGCCGGCCGCCGCGAGCAGCGCGAGCAGCGCGGCGCTGCGGGCATGGCGATGGCGTCGGGACGTCGAAGTCATGGCGGCGATTCTAGGCGGGCCCGGCTGAAGATACTCCGCTTGCACCTGCAACGGTCCGTTGCGACGATTCGCGAGGGGATCAACGAGCAAGGGACACGACGGCATGGGATGGCGGATCTGGATGTTGGCGGCATGGCTGGCCTGCGCGGCGGTGCAGGCGGGCGTGCCGGAGATTCCGCGGTTCCGGATGATGACGGTCGCCGACGGCCTGCCGTCCACCACCATTCCCGCGATGGCCAGGGATCGGGCCGGTTATCTGTGGTTGGCGACCTGGGACGGCGTGGCCCGCTACGACGGCGTGGACTTCAAGGTGTGGCGGCACGATCCGGATGATCCGGCGTCGTTGCCGGGCAACGTGGTGCAGGCGCTGCACGTGGATGCGCTGGACCGGGTCTGGGTCGCCACCGAGAACGGCGGCCTGAGCATGATGGGGCCGGATCGGCGCGGATTCCGGCACTACCGCAAGGCCGACTACCCGCAGATGGGGAGCGACGACGCCTTCGCCATCACCAGCCACGGCGGCGAAGTGTGGTTCGGGACGTTCGGCGGCGGCCTGCACCGGATCGGCGCCGACGGCCAGGTCCAGCGCTTCAGCGCGGTGGAAGGCGATCCGGCCAGCCTGCCGTCGGACAACGTGCTGTCGCTGGCGTTCGATCCCCGCGGCGAGCTGTGGATCGGCACCATGAGCGGCCTGGTCCGCTTCGACGGCAAGCGGATGCAGCGCGAGCCTCTGCCCGGCGGCGAGGCGCTGATCATCTATTCGGTCACCGTCGACGGTGATTCGATCTGGGCGGGAACCTCGGCGGGCGTGTACCGCTGGCGCCGCAACGGTGGCTGGAGCACGCCGGCGTGGTCGCCGATGTTCGAGCGGCCCAATGCGGTGATGGCGATGGCCGCCGACGGCCACGGCGAGTACTGGCTGGCCAGCCAGGGCGGCCTGTGGCACACCGACGGTGATCGCGCGCCGGCGCCGGTCGCGCAGGACAACCAGGGCGTGGGCGTGGGGCGCGTGCTGCAGACCCTGCTCATGCAGCCGGATGGCGGGCTCTGGGTGCCGGTGCCCACGCGCGGCATCGCCTACCTGCGTTCGGACTGGCGCCGGATCGCCTCGTTCACGCCCGCGCAGGGACTGGGCGGCGGGTTGTATCGCGGGCTGGCGACTTCGGCGACCGGAACCGGCGTATGGCTGGTCAGCAGCATCGGCGGAGTGGAGCGGCTGGATACCGCCCGCGGCGAAGTCGAGCCGCTCGGCCTGCACGCGCAGCGCCTGAAGGAACTGCGCTTCACTTCGGTGCTCGAAGACCGCCAGGGCCGGTTGTGGCTCGGCCATCGCAATGGCCTCATCCGCATCGACCCGCGCAGCGGCGAGAAGCGCGAGTGGTCCAACGCCGAGGGAACGGACCAGGTGCCCGACGGCACTTCGGTGGATTGGCTGGTGCAGACCGGCGACGGCACGCTCTGGCTGGCGACCCAGATGGGATCGCTCCAGCATCGCGATGGCGACACCGGCCAGGTCCTCGACAACCTGGCGCGCTCCGAACAGGACAGCGAACCCAGCGAAATCGACACCATGCTGGCCGGTCCCGACGGCCAGCTGTGGACGGCCAGCAACCGCGGCATCGAGCGCTGGGATCCGGATCAGCGCCGCTTCGTCACCGTCATCGGCGCGGGCGTGGAGCGGGTGCTGTCGTTCGCGTTCGCCGCCCCGGATCAACTCTGGCTGCATCGCCTGTCCGGCCTGGAGGGCTGGCGGCGGCGCGATGGCCGCTGGACCCAGGTTCGCCAGATCGCGCCGCGGCAGGGTCTGCCGGCGCTGGAATCGACCGGCATGATCATCGATCCGGAAAAGCGGGTCTGGCTGGCCACGCGGCGCGGCCTGTTCCGCATCGATGCGCCCGATGATCAATCGCCGGTGCGCGTGCGCAACTTCGGCGTGCGCGATGGCCTGATGAGCCAGGAGTTCAACGATCGCGCCCTGCTGCTGGCCAGCGGCGGCCTGCTGGCCGGCAGTACCGCCGATGGTTCGGTGATGCTGCTGGACACGACGCTGCCTGATCCGCCGCCGCTGGTCCCGCACCTGCTGCTGGACGGACTGCAGGTGAACCAGCGCGACCGCATCGTGCAGTTGCCGATGAAGGGCGGCTTCGAACTGCTGCCCGACGATCATGATCTGCAGCTCAGCCTGCGCCTGCTCAGCTACGAGGATCCGCTGGCGCATCGCTACCGTTCCTGGCTGGAAGGTTTCGATCAGGGCTGGGTGGATCAGGGCGCCAGCGGCGAGCGTTCGTTCTCCAACCTCCGCCCCGGCCACTATCGCCTGCGCATGCAGGCGTTCGATGCGGCGGGCAACGCGTCGGAGGAACGCCAGCTTTCGTTCGAGGTCCTGCCGCCGTGGTACCGCAGCGTCTGGGGCATCAGCCTGCTGGTCGCGGCCGGCGCGTTGTTGCTGGCGCTGTTGGCGGCGGCGTATCGGCGCAGGGTCCGCCGGCGCACCGCCTGGCAGTTGGCCGAACACAAGCGCGAAGTGGCCGAACAGGCTTCGCTGGCGAAAACCCGCTTCCTCGCCACGCTCGGACACGAAGTGCGCACGCCGATGACCGGCGTGCTCGGCATGAGCGAACTGCTGCTGGCCACGCCGCTGACCGAAACCCAGCGCCACTACACCACCGCCATCCAGGGCGCCGGCGCCCACCTGCTGCGGCTGGTCAACGATGCGCTGGATCTGGCGCGCATCGAGGCCGGCAAACTGGACATGGACATGCAGGACGTCGACCTGCGCGCGCTGATCCGCGAGGTCGTCGACATGACCGCGCCGATGGCGGAGAAGCGCGGCCTGTCGTTCTCCGACGAATGCGCCGGCGACGTGCCTTCGCACGTGGTGGTCGATCCGCTGCGGCTGCGCCAGATCCTGCTCAACCTGCTCGGCAACGCGATCAAGTTCACCGAGCGCGGCGGGGTCGGCCTGCGCGTGCTCCGCTTGCAACCGCAGGGGGTGCGGCTGGAAGTCTCCGATACCGGACCGGGCATCAACGCGGAACAGCAGGCGCGCCTCTTCCAGCGGTTCGAGCAGGCCGACGGCGCGCGCACCGCATCGCGCTACGGCGGAAGCGGGCTGGGACTGGCGATCTGCCAGGAACTGGCGGTGGCGATGGGCGGCGGCATCCAGGTGGAAAGCCGGCCCGGCCTCGGTACGCGCTTCATCGTCGATCTGCCGCTGCGGCACGTGACGCCCGCGGCCGAAGCGGCATCGCGGGCGACGCCGGCATCGACGCAGGCGCGGCGCATCCTGCTGGTGGAAGACGATGCCACCGTGGCGGAAGTGATTGCCGGATTGCTGCGCGCGCGCGGCCACCAGGTCGTGCATGCCGCGCACGGCCTGGCCGCGCTGGGCGAAACCGCCAGCCAGGCCTTCGACGTGGCGCTGCTGGATCTGGATCTGCCGGGCCTGGATGGCCTAGCGCTGGCCCGGCAACTGCGGCTCGGCGGCTTCCGCGCGCCGCTGATCGCCATCACCGCGCGCGCCGACGCCGAGGCCGAACCGCAGGCGCGGGCGGCCGGTTTCGATGATTTCCTGCGCAAGCCGGTCACCGGCGATATGCTGGCCGAGGCAATCCAGCGCGCCTGCGACGACGTGGCCGCCAACCCGGGTTGATCTCCACATGCGCGAACTGCGCTTCGAATACGGCGCATCCAGGGAGGAAGGCGACGGGAACTCGCCACGATTGCATGGGCTGCGCACGAGCGTGGGTCGAGAGAGGCGACCACGTTTGGGGCGAAAGCAAGTCCCTCAGTCCGCCCCTCGTTGAAGTGGAGGCAGAAGACCAGGCTATTGCCGATCCCAATCCCCAATCCTCAATCCCTAATCCGCCCAGCCTTCCGCGTAGATCGTGCGCGCGGCGTCGTCGGGATCGGCGTGGATCCAGATGCCGCTGATCTCGTCTACGCGCAGGTAGAGCGCGCCTTCGCTTTCTTCCATCCGGCATTCGGGGGCACCCGCGCGTTCTTCGCGCAGGTGGCGCGCCGCGCAGTCGGCTTCCAACTGGGCACGCAAATCGGCGGCGACCTCGGCGTAGGGCTCGGACAGCACGTACTGGTGGTCGCCCCACAACTCCGAATCCATCCGGCGGATTTCGCTCACCGCGTGTCCGGCCAGCCAGACCCGTCCCGGCTTGAGGAAGGCGGTGGCGGTGAGCGCCATCAATGCGGTCCCGTCTTCGGGTGCTTCCATCGGCTGGCAGTCCAGGTGGATCCGATCCACGGCCTCGCGCCAGGGATAGGGCAGTTCGTCCACGCGCCGCGCACGCACCGCCTCGCAGCCCGGTGCGCGCGGCAGGCCGTTCTCGTCCAGCGGCGGCGGCAATCCGGTGTCCTGTACCAGCATCGGGAAATCGTCGCCGCGCACTTCGATCGTGACCGGCGCGCGTTCGCCGGTCACGACGGGAACGCTGGCGTCCGCCCATGCGAGGGATGGCACGGACAGGACCAGCGCGATGCAGGCGAGGGAAAGCGCGTGGGGGCGGCCGTCCATTGCAGGCTCCGGAAACGATGCGCCTATCTGGCGCTGAATTCGTGCACGGCATCCACCAGCACGGCGACGTGCTCGGGATTCATGTCCGGCGACATGCCGTGGCCGAGGTTGAAGACGTGGCCGTCGCGGCTGCCGCCGGCGCCGTCGGCGTAGCTGTCCAGCGTGGCCTTCACCTGCGTACGGATTGCCTCGGGCGAGCCGTACAGCACGGCCGGATCCAGGTTGCCCTGCAGTGCCACCTTGCCGGCGGTGCGGCGGCGCGCGTCGGCCAGTTCGATCAGCCAGTCCACGCCGACGCCTTCGGCGCCGCTGTCGGCCAGCGCTTCCAGATGCGCGGCATTGCCCTTGCCGAACAGGATCAGCGGCGTGCGATCCGCGCCTTCGCCGCGCTCCAGCTCGCGCGCGATGCGGGTCAGGTAGGGCAGCGAGAATTCGCGGTACATCGCCGGCGACAGCACCCCGCCCCAGGTGTCGAACACCTGCAGCGCCTGCGCGCCGGCCGCGCGTTGCGCGGAGAGATAGGCGATCACCGCGTCGGTGTTCACCGACAGCAGCTTGTGCAGGGTGGCCGGGTCATTCAGCGCCATCGCCTTGATACGCGCGTAGTCCTTGCTGCCGCCGCCTTCGACCATGTAGCAGGCCAGCGTCCACGGACTGCCGGAAAACCCGATCAGCGGCACCTGGCCGTCCAGTTCGCGCCGGATCAGCCGCACCGCATCCATCACGTAGCGCAGTTCGGTTTCCATGTCCGGCACCGCCAGCCGGTCCGCGTCGGCGGCGGTGCGCACGGTGCGTTCGAATTTCGGGCCTTCGCCTTCGACGAAGTACAGACCCAGGCCCATCGCGTCGGGCACGGTGAGGATGTCGGAGAACAGGATCGCCGCGTCCAGCCTGAAACGGCGCAGTGGCTGCAGCGTCACTTCGCAGGCGATCTCCGGATGCTTGGCCATGCCCAGGAAGCTGCCGGCCGCGGCGCGGGTGGCGCGGTATTCCGGCAGGTAGCGGCCGGCCTGGCGCATCAGCCAGACGGGCGTGCAGTCGACGGGTTCGCGCTTGAGGGCGCGCAGCAGGCGATCGTTCTTCAATGGACTGGACATCGTGTTCCTTGTGGGGAGTCCGGCGCTGGACGCCGGGTGGGAAAAGCGTGAAGCGAGTGGTGCGGGCGAGCCGGTCAGGCGGCGCGGAAACCGGCCGCCGCGGAAGTGCTCACGGCTGGGGCGCTCCCTGCGTGAAGGTGATCTGGTAGCCGCGCTTGAGATGGGCGTCGCGCGCCTTCACGAACGCCGCGTCGGCCTCGGCCTGCAGCAGGTACTGCTCGCGCTTGAGTTGGGCGCGGCCGCCGATCTGCCCGCTTTCGCGCAGCAGCTCCCAGCCGCCGAACAGGTCCGGTTGCAGGGTCAGCTGGACGTAGCGGGGAGCTTCGCCCGTTCCGGGGCGTTGCTGGAGGAAGACGCGCATGGGGCGGATTGTAGCGAAGCGGCGGCCGTTCAGCCGCCGCGGAAGCTGCGCCGGTAGGCCGAAGGCGAGGTGCCCAGGACCGATGCGAACCGCTGCCGGAGCGAGACCGCGCTGCCGAAGCCGGCCTCGGCGGCGACGTGGTCCAGCGGCCGGTCGGTGGTTTCCAGCAGCCGCTGCGCCCGCGCCAGTCGCTGATGCGCCAGCCAGTCGCCGACGCTGGCGCCGGTGGCCCGGCGGAACCGGCGGGTGAAGGTGCGCCGGCTCATCAGCGCGCGCGCGGCCAGATCGTCCACGCCCAGCCGTTGATCCAGGTGCGCCAGCGCCCACGCCAGCACCGTCCCGAGGCGGTCGTCGCCGGGATCGGCGGGCAGCGGCTGCTCGATGTACTGGGTCTGTCCGCCCTGGCGGTGCGGCGCGACCACCAGCCGGCGGGCGATGCGATTGGCGACCTCGGCGCCGTGCTCGCGCCGGATCAGATGCAGGCAGCAGTCGATGCCGGCGGCGGTGCCGGCGGAGGTCAGCAGATCGCCGTCGTCCACGTACAGGACGTCCGGTTCCAGCCGCACCCGCGGGTAGCGGCGGGCGAAGGTGTCCAGCGCCGCCCAGTGCGTGGTGGCCGGGCGATCGTCCAGCAGGCCGGCGTCGGCGAGCACGAAGGTGCCCAGGCACAGGCCCACCAGCCGGGCACCGCTTGCGTGGGCCCGGCGCAGCGCCTGGCGGAGCGCCTCCGGCGCCGGTTCGTGCTGATCGCGCCAGGACGGGACGATCACGGTGTCCGCGCCTTCCAGCCCGTCCAGGCCATGCTCGGGCTGGAGCGCGAAGCCGGCATCGGTGCGCAGCGGGCCGGGTTCCACCGCGCAGACCCGCAGGTCGAAGGCGGGCATCCCCGGCGCCGGCCGGGATTCGAAGACCAGGCAGGGCACCGACAGGTGGAAGGGGCTGATGCGGTCGAAGGCGACCACGGCGATGCGATGCAGTGACATGGCCCGATTCTATCGAAAGATGCGCCGTGGGCCACTCGTGATGCCCGGGACGGCCGCCCAGAATGCCGCCACCCTCCCACCGGAACCGAACGCCATGTCATCGCCCCGCCGCGCCCTCCTCGTCATCGACGTCCAGAACGAGTACTTCACCGGCCGGTTGCCCATCGAACATCCACCGGTGGCCCAATCCCTGCCCAACCTGCTGCGGGCGATGGATGCCGCCCATGCGCGGGGCATCCCGGTCATCGTGGTCCAGCACAGCGCCCCGGCCGGCGCGCCGGTGTTCGCGCCCGGCACCGACGCCTGGGAACTGCATCCGGAGGTGGCGCGTCGCCCGCGCGACCACACCATCGGAAAATCGCTCGCCAGCGCCTTCGCTGGCACCGATCTGGCGGATTGGCTGGCGGCGCGCGGGATCGACACCCTGACCGTGGTCGGCTACATGACCCACAACTGCGACGCCTCGACGATCTACGAAGGCGCGCATCGCGGCCTGCGGATGGAGTTCCTGCACGACGCCACCGGCGCGTTGCCCTACGCCAACGCGGCCGGCAGCGCGAGCGCGGAGGAAATCCATCGCGTCTTCAGCGTGGTGTTCCACAGCAACTTCGCCGCCGTGGCCTCCACCGCCGACTGGATCGCCGCACTCGACGCGCAGGCCGCGCTGCCGGTCGACAACGTGCCGGCGTCGAACCAGCGCGCCCGCGAAGCGGTGGGCTGAGCACGTCGATGTTCGCGCCTGCCTTGCAGGAAGAGCGCCTCCGGACACGGAAAGATCACCATGAGCCTCATCCGCAGCCGTGACTACACGGCACAACGCGCCTGGGACGCGCTGGACATCGCCCGCCTGGACGGCATCAGCATCCGCCTGCACTGGACGGATCAGCCGTACCGATGGCACGTCAACGATGGTCAGGAGGTATTCGCGGTGATGGACGGCCGCGTGCGCATGCATTGGCGCGAACACGGCGCTGAACAATCCACGGTGCTGGAGCCGGGCGACATATTCCATGCAGAAACCGGCACCGAGCACCGCGCCGAACCGCTCGGCGCGGCGCGCGTGCTGGTGATTGAACGCGAGGGCAGCGTATAGATGCCGATAACGCATGTTTCGCACCCGCGCATGGATGCCACCCGCGGACGGCTTTCACCCGTTCCCCCGCAAGCGGAGGAAGGGCTGAATCCGTGGAACGTTCGTATTCCGTACGTCCCGGGCAGCGCACTGAATCAGTCAGAGCTACACGCATTCAAATGCTCGAACACGAATGCGCGCGTGGCACCGACATCGCATGTTTCGCGCCCACGCGACGTCACCCGCGCACGGATTTCACCCCTTCCCCCGCGTGCGGGGGAAGGTTGGGATGGGGGCCGCTTCCAGCGGTGCGGAGCGTACAGAAGACATCGCCCCCACCCTCAGCCCTCGCCCGCAAGCGGAGGAGTAGGCTGAATCGGGGATCGTTCGCGTTCGGAGGAGGGAGCCGAATCGCGGGTTCGTTTCGTGTCCCTGTACGCGACGAAGGAAAGAACCGGATCCGTACCCGCGCGGCTCGACCCGCGCCCACACGACGCCGGTCGCGATGAAGATTGCCGGAAACCCTGTCGCGGCTGACGACGCTCCCACGACCCGAGAGAGCAGCGACTCAGCCCGCCAGCACCTCGAGCACCCGCGCCTCGTCGACGTCGGCTACCACTTCGGCACGACCGATGCCGCGCCACAGCACCAGCCGCAGGCGGCCGGCCTGGTTCTTCTTGTCCAGCCGCATGCGCGCCAGCAATGCCCCCGGCGCGAGTCCGGCGGGAATCGTCGTCGGCAGGCCATACGCGTGCAGCAGGGCGATCAACCGTCCGGCATCCGCGTCGTCCGCCATGCCCAGCCGCGCCGACAGCCGCGCGGCCAGCACCATGCCCACCGCGACCGCTTCGCCGTGGTTGAGGTTGTCGTTGTCGGGACTGCCGTAGCCCTGTTCGGTCTCGATCGCGTGGCCGAACGTATGGCCCAGATTGAGCAGCGCGCGCTCACCGCGTTCCAGCGGATCGCGTTCGACGATCTCGGCCTTGTGTTCGCAACTGCGCGCAATGGCCTGGGCGAGCGCGGTCGGTTCGCCGGCGAGCAGCGCGGTGCGCTCGGCCTCCAGCCACTGGAAAAACAGCGGGTCGCGGATCGCGCCGTACTTGATTACCTCGGCCAGGCCGGCGCGCAGTTCGCGCGGCGGCAGCGTGCGCAGCGCTTCGGTATCGGCGAACACCGCGCGCGGCGGGTGGAACGCGCCCACCAGGTTCTTGCCCTGCGGGATGTCCACCGCGGTCTTGCCGCCGACCGAGGAATCCACCATCGACAGCAGCGTCGTCGGCAACTGCACGCAGTCCACGCCGCGCATCCAGCAGGCGGCCGCGAACCCGGCCAGATCGCCGACCACGCCGCCGCCGAGCGCGAACACGCAGGCATCGCGGGTGGCGCCGAGGGTGGCGAGCGCATCGATGGCGTGGCCGAAATGCGCCAGCGTCTTGGAGGCTTCGCCGGCCGGCAGGATGAAGGTGCCGATGCCCAGTTCCGGGCGCGCGGCGTGCAGCGCTTCGCGCACGGCGGCGGCATACAGCGGCGCCACGTTGGAATCGCTGACCAGCAAGGCGTGGCGTCCGCGCACGTGCCGGGCCAGGGCGGCGCCGTCGGCCAGCAGGCCGGGGCCGATGGTGATGGTGTAGGGCGTATCGCCGCCGACGTCGACGGTGCGGAAAAGCGGATTCATGCGGGCGTCTCTTGCCGCTGCCAACGCGTGGCCAGCAAATGGCACAGGCGCACGGTGGCCTCGGGCGGCATCAAATGATCGGTATCCAGGGTCAGGTCGGCGACTTCGGCATACAGCGGCGTGCGCGCCTGCGCCATCTCGCGCAGCACCTGCTCGCGATCGGGGCGTTGCAGCAGCGGGCGATTGGTGCAGCGGGCCAGGCGCCTGAGCTGGCCTTCAACGCTCACCTGCAGGTGCACGACGAAACCGCGGCGCCGCAGCAGGGCGCGGTTGCCGGCCGACAGCACCGCGCCGCCGCCGGTGGAAATCAACTGGCCTTCGCCGGCCAGCAGTTCGTCCAGCACCGCGGTTTCGCGTTCGCGGAAGCCGGCTTCGCCGGCATGCTCGAAGATTTCCGGAATGGTGGCACCCGCGCGTTCGACGATGACCTGATCGGCATCGACGAAGGCCAGCCCGAACCGTTCGGCCACGCGCTTGCCGATCGAGGTTTTGCCGGCGCCCATCGGGCCGACCAGCACGAGGTTGGGGGCGGGATTCATCGCCGGGGATGCTAGCACCCGTGGCGGGCGCTTAACACGCTCTGGCCTACGGTGGCGGTCCCGGCGGCCCGGCCGCCCTTTCAGGAGCCTCCCATGTCCGTTGCCAAGATCATCGAAATCAACGCCGCCTCCAAGACCAGCATGGAAGACGCGGTGAAGGTCGGATTGAAGAAGACCTCGGAAACCGTCAAGGGCATCAAGGGTGCTTGGGTCAACGAGATCAAGGTGGTGACCGACGATGCCGGCAACGTCGCCGAGTGGCGGGTGAACCTGCGGATCAGTTTCGTGGTGGAGTGAGTGGCGCGCGGCGGCGCGGGTCAGCCCGGCGCGATCGTCGGCCGCCGCCGTCCGTCCAACGGGATCGTGCGGTCGGCGATGGCGGGCAGGGTGCGCAGCGCCTGCCGGCTGACGCGCTCGAAGAACTGCACGAAGCGCGCGACCCCGGCGGCGTCCATCGCGGCGGCGCCGGGGCGCGCGCGGGCCAGTGCACGCTCCTGCTGTCCGCGCCAGCCGGCCACCACCTCGAAGCCGGGCGGTTGCAGGAACCACAGGCGGTCGAACCGCCGCCACAGCGCCGGATAGTCCCCTTGCAGCGCGGCGTTGCAGTAGCGCCGCCAGCGCCCATCCGCGTCCTGTTCGCGCTCCAGCGCATTGAGCGGCGCGCGCAGGGCGCCGTCGTCCTCGGCCGGCGTACCCAGGAACCAGCCCTCGAAGATCACCAGATCCGCGCCGGAATCCCGGCGCTCCCACATCGTCTCCGGCGCGCGATCGTCGGCCAGCTTGTCGAACCTCGGCAGCACGACCGGCCGGCCCGCGCGCAGGTCATCCAGCAGCGCGCAGGCCAGCGCCACATCGTGCGTGCCGGGCGGGCCGCGGGTGGCGAGCAGCGGATGCACGTCGCGGGCGAGTTGTTCCCGCGCGGCGCGCGTCAGGTAGACGTCGTCGATGGACAGTACCGCCGGCCGGCGCCCGCGTCGCCGGGCAAGCGCGGCGATCTGGGCGGCGAGCGTCGACTTGCCCGACCCCTGCACACCGCTGATCGCAAGCACCGGCACCGCCGCGCGCACCGACAGCGCCGCGGCGAGCGCCGCCTCGACCCATTCGGGCGCGAAGCCTTCGCCATCGCCGGGGTGCGTGGATGCGGACATCGCGCGACAATAGCGCATGACCGCCGCGCACCGCGCGGCTTCCTCCGCCTGCCGGGTGCGCAATGACCGATCTGTACGCCGAAGCCCTGTCCACGTTCGCCGGACTCTACGAGGAAGCACAGGCTTCCCCGACCGAACTGGAAGCCAATGCCATGACCGTGGCGACCGCCACGCCGGACGGACGCCCGTCCGCGCGCACCGTGCTGCTCAAGGCGTTCGACGCGCGCGGCTTCGTGTTCTACACGCATCTGCACAGCCACAAGGGCCGCGAACTGGAGCGCAATCCGCGCGCCGCGCTGCTGTTCCTGTGGCGCGGCCTGCGCGAGGCCGGCGTCCAGGTGCGCATCGAAGGCGCGGTGGAACCGGTCGACGTCGCCGAGGCCGACGCCTATTTCGCCTCGCGTCCGCGCATGAGCCAGATCGGCGCGTGGGCGTCGCAGCAATCGGAAACGCTGGCTTCGACCGAAGCCTTCGAACAGCGCATCGCCGGGATGGAAGCGCGCTTTGCCGGACAGGACATCCCGCGCCCGGCGGGCTGGAGCGGTTTCCGGGTGGTGCCGGAGGCCTTCGAGTTCTGGTACGGCGCGCAGTTCCGCCTGCACGAACGCTGGCGCTACGAGCGCGATGCGGCGGGACAGTGGAGCAAACGGATGCTGTTCCCGTGAGCGAAGGCTGGAGCATCCGCCAGGCGCAACCGCGCGACACTGCCGGCTGGGCGCGCCTGCGCCAGGATCTGTGGCCGATGGACGAGCCCGGCCAGCAGGCCGCGGACATCCTGGATTTCCTGGCCGGCGACGCGGCGGGCTTCCTGGGCATCGCGGCGGACGGACAGGTGATCGCGTTCGCCGAGGCCAGCCTGCGGCACGACTACGTCAACGGCACCGAAGCCTCGCCGGTCGGATTCCTCGAAGGCTGGTACGTGGACCCCGCCTGGCGCGGGCGCGGTGTCGGCCGCGCGCTGGTGCAGGCGGTGGAAGCGTGGACGCGCGAGCAGGGATGCAGCGAACTGGCGTCCGACGCGCTGCTCGACAACCGCGACAGCCAGGCCGCGCACGTCGCCTGCGGCTTCGAGGAAACCGAACGCGTGGTCTACTTCCGCAAGCGGCTGGACGAGTGAACATGGGCCCGCAACGCATCGTCTGCCTCACCGAGGAACCCACCGAAACGCTGTATGCGCTGGGCGAACAGCATCGCATCGTCGGCATCAGCGGCTTCACCGTGCGCCCGCCGCAGGCGCGCCGCGAGAAGCCCAAGGTCAGCGCGTTCACCAGCGCGAAGATCGGCGAGATCCTGGCGCTCGAGCCGGATCTGGCCATCGGCTTCTCCGACATCCAGTCGGAGATCGCCGCCGAACTGATCAAGCAGGGCGTGGAAGTGTGGATCGCCAACCACCGCAGCGTGGAAGGCATCCTCGACTACATCCGCCGGCTCGGCGCGCTGGTCGGCGCGGGCGGAAAAGCGGATGCCTACGCGCGCGGCATCGAGGATGGCCTGCGCGCGATCGAACGGGCCGCCGCCACGCTGCCGCGCCGCCCGCGGGTGTATTTCGAGGAATGGGACGAACCGATCATCACCGGCATCCGCTGGGTGGCGGAAATCGTCCGCATCGCCGGCGGCGACGACGTGTTCCCGGAGCGGTCGATCGAACCGTTGGCCCGGCAGCGCATCCTCGCCAATGGCGACGAGGTCGTGCGGCGCGCGCCGGACATCATCCTCGGCTCGTGGTGCGGCAAGAAATTCCGGCCCGAGCGGGTTGCCGCCCGGCCCGGCTGGGACACGATTCCGGCGGTGCGCGACGGCGAACTGCACGAAATCAAGTCGCCGCTGATTCTCCAGCCCGGTCCCGCCGCGCTGACCGATGGCGTGAACGCCATCGCCGCGATCATCCAGGCCTGGGCCGCGAAACACGCCTGAAGGCGACGTTCACCCCGGACGCACGACGCATCGCGGTGCGCATCAACCGGCCGGACGCACGCGTCCGGCCAGCAGCGCACCGGTCGCGGCCAGCGCGGCGGTCAAGCCGAAACTGAGCCCGAACGCGAGCGCCGGCGTGCGATCCAGCAATGCCGCCACCAACGATCCGGCCAGCGCCAGCATCGTCGCGATCGCCAGCGCGTCCATCAACTGCAAGGCGGAACTGTTGCGGCCCTGCGCCTGCGGCGGCGACAGGGACAGCGTCAACACCGACAGGCTGGGATAGGCCAGGCCCATGCCGATGCCGGTGATCGCCCAGCCGATCAGGGCCAGCCCCAGCCCGCCCGGCAGGAAGGCCGCCAGCGGCAACGGCACGATGCCGAGCGCCATCATCGACAGGCCGACGCGCAGCAGCGTCGCGCGCGACCACGGCCGGCGCGTGTTGCCCTGGTACCAGGAACCCATCGACCAGCCCAGCGCGCCGACGCTCAGCGCCACGCCCGCCCACAGCGGAGACAGTTCGAACTGCTGCGCCAGCATCAGCGGGATGAACACCTCCGCGCCGAAGAAGGTCGCGCTGGCCAAACCACGCAGCGCGATCACGCTGGGCAGGCCGCGCCGCAGGCTGAGGCTGCCTTCCGGCAGCAGCCGGTGCGTCGCCACGATCAGCGCCGGGATCACGGCGGCGAGCAGCAGCGCGCCGCGCGCATCGTGTCGTTGGCCCGCCAGATGCAACAGGCACGCCGCCGCCGCCGCCAGCCAGGCCCAGTGCAGCCGCGACGGACCGGACGGCGCGCCGGCGGTGGACGGAAGTGCTTTCAGGCCCGGCCGCAGCATCCACGCCGCCGGCACCGCGAGCAGCGGCACGGCGAGGAACACCCAGCGCCAGCCGACGTGCTCCACGATCAGGCCGCTGATGCCCGGTCCGATCAAGGACGGCACCACCCATGCCGCCGAGAACGCGGCGAACACGCGCGGGCGCAGCGCTTCCGGATACGCGCGCGCCACCACCACGTACAGCGCCACCGACATCGATCCGGCGCCGAAGCCCTGCACGACGCGGCCGAGCAGCAACACCGGCATGTTCGGCGCCAGTCCCGCCACGAACAGGCCGGCGACGAACCACAGCACGCCCCACCAGACCGCCCGCGCCGGACCGTGCCGGTCGCTGGCGCGGCCGGCCTGCACCATGCCGACCACGCTGGCGGCGAGGGTGCCGGCGAACGCCAGCGCATACAGCGGCAGGCCGTCCAGCGCACGCGCCACGGTCGGCATCGCGGTGGCCACGGCCAGCGCCTCGAACGCGCTGAGCGACACCAGCGCGACCATGCCCAGGGTCATCGCGCGATGGCGCGGCGACAGCACGCCCTCGCGGGTCGTGGCGGCCGGTGCCGCCGTGGATGTCTCCGCCGCATCGACGGACGCGGCGGGAGAAAGGGAGGAGGATTCCATGCGGGAAGCGGGGGAGGGAAGGACGCGCAGGATGCGCCCTCAAGCGCGGTTGAGGTCAACCACGATGTCCGACCGCGGGCGGATCGTGCCGCGCGGTGGAAGGCGATCAAAAGTTGCGCTGGAACCGCACCTTCTCGCTGCGGCCGTCCGCGCGCACGGTCAGGTCGAAACGGTAGGTATCGCGCGGACCGACCTTGAGCGTGCCGATGTGATCGACGTAGTCGCCCGTGCGCACCGCGCGGAACGCCAGGGCCTGCCGCTTGCCGGACAGGTCGCGCGCTTCGCCCTCGACCTCGCCCTCGGTGACGCTTTCCTCGCCGCCGGCGACCCGGCGCAGGGCGATCACCACCAGCGCGGTGCCGGCCTCGCGCTGGACCTGGTACTCGCGCGCCACCGCCTCGCTCAACGACAGCGTCGGCAGCGCGTTGAAGTGCACGCGCAGCGAACCGAAATCCTGCTGCGCCTGCGCGGGCGGCACGAACTCGGCGGCGCGTGGCGCTTCGCCGGCCGAACACGCGGCCAGGGCGAGGGACAGGGTGCAGGCAATCCAGGCGGTCTTGATCGTCTTCATGGCAGTCGTCGATGTCAGTCGTTGGCGGCGGACAGTTCGCGTCCGCGTTCGGTGGCCGCGTGGATGGCCTTCGCGACCAGTGCTTCGAAGCCGCCGGCCTGGAAAGTCTCGATGGCGGCCTGGGTCGTGCCGTTGGGCGAGGTGACGCGGCGGCGCAGTTCCGCCGGCGCTTCGCCGCCCTCGACGAGCATGCGTGCCGCGCCCAGCAGCGTCTGCAACACCAGCGCGCGCGCGGCGTCGTCGGGCAGGCCCTCCGCCTTCGCCGCCGCTTCCATCGCCTCGGCCATCAGGAACACGTAGGCCGGACCGCTGCCGGACACCGCGGTCACCGCGTCCATCAGCGTTTCGTCGGAAACCGCCACCGTCGGTCCCACCGCCGCCAGCAGCGTTGCGGCGGTCTCGCGCTGCCCCTGGCCCGCACGCGCGTTGGCGAACAGGCCGGTGATGCCCGCGCCCAGCAAGGCCGGCGTGTTGGGCATGGCACGCACCACCGCCACGTCGCCGCCCAGCCAGGCTTCCAACTGCGCGGCGGTGATGCCGGCCGCAATCGAGATCGCCAGGGGGCGTCGTGCCTGCGCCAGCGCGGACAGATCGCCGCACACCGTCCGCATCACCTGCGGCTTGACTGCCAGCAGCCAGACATCGGCATCTGTGGCCGCGGCGGTCGCGGTGTCGTGCACATGCACCCCGAAGTCCCGCGCCAGCGCGTCGCGCAGCGACTCGACCGGTTCGGCCACGTGGATGGCATGGGCGGCATGCCCGCGCGCGATCAGCCCGCCGATCAGGCTGCGCGCCATGTTGCCGCCGCCGATGAAGGCGAGCGGGGTGGCGGAATGCGATGAAGACGGGGACATGCGTGCGGTCCGGAGCGGAATGGCGGCGATTCTAGCGCAGCCGGGGTACGGGGCATTCCGCGACGCGGACGTCACACCCGAATCCGAACGGGATGTGAACACGACCGGTCGTGGTGGCGTTCGCGGGTCGTGCGGGGACGGGACACGCGGCGAACGCATGGAGTGCGCCGGTTTTTCGGACTTCTCCGATGGTCCGCCATCCGGCCGGGCGGCAAGGTCGCGTCACATTTTCGTGCGCATCCTTCCCATGTCTTCCGATCGTCCCCTTCGTTTGTTGCAAGTCGTCCATACCCAAGGCTACGGCGGCCTGGAACGGCAGGTGCTTTCACTGAGCCGCGGCCTGCGCGACGCCGGCCATGCGGTGACCCTGGCGTTGCAGGAGGATTCGTGGCTGCGGCAGCAGGCCGAGGCCGAACGACTGGATTGGACACCGTTGCGCTTCCGCGGTCTGGTGGATCCAATCTCGCACCTGCGGCTGCGCCGGCTGGTGCGCGAACGCGGCATCGATGTGGTCCACGGGCATTCCCGCCGCAGCGCGTTCTACAGCGCGCTGGCACGCGGGCGCAGCCCGTGCCGATCCGTGGCCACCATCCATTCACTGGCGACCTGGAAAGGATTCCAGCGCAACCAGCGGATGATCGCGGTGTCCGACGCCGTCCGCGATTTCCTGATCCGGAAGGGCGCGCCGGCTGCGCGCATCGAGCGCATCTACAACGGCGTCGATGCGCTTCCGGAAGCGCGCGGAGGCGAACGGGAGGCGGCGCGCGCGCGGCTGGACATCGCGCCGGACCGGCTGGCGGTCGGCATGGTCGGACGGATGGTGCCGCACAAGGGACACGATCTGCTGGTGCGCGCACTGTCGCTGCTGGGCGCGGTGGGAGAACCGATGGATCTGGTCCTGATCGGCGATGCGACGGGCACATGGCCGGACGAACTCCGGCAGTTGATTCATCGGCTGGGACTGGACGCGCGGGTGCGCCTGCCGGGGTACCAGGGCCGGGTGGCGAGCCTGCTGCGCGGCCTGGACGTCTTCGTGCAGCCTTCCCGCAGTGAGGCGCTGTCGTTGTCGCTGCTGGAAGCGATGGCCGCGGGCCTGCCGGTGATCGCCGCGCGCACCGGCGGCATGCCTGAAGTGATCGAAGATGGCGTGAACGGTCTGCTGTTCGCTTCCGAGGATGCCCATGCGCTGGCGTGGCAATTGAAGAAGCTGCTCGATCCCGCGCTGCGCGAACGCTTGGGCCAACGGGCGCGGCGCACCCAGCGTGAGCGCTTCAGCGCCAGGATCATGACGGACGCCACCGTCTCGCTGTATCGGCGGCTGCTGGAGCAGCCGGCATGAGCGGCATCCTGCCCGTGCTGATGTACCACAGCATCGGTCCGGTGCCGCGTGGAAGCCGGCGTCGCGGCATCTTCGTCGGCGCCCGTACGTTCGAACGGCAGATGGCGCTGCTGGCGCTGCGCGGCTACCGCGGCGTGACGATGGACGAGGCGCACGCGGTGCTCCAGCGCGGCACGCCGTCGCGCGGGAAACTCTGTGCGTTGACCTTCGACGACGGCTTTCTCGACAACGTCACCACCGCGTTGCCAATCCTTCGGCGCCACGGCCATCGCGCCACCTGTTACGTGGTGTCCGGACGCCTCGGCCAATGCAATGACTGGTCGGCGGACGTACTGGGCGTGAGCAGTCCGCTCGCGGATGCCGGCGCGCTGCGGGAATGGATCGACGCTGGCATGGAACTGGGCGCGCATACACGCACCCACGCACGCCTGACCACGCTGGACGACGCGCGCCTGGACGATGAAGTCGGCGGTTGCAAGCGCGCGCTGGAAGATCGCTTCGGCCAGCGCGTCTCCCAGTTCTGCTATCCCTGGGGCGCGCACGATGAACGGGTGGTGGAGGCAGTTCGCAGGGCCGGGTTCGAGGGGGCGACCACCACCGTTCGCGGGCGCGCGCGGACGGGCGTGGATCCGCTGCGGGTGCCCCGCGTACATGTGCTCAACCAGCACCATCTCCTGCAGTTCTGGCTGAAGCTGGAAACCCGCTACGGCGATCGCGCCTAGTTCCTGTCACCGGATCGGCCACGATGCCCCGCGGACGGCGGGGCATCGGTGTTTGTACGGTTGACGGCGCGCGTGTGGGCGGACGCGTGGTGAACATCGGAGGTGTCGGATGGCTTCGCCGTCCGCCTCCTCTTGGGAAGCGGACGGCGGTGGCCGCGCGGTCACGCGCCTGGCATGCCTCTTTTCCGCCCGGACGATGGCCGAAGCTTCACCAGCTCAGCCGATAGCCGAGATTGATCGACCAGGGCCGGGCGAGGCGCTCGCCTTCGGCGCGCTCCACGTCCACGTACAGATGATGGCGAGGGTTCAGGGATGCGTTCACGCCCAGGCCGTACTCGCTCCGTGACCCCGACAGGTCGGTGGCGGTGGCGATGCCGTTGGTGCGCACGCGGCTTTGGCCATCGAACTCGCGCACTTCACCGAGCTTGAGATAGGGTTGGACGAAACCGCCGTTCGCCAGCGGAATGTGCTTGCCCAGCCGTGCACTGGCGCGCAGTAGCAGCGAAGTGCCGCCGTCTGCATCCACGCGAAGGCCGTTGCTCGCGTGATACGTATCGCCGGTGACATGCAGCAGGCTCATGCCCGCGTGCGGCTCGAGGAACCAGCCGTTGCCGACGCGCCACTGGCGGCCGGTTTCCGCCGCCAGGCCGGTGCCATGCTGTCGACCGTGTCCCCGCACCGCGCGGCCGTCGGTCGCATTGACGTTGAACCGGCTGTCGAAACGGTTGTGCTTGATCAGCGCGTCGAAATACCAGCCGTCATCGGCCAGGAAAGTGGCGTAGCCACCGAGGTGATAGCCACGGGTGCGGCCGTCGCCTTCGCCGCCGAAGTGGCGATCGGTCTGGCTGTAGCCGGCCAGGCCACCGAGGTGCCAACGCCCGCCGTCGACGGCGAATGCGCGGTCGGTGCCCACCTGCATGCCGCGCACGGTCTGCTCGAACGGACGTCCGCCGCGGTTGTCCAGCGACTGCTCTTCGGCCAGCGCGCGTACCCAGGCGCCGTCGCGGTCGTGCTGTCCCCGCCGTTCGCCGAGGCGCTTGACCAGCGTGCCTGCTTCCGCGTGCCAGATTGCCTGCAGGGTACTGGCCGCCGAGGTATCGATGGCGGCATTGGCGGCGGTGGAGAGATCACCCGGGCCGGGCGGCCGGATGGTCGGCGGTTGCGGTGGCAACACAGGCGGTTCGGGTGGAAGCACGGGCGGTCCTGGTGGCAACACCGGCGGTTCCGGCGGCACGACCGGTGGATCCGGCGGGGTTACCGGCGGCGTCACCGGTGGTTCGGGAGGCGTGACGGGCGGATCGGGCGGTTGGGGCGGACCCAGGCGGCTGGTGTTGACGAGGCTCCAGTCGCTGGTCCGTCCGCCGATCCGGTCGCTGGTGTGGAGGGTGTAGCGATAAGTGCCCACGTCCACGGCCTGGCCGAGGTTGGCAAGCTGGAACGCGCCGGTACCGCCTTCGCTCCGGATGATTTCGAGGTGGCCGCCTTCGCGGGCGGGTTCGGCACCGCTGTTGGCGATCAGCACGCGATGGGTGCCTTCGACCGTTCCGCCCACGCGCAGCAGATCGCCCTGTCCGGCACCAAGATCGGTGCGCATCTCGAAGAGCCCGCCGCCGGTCAGGTTGCCGGCGATGTCCAGCACAGTGAAACCGGGACCGGCGAAGGACACCGCGCCCGCGGTGTGCAGTTGTCCCACCGTCGAGCGGCCACGCAGGTTCCAGCGGCTGGTGCCGTCCAGGGCCAGGCGATCGACGTGTCGACCCGCGTTGTCCCACAAGGTGCCGGTCAGGGTGGAGTGATCGCGCAGATCGAAGCTCGCGTTGCCGTCGTCCAGCCAGACATCGCCTTCCAGCGAACTGCGCTCGGCATCGAAGCGGACGTGGCCGGCGGGGACGACCGCCGGAACGTTGTTCTCGTTGGCGTAGGCCTGCGCACGCAACAGCAGCCCGTTGCCGCGCGGGGAGCGGCCGATCACCGTGGCGTCGCGCAGCGTGGCGTCCAGGCCGCCGCCGGTGACCAGCAGCGCGGTGCCGTCGGTGGTTTCGACGCGACTGCGGTTGAGCGACAGTTGGTTGTCGCCGAAATAGCTCCAGATGCCACGGGTACCCGCGCCATGCGCATGCAGGCTGGCGCCGTCCAGTCGGACTTGCGTACCGGAGAATACGAAGGCATCCGCGCAGCGGGAAACGGTGCAGCCGCCATGCGTGTGGATGGTGGTGCCGGTGAGCGAGAAGGGGGAGCTAAGCTCCGAAAGCATCATGCCGACGGCACCGTAGCCATGCGTCGTGACGCTGCCGCCCTGCATGAATCCCTGACTGTTGTCGGCTGCGATGACGCCGTCGCTGTGCACACCGAAGGTCTCGATGACGGTGTCTCGTAGGCGGACCTGGCTGCCCTTGCGGATCGCGACCACGCCGTGTGACCGGGTTCCGCGCGTCCGCACCTGCGATGCGCTGGCTTCGACGGCGCTGCCGCTAATGGCAAACAGACCATTCGCTCCCATGCCCGTCGTCTCGATCCGCAGGCCATCGATCGAAAGCTGGCTGCCGGCCTGTACCAACGCGCCCAGCGATGTCTTGCCGTGGGTGGTCACCGACCCACCCTGCAGGAGGACACGCGTCCCCGCGTCCTGCATGCGGATACCATCCGAGGATTCGCCGTAGGTGTCGATCGCGACGTTGCTCAGGCGATTGGTGGTGCTGTTGATGCCCATTGATGGCTGAGCCGCGAAGAGCCCGAACCCGTAGTCACCGCGGGTGGTGATGGCGCCGGTTTCCATCTCGAACGTGCCGCCGCGATTGTCCACGCCCGAGCCGTTGTAGCCGGTGGCCGTGAGGTGGGTGCCGTTGCGGGCGGTAACCACGGATTCACGGCTGAGCGAGATGGCCGAATAATGGTTGCCACCGCTGCTGAGCCCGGCGTTGTCCAGGTTCACGGCGGTTCCGCCCAGATTGAGGTCGATCGCATAGCCTTTGTTGGAGTGGATCCGGGCATTGCGAATGTCGGCGGTGGAGCGTGGCGAAACGATATTCGGCGGATGGGATGGCGTGAACAGGCGGATGCCGTGGCCGTCACTGTCGATGGATCCGCCCACGAACGACAGGTGTCCGCCTTCGACCTTGGCGCCAAAGTCTTTTTCCATGCCGTCGGCCCGGGTCACGATGTGGACATCGGTGGCTTCGATGCGGCCGTTCCATCTGGCCGCATACAGGCCATGGACGACGGGATCACTCACCAACGGGTTTCCGGTGGGGGACGAGATCGCGGTGATGTTGACCCGATCCAGCGCGATGACCGCGTCATCGCCTGCATAGGCGCCTGCGGCGAAGTCGTCATGCACATGGATTTCGGTCAACGCGGCGGACAACCGGCTGCCGGTTCCGATGGCATGCAGCCCGTGCGAATCCTTGCCCTGCGTGGTGATGCTGCCGCCGGACAGAATGGCCTGGCCGCCATCGCGGACGCTCAGACCATAGGCTCGGTAGGCTCCCGACGTCTGGATGACGACATCCGCGACGTCCACCTGGCTGCCATCGCCATCGCTGACCAAGGCACTCGCCTGGTAGCCGGAAGTGGTCACTGCGCCGCCCCGCATCCGGAAGTGGCCGCCAGCGCCGGCATAGGCGCCGACCGCCTGGTCTCCCAGCGCGTCGATCGTGCTGCCGCCGCCCAGGTCCACCACGCCGCCGGTCTCGACGCTGACGGCGCGCGAAGAAGGCAGGGCGTTGCCCGCCGTGCCGGCCAGGATGGTGATGCCCGTGCCGGACAACTGGTTGCCCGCGCCGCCGACCTTGATCGCGATTCCGGTTCCGGGGTGGACGACCCTGTCTCCCGGTTTCAGGGTAAGGATTTCCCCGCCGGGCGACGTCAACTCGATCCTGCTGTATTCAGCGCCGCTCACGGGAGAAGGGACGAAGCCCGGGAAAAGCGCCGCCAGGATGGCGGCCGAAATGGGAGTGATGCGTGGTTTCATGGTGGCTCCGATATCGAGGCCGCTCCGGTACGGACGCGCGGGAAATTTCCGCAGGCACGAGCGAACGAAGCGGCGGGCGGGACGCGGGAAGGCAGTCCGGCGATGTTCGGAACGCTGACGAATTCCGTGAATAGGAAACGTCCTAAACGCTCATCTCCTTGCGGTGGCGACGCACGCCGCGCAAAGGTGGCGATGAAGTCGCGTCAATTGTGTAACGACGCTGCACATTCCCCCCAACGCCGCACGGCCCGCGGCGGCGGCGATGCCGCGCCCCTGGCCAGCGGTTAGAATCGATGCGCCCCGGCGCAGGAAAAGGGAACCACCGGGCCAATCCGTTGCAACGGCTGCCCGGTCATCCAGGATGAAAGACACCCCGTTCGGTCGCGTCACCCGCTCCGCCCGATGGCTGCGACTGGCCTTTTTCGGGCTCCTGCCCGTGTTGCTGCTGTTGCTGGTGGGCCTGTACTGGGGCGTGAACCGCTATCTGCACGAACAGCGGCAACAGCTCGACATCGACTTCGCGCTGATGATGGGCTACGTCGGCAGGCACGAAGGTTTCCTGCAACTGCTGAATCGCCACAGCGCGCGCCTGGCGGCGCCCGCCGCCGCGTCCCGGATCGTCCTGCGCGATGCGCCGCTGCCGGAGCGCGCGGGCGTCCATCACTGGCTGGGGCAGGAAGACGACGTGCACCTCGCGTTTTCGCTGGTGTGCGCGGAAGCGGATTGCGCGGCGGCACGCCAACGCATGCCGCGGATCGGCGAATACCTGACGGAGGCGTACTCGGGCTGGTGGGCGCGATCCGTTTTCCCCGCAGGAGAGGCCTTCGCCATCGACGCCGCCAGCCGCACCACCCTCGGCGTGCCCGGCATCGGAGTGGCCTCGGGGTTCGCGCCGCTTACCCTGGACCAGTTCGAAGCGGTGGACGCGCGGGTTCGCCAACACCTCGCGGGCGGGACGCCGCCGGGCGACGACGGCGCGCAGGTGGCCTGGCTGCGTTCGCCGCAACTGCCGGGCCGGATGATCGGCGTGATCGCCACGGCCGTGCCCGCGGACTACTGGCGAAACGACGCCGGCACGGATCGCATCCCGGAGCTGTACGCCGCGACCCTGCTGGATCTGGACCGCGTCGCGATCCTGGAACATGGGCGGCGGACACCGCTGTACGACGATTTCTGGCTGACCCGCCGCGACGCCGGCCTGTTGGATGGCGGCGGCGCACCGCCGGCGGCGCCGCGCATCGGCCTCAACTCCACCCGCAACGGTTGGGTGTTCCATTACCGCGACGGGTCCGGCCAGTGGGATGCCTACTACCGCGTCGGCTATGGCGGCCTGTTCCGCAACAAACCCTGGCTGCTGCCCGGCGCCGCACTGCTGGTGCTGCTGGGCATCGGCGGCGCCGCGGCCTTCGCGCGCTGGTACGACCGGCGCGTGGTCGTGCCCGCGTTGATCGCCCAACGCGATCTGCTGGAAAGCGAGGCGTTCAACCGGACCATCGTCGACGCCACACCGGTCGCGCTGTGCGTGCTGGACCGCGCCTCCGGGCGGTTGCTGTTCGGCAATCAACGGGCGCGGCAATGGCTGGGCCTGCTCGGGGATGCCATGGACGCCGACAGCGAGCGGTTGCGGCATCTGCGTACCGCACTGGCGGGCGTCGAGGCGATGGGTGCGCTGGAGGTGTTCGCGGCGCATGACGGCCGCGAACTGCATGTTGCCTACACGCCGGCGCGTTACCGCCATCGCGACGTGATCCTGTGCGCCTTTACCGACATCAGCGCGCACGCGGAAATCGAGCGGCGACTGGCGCAGGCCAAACGGGACGCAGATCAGGCCAGCGCGGCCAAGTCCATCTTCCTGGCGACCATGAGCCATGAAATCCGCACACCCCTGTACGGCGTGCTGGGCACGCTGGAACTGCTGGAACTCACGCCGCTGACGCCGGAGCAGCGGCGGCACCTGGACACCATCCAGCATTCCTCGGGCATCCTGCTCCAGCTCATCAGCGACATCCTCGATGTGACCCGCATCGAGACCGGACAGATGGTGCTGGAGTCCGAACGGTTCAGCCCCAGACAACTCGTCGAAGACACGGTCGCGGCCTACGCGGCGATGGCCGGCCAGCGATCGTTGCTGCTGTTCGCCTGCGTGGACCCGGACGTGCCAGTGTGGCTGCGTGGCGATGCCGGCCGGATCCGGCAGATCCTCGCCAACCTGGTCAGCAATGCCATCAAGTTCACCGGGACCGGGCATGTGATGGTGCGGCTGGATGCCCGGCCCGACGACGACGGCAAGGCGGTGATCAGGCTGGAGGTCGCGGATACCGGCATCGGCATCGATGCGGAACATCGCAGGCGCCTGTTCGAGCCGTTTTATCAGGTGGGCGCCGACGAGCAAGTGATACATGGTGCGGGACTGGGACTGTCCATCTGCATGCGGCTGGCGCGGTTGATGGACAGCCGCATCGAGGTGGCGAGCGAGCCGGGCATGGGCAGTCGCTTCTGGCTGGAACTGGCGCTGGCGCGCGAAGCGGGCGCGGATGCGCCGCCCGAACCCAGCCTGGCCGGCGCCCGCGTGCAGGTCCGCGCCGCGCATCCGGAACTGGCCGGAAATCTCTGCCGCTGGCTGCGGCGCTGGGGTGCGGAAGCAGGACGCGCCGACTCACCACCGCGCGCGACCGGACCCGACGACGTGCTGCTGGACGTGTTGCTGGCCGATGCCGCGCCGCCGCCGGAATGGCGGGGCCGCCACGTGGTTGCCGGCAATACGCCGGTCGCATCCGTGTCGCGGCGGGCGGATGCACATCATCTGGACAGCATCGCCAACGCCATCCTCGGCAGTCTGGGCGGCGCGGGCGTGGCCGAGGCGGAACCGGAGCCGGGCCGCCTGCCGGAACCGCTGGGGTTGAACGTACTGATCGCCGAAGACAATCCGATCAACCGCGCCACGCTCGCGCATCAACTGCAACTGCTGGGCTGCACGGTCACCGCGGCGGTCGATGGCGTGGAAGCCCTGGCGCTCTGGCGCGGCGCCGCCCATTTCGACGTACTGCTGACCGACGTCAACATGCCGCGCCTCGACGGTTACGCGCTCGCGCGCATCGTGCGCGCGGAGGACCCCGGCGTACGGATCATCGGCGTGACCGCCAATGCAATGCGCGAAGAGGAGCGCAAATGCCGGGAAGCCGGGATGGATTCCTGGCTGGTCAAGCCGATCGGGCTGCGCGCACTCCACCGGCATCTGCGCGGCACGCACGCGAAGGTGCCGGCAGCACCAGACGGTAGCGGCGACGAAGACGGTGTCGACGGCGATGCCGGATTGCCCATCCAGTACAGCGCGCTGTTCGACGAAGCGATGCGTGCGGACATGGCGCGAGTTCGCGAAGCGCTCGCGGCGTGGCAACCGGACGGCGTGATCACCACGCTGCATCGGATGCGCGGAGCGATGGCGATGCGGCAGATGACGGCATTGATCGCACGCTTCGAACAATTGGAAGAACGGATCCGCGCGACCGGACTCGACGATGACGCCGCGCATGAGGTGGACGCGGCGATGCGGGCGCTGGACGCGGAGCTGGCGTACCCGTCTTGAACGGCACACGTCGGAATGACGGGCAGGAAACTCTCCTCCACAAGGAAGGCAGCGCAAAAAAAAAGCCCCCCGTTGAACGGGGGGAAAAACCGCCGGGGCGGCGGGTGGGGGAGGGCTTCCGATACACCGGAATCCATCCTCTCTTGCCTTCCCTCATCGAAAAGGAAGGCGTGCCACGCGCCCTGGAAAGCACGCCGGTTGCCGGCCGCCCTCGGACAGGTCATGGAACAATCAGGACACTCCGGCAGGGACTCAGAAGCGCAGGCCGGCGCTCACGCCATAGATCAGCGAATGCATGCTGGCGTCGCTGCGCATGTTGTCCAGTTGGACATCGCTGTTCCAGCGCAGGTAACGGACATCGCCGCGGACGAACCAGTTCTTCGGCAGGTTCACGTCCAGGCCCAGGGTCGCGGCCACGCCGGTGCCGTCGCTGATGCGGAAGTCGTGCGATCCGCCAAAAGCCGGGTTGAACCACTCGCCGTCCACCTTGGTGTGGTGGATGCCCAGGCCGACGTACGGTGTCACGCGATCACCCAGTTGGGTGAAGTGGTACTGCGCGCTCAGCGCCAGCGGGCGCGTGCGGTAGCGGCTCACGCCGATGTCGGCGGCGTTTTCCATGTCGATCTCGGTGTCGGCGTCGAAGCGGGAGGCGCCCCAGAGTTCGATGGCGATGTTGCGGTTGATGAACCAGTTGAAGCCCAGCGCGGCGCCGCTGTCGCTGCGATCGCTTTCCACCTGGGCACCGGCGGGCGCTTCGATCAGGCTGACATTCAGCGGCTTGTCCCCGCCCAGATGCTGGGACACGATACCGGCGGTGACGGCAAAGCGGCTGTCGGCCGCGTCGTTGGCCTGGGCCGCACCGGCCAGACCCATTGCGGCGACGACGGCCGCCAGGATACGAACTTTCATCTGATGCTCTCTGTAGTGGGGTGGGAGACTCCGGTCATCCACGGACTGCGGTGACCGTCAAACGCGCGGCGAGCACGCGAGGAAGGTGCCTGCCTGACGGACAGGTCGACGAATTCTGGTGATCGGACATGGCGACAGGAATCGGAAGATTCCTAATCGGGCCTGTCAACGCCGAGGCGTTAAGGTGGAGTCAGATCAGCGCTTCGTCGCAATCTGATGCCGGGCGGTTGCGGGCATGCGTACTGGTGCAGAGCCACGGATGGCGCGCTCATTCTTGTTCCGCGATGTGGACGTGAGCCTTCGCAGCCGCATATTTTTTAGGACTGTTCCGACAGACAGCAGGGGAAGTGTTTCCCATGATGTGCGCCCGTTCTAACCATCGGTAGTGATGATGCGCATTGCAGTGAAGCTGGATCGTCCAGGCATGAAAACGAGTAGCGGGTCTCGACGGATGTTGGCTCGGACCCGCACGTGCGGCCCGGCAGCGCGCGTGGCGGGTCTCGTTCTTGGCCTGTCCGTCCTCTGGACGGCGTCCGCGGCTCCCGCGCACTTGGCGGGCCCGATCGGGCCGCAGGATTTGATCACGCTGCTCCAGCGCGCCGGCTATGCCGACATCGGCGACATCGAATACGACGACGGCCTGTGGGAGGTGGAGATCCGCCGCCCTTATGGCTTCTGGGACGAGGTTTCCGTGGAGCCCGCGACCGGCGAAATCTTCGATCTGCGCGGAAATCGCCAGGTATTGTCCATGCGAGACCTGCTGGTGAAGCTGGAAGCACAGGGCTACCGCGACTTCACCGACATCGATCGCGATGCGGGCGTGTGGGAGATCGAAGCGACCGATCCACGCGGACATCGCGTGGATCTGAAGGTCAGCGGCTACGATGGTCGCGTCCTGCACAGCAAGTTCGACGATTGACACGACCCGAAGGGGCCGTTCCGGCGGGCGGTAAAGAGGCATGTGGGTCATGCCTGCGCCTGCTCACTTACAGCGTCCGCGCGAACTTCCGACGCACATGCGGTTTGCTCCGGGGGATGAAGCCCGGGAGTTCGCGCGGACGCGACCTGCCAGCAGGAACGGCGCACAAGCGCCGTTTTTTCTTGCGCGCCGCATCCTTGTGCAGGGAGATGCAATGGATGGACGGGCTGCCGACATCCTGGCCGGATGGCTCCAGCCGGGTGCGGGGCCAGCGCGGTGAAGGAATCGCGCGGCCAGCCGGGGCTGATTCCTGTCGCGCCGGATGCCGTCATGCACCGGCGCGTGCGGGTCAGTTGTAGTCGAGAACGTAGGTCATGACGGCATCGGCCCGGCCGGGCCGGGGCCCAGCCTCGTCGGGGATCGCCACATACTTCGCGCTGCCTTCGAAGCGGTACCGATCCATGCCGTTGAGCTTTTCGATCCAGGCCATGTCCAGCGCATTGGCGCGGTCCGAGAATGGCAGCTTCGTGCCGTCGGCCGCGGAGAGCGCGATGCCCACGCCGGCCGCGGTTCCAGGCTGTGGTGAGAGCCGCAGGACGCCGTCGGGCGTGGTATCGCCCACGAAGTAGACTTTCACTGGCGCGGGTGCATTTTCCGGTCCGCCGGCGCATTTCACGTCCATTGAGTAACGCCGTTCCGGGGCCGTGCCGGCGCGCACGACGGAGGCCGCAACCGGTCCCATCGGAACCTGGATTTCACGCCGATCGGCGACGCAACTCATCAGGATGACGTTGTTGGTGAGGGTGAGCGTGACGTTGTTGATCGCGAATACCTGGAGCGTCTGCGTACCGTTCATCAGCCTCGCTTCGAAGGATACCGGACCCATCTCGCCGGTGCGGGGAACATAGCTGCCGGTGCGGATTAGTCTGGCCACGATTTTCCGCGGGATGCGGACCCACTGATTCGTGAGTTTGCTTGCCGGAACGGACAGCTCCCAGCCGGCATCCGCGAACATCTCGGCATACTCATCCGCGTTGTAACCGAATCCGATTTCCAGTTCGGTACCCGGGATGCCGGTCTGATAGCGACCAGGACCGCTCGCGGGGACGAGTCCGCTGGTGCTGGAAACGACGAGCCTGAGGGTCGCCTCCGCGTCGCACATCGCATAGTTGACGTACTGATGGTTGGACCATTTTGCGCCGAGGCGTGCGCCCACCGGATGGGCACTGCCGGGTTTGAAGTCCAGGTTGGTCAAGGCAAGCGGTATCTCCTTTACCGGCGCCGTTTGGCAGGTGGCCGCTTCTGCCGGCGCTATCTGGATGCCGAGCAGAAGGAGCAGGAGGGACAGCGGATGTCGGAAGTTCATGAGCGTGTTCCTTTGGTTGAAGGCTTTCGCCCGTGCATGAAATGCCGGACCTGAACGCCCGTATCGGACGCGGGGGAGGGAGAGTGGTACCGCGGTAACACCATCATCGCCGCGCGTCATGACGCGGCTCGGACGAACCATGTGCGGATGTGGGACAGTGAGCTCCAGAGAAGGATGACCCCGCGGCGCAGGCAGCTGCCCGGCGCCCCAAGTCGGGATCAGTTGTAGTCGAGGACGTAGCTCATCACGGCATCCGCCCGACCCGGCTTCGGCGGCCCGGCGCCCGGCATTGCCACATACCTCGCCCGGCCTTCGAACCGGTAACGATCCTTGCCATTTTTCCTCTCGACCCAGGTCATGCCCAGTGCCTGGGCACGATTGGCAAACGGCAGGGGCGCGCCGCTGGTCGAAGTGACCGCGATGCCTATACCGGTCGCGGTCTCGGGCAGTTCGGATAGTCGCAGCACGCCATCGGGCGTTGCATCGCCCTCGAAATAGACCCGTACCGGGGGAGGCGAGCCCGCCGGGGTGCCCTCGCATGTGACATTCAGCGCGTAGTCCCGGACTGGTGAGGTATCGGCGCGCACGGCGGAAATCGCGGCACGGCCCATCGGGACGACCTGGCTCTTGTCGCCGTCTGTCGTGCAACTCATGAGGATGACATTCTGCTCGAACGTCAATTTGGCAATATCGAGTTTGTAGGTGATGAAAGTTTTATCGTTGTCCCTCAGCTCGGCCTGGTAGTGAAGGTTCGCGATCTCGCCGGTTCGGGCGACATAGCTATCGGTACGTATCAGGCGAGCCACGATTGTTCGCGGAACCGGCATGGAGCGGTTGGTGCCGGGAATGGACAGTTCCGAGCCGGCGTGCATCGCGATCTTGGTATCCAGGCCATAGCTGACTCCGATTTCCAACTCGGTGCCCGGAATGCCCGTCTGATAACGGCCAGGGCCGTTGCCGGGAGCAAGGTCGGTGTCCCGGACGAGGACCAGCTTGAGGATCGTGTCCTGGCGGCACGAGATGTACTGATCCAGTGAGGAGGTAGACCAATCTCCGTCAAGCTCACTGCCAACGGGCCGGACCGAAGTGGGCTTGAGGTGTTTTATGGAGCTCTTCCCGATGGTCAGAGCGGAAGATGAACCCGTACAGGAGCTGGCCGCCCGAGCCGGCACGCTGGCCAGACCGAAGAGCAGAAGCAGGAAGAAGGCGGCAGACGGGTGTCGGAAAATCATGGAGGTGCTCCTTTTTGGGGCATCTGTGTGTGCGTGGCGCGTCGGATGAATGCGCAGCGAAAGACGGCGAGTGGAGCGGAGGAGCCAGGCGCGCGCGCCGGGCAGAGGAGCCATGCACGCGGGGGTTGGCGGATGAATTGCTCATTGCGGCAAGGTCGCCATCGGCGTACAGGTCAACGGCACGCGCTCGTAGGCGAGGTCTTGCTGCCGGGCGGGCAGGCGGTAGTCGGCTTCGCAGGCGCCGCCGTTCCAGCGGAGCCGTACCGTGCCGCTTTCCTGCACGCCGAAGGCGAGTACGCGGGACAGGTTGTCGACCATGCCCAGCACCTTGTCGTTGTCGCCGTAGGCCATGGCGCCGAAAGGTACCGGTCGGCCTTCGGGGGTGTGGAGCGCGAACTGCACGCGGCGGCCGGTCTCGGCGCCGTAGCGAGCCACCGCCATCGCCCCGCGGGTGGGCACGAGCATCGGCGCGTCGCCGCTGATTTCCACGTCGCGCGACAAACGGCTGGTATCCACGTTCAGCCAGTTCATGCGGTACGGCTGCAGGTAGGGCACCACCGCATAGCCGCGGCGGTCGGTACGCACGCCGTTCCAGCCCTGCAGGCCCACGCTCCTGGCGCGCGGCACTTCCAGCAGGCCGAACGTCTCCCCGACCGGCTGTCCCAGGGTGACGCCACCGCGATGGACCACCACCGAACCGGAGGCGGTGAGATCCAGATGCCGGTTGTCCCGGCCGTACTGGTAGCTGCCGCCCAACTGGGCAACCGGCGTATCCCAGCCGAGAGTCGCGCCGGCCTGCGTGTCCTGGCCTTCCGTGTGACTGGCGTAGAACGAGTAGGTAGCCGTGCCGACGCGGTCCAGCGAGCCGGACACGCCGGCCTGCACCTGCGCGGGACCATGCCGCGACGCGATGGCGCCGGTGGTCAGGCGCGGCGCGCGTGCGCTCCGGCCCAGCGGCACGCTGATGTTGCCGGTGACCTGGCGGTCGGAGCGTCCGATCAAGGGATCGCGATCGTGCGACACGGCCAGGTTGTAGTTGAGGCCACCGACGTTGCCGCTGTATCCCAGGCGCCAGTTGCGTGTCTTGCCCGGCACGTTCCAGTAGCTGGCTTCGCCGATGGAAAAGTACAGCGAGCCATTGTCGGCAAGGGTCTGGTTGATGCTCAGATCAAAGCGGTTCTTCTGCAACGAAGGACGCTGTTCCGCCCGGAGGGGACGCTGGCTGTCCACGTGCTGGCTAAAGGTCCGGTAACCCTCGGTCGAATAGCGGTAGCCCGCCATCGTCAGCGTGGTCTGGGTCGATACCAGTGTCTTCGCGTACAGCAGGCGGGCGCTGTAGCCGCTGTCGACGTCGCTGCCGCCGAAGCCATCCGGTGCGCGCGAACGGCTGCGGGTCAGGTCGAACGACATGCCGCCGAACGCGGCGTTGATGCCGACGCCGGCGTTCACGGCGAAGAAGTCGTCCGAGGCCAGCACGCCGCCGAACCCGGTCAGGTTGTTGCCCAGGCCGTACACCGCCGTGCCCTGGAAGAAGCCGGGCGAAGCCTGGTCGCTGCGCTGGTACTCGCCCGCGGACAGGCTGTAACGCAGATGGCCCGGACGGGTCATCACGGGCAGGTAGGAATAGGGCTGGCTGAATTCGCGTACCCGGCCGTCGGCTTCCAGGATCCGCACGTGCAGATTGCCGTTGGAACCGCCGGAAGGCAGATCCGCGATCTCGAATGCGCCGGGCGAGACGGAGGTGGAATAGATCAGCGCGTCGTTCTGGCGGATCTCGACCGTGGCATTGGTTTCGGCGATGCCCCGCACCACCGGCGCATAGCCCTGGTGGCTGTCGGGCAGCATGCCGAGGTCCGTGGACAACTGCGCGCCGCGGAAGGTCACGCTCTCGAAGATGTCGCCGGAGGTGTACAGATCGCCGACGCCCAGCCTCGCGCCGAGCCTGGGAACGCTTTTCTCCAGATAGGTTCGCTGGCTGCGGAAGCGGCTGGGCTGGCCGGTCGGGCTGCTGAGCGTGGACTCGTTGCGCAGGCGCCAGCTTCCCAGGTTCAGACCGCTGCGCAGGCCCAGATAGCGGTACTCGCTGGTGCCGGCCGCGTGCTCGTTGCGGCTGAAATTGGCCTGGTAATTGGTGAACAGGACCGCGTCGCCGTTGTCCCACAGCGACGGATCCACATAGCCGCGGGTCCGCTGCCGCACATAGGCCTGCGGCACGCTGATCATCAAAGCCAGGTTGTTGACGTCGAACTCGACGCCCGCGGCGGGAATGCGCGACAGGTCGGCCGGTTCCGCATCGTCGCCGGCGTCGAGAAGGCCTTCCGCCTGCAGGCGCGCGACATCCACGCCCAGTGATTCCAGCAGGCCGCGGGACACGAGCGGAACCACCCGGCCGCGCCCGTCGGGCGCGAACACGACATCGTGGCGCCGGATCAGCGAAAGATTGAGATAGACGTCGACGCCGTAGCTGCCTGGCGCGATGGTGCTGCCACGCTCGAAGTAGCGCAGGTCGACGCCGCCACCGCCCCGGTTGTGCAGGAACAGGTCGTTGAACTCGAAGGTGGCGGCATCATCGCCGGCGTCCGCGGCCAAGGCCACCGACGCGGACAGGCCCATCAGCGACAGGCAGGCGATGCCGTGGCGCAGGGCAAGACTGAGTCGATTGCGAGCAGGCGAAACCGGCATGGGAACTTTCCTCCGGCCGCGGGACTGCCGGAGGCAGGCACGGCTTTCTTCAGCGGGATGTCATGGGGGAGCGGCGTCCGGGATGCGGGACTTCAGCGCTTGAGCGCGCCGGTCAGCGAGGTCTGGCCGCCGTAGTCGTTGACGACCTGGTATGTCACGGTGGCGTTGGCGGAAGGACGTGCATGGGTGTCCTTCAGCGGAAACACTTGCGTGGCGCGCGGCATCACCATTTCCGTCGTCACGGCGTAATTGCGTCCGCCGTCGCGCAGCGACGCGCCGGCCAGGGATACGTGGTACGCCGACGGATTGCTGACCTGGAGCATCGCGCGGCCATCCCGCTCCACCAGTTTCCAGTTCAGCGCGGCGGCGGCGGCGTCCGGCGTGCCGCTCAGGCCGGCGGGGCGATAGAACAGCTTGATGCGCTGGCGCACCGCGATCTGCAGGGTGTTTTCTTCCTGCGCCTTCTGCGGGATTTCCTGCACGGCAAGCCAGAACACGGATTCGCGATCCGTCGGCAGGCCCTGACCCTGGTAGAAGATGCGCAGCATCTGCTGCTTGCCGCCGCCCAGGCGGCTGAGTGCGGGCGTGACGGCCAGCGGCACGTCGGACGTGTCGTCTTCGCCGGCCTCGATCCAGGACTGGATCATCACGTCGGAGCTGGTCAGGTTCTTGACCGGAATGGAGGCTTCGCTGGCCGGAGCGGCCAGGACGATGCGCGTGGCACCCAGCTGGGTGCCGGCATGCGCCAGCGCGGAGGACAGCAGCAGAACGCCGGCGAGGAAGACGCGCATGGGGGAAATGATGTTCATGGCGATCCTTCGTGAAAGAGAAAAAAAGGGGGCGGAAACAGGCCCGCCCCCGGGTCATGCATCAGTCGTAGTTCAGAACGAACGGCAGCGTGCCGTTGGCGGTGCCGGCCTTGATGGCGGCGCCGTTGGCCACATAGGCCGCACGCAGGTTCAGGTTGGCCGAACCCTTGATGTTGTTCGGGTCGGTCTTGTCGATGGTCAGCGCGCCGCTCAGCTTGGTCATCGGATCAGCCAGGTTGATCAGCTGGTTGCTCGCGTCGAACAGGCCGATACCGACGCCTTCGGCAGTGCCGGAGATCTTCAGCAGCTTGTTGTTGGTGGCATCCAGGCCGCTGCCGGTGCCGACCTTGGGCAGGAACGTCACATGCACGTTGTTCAGGCCGTCGATCGCGTTGGCACAATCCAGCACCAGGTTGATGTTCTTGGCGGCGGCGATGTTGGCGCCCTCGGCGGTGCCCGCCAGGGAGTCCTTGCTGACCGCGCCGAGATTCACGGTGATGGTCTTGCCGGCATTGCTGACGACGCCGCCATTGCCGTCCTTCATGGTGCAGGAGGCCGAGATGATCTGGCCGGTGAACTGGATGGTGCCGTCTTCAGCCATCGCGGAACCGGCGGCGCCGGCCAGGATGAGTGCGGTCAGGCCGAGCAGGGATTTGGACATTGGGTAACTCCATTGACTTGCGGAAAGGAGTGTGAATTTTCGGTTCGGTGATAGGCGAAACACATAGGAAAATTCCTAAAGTGACGCATCAGTCCAAAACGGCGAATGCTTGAAACACGGGGGTTGTCGCGCCTGAAGAGGCGCGCGTGATAGAGGGAGACCAGTGGAATCAAGCAACGCCCTGTCGATGGCCCGATCCGGTTTTGTTCAGCGTGTTGGCGTGCCATGACCAGGGCGGCGTTCCGCGGATTCATTCGTGGCCTGTTCCGGGAAAACGCGCGCGGGTGCGATACGACCTGCCGCGACTGCGGCATCCGCCCGCGTGCGGAGCCCTGCGGGTGATTCGTCAATGAATGATCGCGCGTGGTTTGCTGCGCTCGTTGCGGATCGGCCGTCGAGCGACGCGGTAGTCAGGGCGGAAGCACGGGCCGGCAATGCAGGCGAGCGTTGCCGCGCTGCCAGGCATCACGACTGCGGAAACCGCCCGGCACGCATGCCTGCGCCGCCCAGCCGTTGCGGATCGTCAACAAGCAATGCGCATCGGTTGCATCGTCGAGATGGGCGGATCAGTGCGGAGCCGGTTCCGGCGCGGCTGTCCGGCAGCCATCGATGTCACGCCATTGGATATGTCGACGTCGCCTGGCGTCCTGTGTGTGGCGATGAAGTCCGGCGTCAGGCCGCGTGCGGCGTGCGCGGTCCGAACAGGGCGGTGCCGATGCGCACGGTGGTGGCGCCTTCGGCGATGGCGATCGCGTAGTCGTCGCTCATCCCCATCGACAGCGTATCGACGCCGGGGTGGCGCGCGGCGAGTGCGTCGAACAGGGTCTTCATCTGCCGGAACGCCGGCCGGCGGAGTTCCGGATCCGCATGCGGGGCGGGGATGCACATCAGGCCGCGAAGCGCCAGCCGCGGCTCGGCGACGACCGCCGCGGCCAAGGCCGGGACATCGGCAGGCGCACAGCCGTGCTTGCTGGCCTCGTCGTCGATGTTGACCTGGATGAGCACGTTCAACGGCGCGTGCCCGGCCGGTCGATGGCGGGCGAGTGCACCCACCAGCTTCGGCCGGTCCACCGTTTCCACCCAGTCGAACAATTGCGCGGCCAACTCGGCCTTGTTGGATTGCAGGTGCCCGATCAGGTGCCAATCCAGCGAAAGCTCGACCAGTTCACGGACCTTGGTGGCGGCTTCCTGCACATAATTCTCACCAAACGACCGCTGGCCGGCGGCCGCCAGCGCGGCCACCGCCGCGGCCGGCCGGGTCTTCGACACGGCCACCAGGCGGGGGATTGGCCGGCGCGCGACTTCCGCTGCGTTTTCAATACGTTGCAAGGTGTCGCGAAGGGTGTCGGCGAGGGTCATCCGAGGCGGTTGGAAGGTCATTGGGGAGCGCTATACTGCCCTTCGGGGCAGCATCGTTCCAGTTTTGCAGCACTATTTCGGGGGAAGGCAAACCTATGGATATCGCCGAGCTGTTGGCGTTTTCGGTCAAGAACAAGGCATCGGACCTGCATCTGTCGGCAGGCCTGCCGCCGATGATCCGCGTCGACGGCGACGTCCGCCGCATCAACATCCCGGCCCTGGATCACAAGCAGGTCCACGCGCTGGTCTACGACATCATGTCGGACAAGCAGCGGCGCGATTTCGAGGAATTCCTGGAAGTGGATTTCTCGTTCGAGATTCCCAGCCTGGCGCGCTTCCGCGTCAACGCCTTCAACCAGAACCGTGGCGCCGGCGCGGTGTTCCGCACCATTCCTTCCGACGTGCTGACCCTGGAGGACCTGGGCTGCCCGCCGCTGTTCCGCGAACTGATCGCCCAGCCGCAGGGCCTGATCCTGGTGACCGGTCCGACTGGTTCGGGCAAGTCGACCACGCTGGCGGCGATGATCGACCACATCAACAAGAGCGAATACGCGCACATCCTGACGGTCGAGGATCCCATCGAGTTCGTGCACACCTCGCAGAAGTGCCTGATCAACCAGCGCGAAGTGCACCGCGACACCCACGGCTTCAACGAAGCGCTGCGTTCGGCGCTGCGCGAGGACCCGGACTACATCCTGGTCGGCGAATTGCGCGATCTGGAAACCATCCGGCTGGCGCTGACCGCCGCCGAGACCGGCCACCTCGTGTTTGCCACCCTGCATACCAGTTCGGCGGCGAAGACCATCGACCGCATCATCGACGTATTCCCGGCCGGCGAGAAGCCGATGGTCCGCTCGATGTTGTCCGAATCGCTGCGCGCCGTGATCAGCCAGGCGCTGCTGAAGAAGGTCGGCGGCGGCCGCACCGCGGCCTGGGAAATCATGGTCGGCACCCCCGCCATCCGCAACCTGATCCGCGAGGACAAGGTGGCGCAGATGTATTCGGCCATCCAGACTGGTCAGCAGTACGGCATGATGACCCTCGACCAGCACCTGCAGGATCTGGTCAAGCGCAGCCTGGTCACCCGCCAGCAGGCCAAGGAATACGCCAAGGACAAGCGGTTGTTCGAATAAGCCGGGATACGAGATTCGGGATTAGAGATTCGCAAAAGCCGGGATCAAGAGCCGAGACGGGATACGAATCCCCAATCTCCAATCCCCAATCCCGGCTCCCAAAGGGAGCCACCCCATGAGCAGCATCGACTTCACCTCCTTCCTCAAGCTGATGGCGCACCAGAAGGCGTCGGACCTGTTCATCACCGCCGGCATGCCGCCGTCGATCAAGGTCCACGGCAAGATTTCGCCGATCACCCAGACGCCGCTGACGCCGCAGCAGTCGCGTGATCTGGTGTTGAACGTGATGACGCCGGCCCAGCGCGAGGAGTTCGAGAAGACCCACGAATGCAACTTCGCCATCGGCGTGGCCGGCGTGGGCCGCTTCCGCGTGAGCTGCTTCTACCAACGCAACCAGGTCGGCATGGTCCTGCGCCGCATCGAGACCCGCATCCCGACGGTGGAGGAACTGAACCTGCCGCCGGTGATCAAGACGCTCGCGATGACCAAGCGCGGCATCATCATCTTCGTCGGCGCCACCGGCACGGGTAAGTCCACCTCGCTGGCGGCGATGATCGGCTACCGCAACCAGAACTCGACCGGTCACATCATCACCATCGAGGATCCGATCGAATTCGTGCACAAGCACGAGGGCTGCATCATCACCCAGCGCGAAGTCGGCATCGACACCGACAGCTGGGACGCCGCGCTGAAGAACACCCTGCGCCAGGCGCCCGACGTGATCATGATCGGCGAGGTGCGTACCCGCGAGGGCATGGATCACGCCATCGCCTTCGCCGAAACCGGCCACCTGGTGCTGTGCACCCTGCATGCCAACAACGCCAACCAGGCGATGGACCGCATCATCAACTTCTTCCCCGAAGATCGCCGCACGCAGCTGCTGATGGACCTGTCGCTCAACCTCAAGGGCGTGGTCGCGCAGCAACTGATCCCGACCCCGGACGGCAAGGGCCGCCGGGTGGCGATGGAAATCCTGCTCGGCACGCCGCTGGTCCAGGACTACATCCGCGACGGCGAGATCCACAAGCTGAAGGAAGTGATGAAGGAATCCACCAACCTCGGCATGAAGACCTTCGACCAGAGCCTGTTCGAGCTGTACCAGGCCGGCGAGATCTCCTACGAGGACGCCCTGCGCTACGCCGACTCGCAGAACGAAGTCCGCCTGCGCATCAAGCTCTCCCAGGGCGGCGACGCCCGCACCCTGGCGCAGGGGCTGGACGGGGTGGAAGTGGCGGAAGTGCGCTGAGGCGCGCTGAGGCGCGCGATCCGACGGAATGGATACCGGTCTGGACAGCAGTCCCTATCGGGCACCCGATGGGGTGATCGAAGCACGGCCGGCCACGCGCGCCAAGCCATTTTTCCTCGCACCACCTACCTTGAAGTTGGTGGTGATGATGACGTTTACGCTGGGCTGGTACGCCGTCTGGTGGTTCTACCGCGCCTGGCGCGCGGTCAGGCAGCATGATCGAAGCCGATTCAATCCTGCCTGGCGCTCGATGTTCACGCCTTTCTATGCTTACGCCTGTTTCCGCGCGATCAATCGCATCTCTGCCAGCGGTACAGGGGAGCGCAGGGCACCCGCGGGATTCCTGGCCATCGCTTATATCGTGCTTGCATTGACGGTGCTCCTGCCCGGGCCCCTGTGGCTGCTGTTTCCGCTATCAGTGTTGCCGTTGCTGCCGATGAACGCGAAAGCGCGTCGCTACAACCAGGTGCGCGATGCCGATGTGTATCGGGACGAAGACGGCATCAACGCATGGAATTGGCTGGCGATCATCGCAGGAGGGATCTGCTGGGCGATCCTGTCGCTGGGAATCCTGTTTCATCTGCTGTCGCGCTTTGTGCCGATGGCTTGAGCCGGTAAGGCTGCATGTGGGACATGCATGGAAACCATCTGTTTCACGGTTCTTCGGGGCAGCTCCCTGGCAGTGCCATTGGCCGGTCATGGCCAAGGTCTGGATCCATGCGAGGGAATTTCCGTCGTGCGGTTGAGGATGCACTTGCCGGGAGTTTCGAGTAGAGCAGGACTGCTTTTGAGAGGTGACCGGAGTGGGCCGGGGTCGAGAGGTAGAGCGGAGCAAGCTCCGCTCTACGGCCGTATCAATCGTCGTCCGGCGAAAGTCGCTCCGCCAATGCCATCGCATCGAACGGCGCATGCACCTTGGCGTCGTTGTCGAAATAGACGTAGACGTCGCGGCGTTTGAGTCGTCTGGCTGGGGCCTTCGAGGCACGGCGGGATGACGGCGGTGCTTCGCCGTCGGCCCACTGGCGGATGCGTTTGGCCCAGCGGCCCAGTGCCTGTTTCGAGTAGCCGCTGACATACAGTTCCTGATCGCCATGCAGGCGCAGGTAGGTGAAGTCGGCGGTCAGGTCTTCCAGCATCGGGTAACGACCGGCGCTGTCGGCGATGACCAGCGCCACGCGCTGTTCGCGCAGCAGTGCGATGAAATCGGGGTCGATGAAGCTGTCGTGGCGGATTTCCAGCGCGTGACGGAGGCGGAAGCGGGGTAGCTCGGGCAGGGCGGTGCGGCCTTTCATGCGCCGGGTTTCGCGGCGCCGTGCGAGGGCCAGGGCCTGATGGCTGTCGCGGGGCAGGGAGGTCAGGAAGTCCTCGAGCAAGGTGCGGTCGTATTTCAGCGTCGGCGGCAGTTGCCACAGCAGCGGGCCGAGTTTGCGGCCGAGCAGGAGCACGCCGGAGGCGAAGAAATTCGCGAGTGCGTTTCCAGTGTCGCGCAATCGCAGGATATGGGTGACGTAGCGAGGTCCCTTGACGGCGAACACGAAGCGCGCGGGGGTTTCATCCCGCCAGTGCGCCCAACTGCGCGGGGATTGCAGGGAATAGAAGGAACCGTTGATTTCGATCGTCGGCAGGGCGCGCGAGGCATATTCGAGCTCGCGTCGCTGGGGCAGCCCTTCCGGATAGAAGACGCCCCGCCAGGGCGCATAGCGCCAGCCGGAGATACCGATGCGGATGGCCATGCGGCGAATGTCGGCGGGCGCGCGGCAAGAGCAGGTGAAAGAACGGCCTCCGCCCGCCGGCCGTATGATGGCGGCATGTCAATCGCCCTTGCAGACACGCCCACCGACGCCGCAGACCGCCTGCGCGACTGGTTGCAGCCGTTCGATCGGATATTCGTGCTGACCGGCGCGGGGTGCAGCACGGCGTCGGGGATTCCGGATTATCGCGATGCCGATGGCCAGTGGAAGCGCACGCCGCCGGTGACCTACCAGGCATTCACTGGCGATCCACTGACCAACGCGCGCTACTGGGCGCGCAGTTTCGTCGGCTGGCCGCGGATGGCGAGGTCGCAGCCGAACGCGGCGCACCGGACGCTGGCCGCCTGGCAGGGCGGTCGCCTGTCGCAGTTGTTGACCCAGAACGTCGACGGCCTGCACGAGCGCGCGGGGAGCCGTGACGTGATCGATCTGCATGGGCGCATCGATCAGGTCGTGTGCCTGCATTGCCGCGCCGTGTCGGCGCGGAAGGATCTGCAGGAACGTCTGCACGACGCCAATCCCGATTGGCGCGGGCTGGAGGCGGCGACCGCGCCGGACGGCGATGCGGATCTGGAGGGGCTGGATTTCGGCCGGTTCCGGGTGCCGTCGTGCGTGGCCTGCGGCGGGATGTTGAAGCCGGACGTGGTGTTCTTCGGTGAAAACGTCCCGCGCGCTCGGTACGAGCGGGCGCTGCGGGCACTGGACGCCGCGGACGCGTTGCTCGTGGTCGGTTCTTCGCTGATGGTCTATTCGGGGTTCCGCTTCGCGCGCATCGCGCACGAAGCCGGCAAGCCGATCGCGTTGCTCAATCGCGGGCAGACCCGCGCGGATACGCTGGCCGGGTTGAAGCTGGATGCCGATTGCGTGGCGGTGTTGCCTGCGGTGTAGCGCGTGCGGATGGGCGATGTGCTCTGTCGTCTGTGCGCGATGGGCGCGGCGGCTGAGGAAGGATGGTATGGCGTGGCGGTTTGTCCCCATCCGCCTTCGGCACCTTCCGCGGGCAGGGGAAGGGGGAGCGACGCGGATGTGCTGCCGGGTTGCGGCTCGGGCGTGGATCAGCCCGCCGATTGCCAGGGCGGCGACTGCGCGGTGATGCGCAGGTGGGCCGGGCAGCTTTCACGGTGCGCGCCGCGCAGATAGCCCAGGCTCATCAAAAACTCGCCGGTGATCTCGCCGCCGGTGAACCGGAAGGTCCGCTTGAACAGCTTGATCCATTCCGGCTTGCCCAGCGGATGATGGGCATCCAGCCACGCGGCGAAACCACCGTGCGAATCGCGCAGGCCCTGGATGACCCGGGCGTTGTGGATGGCGGCATCCACCTTGAGCCGGTTGCGGATGATGCCGGGGTCGGCCAGCAGGCGCGCCCGGTCGGAGTCGCCGTAGGCAGCCACGGTGTCCACCTCGAAGCCGTGGTAGGCCCGGCGGAACCCCTCGCGCTTGCGCAGGATGGTTTCCCAGCTCAGGCCGGCCTGGTTGATTTCCAGCAGCAGGCGCTCGAACAGCACCGACTCCTCCCGCTGGGGAAAGCCGTACTCGTGGTCGTGGTAGGGGCCGTGGACGGGGTGCCCGGGGGCGACATCGCAATATCCGCTCATGCGGTCAGGGTAGCGCGGTCGGGCTAAAATGGCGCCATGCCCGCCGAAACCTTCCTCGCCAACCAGTTGCTGATCGCGTCGCCGGCCCTGGACGACCCCAATTTCGCCCGCAGCGTGACCCTGATCTGCCAGCACGACGGCGAAGGCGCGATGGGCGTGGTGGTCAACCGCCCCTCCGAGTACACCCTGGGCGAGGTGCTGCTGCAGATGCAGCTGGATACGCCGGACGAGGGCCTGCGCGAGCAGATCGTGCTGAACGGCGGCCCGGTCCACCCGGAGCGCGGATTCGTGCTGCACGACGACACGCGCGCCTGGGACTCCACCCTCACCGTGGCCGAAGGACTGTACCTGACCACGTCGCGCGACATCCTCGAGGCGATGGCCGCGGGCAAGGGGCCGGAACACGCCATCGTCACCCTCGGCTGCGCAGGCTGGGGGGCGGGCCAACTGGAATTCGAGCTGGGCGAGAACGCCTGGTTGACCGCGCCGGCCGACGCCGGCCTGCTGTTCGATCTGCCGCTGGAACGCCGCTGGCAGGCGGCCGGTGGCCTGATTGGCGTAGACATGACCAGGCTCACAGACTACAGCGGACACGCATGAAACCCTGTCGCCGGAACCGCCATGCCGCTCCCGGCGCGCAAACCTGCCCGCCGGCGCATGCCGGTCGGCGTTCCTGGAGTCGGCCATGAAGTTGGATGGCACGGTATTGGGATTCGACGTCGGTGCGCGGCGCATCGGCGTGGCCGTGGGCAGCGCCTTCGGCAGCGGTGCGCGGGCGCTGGCGGTGGTGGACGTGCATGCGCATGGACCGGACTGGCCGGCCATCGATCGACTGCATGCGGAATGGCGTCCGGACGGCCTGGTGGTCGGGGATCCGATGACGCTGGACGGCGGCGACCAGCCCAACCGCAAGCGCGCGCAGGCGTTCGCACGGGAACTGCATGCGCGCTACAAATTGCCGGTGGTGCTGGTGGACGAACGCGCCAGCTCCATCGAGGCCTCGCAGCGGTTCGCGCTAGATCGCGCCGAAGGCCGCAAGCGCAAGCGGGATGCGGCCGCGCTGGACGCGGTGGCGGCGGCCGTGATCATCGAGCGCTGGCTGGCCGCGCCGCAGGACGCCACGCAGGTGACGCTTTGACGAGCGCGCGACCCTCCGGCCCGGAGCGGATGCGCCGCTGCATGATGTGCTTCCTTTTTCCCGCGGCTTCCCGCGAGGCGGGCGGTCGGCGCGGCGTTTCCCCATTGCTTTCCCCTTGTCGGGAGCCGGCGGCATCGCCGGCGCCCGGTCCCGTTCCCCTGCATTCCAGAACTGAGCCATGACCCAGCAAATCGATTCGGATGGACGCCTGCGGCACCTGTTGACCCTGGACGGTCTTCCCCGCGAAACCCTGTGCCGCCTGCTGGATCGCGCGGGCCAGATCCGCGATACGGCGCTCGGCCGCACCCAGCGCCGCAACCTGCTGGACGGCACCACCGTGTGCACGCTGTTCTTCGAGCCTTCCACCCGCACCCGCAGTTCGTTCCAGATCGCCGCGCAGCGCCTGGGCGCCGACGTGCTGAACTTCGATGCCTCCACTTCGTCCACCCGCAAGGGCGAGACCGCGCGTGACACGCTGCGCAACCTCGAAGCGATGGGCGTGCGCGGTTTCGTGGTGCGGCACGCCGAGGACGGCGCGGTGGATGCGCTGGCCGAAGCGGCGGGCGAGGGCACCACGCTGATCAACGCGGGTGACGGCCGCAGCGCGCATCCAACCCAGGGCCTGCTCGACGCGCTGACCCTGCGCCAGGCCAAGGGCGCGGACTTTTCGCGGTTGAAAGTGCTGATCGTCGGCGACGTCAAACACTCGCGGGTGGCCCGTTCGGATCTGCATGCGCTGCGCACGCTCGGCACCGGCGAGATTCGCGTATGCGGGCCGAAGTCGCTGCTGCCCGATGACGCCACGCTCGCCGGCTGCAACGTCGGCGACGATTTCGACGCCATGCTCGAAGGCGTGGACGCGGTGATGATGCTGCGGCTGCAGCGCGAGCGCATGGAAGAAGGCCTGATTGCGTCGCTCGATGACTATCATCGCGACTACGGGCTTACCCTCGCGCGCCTGGGCCGGGCGGCGAAGGATGCGGTGGTGCTGCATCCGGGCCCGATCAATCGTGGTGTGGAAATCACCGACGAAGTCGCCGACGGCCCGCAATCGCTGGTGCTGCGCCAGGTCAGCAACGGCGTCGCCATCCGCATGGCGGTGCTGGAAACCCTGCTGGGCTGACGAGCAGGCGGCGCGCGTCAGTCGCGCGCCGCGACCACGCGGTTCTTGCCGGCCACCTTGGCCTGGTACATCGCGCGATCGGCGCGTTCCACCAGCGGCGCCTGCGGCTCGCCGTCGCGCCACATCGCCACGCCCGCGCTGAAGGACACGACCAGCCTTTCGTTCGCGTGGAGGAACGGACGCTGCGCCAGCCGATGCCGGGCGCGTTCGACGATCGCCAGCGCTTCGCGGAACGAGGTGTCCGGCAGCAGCAGCACGAATTCCTCGCCGCCGAAGCGGCCGATCGCATCGCTGCCGCGCAGCGCGCCACGGATGACCGCGACCACATGGCGCAGTGCCGCGTCGCCGCCCAGGTGCCCGTGGGTGGCATTGATCAGCCGGAAATCGTCCAGGTCCAGCAGGGCCAGGCACAGTGGTTGGCCGCTGCGCCGCGCGCGGCTGGACTCGCGCCGGAACAGTTCCTCGAAGCCGCGCCGGTTCAGCGCCCCGGTCAGTTGATCCACCCGCACCAGGTTGGAGACCGATTGCAGTTCCTGCTCCAGGCTGGCCACGCGCCGTTCCGCGGCTTCGGCCTCGGCCCGCACCGCGCACAGATCGTCGCGGGCGCGCAGGGCCTGCTGCTGCAACCGCGCGGTGTCCTGCAGGATGTCCTCCATCCGCCGGCCCAGTTCGGCGACGCTGCGGCTGCCGCGAATCGCCTGCGCGTGGAAACTGATGCGGTCGTGGAACTCGCCGGTGCTGCTGGCCATGCCGTCCAGGCGTTCGACGAAGGTGACCATCATGTCCTTCATCGCGGCCTTCGATTCGCTCAATCCCTGTTTGAGCAGGCCCTGTTTGTAAATGACTTCGCGCAGGCCGGTCCGGGTTTCCTCCAGCCGTGCGCGGTCCAGCGGGCCGGCCAGCAGGCTGCGTGCCGCGGCGATCTGGTCCTGCAGCCAGCTCCCGTCCTCCAGCAGTTCGCCGACATTCTCCAGCAGCAGGTCGAACAGACTGCGCAGCAGTGCCTGCGCATCGCTGGCTTCGTGGCTGCCCTGCGCGATGGCGTGGCACAGATCCTTGATCCGCCCCTCTAGCGGGGCGAGTGGCTGGCCGGAATCCCACGCCTTCACATCATCGGCCACCTGCCGGGTCTGCCCGGACAGGCGCGCATCCTCCCGCAGCAGGGATTCCACCGCCATCACCAGGGTATGGTGGAGCAGTCCGCGCAATTGAGCCGGTTCGCTGGGCGCGTCGCTGCCGGGCAGCGGCTCGTCCGGGATGGTCCGGATGTATTTGTCGATCAACTGCCGCATGGCGCGGCCGTACGCAATCCAGTCGCCGTCGGCGCAGGCGGCCTGCAGGCGCTGGCCCATTCCGCGCAGTTCGCCACCCAGCCCGGCCACGCCGTCGGCGAACGCGGAGAGCAGCGCGGGCGGCGCGTCGGCGTGCAGGAACAGGCCCTGCAACTGGGCGGCGGTGATGGGCGGCGACGGACTGTCGTGCCGAGCCAGTTCCCTGCCTTCCGGCGATGATGCGCGTCTGGGGGCGCGCGACCACAGGCGGCGGAAGCCGCCGGCCAGGCCGGGAGGGACATCGGAGCGTTCGACCATGGATGCGGCTCGCCGCGATCTTTCGTGGAGGGGCGCCGGGTTATCGGCAGCGCCAGGCGGCAATTGAGGGGGAAGACGACGAGCGCGTCAGCGCCCGCCGAGGAAGCGTTCGGCTTCCTCCAGCAGCGCCAGTTGCCCGCGGGCCTCCGGGTGGCCGGCCGCCGCCGCCGCGCGGACCTGGTCCAGATCCGGATGGCGGACGATCAGCAGCAGGTTGCCGCACTCCGGGCAGGCGTAGTCGGTCACCTCGTCGTGCAGATCCATCTGCATGGCGCGCGAGTCGCCCTGCCAGCCGCAGGCGCATTCGTGGCGGCGTTCGCGCCAGCCAGGCGCGAAGTAATCGTTGAGCAGTTCGGCCATGCGTCTCTCAGCGGTGCTGTTGGAACAGCCAGGTCCACAGTCCGGGCGTGGCGTAGGCCGGATCCCAGGCATTGTGGTTGGCATCGGGGAATTCGGTGTAGCGCACGTCGCCGCCGGCCTGCCGGAGCGCGGCGTCCATGCGTCGTGACTGCACCGGCGGCACCAGATCATCCTTGGCGCCGTGGAAAATCCAGACCGGCACGTGCCTGAGCCGGCGTGCGGCTTCGGCGAACGGATCCGGCGCGGCGGCGACGCTGTGCGCGCTCATGCCCGGACGGCGGTCGGTCCAGTCCACGGTCAGGCCGCCGCAGATCGGCACCAGCGCAGCGAAGCGCCCCGGCTGCTGCAGGGCCAGCTCCCACGTGCCGTAGCCGCCCATCGACAGGCCGGTCAGGTAGACCCGATCGGGATCGCCGTCGAATTCCTGCATCGCGGCATCCAGCGCCGCCAGCGCGATGGCGCCGGCTTCCTGCGTCCACTCGGTGTCGGCCGGCGCCTGAGGAATCACCACGACCGCCGGGAAATCGTCCAGATGCTTCCGAAGGTGGGGCGGCAGACCGACGGTCATCTGCAACCGGTTGTCCTCGCCGCGCTCGCCCGAACCATGCAGGAACAGGATCACCGGGGCCTTTCCGCGTCCGTGGCCCGCCGGCACGAAGACCTGGTAGCGGTGCGCCTTCCCGGCGACCTGGACCTCGCGTTCGACAAAGGCGCCATGCGTGGACACCGATCGGGTGGCGCAGCCGCCCAGCAGCACGGCGGTCGATAACAGGACGAGCATCCGCAGCATCCCGCGGCGCGGAAAGAATCGATCTGGACGGTCAAGGGCGGAGCCGGGCAGGGCGGTGGTCATCATGCGGAGGTTCCCAGGGCGACATAGAGGCAGACGGTGGCATTGATGGCGGCATGGAACAGCCAGGGCCCCATGATGGACCCCGAACGCATGCGCAGCCAGCCCAGGAACAGCGCGGCCGCGAACACGACCGGCAGCAGCGGCCACAACTCCGGGCGGGCCCGCAACACCAGCAGGTGCGGCAACAGGAAAATCGCGGCCTGCAGCAGGTTGGCGGCGAAGCCGGGCAGGTGCCGCGACAGGCTGCCGGCAGGCAGGCCACGGAACAGGAATTCCTCGCAGAAGCCGGTGGTAATGCCGCCGTGGATGAGCGCCATCAGCAGCGCGGTGCCGCCCGGGCCCAGGTCGGCGAACACGCGCTGCGGCGAATCGTGGCGGATGAAGGACGACACCGGCGGTGACCAGGCCAGCAGCACGCCGATATCGAGCACGGCGACCACGGCGGCATAGGCAAGGTAGCGTGCAGGTCCGGCGCGCAGGCCGGCGCGCAGGCCGGCGCGTCGGGCCACTTCGGCCAGCGTGCGCCGGTGTCGCCACCGGTGCCAGCCCCGGTACAGGAGGAACGGCACGGCCACCAGCAGCACCAGGTTGGCCAGCGCGGATGCCGCGACCTGTGCCAGCATGTCTCCGCCTCCCATGCAGCGTCCGCCCCCGCGGGTCGGCGCGGTCCGCGCCCTGCCGCGAGCGGCCGGTCACCGCAGCAGGATGAGGGTGGCCAGGCCCAGGAAGGTGAAGAATCCCATCGAATCGGTCACCGCGGTCAGGAAGATGCTGCTGGCCAGCGCCGGATCGAACCCGAAGCGCTTCAAAGTGAGCGGTACCAGCACGCCGGACAGCGCGGCGAACAGCAGGTTGCAGGTCAGCGCGATCGCGATCACCGCGGATAGTCCCGGTGAGTGGAACCAGGCCAGCACGATCAGGCCGAGTACGGTTCCCAGCAGCACGCCGTTGAGCAGCGCGACCCGCACTTCCTTCCACAGCAGCGTGCGGGCATTGGAGGCGCCCACCTGGCCCAGGGCCAGGCCGCGCACCATGAGCGCCAGCACCTGGGTGCCGGCGTTGCCGCCCAAGCCCGCCACGATCGGCATCAGCACGGCCAGCGCGACCAGCTTGTCGATCGTGCCTTCGAAATGCCCGACCACGCTTGCGGCCAGGAAGGCCGTACACAGGTTCACCGACAGCCACATCAGGCGGCGGCGCATCGCGCGCCAGACCGGGCTGAACAGATCCTCGTCCTCGTCCAGGCCGGCCGCGCCCAGCGCCTGGTGTTCGGCCTGGTCGCGGATGATGTCCACCACGTCGTCGATGGTGATGCGACCGATGAGGATGTTGTTGTCGTCCACCACCGGCGCGGAAATCCAGTCATGGTCGGAGAACTGGCGCGCGACTTCCTCGGCGCTCTCGCCCACGTCGATGGCGGGTTGCTCGTCGTCGATCAGGCGGTTGATCGGCGTGTTGTCCTCGTGGGTCACCAGCGAGGCCAGCGAGACCCGGCCCAGGTACTGATGGCGGCGGCTGACCACGAACAGGTGATCGGTGTGGTCCGGCAGTTCGCCGCGCAGGCGCAGATAGCGCAGCACCACGTCCACGTTGACGTCGGCGCGCACCGTCACCACGTCCGGGTTCATCAGGCGGCCGGCGGTGTCCTCGGGGTAGGACAGCACCTGCTCCAGGCGTTCCCGGTTCTCCCGGTCCATCGACTTGAGGACTTCGTCGATGACGGTATCGGGAAGGTCTTCGACCAGATCGGCCAGATCGTCGATGTCGAGGTCTTCGACCGCGGCGACGATTTCGTCCGGGTCCATCTCCGCGAGCAGGCTTTCGCGGACTTCGTCGCCGACGTGCACCAGCACCTCCCCGTCGTCCTCGGCGTCCACCAGGCCCCAGACCACTTCGCGCTTGCCGGGCGGCAGCGATTCCAGCAGGTTGCCGATTTCGGCGGGGGCGAGGGTGTTGACCAGCCGGCGCACGGGGCCCAGCCGGCCGCTGTCGAGAGCGTCGGAAAGCAGGCGCAGTTGACGCGCGGTCTTGTCGTGGCGGACGGCTTCGGCCATGCGGTGCTCCGAAACGGGCCGATCCGCAGGACGGATGCGACCGTGGCATCAGGTGTTCATCGCGCCATTATCACCCGCCGCTGAGATGATGCACAGCCCGTATGCGGGATTTTTTCCGCGCCGTGGCGGCAGGTCGGGCCGCGGCCGATTTCAGCCGGTGTGTTTCAGCCGGCATGTTTTTCAGCCGGCGTGTTTCAGCCAGCGTGTTTCAGCCAGCGTTCGATGCCGGCGCGATCCCGCGCCTTCAGCAGCTTCCCGGTGGAGGCTTGCAGGGCAGCCCAATCACTGCCGCGAATCACGCGGCGCAGTTCCAGCAGCGTGTTCGGGTGCAGGCTGAACTCGCGCAGCCCCAGGGCCAGCAGCAACGGCGCCAGCCGCGGGTCGCCGGCCATTGCGCCGCACACCGCCACCGGCACCTCGTGCGCCTGGCCGATGGTGATCACGTGGCGCAGCAACCGGATCACGCCCGGATGCAAGGGCGAATACAGCTCGCCCAGGGCTTCGTTGTTGCGATCGGCGGCCAGCAGGTACTGCACCAGATCGTTGGTTCCGATGGAGACGAAATCGACCACGTCGACGAAGCCGTGCATGGCGATCGCCGCGGCCGGGACTTCAATCATCGCGCCCAGTTGCACCTGGCCGGCGATTTCCAGCCCGCGCCGGCGCAGTTGGGTCGATACCCGCTTGATCAGGCGCCGGATGGCGAGGATTTCCTCGCGGCTGCTGACCATCGGAATCAGGATCCGGACCGGGCCATAGGCAGAGGCGCGCAGGATGGCGCGCAACTGGGTATCGAACACACCGTCGCGCGCCAGCGACAGGCGCACCCCGCGCAATCCCAGCGCGGGGTTGTCCTCGTCGTCCAGCGCCAGGCCCGTGCGATCGGCCTTGTCCGCACCCAGATCCAGGGTTCGGATGGTCACCGGGCGGCCGCTCATGCCCAGCACCACGTCGCGGTAGGCGCGGAACTGCTCGTCCTCGTCAGGCAATTCGTTGCGCTGGAGGAACAGGAACTCGGTGCGGTACAGGCCTACGCCGGCGGCGCCCAGGGCATGCGCATGCGCGACGTCATCCAGCGACTCGGCGTTGGCGAAAAGCGCGATGTCGACGCCATCGCGGGTGCGGCTGGGCTTGGAGCGCAGGCGCCCCAGTTCGCGTTCCTCCCGCGCGGCCTCGCGCAGGCGCTCGCGGTACTCCTGCAGGTCGGCCGCATTGGGGTCCACCACCACCTGCCCGGTGGTGCCATCGACGATCAGGGCATCGCCGTCGTTGATCCGTTGCAGCGCCTGCGCCGCGCCGACCACCAGCGGCATGTGCAGGCTGCGCGCGAGGATGGCACTGTGCGAAAGCGCGCTGCCGGCGGCGGTGACGATGGCGACGACGCCTTGCGATTGCAGTTGGGCCAGTTCGGACGGTGCGATGTTGTCGCAGACCAGGATGTCGCCGGCCACGCCTTCGGCATCGATCGCGCGCTGCTGGAGATGGGCATGGATGCGGCCGATGACGTGATCCAGATCGTCCATCCGGCTCTTGAGGTAGGCGTCGTCCATGCCGTCGAACACCGCGGCCAGGCGATCGCGTTGCAGGCGCAGCGCGTAGTCGGCGCTGTAGCGGCCGGTGCGGATCAGTTCGTCCAGGCCGTACAACAGTTCCGGGTCGTCCAGCAGCAGGGCGTGCAGATCGAGGAATTCGCCGACTTCCCGCGCGAGCGCGCCGTGCAGGCGATCCCGCAGGCGGTGCATCTCTTCGCGGGTGGCCTCGACGGCGACGTGCAGGCGTTGCAGTTCGGTGTCCACCGCATGGGCAGGGATGCGCTGCTCGGCGACTTCCAGCGCGTGCGGCAGCCGGACCCGGGCGCGTCCCAGCGCGCTGCCGCGCGATGCGCCGTGGCCCGACAGCAGCGTCCGCATCAGGCGTCCTCGTCGAACCGTCGTTCGAACAGGGAGGCGACCGCGTCCATGGCGGCGGCTTCGTCCTCGCCGTCCACCCGCACGATCACCGGCGTGCCCTGGCCGGCGGCCAGCAGCATGACGCCCATGATGCTCTTGGCGTTCACTTCGCGCCCCTTGGCGGCCAGCGTCACGTTGCAGCGGAAGCCGGCCAGGGCCTGGACCAGCTTGGCGGTCGCACGGGCATGCAGGCCCAGGCGGTTGGAGACGGTGAGTTCGCGTTCAAGCATCGTCGTGGATGACTCCGTTGCGTGCGCCGGCGGCCGCGGTCGCCGGCAGTTCGTCCAGTCCCTGTTCCGAATAGTTCATCACCCGCAACAGCATCGGCAGGCTCAGTGCCGAGACCCGCCGGATGGGCGTGCCCAGCCGTGCCAGTTTCCCGGCCAGGTTGCTGGGGCTGGCACCGTACAGATCGGTCAGCACCAGCACGCCGTCCCCCCCGTCGACCCGCCGCAGCGCGGCCGATGCCTGCGGCAGCAGCACGTCCAGGTCGGCGTCGAACGGCACCTCGAAGGCTTCCGCCTTCAGGGGCAATTGACGCAACAGGTTCGCCGCGACGGCCAGGATGGACGCGCCGATGCCGGGATGGGTGATGAGGAGGATGCCACAAGCCATTCCGGAACGTTAACAGACCGGGATGACATGCCGGAAGCGGTTTCCACGGGACGCGGCGTTGCGCGTGAAGGCGGAGTCAAAGGGCGGCGCGGACCGCCTGCCGACCGTGCCTTCCGGCGCTCAGTCCAGTTCGCGGTGGAACGTGGCGACCTCTTCCCAGCCTTGGTTGCGGGCATGCTGCGCCAGGGTCTCGGCCAGGTAAACCGAACGATGCTTGCCGCCGGTGCAGCCGAAGGCGATGGTGACGTAGCTGCGGGTTTCGCCGCGCAGGCGTGGCAGCCAGGTGTCGAGGAACTGGCTGACCTGGCTGACGTACTCGGCGACTTCCGCCTGCGAACGCAGATACTCGCGCACCTTGGGATCGCGCCCGGAGTAGGGACGCAGTTCCGGATTCCAGTGCGGATTGGGCAGCACCCGGGCATCGAACACGAAATCGGCGTCGGCCGGAACGCCGCGCTTGTAGGCGAACGACTCGAACAGCAGCGACAGGGCCGCGCCGCGGTTGAGCGCGAACTCGGCGATGATGCGGCGGCGCAACTGGTGCACGTTGAGCTGGCTGGTGTCGATGATGACGTCGGCCGCTTCGCGCAATGGCGCGGTGATTTCCCGTTCGCGGCGGATGGCTTCCTGCAGCGATACCCCGGTCTGGCTGTGGCTGAGCGGATGCCGGCGGCGGGTATCGGAGTAGCGTCGCAGCAGGATCTCGTCGGCGGCGTCGAAGAAGATCAGCGTGCCTTCCAGCCCCAGTTGCGCCAGGGCGGCACGCCACTGCGCCAGCTTGCCCAGCTCCGCGTGCCCGCTGCGGGCATCGATGCCGACCGCGATCTTCTGCGGCAGGGTGTCGCCGTGCATCAGGCTGCGCACGAACGGCGGCAGCAGTTCCACCGGCAGGTTGTCGACGCAGTAGTAATCCAGATCCTCGAACGTCTTCAGCGCCACCGATTTGCCCGAGCCGGACAAGCCACTGACGATGACCACGGTGGGAGGCGCGGCGCGTACCGCCGGCGGGATCTCGCTTTCCAGCGAATTCATGGCGTGCTCCGCTCCAGCAGGTTGCTGTGGCGGGCGATGAACATCGCGGCGGGATCGATGCCCTTGGTGCGCAGGATGTGCAGGCGGGTGGCCGCCTCGGTCAGCACCGCCAGATTGCGGCCGGGCATCACCGGCAGGGTGATCAGCGGAACGTCGAGATCCAGCACGTGGCGGGTGCCGGAATCGCCGGTCAGGCGTTCGTAGCCATGCGGATTGGGTTCGGTCATCGGCCGGGTCAGGTGCACGATCAGGCGCAGGTACTTGTTCTTCTTGACCGCGGTGTCACCGAACATCTCGCGCACGTTGAGCACGCCCAGACCGCGGACTTCCAGCAGATCCTGCAGCAGTTCGGGACAGGTGCCGTCGAGGACGTCCGGTGCGATCTGGGTGAATTCCGGCGCATCGTCGGCGACCAGCCGGTGGCCGCGGCTGAGCAGTTCCAATGCCAGTTCGCTCTTGCCGGAACCGGCCTCGCCGGTGATCAGAACGCCGATGGAGTAGATCTCCATGAACACGCCATGCAGCGTCACCCGAGGCGCCAGCGTGCGTGCCAGGTGATAGGACAGGTGGTTCAGCAGTTCGTGGCCGCGCTTGGGCGAGATCCACAGCGGCGTGTCGGTCTCGTTGGCGGCCTCGCGCAGATCTTCCGGGCATTGCTGGTTCTTGCTGATGACCAGCGCGAGCGGGCGGAAATGGACGATCTTCTCGATGATCTCCCAGCGCTGGCGCGAATCCAGCGAATCCAGCCAGGTCAGTTCCTCGGTGCCGAGGATCTGGACCTTGTTGGGATAGACCGCGTTGAGATAGCCGGCGAGCGAAGGTCGCCGCGCGACGGTATCGCCGGCGTCCAGGACGCGGTTCTCGCCCTTCTGGCCGGCGACCCAGCGCAGGGCGAGCTTTTCTTTCTGCTGCTCGAACAGTTCGCGTGCGGTGATACTGGTGTTCATCATGCGACGAGGACGGCCAGGAAGGGGAGGGAGCGGCAGACCGTGACGGTGCGATGCGCGCCGGACAAGCGGCCAAGGCGGGACGGCACCATCCCGCCCGCATGCGCCACGGCGCGGGCAGGTGGAGTGTAATCCGGAGGGAGGGGAACTGCTAATGCAGCGTGAAGAACGCTGCCCTGCCCTTGCCCGGACCGCGCAGGTCGCAGGCAAGGGCGGTCGGGGGCGGGAACGGCGTCAGCCCACCGCTTCCACGCGCGTGCCGCGCTGGACGTCGGTCTTCTTTTCCTTGTGCTTGACCAGCAGGCGATCGAGCTTGTCAGCCAGGATGTCGATGGCGGCGTACATGGTCTGCGCGCCGGCGTCGGCGTGGAGGGTACGGCCCGCGAGGGAGACGGTCGCTTCGGCGACGTAGTCGGGTTTGCGCGTACAGAGCTGGGTACGAACTTCGAAGGGTTGGTCGAAATGGCGCTCCAGGCGCTTCAGCTTGGTTTCCACGTATTCGCGCAGGGCGGGAGTGACTTCGATTTCATGCCCGTAGGTCTCGATACGCATCGCTTGCCTCCTTCTGTCGGTGATGCAGTGCGTCGGCACTGCGAAGAACGCGTTGTCGTGCTTCTGTGACAACGGAATCAGGTTCCGGTTCCAGACATCTCCGCGACGCGGCCCATCGCCGCACTGACAAGATGGGCCCGATCCCGATGGCGATCAAGCGTCGCGGGAGGAAAGCCGCGCTTCAGTCCAGGCGCACGCGTTCATGCGATGACAGGATGTGGAGGGCTTCACGGTATTTGGCGACCGTACGCCGCGCCACGGGCACGCCGGCCGCTTTCAACAGGTCCGCCAGCTTGGCGTCGGACAATGGCTTGCGCGGGTTTTCCTGTTCGACCAGGCGCCGGATCATGGCCTGGATGGCCGTGCTGGACGCCTCGCCGCCCCCTCCGGTATCGATGCCGGATGCGAAAAACGCGCGCAGCGGCAGGGTTCCACGCGGCGTGCGCACGTACTTGCGGGCGATGGCGCGTGAAACCGTGGATTCGTGCAGGCCGACTTCGCCGGCCACTTCGCGCAGCGTCAGCGGCCGCAGCGCCTGTTCACCGAACTCGAGGAATCCGGCCTGTTCCCGGATCAGGCAGCGCGTGACCTTGAGCAGGGTTTCGCCGCGCGCTTCCAGGCTCTTGAGCAGCCAGCGCGCTTCCTGCAATTGGCCCTTCAGGTAGCCGGCATCGCTTTCGCCGCACTGCCGGATCATCTGTTCGTAGCCGCGGTGGATGCCGATGCGGGGGAGGGTGTTGCCGGCCAGGGCGGCCCGCCAGACGCCGCGCTGCCGCCAGACCACGCAGTCCGGCACCACGTAGGTGTCGCTGCCCAGTTCGCCAATCTGGGCGCCGGGCTTGGGATCCAGAGTCCGCAGCAGGGCGACCGCGGTTTCAACCTGGCTCACCGGTTGCTTGAGTTCGGCCGCAATGCCCGCCACGCCACTGCGCGGGAGTCGATCCAGCGGACCGTTGGCGATTTTGATCGCCAGCGCCTTGCCGGGCGTGTCGTCGCTGAGCACGGCCAACTGCAGGCGCAGGCATTCGCCCAACGAGCGCGCGCCGACGCCGACCGGATCGAAGCGCTGCAACTGGTGCAGGACCACGCTGATCTCGTCTTCGCTGGCGTCCAGGTCGGGCTTCAGGGTTTCGGCGATGCCGGCCAGCGACTCGCGCAGGTAACCGTCTTCCTCGAGTGCATCGATCAGCGCGCTGCCGATCCGGCGATCACGCGGGGAAAGGTGGGACAGGTGCAGCTGCCAGAGCAGATGATCGCGCAGCGTGTCGGCCTCGGCGATGCGCTCGGCCGCGCTGCCGGATTCGTCATCGTCGAAGGAACCACCGCCCCGACTCTCCCACGCTCCCTCGTCCGGCGCCCAGTCGTCACCGGCAGGAGTGTCATCGTCGTGATGCGCTTCCGCGTCGCCACTGGCGTCAGACGAGGGGCCTTCGCCGCTGGCGGGCGCGTCCTCGGTCCAGTCCAGCAGCGGGTTGGATTCCACGGCCTGGGTGATTTCGACTTCCAGTTCCGCGGTCGACATCTGCAGCAAACGGATGGCCTGACGCAATTGCGGCGTCATGACCAGTTGCTGTCCCAGCGATGTCTGGAGGCGTGGTTTCATCCGATGTCCGAAGGCGACGGGATGGCCTGCGGTCCGGATGGTGCGGCGTCGCCCTCAGAGACGGAAAGTTTCCCCCAGGTAGACGCGCCGTACGTCCGGATTGGCCAGCAGCGCGTCCGGTGCCCCCTGCGCCAGCACGCTGCCCTCGTTGAGGATATACGCCCGGTCGCAGATTCCCAAGGTCTCGCGCACGTTGTGGTCGGTGATCAGCACGCCGATGCCCCGGTTCTTGAGGTGCTTGACGATGCGCTGGATCTCGCCGACCGAGATGGGGTCGACGCCGGCGAAGGGCTCGTCCAGCAGCATCAGGCGGGGTCGGGCCGCCAGCGCCCGGGCGATTTCGCAGCGCCGCCGTTCGCCACCGGACAGGCTGGCGCCCAGCTGCTCGGCGACGTGGCTGATCTGGAGTTCGTCCAGCAGCGAGGCCAGTTCCTTCTCGATGCCGGCCTCGTCCAGATCCTCGCGCAGTTCCAGGACCAGGCGGATGTTGTCGGCCACGGTCAGTTTGCGGAACACCGAAGGTTCCTGCGGCAGGTAGCCCACGCCCAGCTTCGCGCGCTGGTACATCGGCTCGGCGGTGATGTCGCGGCCATCCAGTTCGATCCGGCCTGCGTCGGCGGCCACCAGCCCGACGATCATGTAGAAGCAGGTCGTCTTGCCGGCGCCGTTGGGTCCCAGCAGGCCGACCACTTCGCCGGCCTCCAGGCTCAGCCCGAAGTCGCTGACGACCTTGCGCTGGCGGTAGGTCTTGCGCAGGCCCTGTGCCGTCAACATCACTTGCTGCCCTGCGGCTGCGCCGACTTCGGCTTGATCACGGTGCGCACGCGGGTACCGTCGCCGCCGCTTTCCATGTTGCCGGTCTTGGTGTTGTAGACCATCTTCTGGCCGCTGTTGGAGCCCCGCGGCGATTTGACCGTGTAATTGCCGATGAAGGTGATGGTTTCGCTGGTCATGTCGTACTCGACGCGATCGGCAGTGGCGTCCATCCAGGAGCCGTCATCCATCTGTTGCTTCAGCTTCACCTGGTTGCCGGTGAACACGGCTCTCGAAATCTCGCCGTTGTTCATGAAGATCTCGCCGGTGCTGGAGCGGATGTCCAGCGTGCCCTGGGTAACCGTGACGCCCTTGCTCAGCACGATCTTGCTGTTGCCTTCGTAGGAGCCGTTCTGGTGGCCCGCATCGATGATCATGTCCTGGTTGCGGTCGGACGACTTGGCCCAGGCCGCGGCGCAGGCCAGCAGGAGCGGAAGCAGCAGGGCGCTAGCGCGCAGACTTGGGTGCATAGACACTTTTGACCTGGGATTTGAATTCGTAGGTTTTGTTCTTGAGGTGGGTCTCAAAACCGACGCCGCTCAGTATAGAACCGGGCCGGGTGATGGTGACCGCCAGATCGGTGGTGGCCAGGTTCCTGTCCGGGAAGACGTCGAGCCGCTCGGTCCGGAATACCGTCGGCGGGGGAGCGTCGGCCGGGCTGGTGCCCTGGACGTCCTTGAGCAGGCGCAGTTCGGAATGATCCGGGCTCATCCAGCCGGTCCGGGCGCGCATCTGCCAGTACTTGCCCTCGCTGTCCGGGAGCAGGAACAGCGGGGTGGTGATGGACATGCTCTCGTCGGCGGGATTGCGGTGCATCTCCGGCGCGCGCAGCGTGACTGCTTCCTTGCCCTGCTTGTCCAGCGCCACGATCTCGAAGTCGTGCATCACGTAGTCCGAGCGGTCCGGGCCGGCTTCCGCGGTTTCCGGGCGGGCGCGCTGTTTCCAGGCCGACCAGCCACTGAAGATGGCCGCCACCAGCAGGACCAGGCCGATCGCCAGGCGCCAGTTCATGCGCGGCCCTCCCACAGGCCGGCCGCATGGCCCTGCGCCCCGAGCAGCAGGTCGCAGGCCTCGCGGGCGGCGCCACAGCCGGCACGGGCGCGGGTGCGCCAGTGGGCGTGGCGTGCCGTCCAGGCGTGGGCATCGGCCGGGACGATGGCCAGGCCGACCGCGCGCAGCGGCGGCTGATCCGGCAGATCGTCGCCCATGAAAGCGACCTGCGCGCGCTCCAGGCCGAGTTCGGCGCAGAGCGCATCGACCTGGGCCAGCTTGTCCTTGACCCCGGCATGGATGCGCACGCCGAGCTCGCTCGCGCGGCGTTCGGCGGCGGGGCTGTGGCGGGCGGTGATCAGGGCCACCTCGATTCCCGCGCGCCGCAGCAGCACCAGGCCCTGGCCGTCATGGATATGGAACGCCTTGGATTCCCGGCCTTCATCGTCGTAGATCAGGCGTCCGTCGGTCAGCGTGCCGTCGACGTCGAAACAGGCGAGCCGGATCCCGCGGGCGCGGGCGAGCAGGGCATCGTCGATGTCGGCGAGATGGGACAGGGGCATGGCGTAGGACGGGCAGGTGGATCGAACGGAGGGAGCCGGAGGCAGGAGGGGCGGATTCCCCGCCGCCCGTTCCGGTTCAGGGGCTTCTTAGACCACGCGCGCGCGCAACAGGTCATGAATGTTGAGGGCGCCGACCGGCCGCTGTTCAGCGTCGACCACGATCAGACCGCTGATTTTATGGGTTTCCATCATGCGGGCGGCCTCCACCGCAAGCTGGTCGGCACCGATGGTCTTGGGTTGGCGGGTCATCAGGTCCGTGATGCGGGCGTGGCGGATGTCCAGCGCGGGGTTGTCCAGGGTCCGGCGCAGATCGCCGTCGGTGAACAATCCCACCAGGCGCTGCCCGGCGTCCACCACCGCGGTCATTCCCAGGCGCTTCCGGCTCATTTCCACCAGCGCCTCGCTGAGGGTCGCGTCCTCGCCCACCCGCGGGACGTCGTCCCCGGCGTGCATGACGTCGGTGATGTGCAGCAGCAGGCGCCGGCCAAGGCTGCCGGCCGGATGGGAGCGGGCGAAATCGTCGGCGGTGAAACCGCGCGCTTCCAGCAGCGCCACCGCCAGCGCGTCGCCCATGGCGAGGGTCGCGGTGGTGCTGCTGGTCGGTGCCAGG